>Ga0209319_1000704_pt1 | contig 38333 bp, 29 predicted proteins | sample RifGroE2_FD_184000 | JGI IMG/M metagenome (GOLD analysis project Ga0209319, IMG submission 184000) | Groundwater microbial communities from Rifle, Colorado - Groundwater E2 (SPAdes) (version 2) | ecosystem: Environmental > Aquatic > Deep subsurface > Groundwater | place: Rifle, Colorado, United...
ATGCAGAGTCTTTTAACTCCAAAATCAAACTCTTCAGAGCTAACCAAAGAGGTGTTGTTGACACAAGTTTTTTCCTATTCAGATTGCACAAACTTTTTGCTTTCTCCCCAAGAAATTGATGTGACCCCAAAAAACAATCAAAATGAAAACAAGTATATCTATTTTGCTTTTTTATTGCCTTCTTTCTGCATATGGGCTAATAGATTATTTAAGATGTGGCTATCGGAGTCGAAGACTTAACAACTGGCATTTTCGGTATAAGCATTAATGTCAAACATTTACCGCCTGGTATTTATTTCATCGAGGCGCGCGGGGAGCGGGTTTTGAGAGGGAAGTTTGTGAAAGAGTAGTCTTTAGTCACAAAGATTTCCTTCACTCAATCGGAAACGACTGATAGAATTTCAACAGAGATATAGTCTCGATCCGCAGTTTTGTTTTGACAAACTTTTTGGTGTCGTCGTCCATGAGTTCACCAAGTCCATTGAGTAATCCTTTGTCACTTTTTTTCTCAAGAAGAACAATGCATTTTTGAATATGCTCTTCAAGCTTAACATTCATTCTTGATTCAACAATTTTGCGATTGACCGGAGTGCGCCGGTTCAGAAAAACCCAGCAGTCAAAAATGTCGCGGTTGGCAGTAGCAGTGCGGTCTGTCAAAGCACAAAGCCTGTGAGCAAACATGTCGGGCTCAGTCATTACTTTCATCCAGACACCTAAAAAATTTTTTATTTCATACCGATCGCCAAAATTCCGTTTCGATATTTCAACCGTTAGTTTTCTTTCTCCAATGCCGTAATTCAAAACGATGACCGTGCTGAAATGTTTTTTTGCTTCATCGAAAATACTTCCGTGCGAGAGCAGTAAAGACCGAAGTTTTTGATACACCAGGTCTTCTTTTGATAAGTCCAGTAAGTTGAAATCAAGATCGACGGAGAATCGCGGCAGATCATGAAAAAACAGCAATGCCGTCCCACCTTTGAAACCCAAAGCTGATGACAATTCTATATCGTTGTAGATATCTTTCAGAATCTGCATCATGAAAAACTTATGCTTGTTTATATCAATCATTTTTGAATTGTCTTTGAACTTTTTTTATTAATGCTTTTGAATTGTATGCGGGCAATAATTCCTGTATCAATTGCCTGTTAAGCGGCTTCAGATTGTCGAAAAAGAAATCGTCGTTCAGATACAGCAGGTCGAGAAAGGCCCGCTCCGGCGTTGCAATGTTTACTCCGTTTTCCTGTCTCAAAACGCCTTTTGTGTTGACCAGTGTCTGGTTTTTAATCTTTCTGAAAGAATAAATTTGACGATCAACTTCAATGGTACGCGACAGATAACTTACCAGAGTAATTCGACTGTCGAACTGAAACACAACGCCGGCTTTTTGTAAAACATATTCAAGTGAAATATATGCAGGAGCAAATATGGAGCAGGCCAGTTCTTCGCGATTGTATTCAGGTTGAGTATAAACTCCTTTACGGGGATTGAGCAATCGTCCTGTTTTTACAAAATAGTTCAATCGCTTGCTTAGCGATACAAAGTTTTGTTCGTTCAGCAGCATCGCCGTTTCCGGTAAAGTAAATACCGTTTTAGGATTACCGTAAAGTGTCGAAATAATGTCCATTATGATGAAATATGAACCAAAGATACGAAAAAAACGTATGTATAGTTCATAAAATGCAAATATTTTATTTCTCAATGGTGCTTCACGTAAAACGTGACAAGTCGTAGTTTTTTTTGACGGCTTCACGTAAAACGTGACAAAGTCGCCACTCAACCTTAAACTTAGCCTTAACCTTGATCTTATCTGACCACTAATTTCGTATTTTTGCAAAAAACAATTCCATGATCAACATCGAAAATGCTTATCTGTCGAAACTCATCATACACCGTGTTGGAAACAAAATGCTGGAAGACGGACTCACCTTGTCCGACGAGCTGGTGTCGCTCAGCGATGCCTATCTGAGTTCGCTTGGTGGCCCGCTGCTGGCGCCGTTTGGCAAAGAAGACCTGCTGTATAATTTTTATCACGATACCGATGTGAATCTGAACGTGATGTTCACACGTTGTAAGAAAATTTTCCGCTCGGTTGACGAAGAATTCATTGATGCCAGCGTGACATCTGCCAAGGAATTGTATGAGCTGATGCAGAATCCAAAGCTGCACGGCGGCGAATTCTGGGTGGCCTATTTTAAAGGCATTGTGGTCGATGACGAAGAAACCGATGCCGTGGCCTTTTACCTGATGGACGAGCGCAAGAATTTCGTCAAGCTTTATAACAAGGAAACCAATTATGCCATCGAAATGCAGTCTGGGACTGATCCTTCAGGGTTTCTGTCGGGATGTCTGATTTGCAATATGGCGCTGGATGAGGGCTTCATTGTTTCGGCCACGGGAAAGAGCAAAAGTCTGGATCTGCGTATGTGGATGGATAGTTTTATGATTCTGAAGCAAAACATCGACAGCTTTTACCGCACACAAATGGCCATGCGCATGTGCAAGGATTTTGTGATGGAGAAAATGCCGGAGGAGTTTGAGACAACACGTCCCGATCAGGCTGAGCTGCTCAATAAAAGCATGGAGTTTTTCAAAGCCAGCGACGAATTTGCCTTGAAAGGTTTTCAGGAAGATGTGTTAAAACAACCGGAACTCAAGGACAGCTTTACGCATTTTGCGAAACAATACTCGCGCGAGCAGGATCTGAACATGGGAGAGAACTTCCTGGTGAACGAAAGAGCTGTTAAAAAGATGGCCCGTCACTTTAAAAGCGTGATAAAGCTTGATGCAAACTTCCATATTTATGTTCATGGCAAGCGGGAGTGGATTGAGCGCGGGTTTGACGAGAATAGGAAGCTAAACTTCTATAAAACGTTTTTCGAAAAAGAAGACTAATTCGTCGACAATCATGTTAATTTCGTGGTATTATTACCTCGTCCTATTGACTTTTTGGTTTTAAGGCTATAATTTTAGTGGTTCGAAGGGAAAGTTAAATTCCTAAATAATTTACCATTAAAATTAATAGCCATGTTTGATGTAATTACACGCGAGTCCGTATCTGACGTTAGACAACAGCATTCGGTGCTGATGAACAGATACATGCCGGAGCTTATGAAAAGCATTTCTCCGATGGTGATGGTTCTGACGAGAAACCGTCAGATTGTTTATCTAAATAAAAGTATGGAGCAGTTTCTCGGGGTAGCCGATGTCAGCGATCTTCTCGGAACGCGGCCAGGCGAAGCTATGCATTGCGAATATGCCGATGCAAGCCGCAGTGGATGTGGTGCTTCTGTCTTTTGCAAGTATTGCGGCTTTAATCAGGCATTGTTTGATGCTGAAATAGGCAAACCTGCATCAAAATACGATTGTCATCTTTTGAATAAAGCCGGAAATACTTATAATCTGGGAGTTACTGTCACGCCATTCGAGTATATGGCAAACCGTTACATGTTCTGCGTTCTTGAAAACCGTGCAGATTCACATTATCGCGAGTTGCTGGAAAACATGTTTCTAAGCAATCTTAAAAACAATCTGTCGGCTATGCAATCTTTGGTGAAGGCCTCCGGTCATTTGTCGCTGTCTGAATACCAGCCGCTGATGCGGGCACAGCTGATGCAGGTGGAAGAAATAATAAGCCACTACGATATTCTCCAGAAAATGGAGAATGGTGAATCTATTCCGGGTCAACAGGAATGGTTTTCGGTGAAACAACTCGTCGATGAGGTGATTACAAATTTGCGACTGCGACAGGATTTGCGACTCAGGTATATTAAAAAGGCCATTCCGGACATGATGATTTTTTCTAACAGAATGTTGCTGGGCTATGTGCTTTCAAGTCTTGTGAAAAACGCTATGGAAGCCGAAAATGACCGCAGCGAGATTCTTGTTTCTGTCATCGATTCCACCGCGACCATTTCCTTTAAGGTCAAAAACCAGTCGGTTATGGACGAAAAGCAACAAAAACTCGTATTTACGCGATTTGCGGGCGGGGGAGAAGGAAAAATGGGTATCGGCACTTATTGCGCAAAAAAACTCGCCACAAACTATCTGAGTGGCAAAATAAGCTTTGTTAGCAACCGGGAAAAAGGAACGGTGTTTACAATCCGGATTCCGAAACTGATCAGAGATGATAGTTCAGCGTCAATTTGAATGTGATGTGCAACCTCTCTGCGTCGCAAAGCGACCTGAGTGCGTTACACGGATTCCCAAGCATGCCCGGGATAATAATTCAGCGTCAGTTTGAATGTGCTGTGCAACCTCTCTGCGTCGTGAAGCGACCTGAGTGCGTTGCACGGATTCCAAAGCTGATCAGAGATAATAATTCAGCGTCAGTTTTAAAGTGATGTTTTCTTTGGGAGTTGCCAGACGATAAGGTCCATAGCGGTACAAACAACCAACTCCGAGTGAGTAGAATCCGGCGTCGAGAATTTTATTAATCATCAGGCCTGATTCAAAATATCCTTTTTCCAGGGTTTTGAAGTCGGGAACTGAGAGATGACTCGTGTTTTTATAATCGCCCCAGGCAATATTGGTGACCAGTTCCGGGCTTGGCGAAAACTTCCGGTTGCCAAACAGCAATGACTCGAAAGAATGGCGTAGAAAAAGAAACACGCATTGCGTGCTGAAAAACTCATTCATGCGCATGGTTTCAAACGAACTGGGAGCTGAAACCGTGAAATGCCTGAACGATGCCGGCGCATTGAAAGCAAGTGATATTGGGACGTCGGGAGTAACAATTGAGCCTTGAACCATCCATGAAAACTTACCGATATAACGCGATTTCAGTGATTGCGAAATTTTAATCATGGCGGAGGTCCTGCGGATATTGCCTCCTGCAATGTCTGGAAAACTTTGTTTCAGGTCAAGCATGATCACCGGATTCGATGTGTTTCCGCCAATGGGCAGTGAATAATCTTCGGATTGTACAAATTCCATTCCTTTCGAATAGACCAGAAAAACATTCAGATCGCTGAGCACAAAACTGTGGGTGCCTGCAAATCCTGTTTCGGTATAACTCCCATATAAAACGGAATCGGGGGCTAAAAATGATGTGCGCGAAAGTCGTGAAGTGAAAGTCCAGGAACGGCCAGCGCGCGAATGAAAATCAAGAAAATACTGATTAAAATAATCCATCCGGTTTATCATATAATTACGCAGCCCCTCAAGCGACAGAATGCCATCCGTGTTCAGATCATAGCTCATGGAGCCACATTCACGAGTATCCTGTTTAAATCCTATCGCCATTTTTGTGTCTTTCGATTTTTTCAGATTGACATCGAGCCTGCCGCCGAATTTATGTTCATTATCCCTCAGCCCATATCCGTAATATCCGTAAAGACTCCAGCTTTTCGAAACACGGTAATTGGTCTTCAGTCCGAGACCGGGGCGGCCTCCTTCTACGACGTTGTTTCGATACAAAGAGTTGATTTCAATAGCCAATGGTCCCACGGGAATAAATCCGCTGAGCATGGTGGTTGTAATATCCAGCAGCCGGTCGAAATGCGCCTTGCGTCCGATGCTGTCGATCAGATGATAGGTGTTGATTTCTTTTTGCGAAAGCGGCTGCGGCCGGTTGTTTGCCCAAAATAGACTGTCTTTCAGTTTTGCATCGGGCTCAATGATAACTTTGGCTGCCGCAAAATCTGATTTTTTAAGCGCCGGATTTATTTTTATTTTTTTCAATTCAGTTACCCCGTGACCATAAACAGGGTATTCTGCAATTTTCAGCGAACTGAAAAGAATATCGGTGTGCAGCTGCGATGGGAACCAATGAACGGAATCAGGTCTTGAATAATTCTGCTTTATGCGTACCGACATTCCAGGTTCTTCGGCGATGGGTTCAGCCGTTACACACTGAAGCGCCCAACTGGCTGTATGAATATAAAGCAACCCTTTCAATGCGTCGAAATGTGCGTTGCGCCTTGGTCGGTATGATATTACAAAAACAGTATCCCTTCCGTCATAAATGGTGTCTTCGAGCAGAAAAAAATATTTATCCGTACTTCCGGGGCTGAGCGGATTGACATAGTTCTTATCGGAAATTGTGATAAGTGATTTATAGAATGAAAACGATTGGATCTGGCTCATCAACAACGTCAGCATCGGGTCACCAAAACCTGAAACCCGCGACGCAGTCAGAATTTCGTTGTCATTTCCCGGCTTGAGATATTTGCGTTCAGCCATGTTTTCCATCAGAAAGACATGCTGTTTGTTGAAAAACTGTTTTATGTCAAGATGTGCTGAATCAAGCTTGTAGTCTGGTGTTTGGAGTAGTGTATCCACTTCTGCCGTAACCAGAAATTTACTATAGGATTCATATGAAAATGCGTCGAGCTGATACGGATCGTTCTGCTTTCTGTGCGCAATAGCGCTGTCGATAATACGGTGGGCAGGATTTTCACCGGGCAGAATGATGACTTCGTTAAGCTGGATAGAAGATTTTTGAAGTTTAAAATTGATGACCGGGCTGCCGTTGGCTTCGATGGTGTCGGGTTTATACCCCACATAACTTGCCCTGATAAACCGAATCGGCTCCGTAGATTTTAAAACAAAATTCCCGTCTATATCACTGATAGAGCCTTGCAGAGAGGAGTTAATGACTATGTTGACAAAAGGCAGCGCAATACCTGTTTCAGCATCCGTTATCCTGCCTGAAACGGTGTGCTGTTGCGCCTGAAGTAAAACCGAAGACACAATCAAAAACTGAAGAAGAAAAAATAATTGTTTCATTGATATTGAGTACAAAAATAGTCGAATTTGTTTTTCAGAATATTAATTGCGTACATTAGTGGCTGCAAAAATCAATTCATGAGTAAGCCATTGATGTTTTTTATACTCTCCGCATTCGCATTCTCTCTGTTTGCGGCGCAACCTGATTCATGCAGCAGTCCGATGAAACGGTTCTGTTTTAAGGAAGGGGATAGTTATATCAGTTTTGGTTCAGGCTTGTATGGGCTGGCCAATGCAATCCCACGAAAACACTCGGTGCTGCAGGATTTCAAAAGTGTTGGAGTGCCGCCTTTGTTTTTCCGCTACGAAAAAGCAATCAGCGATTATATCGGAATTGGTGGAACAATGTTTTTTCACCTTCCTGCCTACAAATGGAACAAAACAATTGATGTTTATAACAATGCGACCTGGACTTATGAACCGGTTGTTTATGCCGAAAAATATTCAGGGCTTTCGCTTGGATTGCTGGGTCGTATGAATTTTCATTTTGCTACCACAAAAACAAGAGATACGTATTTCGGCCTTGGCCTTGGCTATGAGTTTTATATGATGAATTTTAAAAGCGATGATCCTCTGGCTAAGTCGCGCGTGCCCAACAGACCGTTGCCATTTTCAGGCGAGCTTGTTTTCGGTTATCGTAATTATTTTTCTGACAATACGGCAATCTATGCCGAAATCGGTTATGGCAAGATGCTATTAAACCTTGGAATTACCATCGCGCTGGATAATTGATTCTAGCGGTTGAGAATATAATCTTCAACAGCGACAGGAAACCACTTGTATTCGAGTTCGTGAACGCGCGCGGCAAGCGCTTCGGGTGTGTCGGCGGGCAGCACCGGACAATGTTTTTGCATAATGGTTTTTCCGTGATCATAGATTTCGTCCACCACATGTATTGTTATTCCGGATTCCATTTTTCCTGCAGCAATCACGGCTTCATGCACACGTTGTCCATACATTCCCTTACCGCCGAAATCAGGCAATAAGGCAGGATGTATATTGATAATGGCTTCAGAAAAGCGGTTGATAATATTGGATGGAACCATTTGTAAAAAACCGGAAAGCACAACATAATCCGTTTTCTGCTCCAAAAGCTTATTCAAAACAGCATCGCCTTCGCGAAAATCTTTGCGTGGAAATACAAAACATTCAACACCTAGTCTTTTGGCCCGCTCTGTCACTCCGGCTTCAGCGTTGTTGCAAATGATGTGTCCGATGCGGATATGTGGATGTGCTGAAAAATAGTTGATCAGATTCTCTGCATTGGAGCCACTTCCCGAAGCCCAGACGGAAATATTTTTCATGGATGAATGAAATTGAATGATGATAATTTGAACGCGTAACTAAGCACAAGTCCCCAGAAAAAATAGCGGCTGCGAAGATTCACACCCATAAATGATTTCATCATTTTCCGCGGAACAAAATACATTGACCAGGCAATAACAGCCAGAATCAATCCCATAAAAACCGGAAATCCAACCGCGTTGAAAAACGTAATTTTTTCGCCCTGAGAAAACAATTCCATTTCGGTAGAAAGCACGCCAACCGGCAAAGCGAGCATCATAACAAATGGAAAAACGAGAAAAAATCCGACAATTTTTTTATTGAGCGATGGCGTTCCTTCGTTTTGGACAGATTCCTTTTTAAGAATATACCAGTGTAGCCAGACCCATCCGCCCATAAATCCAAAGGTCATAATAATCACAAGAATAATATTCATGGCGGCAGGAAGAATTTCGGTTACTACCAGGGAAAAAATGGCCGCCAGCAATACCATGTTGAACAGTAACGCGATGTTGTCGCCGCCACTGAGTTCGATTTTTTTCTCGGCTCTGAAATTGGAACGATTAATCAGAAGCCCGCAGATGTACATTGTCAGCAATACAAGAATAATGACACAAAGAATGTTTGCGCTGCTTTGTGGCGCCGTACCGTTAGAGACAAAGACGGAATTGAACCATGGGATAAGAAAAGTTCCGATTAATAAATCTGCTACAACAACCAGTGCATCGAAAACATTGGACCAGAAACGGGGTGTCGTTTTCATGTGGTTTTGTTTTTCTGTAGCAGCAGCAGCTTGTGATATTTTTTGAACGAAGCTCCGGCCGACAACCACGAAATGGTGAACCCTGCTTTGCCGTCGAGCATGCCGAGTTTGAGAAAATAATCGCGTATAAATTTAAAGATGGTTGCAAAGATAATTCCAGGCCAGGACGTTCTGCGACCTGCTTCAAACATAGATTTGGCAAGTATATCGGTAAATTTCTGAATTTGTTTCAGATGATCTTCGCGGTTGTAATAGCTGTAATGCAGCAGATCGCCGGGCAAATGTTTTATGACAGATCCGCTTGCCATTTCATATCGGTCATGCGGGTTCAGTCCGTTCCACTGGCCATTGCGTCGGTCAACCAATCGCAGCTTTTGGTCGGGATACCAGCCGCAATGTCGCACCCAATGCCCGCAGTAATTTGTCAGTCGGTTCATGGTGTATCCGTCGGCATCGAAATTTTCTTTGACTTTACGGATGTTTTCGCGGAGGATTTCATCAGGGGCTTCGTCGGCATCGAGCGAAAGAACGTGTGGATATGCGGCCTGCGTGATGGCCCAGTTTTTCTGCTGAATATGTCCTTCAAAAGCATGTTCAATAAAACGCACGCCTTTTTCAAGGCAGATTTCTTTGGTGCGGTCTTTCGAAAATGAGTCAACTACAACAATGTCGTCGGCTATGTCGCGCACCGAATCAATGCAGCGGCCAATATTCCGCTCCTCATTGAAAGTGATAATGACAACCGACAGACTGATTTTCATGCTACAAAGATAAAAGTAAAAACCGACATCGTTACACGTTACAATTCAGCTATCAGCTATCAGCTTTGCTGTTAGCGGTATTGCGCTTATTCAACCTCTCTGTGTCGCAACTGTGTCACAGCTTGCCGCGTTTTACGTGGTTTCACGTGAAGCGACCTGTTGCGATAGCTATCGCAAGCGTTGAAGAAGGAGTTGTCATGGAATCTGCGCTGTGCGACGTTGGAAAACGTCGCACACCCCTAATTATCCATCACACCCGCTTCAATCCGGATATTCAGAAAATTTTCGGCAGGCGGTATCGGACAGGAGTATTTATGATTATAGGCGCAGTAAGGGTTGTAGGCCTTGTTGAAGTCGAGAATGTACAGACTGTCTTTCTGAATCCGGCAATCCATGAAGCGTCCGCTGATATAGGTTTCTACTCCATTGGTCAAATCGTTGAACGGAAGAAATAGATAATCAGCATATTCATCGGTGGTCAAAACTTCTACTCGCTGATAGGCGGGCAGGGAAAACGATTGCTCGTTGATTTTAAAATGAAAAACGCCGTATTGCCTATAGGTTGGCGTCTTTGTGCTGCTGGTTTTCATTATAAATGGCTCCGCGTTGGGCGTAATTTCAAGAACAGCATTTACGCAGAAATCCGCATTGGGTGCATAAAACGGCAATTCTTTAAACGTCGCACGGTCTTCGGGCGTCAGCGGCGAAGTAATTGAATCTGCATATTCTTTATTCATTTCCTGCTGCCATTCAATCACGCTGTTGTACCAAACGCTGTCGGTCTGCGCTAGAGCAGAAGACAAAAGATAAAAGGAAAAAGATAAAAGGAGGAGAAGGCGGGGCATGGGGGAGCGTTTGTGCAAAGATAAAAGATTGTGCGAAGGTGGGAAGCTTCGCATAGCTGTGAAGTAAACGCTGGGGCAGTCTCAAAACAGCGGTTTGTTACGACATGGAACCGTCGTAACAACTGCAAAAACAACGGTTCCATGTCCTTCAGCTCCTGCGTCGCTTGTGGACGGTGGAATGTTGTTTTTGTTACTGAAGACTATTTGAGACAGTCTCAGAAGAATGCTTCGCACAGTGCCGTTGACATTTCATTCCAAAAAAATACCGGTTTGTCAGAAATAGTTTTTATGTACATTCACAGTGTTTTTACTTTGCATGATCAGTCTTGTAAAAACCAAAAACATGAAAACAACGATTTTTTTATTATTTTTTGTATTTGCTGTTTCGCTTTTGTCAAAAGCTTCGGTGAACGACACCGTCTGGACTACCTATGAATGGGGCGGCTTTAAAGTAAGTATTCTCGGTGGAGATCTGTACTATTATATCACCTCTAAAGTGCTTATTGAACCCAATGACACGAATGAAGTCGCAGTGGTAAGCTACAATGGCGGACTTGTCGAAAAGACAGGAAAATACTCCTATTTATTTACGCCTCATGAACCAGGAATGACCTTGTTGAAGGTCAGTGGCAGAAGTTATCCATTGCAGGTTTTTCCCGTTCAGGACCCGAAATTGTATATAACAGGCAATTCAAGAAATTGGAAGGATGTCATTTCTGTTGAGGATTTAAAAAGAGCAAAGAGCTTTTCAATTAAAAATAAATCTACCAGTTTTCAATTTGTATCAGGTATTCTTGTAATCAAAACCAGGCAAGGGGACTTAATTGATATTCCCTTGAGAGACACGCTTCTGCCTTTAAAGCAAATGACAAAAAATGGTGTTTATGAACAGGGTCAGAAAATATATTTTGAAAACCTTCGTGTAAAAGACCCTGATGGATCTGATCGGTTTATTGACGCTCAGTCTTTTAAAATTGTCGACAGCTACGAAAACGAATTTGTCCGAAAAACAGTTTCGTTTCTTCCCAACAGCACAGATCTCGGATTGATGAAGACGGATCTGAGAATCAGAATTGAAGGACTGGCCGGGGAAAACGATGTTATGGCCATAAACAATCTTACTACTGAACTGAACGGAATCCTGAAAACAATTCAGGTAAAAGTTACAGATTATCAGCCCAGTCTGAGAATCGTTTTTGATACGACATTTTCCGATTCAACATTGATTGCCAGCGGATTTACACGGAATAGCGCCGGTTTGATTGCTCATAATACAAATATGTTTTTCCCTTTTCATGAGAAAATGATCATGTATGTGAATCCGAATGCCAGATATTATTCTGTTGCAGCTCTGAAGCGTAGTATTGTTGAGCAGCTTGGAAATTTCAATTATACAAACAGGATGATCGGGCGTGATAGTTCCATCTTTAATGGCGCAAGTGATTTGTCTTCCCTTGACAAATACATGCTGCGGCAAATGTATTCCGAAGATGGCGAATATCAGGTGAAGCAGATGCTGAATCAAAACGAAGCAGGTGAAAGTAAAACGGGTGTATTTATTATTACTCTGATGCTTTCAATTTGCCTTTTCTTCTTGTTTTCGGAGCTGTATAAATATTACGGATTTGATATCCGTTTGAAAAAAAGGCGCTTCAGTATTGTTGGAAAACTTCTGGAGGCCGCTTTGCTGGCTCAGATTCCGGTACTGACTGTATTGATTTTATTATCCGAAAAATTCATTGCGGGCGATTACCACGAAGCAGATCTGTTGCTTATTATGGAATATTTTTTCCTTCCGTTTGCTGTGTTTTGCACTCTCTTTATTGCTGCTGCAGAACCGCTTCTGAAGAGAATCCACAAGGCATGGCTGGCTGCTGTTTTCAATATGATATTATCTTTTACTGTGCTTTTTATTTCATATCAGCTGGTATATTTTTTAATTTCACCAGAGATGATTTCTTTGTCGGAAATAAGCTGGCAGGTGTTGCTGGTCGGATTTCTGATTGTTCTGTATCGCATGTATGTTCGACTGCAATCGCAGAAAATTGCCGGTTTGCTTCAACAAAAGGAACTGGAACTGAGTAAGCAAAAAGAGCTGAAATTCAAGTCCGATCTTAATGCATTACAGGCACGCATCAATCCGCATTTTCTGTATAACTCTCTCAATTCTATTGCTTCGCTGGCACACAGCAATGCCGATAAAACGGAAAACATGGCGTTGTCGCTGTCGAAACTCTTCCGCTATAATCTCAATAAAGAGGATGAAATGTATGCAACTATCAGCGATGAAGCAGAGATGGCTGCTACATATCTTGACATTGAAAAAATCAGGTTTGAAGATAAAATGAATTTCAGCATTGATGTTCAGGAGTCGCTCAGACAAGTTAAAGTTCCGAAATTTCTTTTGCAGCCACTAGCCGAAAACGCAGTGAAGCATGGTATTTCAAAATTGACCGGACAAGGCATTATTGAAATTCGGATATTTGAGAAAAACGAAAAAATTATTTTTGAAGTGGCTGATAACGGACCTGAGTTTCCTGGTGGTCTGATGAATGGTTATGGACTGCAGAATGTGTACGATAAATTGCAGTTGTTATACAAAAACCCATTCGACGTTGAGTTCGTAAATTCGCCTGAAAAGAAAGTTGTAATTACGCTGAATAATTAGAAAAAGTTATGACCAAATCATGGAAAACACTTATCGTGGATGATGAAAAGCCGGCCCGCGAGCGTCTGCGAAGACTGCTCGGGAAATACGATAACCGCTTTGAAATCATTGATGAAGCGGCAGACAGTTTAGATGCGGGAAAGAAAATAGAAATGCTATTGCCCGAACTCGTGTTTCTCGACATTCAGATGCCAGGCCCCAATGTGTTTGAAATGCTCACGGGCCTTGAACATAAGCCATCTATTGTTTTTTGCACAGCCTATGATTCGTTTGCCATGGAAGCTTTTAATACTTTTTCAGTGGATTATTTATTGAAACCAGTCGAAAAAGAGCGACTTGATCTGACATTGAAAAAACTTGAACACCTTAATTCATCGGCCTTACCGGATTTTTATCGAACCATTGAAAACATCGTGATTCAGAAACCCGTACCGGTTACCATCACGCATAAACTCGGAAATAAAATAATTCCGGTCAAGCTGGATGAAGTGGTTTATTTTGAAGCGAATGACAAATACGTGAACTTCTACAACACAGGAGGAACAACCTATCTCACTGATCAGACGCTCACTTTGCTTACACAGAAACTTCCAGAAAAGTTTATCCGAATTTCGAAATCAGAAATCATCAACAGCGATTTTATTCTGGAAATACAGAAATATTTCAGAGGCCGTTTTGTATTCATCATGAATGACAAGGCTTGCACAAAGCTCATCAGCGGTCTGGTTTTCGGTGAGGAAATCAGAAAGCGGTTTGAGATATAGACGACGCTGTGAGAAGCTTCGCATAGCGGAGTGATTTATTTATTCAATCGCGGGCGCCGGCAAAGACGTTTTATAAAATAATAATGTACACGAACACCAGTATAGAAGCGAATTCCGGAGGGTTCGGACAAATCTGTTGACATGGTTTCGAACAGCTCTACGCCGAAATGATAATGATCGCTCAGAATGATTCCGGTGCTCAGAGAAAATGATTCAATGCCCTGATTGTTTTGTACTGGCACCATGTATTTGAATTCGGTCATGAGTGTAATTTTTTCTCCATCGTACGGAAATAGGCGCAGGAAGCCGCCCATACGCCATTGCTTTTCCTTTTCTGAATAATCGGCTGCAAATCCATGAGTCTCCCATAAAAAATTATCACCGAACTGGAAAGACGTTATTTGTGATTTGGGATCTTTGAAATCAATCTGATGTGAAAGGGAAACATCGGCCTGCAGATTAATGGTTGCCCGATGGCTTCTTATATAGCACGTTGCATGTCTTCGAATGGACTGAGCTTCGGTACTGTCTCCACGCAGCATGAGCCACAGCAAGCCAATTAAGAGCTTTATGCGGATGATATGCTGAGCGATTTTTTGCATCTCCGGAGTTATTTTTTGTGGATGTAATAATGGACTTTCATTCCGATAAAAAATTTTGTTTCCCAGCCGGCCGTGATGTTGACATTGTAATTTCCGAAAAATTCAATGCTGGCCGGATATTTAGCATCCAAAAGCAACAGACCTAGAGAAAAGTTTGCTTCGTCGCTGCTGTATTTTGAAATGCCTTTCAGAAAATTCAAGTCTGCAACAATGTACAAAGGATAATAACTTCGGAGAGGATATGCCCTGATGGCAGGCCCGGCACTGAAATCATAACCGGGATAAAACAGCTGCGTTTCGATTCCCGCCGAAATCCAGCGGCGGCCGATTAACAATGATATTCCGCCCGCCTTTTGCTGCCAGTCATGACTTATTTTCCCATGTAATGAAACATCAGGTGAATACAGCATTTCGGGAATCTCGACCAACGTCATATAACACATCTGATAGCTGATCGATGTGTCAATCTGACATTCACCGGAATGGCCGCGCAGCATTAGCCACAGCAAGCCAATGAAGAGTTTTATGCGGATGATATGCCGTGCTATTTTTTTCATCTTTGTGCGGAGATTCAGCGCTATGCGAAGCTTAAGCTTCGCATAGTTATATACGCCGGTTATCGTTTCAAAAACTTTCCAACCAAAATATTTTCAGACGAAACAAGTTGAACGAAATATAAACCCGCTGGCAGCGCACTGATGCAGATGCTGTTCTGATTATTGAGGAGTCCGTTTGAAATCACTTTCCCCGACAAATCGGAAATAAAATACGCATATTTATTTCCGGAAGGTACATCCATGAAAATGAGATCAGATGCGGGATTCGGGTAAACATAAATGGTGCAATTTGTTGTCAGATCCTGAATGCCTGCATAGTTGAAAAGAAAATTGTAACTGAGTGTAGCAGGCGTTTGTGTGTACGCGGGACTGGTATTGTTGGCTACCGACATAGTGAAAACACCGGCTTCGGGAATCACCTGAATGAACTGCAGACAAGAACTCTGTGTCGATTGGGTGTACATGATTTCCTTATTGTCAACTGATCCGATATTCACGCCGTTGTAGTAGTGATTGATGGAGTCTTTCACATTGATGTAGCGGCTGCAGTAGTCCTGCGCGTTGTTGCGCTTGATGAAATTGTTGGCGGCGTAGAGATTGGTTCCGTCAACCGAATCAACGTCGTTGATGTTGCGGTAGGTGATGTATGGAATTTGCGGAGCGCATTCGGCCACCATTGAAATCAGTGTGTCGTTGCCTGCGGTTGAATTCGCAATGGCAGACACGATAAATCCTCTGGCATAACCGTTGGTATTGGCATCTATGGCCGCTTTCACATCGTTTACATTTGTTTCGCCGTCGCCGTTGAAATCACTTTTTTCAACCGCTTTGCGCAGGGTGAGCGTCATGGGTTCATATCCTTTGTTTGTTTGTGCGGTAAAACCGTTCACTGTATTCAGAAATAAAACAAGTCCGTTATTATTGAGTGCCTGGGAGGCCACCATCTGACCTGCAATACCGGTCATGAGCCAGGGTTGTTCATCAGCTTCGGTTGGAAAATGAACGACAACCACCTGGTTACGGGTAATAACCTGATTGAGCGAAATGGCATCGAGAAAATGAGAAATTACGGCTTTGCCATTCAGATCTGTTCCCTGTGTGGCTGCACCCCAATTCATCAGACTGGAGCACTGTTGTGTTTCAGGAAAATCTTTGACTGACATAAATCCTTCGAGATCTGTCATAAAGTTCACTACAAAAAGGTCGAGATAAGTAAGTCCTGTTGTGTCATACCCAGCATAGGCCACGCCATCAATTATCCCTCGTGCTTCCGTTATGTAAATCGAATCGACGCTGAAGTTGGCCGGATTTCCAACGATGGCTCTTGCAAACGGCATATATACGCCATAAGTTGGTTGAATATAATTGTCCCAGATATCTATGATGTTTTCAGCACAAAGATAACCATACGCAAAACCGCGCTGATAGTGGCCTCCAAAAACCTGAATCACCTTTATGTTTGCCGTGTCGGCCAGTATGATTCCGTTTACAGACTGTGCTTTGGCCGCAGTAAAAAACAGCAAGCAAAGCAGAAAAGAAAATACAATTTTCTTCATGGATATTTTTTTCTGCAAGGTAATAAATTTTAAAAAGTTGTGCGAAGTTTGTAAACTTCGCACAACTTTATTTATTTCCCCTCAATAATCTGCACCGCTTTTTCAAGCACTTCGTCGCGGCCATCGAGATAACCGCGCAGGGTGGGGGTTACAACCACATCGGGTACTATGCCTACACGCTGTGTTTCGGTGCCGTCGGGATAATAAACGCCGATGCCTGAAATATAAGTGGTGATTCCACCTGGTAAAGTGATGAGACTGACATTGCCATCGGCGCCCGCTGTAGTGCTTCCAACAACGCTTGCCACCGGCGATGCGCGAAAAGCCATTGCATGATATTCGGCACTGCTTTGTGTGGTTTCATTAACGAGAATGACCACTTTTCCATTGTATGCACTTTTCATTCCCGGCACTGAGAGCGGTTTTCCGAAGGTGAACATCCCGGGGTTCTGAATACTGCCATTCGAGAATTTCACAAACGGAGTCTTTTTAAGATTGAAATACTGACTAAGTGTGAACACGGTAAAATCGCTCGGGTAGCAACGGATATCAATTATAATTCCCTTGGTGAGACGCAGCTCTCCCATCATTTTTGAGAGTTCTTTATTGCTGGCTGTTCCTAAATAAATGTAGCCGATTTCAGGAGTCATAAAACGCCAGGTCGGTGCTGCGCTTTCCGCTCCGGTATTGGTTTTTGCAAAAATTGCTTCGGGAGTGTGACACGGAAGACTTTTAGACGCGGTTTTTCCTTCACGTACATAAGTGACAGTGATCCCCCGGTCGTTTGAACGCAGCAAAAAGCCGGCAATGTTGCGCATGCGTGCTGCCTCGTTCGATGCCGGAACATGTTTTTTCAGGCGATCCACTTTTTGCTGAACGGTCTCCCCATTGATATCAATTATAATATCGCCAATCTGAAGGTCATCATCTTTCATCATTGACTCATTCAGATATCCGCTTACAACGGCTTTGTTTTCAATAAATGTCAGCTTATAATTTGCATAATTTCGTCCATAAAAATCGTTGCTGAATTCTTCACCAAATTTCGGATACGCATGCGTGTCGTTGATGCGCGTAATCATTTCCAACACGACTTTTTGTGCTTCAATTTCATCTTTTGCAGCAATCATTTTCAAAATAAATTCATTCGGAATGTTGTGCCAGTCTTCGCCGATCAAATGTCGGTTCGGAAAGAAATATTCAATCATATTATAATATCTGAACACTGTCAGAAGCCTGAATCCATCATCGTTCCAGCTGATGGTTTTATAGCTGCGTTCGTTATTAAATGATGGGTTGCCGACATTTTTATTTAAAGAAATGTAATAGTTATTTTCAACTCTTTTAGTATTTCTGATTTGTACAAGGGCCGCGCTTAGACCTGATCCAAGCATGGTTGTATCAGTTATCCAATTTAGTTCGGGAGTAAGTTTTGTGTTCTTTTTTATTTTCATTTTATTTCCTTTGCCGCTCACAGGGCCAAGTTTGCTCACCCATGCCAGCAAGGAATCGTTGCGTTGTTTTGAATCGGTAATAGGTAAATAGGAAGGAAGAAATCGAAAAAGCTCGTTGTCCCAGTTGTAATTTCCAGCAGCAATAGCCGGATGATAATATTTCAGAAAACCCCAGACTTTGCAGAGCAAAGCAATATTGTCGACCTGCACGCGATTTGTGATGCCGATTTCTATTCCGCTTGATGTTGAGAATGCAGTGTCCTGATCTGCCTTGAAATCTGCCCCCTTAATTTTTGGCGCTTTCAGATAATCTTTTCCATCAACAAGCAATTGAAAATCATCGGCCCAAAGAGAACCGTTTCCTTTTAGAATTACACCGACATACATGGTTTCGGCTCCCTTGCCAAGCGAAAACTGCGGCGTGTTGAATTCATACCAGTCGTTGGTTCCTTTTAAATTTGAAACATTGTTGGTGAAATAATAGTTATTGCCACTGCCTTCGATGCTTACGAACAATGAAGCATAGCCATCTGTAACGGCTTCGGTTTTCATGAACGCTTTGAACTGTGCTGTTTTTCCGCTAAAAGTAACAGGAACTGCAAAAACAAAACAGCCAAAATCCTTTTCTCCTGCATCGGCATTGCGAACAAGTTCCAGGGCATTATTTCCAGCATGCTTTATGGTGCTTTGAATGTTTAAGGAATAATTGCTTCCCCAAAGAATACCATTTTCCGGTAGGGCATTTCCTTCCGGGGTGTTTTCAAAAGTGAAATCTGCAGCGGTTTGTGCAAACAAAAATGTTGCAGCACACATCAAAAATAGAAAAGAAAAAATACGGCTCATGATTTTTTGTTTCAAAGTTACAAATCCATTTAACACCTGTAATTCCTCGCGCGGATTTGCAATCCGTGCGAGGAATTACCTGTCACGGATTTGAAATCCGCGCCAGGTGCTGAGGTATTTACAAATCTATTCTCCCAAATACGTCATCACTGGTCTGAAACCCACAGTTGGTGCGGGTCCGCTGAATGGCGCCACGCTTTCGATGCGTACATCGGCACCCGGCGACATCCATGATCCACCCACCACAATGCCGCTCTGCTGCACCATTTCGGCAGCATTGCCCGACATGTCGTACAGTCCCCAATCGTTGGGTGCGTAATGTCCGGTGATGATTGTGTGAAATCCGCCATCTTCCGAAAAATTTTCAGCCGCATCGGGAACCAGCTCGTATTGCTGTTTTTCGTGGTTGTAAGTTATATGCTTTTCATTCAATGGTCTGAAATTGCATAAATAGCAACCTTTCGAATTGCGCAGGTAGGGCCCGCCCCAGGGATACGGAGCCAGTTTAAGACCTCCGCGTGCAGCCCATATCCATTCTTCGCGCTGCGGCAGCCGGAAGGCACATTTCTGTGGACCTTTCTCAGCCTCATATTTTTTGGTAAGCCATTGACAATACATCTCTGCGCCCTCGCGCGAAATATTCACGACCGGATAATTGTCGTAGGCAGGATGGCTGAAATAATTCTCCACCATCGGCTGATTGTAGCTATTCTTGTCCATTTGCCATTTGGCAGTGTCTGGCAACGCTTTTTTGTACGCAACCATGTCTCCTTCGGCTTTCAAATCGGCCAGAAATGTTCGATACTGCTTGTTGGTGACTTCGGTCTTCGACATAAAAAATGCCTGTACGGAAACGCTGGTGGAATCAATCTCACAGGTTCCCATCGGTACAAACGCAAATCCATCAGGCGCTTTTACGGTTTTCTTTTTGCCAGGTGAAAAAGAGGATAAAACGATAAACCCCGCTAACAGAAAAATACCCCATTTGATTTTGTTTGTTTTCATGACTCGGTGTTTTGTTTATGGTTACAAGATGTCATTTACTATTTCGAACTTCCGGTGTATGTAATCACAGGCCTGAAGCCAACGGTTGTGCAGGGACCATCGAATTTCTGAATGCTTTCCACGCGTACATCATATCCGGGCGAACGCCAGGAACCACCCGCTGCAATACCGTTCTGCTGAACCATTTCAGCCACGTTGCCCGACATGTTGTACAATCCGTAACCGTTGGGCTTATAGGATTGTGCCGGAGCAGTTATATCAGCTGCATCATGCAGAATGCCGGCATAATGCGTGTTACGTATTACTTCATAATTTCCGGTGGTGTCGTTATAATGAATGTTTTCCGAACCCAGGTGAAAAAAATTGCACCGCAGACCATCTTTGTCAACAAAAGATTCTCCAGGCCAGGGATAGTCGCAGCCGTTCAATCCGCCCCGGGCGGCCATCACCCATTCTTCGCGATAGGGCAGGCGAGCGTCGTTGATATTTTCACCATAGGCTTCGCGCATTTTTTTGGTCAGCCATACGCAGTACAATTCGGCCTGGGTGCGCGAGATGTTCACCACCGGATAATCATTGTATGCCGGATGGCGGAAATAGAATTCAACGTAAGGCTCGTTGTAGGCCAGTTTGTCGCGCCACTGCAGGGTGTCGGGCAGGGCTTTGTTGTATGCTTCCATATCGCCGCTGGCTTTCAGGTCAACCAGATATTCCCGATAATCTTTGTTTGTAACTTCGGTTTTGGCCATGAAGAAAGCCTGCACCGAGACAGTATCAGAGCCGACAGTGGTAGTGCCCATCGGGACAAAAACAAATCCTTCGGGGGTTTTTACCGGTTTCTTTTTGTCGGGGGTAAAGGCCGACAGCAGCGCTGATCCCGCGAACAGCACAGCAATAAGACTGATTTTTCCTGGATTCATTCGATGAATTTTAGGGGGTTTAACAGAAATGTAAACGAAAGTAAAGGTCTGAATATTTTATAAAGGGGGGTAAATATTTCAGTAAAAATTTTTTTGCGAATAAAAAAATGATTGTATATTTGCAGTCCGAAATGCGGAAGTAGCTCAGTTGGTAGAGCACGACCTTGCCAAGGTCGGGGTCGCGAGTCCGAGTCTCGTCTTCCGCTCCAAGACCCCCAAAGATGGGGGTTTTTAGTTAAAGAACGTTTACCAGACGACAAGCCCCGGTGGTGGAATGGTAGACACGCCGGACTTAAAATCCTGTGACTTTCGGGTCGTGCGGGTTCAAGTCCCGCCCGGGGTACATTTACAAGTGACTAAACGCCTGATTATTAATAGTATTTGGGCGTTTTTTATTGGCAGTGGGGGGACTTCTGCATACACTTTTTGTCAAAAATGTATTTACATCAGTTGTTGTCTCGAAATAAACTACGAGATGAATAATATCATTACTTGCTTTTTTCCAAACAGTAACACCTAAAATTATTTAAAACACGCGCGTTTGACAAAACGTTCCCGTTTTTTGACAACAGGGAATCCCCCTTTTTGCGCACTAAATCAAGTGTCGGGAGTCATTAACACTTTTTGGGCATTGCTTATGGGGCTTGTTTTTTCAAGCGGGTTTCTTTTTGTTTTATCTTTGTGCGGGCGGTGTAAAAAACTTGTTGTTATGCTGTTTTCAAGGGGCAAAACATTTATTATTTTTCTGTGCGTTATCTTTCTTATTCCGGCTTTGCTTCAAGCTCAGCTGTATGAACCTGATTTAACCGGAAACACCGAAAAGAAACCGGATAGTCTTTCGCTGCAAATCAGGACTTATGAAAACATTGTTGAGGAAATGCAGCGCCAGCCTTCGAGCTATGGCTCTCTGGTAAATATAATGTCTCAGCTGGGCGATCTTTATTCGGCCAATGAGGACTACCCAAAAGCCATTTATTTGTATATGCGCTCCATCATTATGCGGCAGATGGGACATTCCTCTCTGAGTCCCAATCAATCATCGGTTGCGTGGCAAATGATTGAAGTGGGAAATTCGTTTTACCGTTTGCGCGATTACCAGTTGGCCGAAAACGCCTACCGCAATGCCGCGCAGTACTTCAATAAAACAGCAGATCATCAGGGCTTGATTACCGCCATCAACAATATAGGGCTTTGCCGTTTAAATATGGGAAAGCCAGAGGCCGCATTGCCCGTGTTTCAGAAAATGCTCGCGTTTTCAAAACAAATTAATGATGTTGCCAGAGTTTATTCCTCAAGCATTTATATCGGTATTTCGCTTTCGGGAATGAAAAAATATGATGAAGCAATTGCTGTGCTGAACAACGTTGCTCACTTTGAAATGGACAACGAAAACCTTGATCTCGAAGATTTCAGAAAACTACAGCTTGGCGAAACCTATCTTTTGTCGGGAGATACGACAAATGGAATCAGCACCTATCTCAGTCTGACTGAAAACGCAAAAGATGCAACAGGTATTTATTACAAATCGATTGCATTCTCCCGGTTGGCCGGTTTTTATTACAAAGAGCATGATTATCAGAAAGCATTGACTTACGCGGAGGATGCCTACTCATTACTCAAGGACAAGCATCATCTGAATGTGATAACGGACGTTAATGGTTTGCTTCATCAGCTGTATAAGGCTACCGGGAATACCAACAAAGCGCTGTTTCATTTCGAAGCCTATCATGAGGGCATTATGCAAATGAATAATCGCGAAATTGAAACATTTGTCAGCGATTACAATAAAAAAGTGGAGCGGATTGCTATTAGTCACGAACTAAAAAGTATTCGTGAAAACAGCGAGCGTATTCAGGTTGAAAAGTCAAATCAGCAAAGTCTCTCCATTTTTCTTGTCATTATTGCCGTTTTGCTTCTTGTTATGCTGTTTACCGCAAAGGGTTTCGATGCTCGTGTGGGCTTATTGCTCGATCACATAAGATCATATTCTAAAACAGAAAAAATATACTTACTGCTTTTGCTTGGCGTATATTTCATTGCGTTCTATTATTTCTTTGTTCCTGTTGAAAACGCTGTTGGATTGAGAAATCTAAGCTTCACGGAGCGGATGTATCCGGGTCTCATTGCATTTATTGTGTCGCTTGCTTTGGTCTCGGTGTTCTATTCGCCAGTAGCGGGGCAGAAAAAAGTGAAAAACTGGTATGTTTATGCTTTGTTTGTTTTCGGGCTGGCTTTTTTAAGTGTTTTGCTGGCCGAGTTTGTTCTTTTCAATGTTAGAGGTTTCGGTGGATTCAACTTTCTGTTGTCTCTTTCGCTGATTGTTCTGGCTTCCTTCATTGTCCCCTTATATCTGTTTATCTTAATTGTAGAAAAGCTTGTTGTCAGGCACGTTGCCGCTATTTCTGAGTCATTGAACCAGTACATTGGCCAGATGAGGCAGAAGCCGGGTCCCGATAAGAAAATGATAACCCTGCAAAGCGAAAAAACGAGCGGGCGTTTATCTTTTGATATTTCAGAATTGATGTCGGTTGAGGCACAAGGCAACTATAGTATGTTTGTCCTTGTTCAAAACAAGGTTGTTAACCGAAAAATTTTGCATATTACCATGAAGGCCATTGAAGAAGGTCTTGCTGAATATGAATTTGTGGTTCGCTGTCACAAATCCTATATGGTAAATATTCAACATATTGCCAAAGTAACTGGAAACTCGCGGGGCTATCTTGTGCATTTTGATGAAGAAACAGAGCCTGTTCCTGTTTCAAGAAATTTCCAGAAAAACGTTATGGAGGTCATCCGTAAGTTTAAGGATGGCTTTTGACAGTAGAACCGTCCTTCTCGTCAAATCCACAACCCTCTTATCATTTTTTAAACCCTTATATGTAATACGACAGGCCCGTATTGTTCGCTTAAACTAAATTTGCAATCGACAAAACACAGTCGAACCGTAAATTTAGCATTATGAATATACGAGTACGCAAAACACAGTTAACGAACTTAGCCATTAAAATTGCAGCATTATTAATGCTGACCTTTATATTATTGGCTGGAATCAAAAGCTCACAGGCAGCAGTAAGCGTTACAGCTCCCACACTTAATATTTCAACAGCAACATTTCCTTCAGTATATTATCCATTGGGAAATATTGTAATTACTGAAGTCGCGAACGGAGACTTTTCGGCAGGAACAAATGTTACATTAATTATTCAAGCACCCACAAATTTTGAATTTCAACCGTCAATCGGAACGGTATCTTTTGCGGCAAGTGCAAATATTTCTGCAGCAACAATGACTTCTGTCACAGCAAATCTGATTACTATTACCTATTCTTCAAGCGGCACCAACAAAAAAGATGTAATCACCATCACTGGGCTGATGGTGAGAGCCACCAACATGGCCAGTACCGGCAATGCTACACGGAGTGGCGGAACAGGTACAATTGCAGGTTTGCCACTTGGCACCGTCATGGCTAACTTTACTTCCACCCTGGCCACCGGTTGTACCCATACACTTACCATTACCGATACTTTTGGCGACGGCTGGAACGGTGGCACCCTAGATGTTACCGTAAATGGCGTCACAGTCTTAACGGGCATTACTCTGGCGGCAGGCTCAGGCCCAGAAGACCATACTTTTACTGCCGCCAATGGCGATGTGATTACGGTTATTCGTACTGCTGACGGAACATTCCCTTCTGAGATGCGTGTGACCATTACCGGTGGAGCCGCCAATGTCATTCTGGCTGCACAGGAACCTGTTGTCACACCCGGCACCAGTGTAATGGGATGCTGCGCGCCGACAGTGCCCGGATTGGCCTCATACACCAGCCCTTCAAATGGCACCATTGATCAGGATGTGTGCGGAATAACCCTGACCTGGGATGCTCCCACCGCCAATGGCTGCAATACAGCAACCTCATATGATGTTTATTTCGGGACTTCGGTCACTCCACCACTTATTGACAATACAACAGCCACCAGCTATTCCACCTCTTTTTTAACAGCTTCTACCACTTATTACTGGAAAATCGTCCCTAAAAATGCCATCGGCAACGCTGTTGGTGCGCTTACATGGTCGTTTACCTCCAGCGCTGCCAATCCGGTCCCGGGACTGGCCACCTATAATACGCCTGCAAACGGCGCCACCAATCAGAATTGCTGTGGTGTTGCCCTCAACTGGACCGAACCGGCTGTTTCGGGCTGTAATGCAGCTACTTCGTACGACGTATATTTCGGAACCTCCGCTACACCACCGCTCGTCGGCAATTTTACGGGGACTACGTATAATACGGGCGCGCTGAATACATCGACCACTTATTACTGGAAAATAGTCCCGCGCAATTCATTCGGAACAGCGACAGGCGCCATTACACGATCGTTTACAACCAGCGCAACCATATGTTCTGCTTGTACGCACACTATACGCCTGACCGATGATTATGGTGACGGCTGGAATGGAGGAACCATAACCGTAACCGTAAATGGGGTTCCCGTTCTTACCAATATTGCTCTGGTTGGGTTGACCGGGCCCGAAGATTTTACCTTCTCGGCCGCTGATGGAGATGTGATAATTGTAACCCGAACGGCCGATGGCTCCTATCCTTCCGAAATGCGTTTTGAATTACTTGGTGCAGCTGCAACGGTAATTCTTCCGATACAACAACCGGTTACTACCCCAGGCACCAATGTGTCGGGTTGCTGTACACCTCTCGCACCATCCTGCGCATCAAATCCTTCTCCAGCCAATGGTGCCACCAATATCGATCCCTGTTCACCCAACTTTTCATGGACAGCACCTGCAAGTTCAGGATGCGATATTGTTTCATCGTACGATGTGTATTTTGGCACAAATGCCAGCCCCGCATTTTATGCCAACATGACCGCCACGGCGTTTATGCTGCCTGGCGCATTGGCTGATAACACCACTTACTACTGGAAGGTTGTGCCAAAAAACGCTGCTGGTGCTGCTACCGGTTGTTCAGTGTGGAGTTTTACCACCAGCAGTTCTTCAAATCCATATTATTGTCTTTATGGAAGTGCGCTCAATTACCCATCCGGAGGAGCCAATTGCGCCCAATTAACCTCAGCTTCAGCAACACAGAATGGTTGCGCCTGGAACCGCGGCACCATTTCTTTTGCTTCTGCATTTGATTATTCTATCCAGATGTATTTTGGCGCTTCTGGTGGTGGCGCCGATGGATGCGCGTTTGTATTTCAGAATTCTCCGCTGGGCATCAGTCAGTGCGGAGATAATGGCGGACAACTGGGCGCCGGCGGGATTTCCAATGCGGTTGTAGTTGAATTCGACACCTATGACAACGACAACCCTTCGCATATTTTCGACATCGCCGCAGATCACACTGCCATTGAAATAGACGGAGACATGCAGGGCTGGGGCGCTCCGCTGTGTGGTCCAGTGCAGGCCGATCCACTCGACGCTTTGCTGGCCGACGGATTGTTGCACACCTTAAGAGTCACCTGGGATCCGGCAACAAACACCCTTTGTGTGTATGTGGACGGAAGTCAGCGCATTTCATGTGTATATGATTATATCAACAATGTATTTGGAGGTAATCCCAATGTTTGGTGGGGATTTACCGGCTCCACCGGACTGCTGGCCAACCAGCAGTATTTCTGCCCGCTGACCATTCCGCTGCCTGTCGAAATGATGCAGTTCAATGCTACCTGTAACGATGGAAATCCGCTGCTGACATGGTATACAGCCAGTGAAACCAACAATCATTATTTTGTGATTGAACGCTCCGAAGATGGTTCTACTTTCGATTCCATCGCACGGGTACAGGGTTCGGGAAATACCAATGCGGTCACCATGTATCAGTTTGTCGATTACACCAATGTTGCAAGCGAGGTATATTACAGACTCCGTCAGATGGATTTCAATGGTGAAAACACCGAACTGGGTATTACAACCACAACCTGTAACACCGTGCACGAAAAATTAACCATTCTTTCGGTCAACCAGGAAAACAATTCCGAATTCAACGTCAGCTTTTCGACCGGTGTTAGCGGCAATCATCAGATATTGCTTTTTGATATCAACGGTCGCTTAATCGAAGAGCAAAACATGAATTGTCAGGCTGGAACCCATCATGCCGAATTTTGTGTAAAACCAGAACCCGGCTTATATCTGATTCAGGTGTCAAACACCAGCGAAAAATCTTCCTACAAATGTAAACTGTAACCCCCCCTAACATACAGTAAGCCGGAGCGTCGAAAGGCCTCCGGCATTTTTTTGCTAATAACCCCTCGAAGGGTTCCAAACCCTTCGAGGGGTTTATGTCAAAGCAGTTCCCGAATCTGTGCCAGCAAATACTCAAAAAATTCGTCTTCACTCATGTCGAGTTCGTGGCGGTAAATGATTTTTCGGATGACTCCGTTGCGGTCAATAATGATGTTGCCCGGATAGGACCAGCTGTTGAATGAATTGAATACAGCTTCATCGGGATCAGCGACAATGGGAAAATGCAGCTCCGGATGTTTTTTTATGACCGCCCACCTGTTTCCAAAATACAACGAGTCTCTGTCGAGAAAATGCTGCAGTTCTTCGTTTGTATTGTTTGCAAATGCAAGCAGCTGAAAATCGGGATTGCTTTTAAGGGTGTCTGCAATCCTGTTCAGGAGCGGATTTTCAATTATGCAGCCTCCGCAGGTGAGAAACCAGAAATGAACAAGTATTACTTTGTCTGAAAAAATTTCACTATTAAATCCACGACCATCGGCAGCATTGATGGTGAGAAACGGCGCATCGGTGCCAATTCTTTTTATTTGCGCAAATGCGGCATCGAAGGTTTCAGTTTCACCATATAAATGCCTCAGACGAATGGAATCTGTAGTGAAATCGGGTTGTGCCTGCAGGCTGACAGATATTAACAGAAAAAAGAAATATTTCAGAGATTTCATATTACAAAAATACGAGAATTTTGACTGATTGCTTTTATTCTTTATCCGTGTGAAATTTTGTGAATTCCCAAAAATGGACTCAAACGTATTCCTGTCAGACTATAATTCGACATCTGTCCATATTCAATGATATACAGCCAGGTGGTTACAGCCAGAAATTCAGCAACAAAGGATGTATGATGCCTAATTTTGCAAAAATATTTTTCCAATGAAACAAATCTCTTTTTTTCTACTCGTTTTTATGAGCTGGCAACTACAAGCACAAGGGCCGTTTACGCCCCCCTATTCAACAGACTTCAATTCTTACACCACGGAAGATGAATTTCTGGCCGACTGGTCATATCAAAACAATCTACCAACCGATCAGGCTGGAGTCTGGGGCTTTGACAACACGGCCTATTTCGGCTACAATTCATCCAACTGCCCTTTTTATTTCACTGCTTCAACTTCAGGTGGCAACGACTGGCTATTCTCTCCCGGATTTACATTGATGCAGGGAGCAAATTATAGTCTTTCATTTCTGTATGCAGGAGCGCTTGACGGCTACACTGAAAAAATGAAAGTATACATCGGCAATGCAGACACGTCTGTTGCAATGACACAAATGCTGCACGATTTTACTGACATTGCTTCTGCAGATTTTCAAATGCTTTCAGTTTCATTTACAGTTCCGGCTAACGGCACTTACTTTTTCGGCTTTCAGGCATTGTCAGCCGCCGGAAATTTCGGAATTTTGATTGATAATTTCTCCGTTGATAACGGCACCGGAATCTACAACAACCAGGTTTCAGAAAACGTTTTTTATCCTAATCCATGCATAGGAATTCTACATGTTTCCGCAGATGAGCCTCAGGATATTTCGATTTTCTCAACGGATGGCAAAGTTGTTTTTCAAACAACCGCAAATGGCTCTGCAGACCTGACAAATCTTCCCGATGGTCCGTATTTCATGCAGATAAATAACAAAGAAACCCAGCTCCTGATTATTCAGAAGTACTGACCAATCTGGTGTTAACAATTCCGTGTTGATCTTTTCTTCGGTAGCCCATTTTTCACCATGGGTCTTTCATTAGATTTGCAGTATGAAGAAAATCATCCGGTTTTTCAGAAATCTGGACCGGCGCACACTCCTGCTTGCAGGCGGTGGGGCGCTTGTTGTTATACTTATTGTTCTCCTAATTGTTTTGAAACCTTTTTCCTCCGGGAAAACGTACGAGGCTTCTGATGTTATTCCTGACAATGCCTTTGCTGTTTTTCGTATCAATAACCCGGGCGAATTAATTCACAACAGCAGCTTTTCCAATACCATTCAGAATATTTCTTTTTTACCAGCCTTCGAAGATTTCTTATATGGCCTGAAACAGGCGGATACGGTGTTTTCCGTTAGTGAAAACAATCCAAATCTGCTTTCTTCATCAAAGCTTTATGTGTCGCTGCATCCAACAGGAAAAAACAAAACAGAAACATTGTTTGTGCTTGAACTACCCGACAACATAGATGCAGCGCAGATTCATGAAGATCTGCAGGGCAGCGGAAAAATTTCATTCAGCGAAAAAACGGTGGAGGGCAGCACTTGTTATTCGATAGGCAAAAAGTCGTTCACTGTTTATCCATGCAACAATCTGCTCATTGGATCTGTTTCGGAACGCCTGCTATCTCTTTCAATCAAAGCCTCGGAAAAAAAGTCCGGACTTTCGCGCAGCGAAGAATTTATGAATGCACAGAAAACTGCATCCAATGAATGCGCTTTAAACATTTTCGTCAACACCCCGTTGCTTTACAGGTCGCTCGGACAGCTGGTTTCAGGAGACACTTATGTCAATCTTGCATTTCTCGCAACATTGTCTTCCTGGGGAAATCTGGATGTAAAAGTGCAGAATGACGTTATGGTTTTTTCTGGATTGTTTCCGTTGAATCAAGACGGAACTTCGTTTATGACTTTATTCGACGAGCCGTTGAACGATGCAACAGAAACTATTTTATCCATGCTGCCGGCCAACACGTCGGCTGCATTTTCGTTCGGCTTCGGGAATTTCGAAAAGTTTTTTTCAGCTTATGCAAAAAGACTTTCGAACGAAAAGCAAAATGCATATAACAACGACGAAGAACTTGCGCATCTGAACGACGAAGCAGAAACCGAATCGCTGGAGGATTGTTTGTATGAACATGTTACCGGAACCTTGTGTGTTTTTTCAACAGCCGTGGGTCCGGGTCGTGAACCCGAGGTTTATTGCGCTTTTCCGATTAACGATGCCGAAGCGGTAAAAGAATGTTTGCTTGATTATGCTGAATCGAATGAATGGGACACCCTGAATTTTCGCGATGCGACTTTGATTGAAATTCCGGTGGAATATGTCGCCTATAGTCTTTTCGGGCCGCTGTTTGAGCCGATTTCCGAAACATGTATTGCGGTGACAGACGAGTTTGTTTTCATTGGAAATTCAGCGGAACAACTGAAACCTGTTCTCAACGATGTGCTTTCGGGCCGCACACTGAGCGCGTCTGCGTATAAACAAAATCTGAAAAACAACATCTCGTCTTCGTGGAATACATTCACCTATCTCAATACAGCAGCTGCGGAGTATTATCTTACAAACCGCTGGCTGAGCGATACTACGATGATCTCATCGCTTGACGTTGCGCGTGGAAAAAAACAATCGGGAATAATTTCACTTACCTGCGCACGACAGTCTGACGGAATTGTGGTTAGTGGCACCTGGTTTTTCGGGAAACCGGATTCGACATCATCGGAATCATGGGCAACCACCCTGGATGCCGATGTGGCGGGTCGTCCGGTGATTCTGAAAGATTTCAAAACCGGTGAAACATGGGTGGCTGCAGCCGACGTTTATGACAATGTTTATTTGCTGAACTCCGAAGGCGTGATCGTTTGGAAAAAAGAAGTCGGGGATGCTGTGAATGGAGATTTTCAATTGCTATGGTCAGGAAATAAAGAAAAAAGAAGTGTTGCTTTTTCAACAGCAAAAGGCATTTATATCATTGGCCTTGACGGCGAGATGAGAAAATCTTTTCCGGTATCGGTTCGCGGAGGCGTTGCGTCGAATCTGTTGGTTGCCGACTATGAAAACAATCAAAACTATCGCCTTTTATTTTGCGACAACAATGGTATTTTTAATAATTATTCAACGGAAGGAAAACCTACAGAGGGCTGGTTAAAACCGGATCTGAGACAACACAACGACAGCCGTGTTTTTTACAGTCCGCTTGGAGGAAAGGACTATCTGATCGTTTCAACGATTGGAAGCTCTGTGCAAATATTCGATCGCAAAGGAAAAGAAGTTCAGACTATTGACGAAATACAATTCAACAAAGGACTGAACCCGCTTCAGGGCGCACGCGACGCTGATTTCTGGACATCGTTTTCCAGCGACGGAGCTCTTATAACTTTTAATATTGAAGGAAAATTCAACACATTGTCAGAAAAATCCTTTGGTGAAAATGTATTGTTCCATGTAAGCGAAAATCAGATTATTGTTGTTTCCGAAGGCACCATGTATGTGCTGGATAAAACCGGAAAGGAACTGTCATCCGAAAAGCTTTCGGAAACTGCCATTGATTATATCAGCGTTGTAAAAAGCAGCAAAAACAATTTTTTAATTTTCCACAATTCAGATGATGTTGTCGGCATCATTTCCACAACTTCCGAATACGCAGAAAAAGCATTGAAGTCCGATGCATCCGCTTTTGATTGTGTCACTGATAAAAATAAAATCCTTCTGATCACTGCCAATGGAAAGTCCATTGTGTCTGAAATTGTAGGTGTGGAAAAGGATTAAATGTTTTTATCAATGGGCTATTGACAATGGCATTCAAAATAATGTATCTTTGAAATTCTTTTTTCTGCAACGCTCTCACATTATAATTGTCTAACAAAAAACATCATACCATGAAAGTTAAACTATTGCTTGCTACCGGAATACTCGGGCTGGCTTCGTTGTTCATGGCATCCTGCGTCAAAGAAGAATTTGACATGGATACCGTTACAGCGACCAACTGGAATCCGAATGCAGCTGCACCACTCATCAACAGCAGCCTTTCACTGTGGGATATTATGAATGATTATGATTCAACCGACCTTCTGGTAGTTGATTCAAATCAATTTGTTTATCTGGTTTACGAAGACACTGTGTATAGTGAATCAGCAGAAGATCTGATTCCTGTTGCTGACCAGTCGATGAACTACAGCGACAACCTCATTTTGGGGACTGTGTCGGGTGATCAAACCTTTGATTACGACTATAATTTCGATTTATCCCTGGGCGGCGGAATGGAGCTTGATTCCATGTTTCTGAAAGCAGGCTTGCTCTCTATGGCAATGAATTCAGATCTGAGCTATCCGGCCACCATCGTAATGACCATTCCGGGATCAACGCTCGGCGGTTCTCCTTTTTCTGTAACGCTGAATTATTCAGGATCGGGTAGCAGTACAAGTTTTAGTCTCATGGGCGCCAAACTGGTATTTGACAATTCGGTGGTAAGTAATCGACTGGCTGTACATTTCAAGGTGACGGTTCATGGAAACGGGAGTGCGAACAACGCGACTTATGCCAACTTCAATATGAATCTTGCAGGCATGTCTTTCCGCTTTTTGTATGGCTATCTGGGTCAGTTCGATCTCAGCCTGAACAACGACACCATTGGCATTAAAGTGTATAATAACAATCTCACAGGCTCCGTTAACTGGGAAGATCCGCGTCTCTACATCAATGTGTATAATGGATGGGGATTGCCCATAAGATCAACCGTCGATTATCTTGAAGCAATCAGAACCAATGATCCTCCAGCCTCGGTCATTATTTCCGGTTCTGGTATTCCAAACCCCTGGGATATTAATTTTCCGACGGCTGTTGGTAGTATATCATCAACATCATTTATGCTTGACAAGAGTAATTCGAACATCGATAATGCGCTGAATATTACTCCGCAAAGAATTCTTGCCCTGGTTTCAGGTTCTACCAATCCAAACGGGAATGTGGTGAAAAACTTCGTGGAAGATGTGAGCAGATTGGCTGTTGAAGCCAAACTCGAACTGCCTTTTTATGGAACAGCCGAGGGATTTGTTTTGCAGGATACTTTTGACATCAGCTTTGGAGAAGATCTCAGTCATGTTGATTGGATTATGTTTAAACTGTATACCAACAATATGTTCCCGATTGATGGAACTGTTCAGCTATATTTCTGCGACTCGCTCAATAACCGCCTCGACTCATTGCTGAATCCGGTGGATCAGATTCTGATGTCAGCCACACCTGGTCCTGGTCCAGATTATATTGTGAGTTCTCCTGTTGCAAAAACTGTTTCACAAACCATTGGCGGAACGCGCATTGGAAATCTGGAGAACACGAAAAAAATTGTTATTACAGCATGGCTCGACACCTACAATGCGGGCACACAGCTTGTGAAAATTTATTCCTACTACAAGCTGGATGTTCGTCTCAGTGCTCAGGCACAGCTCAAATTCAATAGTTCCGAAATAGATTAAGGAGGTCGCCATGAAAAAAACAATAATAACTATACTGATTTTTGTTGCGGGATTGTCGGGCTCAAACATGCTGAATGCGCAAAACGACATGATTATTCAGGGAATGCGGATTATTCCGCAATCCTATTATTCCAATCCTGCATTTATTCCGCAATGCAGATTTCATTTCGGAATGCCCGCTCTGTCTTCTTTTTACATGGGCACTGGTCACAATGGTTTCAATGCGAAAAATGTGATTTCGGTGAATTCGCTTGATTCTGTTGAGCTGGATATTGAATCTATGCTCAACAGCATGAAAAAAAACAACTATGTTTTTCTTGAAGCCAACGAAGAATTGTTGTCTTTTGGTTTTAAAATAAAGGACAAGCACTATGTGAATTTTTCAGCTACTGAGCGCGCTTTTGCGCGGGTTTCGTATCCGAAAGATTTGATGGAGTTTGCGTTTTATGGCAATGGCGCTATGCTCGATCAAACACTCGACATCGGTAATTTTAGACTAACAGAAAATCATTATCGCGAATTTGCATTTGGCTATTCTTATTTGTACGACGATACCTGGACCTTTGGTGCCAGAGCAAAAATACTTTTTGGAATGTCGAATGTAAACACACGTCGCAGCGACATTACCCTTCACACCGAGGGTGAATTCTTTGATATTACAGCTACGTCAGATATTCTTATCAATACAAATGAAATTGACAACATGTCGGATTCAACCATGGACGAAAAAAAGTATCCGGTGGATTATCTCACCATGACAAAAAACATGGGACTTGGTTTTGATTTCGGTGCTACTTACAAATTGGATGATAAAATCACATTTGGATTGAGCGTGCTCGACCTGGGCTACATCAGTTGGAAAAGCAATCCGATGAATCTTGTAAGTCAGAATCCTGGAGGATCTTTCACCTATGATGGTGTCGATATTTCAGAATTTATGGATCAGGGCGACAGTGCGTTTTTGCAAGATCTCGAAGATTCGCTGATTGATATTTTCATGGTGGATACCACATACGAAAAATACAAGACATCGCTCAACACACGCATTCATGCAAGTGCTTTTTATAAGGTGACTAAAAACGATTATGTTTCTGCTATGGTTCGAATGCATTTTTACGACAGAAAAGTTCATCCGTCATTCAGTCTTGCGTATATGCGTAAATTCGGTGACATCTGGCATTTGACAGGAACGTATTCCATCGCCAATCGCAATTACGCCAATTTTGGCATTGGAATGTCGTTGAAACTTGGCCCTGTTCAATTGTATATGCTAACCGACAATATCTTTGGGCCCCTCATCTGGAATCGTTATACATGGATCGAAGAAAAGGAAGACGATTTTGGTGTCACCACTTTTGAAACCCAAAAATTGACTCTTCCGCGCAACTGGAAATATATGAATGTTCATTTTGGAATGAATTTCGTCTTTGGCTGTAAACCCAAAAAAGATCTCGTTCCGATTCTTGAATAAATTTCTTTTGAAATAAAATTTCCGCATCTTTCAAATCCGTCTTCATGAAAAAACTGGGGACGGATTTTTTTATTTTTTTATTCCCGGGGCTCTGCCCCAGGCTGACATCTGTCGCGCCTTCACGTGAAACGTGACAAGTTGGCGCTTTTTGTGCTTCGCAGTTTTTATTGTGCCTTCGGCAACATTTTAAAATTCTTTTTCGTTGCAGACGTTACAATCGTTACAGACGTTACGCGTTACGTAGTTACAATCGTTACAAATATTTCCAGAATCTAATCTTTCCACATCGGCGAACATGTCGCGTTTTACGTGAGCTGCACATTTCCACATCCTCGTAAGATAAAAGACAAAAGAATAAAGATAAAAGTGATCATCTAATATTTCCACATCGCCGCACTTGTCACGTTTCACGTGAGGCGCCATATCGGCAAAGCCGCACATCTTCACATTTGTATTTCGTATTTTTATATCGTCTCCGGCATTTTGTTGTATTTGTTCATCGCATTATCCATGCCGCCCAAAACAAATTCTTCAACCGCTTTTGCTGCAAGTTGTATGCGCTCAGTAACTACGGGCACTTGCTCCGGAAACCAGCGTCCAAGCACATAATCGACCTGCATGCCTTTGGGATAATCGTTGCCGATTCCGAAACGCAGACGTGAAAACTCTTCTGTTTTCAGTGTTTCAATAATATGATCAAGCCCATTGTGTCCGCCGGCTCCGCCCTTTTTGCGCAATCGGATTGTGCCAAGTGGCAACGCCACATCATCGGCAATGATGAGAAATTGCTCCGGACTTTCCTGTTGTAACCAATACGAAACCGCTTTGCCACTCAGGTTCATGTAGGTCGATGGTTTTATCAAAACAATCTTGCGACCTTTCAGCATATAAAAAGTCATGTCGGCATAGCGCGAAGGCTGAAAAGTAACTTCGTGTTTCAATGCAAGATAATCCACTACTTCAAAGCCAATATTGTGGCGGGTTCCCGCATATTCGCGACCAATGTTTCCAAGTCCGGTAATTACGTACGTTTTCATTGCAGCTTCAAAAGTAATAATCTTTTGTGGATTTGCGGTAATCGCTCAGGAAGGATTTAAATTCATGGTTTGGCCACGATGACACCAAGACACGAAAATATTGATTAGACCTTGAAGCAAAATCTCTCTGCGTCTCCGCGCTCTCTGCGAGAAACTATTATATTCCCTCTGCGTCTCTGCGCTCTCTGCGAGAGATGGTATTTACTATGCGTCTTTGCTAGAAACCTCTGCGAGATACAATATTTACTCTGCGTCTCTGCGCTCTCTGCGCGAAATTGAATTACTCTGCGCTACCGCGTGAAACCTCTGCGCGTCCGAATAGGCGGTTGTAAAAAAACAACAGAATAACCGACAGTAATCCAATGCAGCTGAACGTGAGCCAAAGCGCCGATGGATTGTTGTTTTGTTCAACAAAATGCACATATAAAACAGCGCCCAGAATTCCACCAACCCCGCTTCCAATCACGCCGTACAGAAATGCGTATCCCTGATACAACGCCTTCTTGTCTTCCGGAGCAACCAGTCCTACATAAGATATAAATTTCGGATGGGCTGTCATTTCACCAAGAGTGAAAACAACACAACCAAGAAGAAAAATCCAGCCCTGAGTTGAGAACGCAAGAATGGCCATGCCAAGCGACCCGAACAGTATTCCGACCATCATAGTCGGCAGCGGTTTTGTTTTTTTCAATATGGCCGAAACGAGGAGTTGCAGCAGAATAATTACACCAGCATTGACGACAGTGACATGTTCGGCATCGAATTTCCAGTTGGGAGAGGACGTAAAATTTGAAAGAAAAGAATTTACGAATGCATTTACAGCGCTCATATCGACTTGTTCTGTCACATACCACAACACGGCATCGTACATTTGAAAGTACATAATCCAGAACAGAGAGTAAATAACAATGAGCAAAATAAATCTTACATTTTTGAGCACCAAAAACATTTCAACAAATGTTTCTTTCAGCGTTTTTTGTTTGTCGGGCTTTGTTGTTTCGCGGAACGACAACATGTTGAGAATGAATAGCCATCCTGTGCCAACAGCAGCCATGATGAAAATGTAATTCCAACCGAATGTTTTCATCCATGGAATGAGAATAAGCGGAAAAATAAATGCACCGAGATTGATGGACCAGTAATAAATGCCGAAGCCTAGCGACGAATTGTTCTCATCGGTGCTGCGTGCAATGGTTCCTGCAATGAGCGGTTTAAACAATCCGGCACCGCAGGCCATTAAAATCAGACATAAAAATATCATCGGATACGAAGAAACCGTACTCGACAATGCATAACCTGAACTCATGAGAACAAACGCCAGCGATAGAATTTTTTTATATCCGAAACGAGCAGCCATCGCTCCCGACAGGATTGGAAGTAGATATAACAAAGGCGTAATTGTGCTTTTAATCACACCAATACTTTCTTTCGAAAAGCCCAACCCGCCTTCGTTTACGCTAAGTGCAAGATAAACCGACAGCACCGACATGACGCCGTAGTACGAGCCACGTTCGAAAAACTCCATCACAATAACGGTGTAGAAATTGCGCGGAAACGACCGGAACGATTTGAAGACTGACATTGTAAAAATTGTTGTGCGAAGATAATAATCTTCGCACAACTTAGTAGTATAATACAAAAGCCGATTAAGAAAACACAACGGAGTTATGTTTAATCCAATGCAGCGAAATTAATCTGCAAGCTGGCTTGCAAAGTTTAATTCGGTGCATTTGATATCGGTTTTTGCCTGAATAAACCAAACTCTGTGTGCCTCTGTGCGTACTTCGTGCAACTCTGTGTAACCAGGAATTATAGGCCGTGACACTGTTTCGTTCAGCTGGCTTAATTAAAACACCTGAGAATGTTGCCGCGGCTGTGTTTGCCGCTGTGGCGGCGGAATTTCTTTTTGCCGCTGTGTTTGTAATTAAAAGCTTTTATACTTTTCGAAATGTCTTTTACAAAACTATGCTTTTTCTTTCCTGATCCCGATGATGAATACGACGCCGATGGCGAAGAAGTGCTTCTGCTGCGTGATCCAACCTGAAGCTGTATTCCGCCTTCGCTTTTTTGCTGAATGTCATTACCGGTGTTGTTTATATTTATATCGTAATTTATCTGGGCCTGTTGATTAATCAGATTTCCGCCCACCGGATTTGCATCTGTATTTACAACCTGAATATTCACATCATTGATCTGATTGGTCTGCACATCTATTGGATTGGCGTTGTTGAGCCCGCCCACCGGATTATTGTTCAGACTTAATTCGTTTTGTCCCGCTGCCACAGCGGAAATCAGCAAAAAAAGCAGGGTGAAGTACTTCATGTTTCAGTTTTTAAGGCGGGCCGTGAAACAACAATTGTGCCGTAGAAGCTCAATGCAAAACGTTCAACTTACAACGTTTGCAGCTTAATGCCGAAGTCTTGAAGATGGAACTGGTTTTTAATCCTTACCTTTTTAAGCATTAAGCCGATGTACTAAGTTCCCGGGCGTAGCTGATTTCACTACAAACACGATATTGGCTTATGTAGCACCGGGATCTCCTATGAATAAAACTCCCTTTGTTAGTTGTTGCAGAGCCTATTGAAAATATTTCCTCAAAGCAAGGGCAGTGAATAATACTACCCCTGGCTTTTGAGGTATTTTCTTTTTGGGTATTA
>Ga0209319_1000707_pt1 | contig 37912 bp, 37 predicted proteins | sample RifGroE2_FD_184000 | JGI IMG/M metagenome (GOLD analysis project Ga0209319, IMG submission 184000) | Groundwater microbial communities from Rifle, Colorado - Groundwater E2 (SPAdes) (version 2) | ecosystem: Environmental > Aquatic > Deep subsurface > Groundwater | place: Rifle, Colorado, United...
CGCGCCCTGAACAGGTTGCCGCTTTGTTGCAGCCTCTTGTTGAAACGTCGTAAGAAACTCTCAAAACTCTCTTCCTTTTTTCGTTTGGATTCTACCACGTCTACACCTCTTTTCTAGTTAATATTATATTAATAGCTATACTATAATAAATTTTTTTATTAATGTCAATGTTAGCCTATTTTTTCTCAAAATGATTGTTGAGCCTTTTTTCTATTTCTGTCTTAGCTTTGTTAAGATCAACCACTTCTTGAACGCCTGATTCCATGTCGCGAATCAGGATAGTACCGTCTGAAAGCTCTTTTTGTCCCAGAATCAGACTGTATTTAACTGCCATGCGGTTTGCTTCTTCTAATTGAACTTTCAAACTGTCCTTGGTGAACATTTGTCCGACTTTTATTCCTGCCCTGCGCAATTCTTCAAAAAGAATCATTGATCTTCTTCTGGAAGCTTCTCCCAACTGTGCCAAAAAGACATCAGCTTCTTCTTCCTTCTTTAGCGGTATATTTTTTTCTTTGATTTTCAAAATAGTTCTTTCTACACCAATGCCGAATCCACAAGCTGGTGTGGCTCTGCCTCCCATATATTCGACCAAGTCATCATAACGGCCGCCTCCACCCAAGGAGGTCTGTCTTGATTCAGTACTGCCCTCTACCGGCAAGATTTCAAAAACGGTCCGATTATAATAATCCAATCCGCGGACCATGAATGGATTCAAGTTGTAATTAATGCTGGTGTCGTCCAGATATTCCAAAACCTTTACAAAATGTTCACGGCAAGGCTCGCACAAAGTATCTACGATCTGCGGAGCTTCTGCGCGCATAGCAACACATTTATCTTCTTTACAATCAAGCAAGCGCAAAGGATTTTTTAAAATTCTTTTCTTGCAATCCAGACAAAGCTTTGAATGCCTAGTCTTATCTTTATAATATTTAACCAGCTTGTCCAGATAATCCTTGCGACAATCTTTACAGCCGATGCTATTGATCTGCACCTGCACATCAACTTGCATCTCTCTAAAAAAATTATAGGCGATCAAGATCAATTGAGCGTCAGCCACCGGTCCGGCCTCACCGAACATTTCCAGATTCAACTGATTAAATTGTCGATAACGTCCTGCCTGCGGCTTGTCATGACGGAAAGCAGGGCCCAGCCAAAACATTTTTACCGGTTGAGGCAAGTTGAACATCCCATGCTCGATATAAGCACGTACTAAGCCGGGAGTAGCTTCCGGTCTCAAAGCGATTTTTTCTCCGCTTTTATCAACAAAAGAATACATTTCCTTAGTCACGATATCGCTGGTTTTACCAGATGACCTTTCATACAATTCCAGCTTTTCCAATACTGGCGTATCGATTCTTTTGAAGCCATAGGCATTCGCCAAATCGGTAGCTTTTTTGGTTACCAAATCCCAATATCTGTACTCGTCGAACAAAACATCTCTCACCCCTCTTAAACGGTTGAAGATTTTTACTTTTTTTGATTTCTTGGTCACATCTTCTTTGGTTGCAACTGGTTTTTTGGTTATTGCTTTTTTCATAAATAAAACAAATTTAAAACAAATTGTTATATTGTCATATTGTCAACAGTTCCTTGGCAATATAACAATCTAGCAATATAACAATTTTAAATTACTAAAAATTTAAATGTAAATGCTTGATAATTTTTATAGATTATAAGGTTGGTGGTCGAAATAGCGGATGCGGTCGAATGGCCAGCCGCGCAACATCACCTTGCCGATAAAAAAGCTTTTGTTTACCGGACCGAAACTCCTTGAATCCTTAGAAGAGTTGCGGTTATCTCCTAATAGGTAATATTCATTCTCCCCCACTGTGACCGTCTCTTCAGATAAGCTGAAAGTTTTTAAATCTTTCGGCAGGTAGGACTCTTCCAACAAAACTCCACCTGGATTTTCTTTATTAATAATATAAATATCGCCTGCCTTGAATTGAATTTTTTCACCAGGCAAGGCAATCAATCTCTTGATAAAATACTCTTGCGGATTTCTTGGATAACGAAAGACCACAATATCCCCTCTTTTTGGCTCATTAAAGCGATAGTCTATTTCATTGATAATCAGGTATTCTTGATCGAAAAAGTTAGGCTCCATCGAAGCACCTTTAACATAGAAAGGTTGGATTAAAAAATATCTGATCGGAAAGATAATTGCTAATGAAATTACGATAATTTTTACTAGTTCAAATACGAAACTAAAAAAATTTTTAAACATATCTTTAAATTTTTAATTTTATTAACTGGTTAAATTTCCAGAGCAATAAAATTATAACATTATTAGATTCTAAAATCAAGAGAGCAATGTCGTGATCGTGCGGCTTGTATCATAAAGCAAAAGCCTAAACCTGTCCTTAATTTAATGATAACTTTCAACTTTTATCATTAAGGAAAGCTGAAATTGCAAAATTGCCAAAATACAAAATTCATGATATACGATACTCGGCCTCCCCTTGCTAAATAAATTAAATTATATTATAATCAAACCATAAATAAGATAAGCGGAAAAATAATAAATTCAAATACTTTGTTTTTCTGTCGGTCTTATTTTTTTGTCTATTTCAATATTTGAAATAATAAAATTTTAGCTAAAAATACACAATTACATGAATCAAGAACTAGAAACTCCCCCAAAATCAAGATTTGACGATATTTATACTGAAGGCGAAATCATAAAAGAAGAATTTACCCGAAATAAGCTTAGATTTTTTGGCAAATTTTTTATTTTTACCCTAATTTTCGCAATAGTGGGCCTAACTATGTTTTCCAGTAAGGGTTCTGGTACCGGTCAGAAGAAAGAAGGCCTGAACTGGTTGAATAATTTTTCTTTGGTCGGGCAGCTACGCCAATTGGCAGAAAGCTCAGATAGGAAGCTCAAAGGCGAAGAAAGGGACAGAATCAACATCCTTTTACTCGGTATTGGCGGTAAAAACCACGATGGTGGCTTTTTGACCGATACGATGATGATAGTCAGCGTTCAGCCATCCACCAAGAAAGTTGCTATGGTTTCGATCCCTCGCGACCTTACAGTGCCTATCGAGGGCATGGGCTGGAGGAAGATTAACAGTGTCAGCGCTTATGCAGAAAAAGAAAATCCGGGCAGCGGCGGTCTAGCCGCCAGTCAGTCAGTCAGTCAAATTTTTAATCTTCCGATTGATTACTATCTACGAGTTGATTTTGAAGGTTTTTCTAAAATTATCGACGAATTAGGAGGAGTAGATATCACCGTTGATAATCTTCTGGATGATTATCGATACCCTATTCTAGGCTCAGAAGATAATCCAGACTTCTACTCTCGTTATGAACACTTACATGTCGAACCGGGACTGCAACACATGAACGGCAGTTTGGCCTTAAAATTTGCGCGCTCCCGTCATGGAGTCGGAGTTGAGGGCAATGACTTTGCCAGAGCAAAACGCCAACAGAAAATAATCGAAGGAGTTAAAGACAAACTATTTTCGATGAATGTATTATTTAAACCGACTTTGATTACAAATATAATCAATACTTACCAAGAACATGTCAGCACCAACCTGCAAATCTGGGAATTGGTCAAGCTATGGGGCCTGGTCAAGGAAACAAAAAAAGATCAGATCATAAATAAAGTTTTAGATAACAGTGCAAGCGGTTTGTTGGTCGATAGACGCGGTGAAGACGGTGCCTATATTTTAACTCCTCGCAGCGGTGACTTTTCTCAAATTCAATATTTGATCAGCAGTATTTTTGGCAATGCCCCATCCGAAGTGAAAAAAGAGATTTTAGATGAGCAAGCCACGGTTGAGTTGCGTAACGGAACTTGGATAAATGGACTAGCCAACAAGGCCTCGACCGATTTAGAAAGTTATGGTTTTACAATTGCCGGCATCGGCAATGCCAGCCAAAGGAATTTTCAAAAATCAGTTATCTATGATTTAACCAATGGAGCCAAACCTCAATCTTTGGCGTTATTAAAAAATAAAACTCAAGCCAACATTTCTTTCGGTCTACCAGAATGGCTAGCAACTGACTTAGCATTAGGAAAAGCTGATAACCCAAATAAAAAAAATCCTGACTTCGTTTTGATTCTCGGCCAATCTGCAGACAGCACCGGCAGTGGTGCTGCGAATAAGGCGGAATAGTAATTTTTAATTATTAAATTTTCAATTTTCAAACAATGTTTTAATTTTTCAATTTAAAATTAAGTCATTGAAATTATTTAGAAATTGAAAAATAAAATTTAAACTAACAAAAAATCGATAATCGATAAGATAAAACACATAAATGATCGCGCACAAAAATAACCTCCCTCTCGTAGTCATCTTCGGCCGCACTAACGTCGGTAAGTCTACTCTGTTCAACTGCTTGATTGAGGAACAGCAGGCCTTAGTTTCCGATATCGAGGGCACCACTCGTGACAGTAACAGCGGCGAAGTCAGCTGGCAAAAAAGAACCTTCAAGCTAGTAGATACCGGCGGTATTATCGACATCAACCATCTTTTGAATCCGACAGCCAAAAGCTCGAAAGTGGATGACATCCAGTCCAGAATTGAAGAGCAGGCGAACATGTATCTGCAAAAAGCGGATCAGATTTTATTTCTTGTCGACAACAAGGCTGGCTTACTGCCGCAAGACAAGCAGCTCGCCTTATTATTAAAAAAAGTCTTGCCAGACCTGAGCAAGGTTATTTTAGTAGCAAATAAAGTGGATAGCTTCAAAAGAGATAGCCACAAGGCAGCTGATTTTAATAAACTATCATTGGGCGAACCGGTTACAGTCTCTGCAGCTACCGGCTCTGGAACTGGCGATCTACTTGATTTGATTATTAAAAAAATTCCTGAACAAAAGTCAGTTGAAGCGGAAAAAGAAAAAGAAGAAAAAAGCAAAGAAATCAAAGTAATCATGATCGGCAAACCTAACGTCGGCAAATCCAGCTTGTTGAATAGTATTTTGGGCGAAGACCGAGTTATTGTCAGCCCGATCGCCCATACCACCCGTGAACCGCAAAACACTTTCATAACCTATAAAAACCAAACCATCAAGCTTATTGATACCGCCGGTATCAACCGCAAAGGCCAGCAAGCGCAAAAAAAAGAAGACAAGCAGCAGTTGGAACGCTACGGCATTGAAAAATCTTTAGATACTCTTCGAGAAGCTGACATCGCTTTATTAGTAATCGATGTCAATGAAGATTTGACTCATCAAGATTCAAAAATTGTTGAAGAAATTGTGGAACGGCAAAAAAGTATCATCATAATTGCCAACAAATGGGACTTGATTGAGGAAAAAGATACAAAAAAGCAAACCAACAAGATTTACGGCGACCTGCCTTTCATCCAATACGCACCGATTCTTTTTGTCTCAGCCAAAACAGGCAGCAAAGTCAACAAGGTGTTAGATCTGATTATCGCAATCAGCGAACAACGCAAAAAAGAAATCTCTGAATCCATCCTTAACACCTTCATGATGAAGCTGGTCAAATTGCACAAACCACCAAAAGGCAAGGGCACCAAATATCCTCATGTTCATAAATTTGAACAGCTGCATGTTGATCCGCCAGCCTTCGAACTGCGCATCGGGGCAAATGAAAATCTGCAAGAATCTTATTTGAATTTTATCAGCAATAAACTGCGTGAAAAATTCGGTTTTCTTGGCACCCCTATCAGAATCTGGATTACCAAAAATCGTAAAATACACGGCAAGGCAGAAATGAGCGTCGAAAGTAAGAAAGGCAAGAAACCGGTCAGGCATGCCAGGAGAATAATTAGGTATCATTAGAAAACACCCTTCCCCATTGTCATCCCGAACGAGTCAGCAGACGAGGAGGGATCTCGGTGTGAGAATGAAACAGGTGAAACAAAAGAATATAATTTGAATCAATTATACTTTAAACCTTAACTCTAAAAAATTATTTTTACATCTCCCCGAGATCTCTCATCTTCGTTCGAGATGACAGAGGAAAAATAATATGAAAATAATAGTCGGCCTAGGTAACCCTGGGGACAAATACAAACTTACTCGCCACAACATCGGCTTTATGATTCTTGATGCTATGGCGGAAGAGCTTGACCTTTCTTGGCAATTCAACAAAAAATTCAATGCAGAAATTGCTAAATTCAACGATTCATTATTAGCTAAACCGCAAACTTTCATGAATTTATCAGGAGAATCTGTAAGAAAAATTTTAGCTTTTCATAAGCTTGCAGAAAATAGCCTGATCGTTATTCATGATGATATTGATGTTGATTTTGGCAGATATAAAATAGCCAACGATTCTCGTGCCGCCGGTCATAATGGTGTGCAATCGATCATTGATCAGCTTGGCACGCAAAAATTTACTCGCTATCGGATTGGCGTCCGCAACGAACAGCGCAATAATATACCAGCAGATAAATTTGTCTTAGAAAAATTTAGCAAAGAAGAGACAGGTCTACTGCCTGAACAGATAAAAAAAATAACAAAGGAGTTAAAATAAAAAACAGATCATAAATATGATCTGTTTTTTGTATTGATCTCTATATCTAGAAGCTAAGGAATACTCCTTATTTAAGGTTATGAACAAAAATCAAAGGAGGGAAGATTTTCGCTCTAGCCAGCTCCTAGATGCAGTTATCAATACTATACTAAACAATTTTAATTTATGTTAAAATTAATATTATATTATTTTACACGATTGCTAAATTGTTATTACATTTTTCCGTTATTATATTTCAATGGTTCTATAAACATTTTATTGGTGCATTTTGCATTGCCACCCAATTTGCTACTTGTCAGAGGGGATATTGGATTAATAAATGAACAAGGAGGAAAGCCACTTAATAATCCACACCCTTTAACAAGTAACAAGCTGGGTACCAATTTGATTATTTATCTTATCACAAAAAGGTAAATATGTCAATAGCATATCCTTTAGCTTAATCTAGCAAAAAAATGAGTGAAAATATAGAAGCAATTAAATACACAGTTGCCCTAAATCATTTTCCCAAATTCGGTCCTGTACGTTTCAAGAGGTTAGCTCATTACTTCCCCTCCCCCAAGGAAGCTTTTTTTGCTTCAGCCAAGGAGCTGATGGCCGCGGGTTTGGAAGAAAATATTGCCCATGAGTTCCAAGCGGCCAGATTAAACATCAACCCTGACGCTATCATGGAAAGAATGGAAAAAGAAGGCGTGAAGACAATATTGCTTGATGATGCCAACTATTCAAATCGGTTATTAAAAATTTACAACCCCCCGCCAATAATCTATTACAAAGGCGAAGCAAAAGCCGATGAACTTTGCCTGGGAGTAGTTGGCACCAGAAAATTCAGTCCTTACGGCAAGCAAACGACAGAACAGATTGTCAAAGAACTTACTAGAAATAATTTGACCATTGCCAGTGGCTTGGCCTTGGGTATTGACGCTTTAGCCCATTTCGCAACCCTAGAGGCGGGTGGTCGTACGATTGCAGTATTGGGCTCTGGATTGGACCGTCAAAATATTTATCCCGCTTCAAACCGTTATCTGGCAGAAAAAATAATTGCCGAGGGCGGACAGCTCATTTCTGAATACCCTTGCGGCACCCAGCCTTTAAGATATCATTTTCCTCAACGCAACCGTATCGTTTCCGGTCTTTGCGTCGGCATATTGGTAATTGAAGCAGCTGAAAAATCAGGTGCCATTATTACCAGCAAGATTGCCCTTGAACAGAACCGCGAGGTCTTTGCTGTTCCTGGCAGTATCTTTTCTACTGTTTCCGTAGGCACCAATCAGCTGATAAAAGAAGGTGCTATTCCAGTTACTTGCGCCAACGATGTTCTTACCGCCCTTGACTTATCCGCCGCAACCTTTTATATTGAAAACAAAAAAATCATTCCTGAAACAGACGAGGAAAAAACCATCCTCTCTTTTTTAAATTTAGAAGCACGGCACATTGATGAGCTTGCCAGGCTGACTAAACTGCAAACCAGCGCCCTCTCCAGCACCCTGATGATCATGGAAATGAAAGGTATGGTGAGAAATCTTGGGGGCATGCAGTATGTGCTAGCAAATTAATTTTTAAATTTTTAATTTTTAAATAAATCAAAAATCATAATTTTTAAAAATTAAAAAATTGGGATTTATTTAAAAATTACAAAATTAAAAATTAAAAATTTTATGCAATTAGTCATCGTCGAATCCCCTACCAAGGCCAAAACTATCGGTAAATTTTTAAAGAGCGGCTACAAAGTCGAATCTTCTTTCGGCCATATCAGGGATCTGCCCAAAGGAGATCTCGGCGTTGATGTTGAAAACAATTACCAACCCAAATACGTAATCCCGACTAAATCCAGAAAGTTGGTTACTAACTTGAAAAAACTTGCGGCCAAGGCCGACAAGGTCATTCTCGCTTCCGATGAAGACCGTGAAGGAGAAGCGATCGCTTGGCATTTGGCGGAAGCTTTGGATTTGAATAAACAGCCGGAAAAAATCCAAAGAATCGCTTTTCACGAAATCACTGAAGGCGCGATCCGTGAAGCTCTTGCCAACCCACGCACTATCGATATGCCGATGGTCAACGCCCAACAAGCCAGAAGAATTCTCGATCGCTTGGTCGGTTACAAACTCTCCCCTTTTCTTTGGAAAAAAGTTGTTAAAGGTTTGTCCGCTGGTCGCGTACAAAGCGTTGCTGTTCGTTTAACTGTTGATCGTGAAAGAGAAATCCAAAAATTCCAAGCTCAAGAATATTGGGGAGTTGAAGCAATGCTCAAAACGAACAACAATGAGAATTTTACTGCTCGGCTAAATAAGCTTGATGGTAAAGTGATCGATAAGTTTGCTTTTAAAAATAAATCAGAAGCAGATGATGTCTTGGCTGAATTAAACGGTTCGCAGTACATTGTTAAAGAAGTCAAGAATCGTCAAACTAAAAAAACTCCGCCCAAACCATTTACTACCTCTTCTTTACAGCAGACTGCCAACCGCATGCTGGGCTTCAGCGCCAAGCAAACCATGATGTTTGCGCAACAATTATATGAAGGTATTGATTTGGCAGGCGAAGGACACGTTGGCTTGATTACCTACATGAGAACTGATTCCTTAAATCTTTCAGAAAAATTTCTAACTGATTCTCGTGAATATCTCAGCCAAAATCTCGGTGAAAAATATACTTTGAAGACTGCCCGCATTTTTAAAACTAAATCCAAGGGCGCGCAAGAAGCACATGAGGCGATCAGGCCATCCGAAGCCAGCCGTCACCCTGATCAGATCAAAGATTCTTTGAACAGCGGCCAATACCGTTTATATAAGCTTATTTGGCAACGAGCGGTGGCAAGTCAGATGCCGGAAGCCATTGTCAGCGCCACCGATATCGATGTCGATGCCTTAAAAGATGAATCTGCAAAATACCAATTCCGGGCCAGCGGACAAACCATTGAATTTGATGGTTATCTGAAAATTTATCCGGAAAAAAGCGCAGAAATCGATCTGCCAAAAGTAAAAGCACAAGAAGAATTAGCTTTGGAAAAAATAAACGCTGAGCAGCATTTTACCAAACCCCCTGCCCGCTACAGTGATGCAGGCCTGGTTAAGGCACTGGAAAGATTTGGCATCGGCCGTCCTTCTACCTACGCACCGACTATAGCTACCATCGAAGCGCGTAACTATGTGGAACGCGACGAAGCGAAGCGTTTGAAGCCGACCGACATTGCCTTTACGGTCAATGATTTATTAGTTGCTCATTTTCCCAATATTGTTGATTTTGATTTCACCGCCAAGATGGAAAATGAGTTGGATGAAATTGCCAAAGGTACTCGGGAATGGCAACCGGTTATCGGTGATTTTTATGTGCCCTTCAGCGAAAACTTAGAAATTAAATATAAAGAAGTTAATAAAGACGAGGTAGTGCCGGAAGAGAAAACTGAAGAAATTTGTGAGAAATGCGGTTCTCCGATGATAATCAAAACCGGCCGCTTTGGCAAATTTTTAGCCTGTTCTAATTTTCCCGAATGCCGCAACATAAAATCTGTGGGGGCTGACGGCAAGGCGAAAGATGAAGAAAAAAGCGAGAAACTAAAAGAACTGGAAGAAAAGTACAAAGATGAAATTTGTGCTAAATGCGGTTCTCCTATGATTGTTAAAACCGGACGTTTCGGTCCGTTCTTGGCTTGTGGTAATTACCCTAAATGTAAAAACATCAAGGGTATTGATAAAGAAAGCGACAAAACCGGCATTGTCTGTCCTGCTTGCGGCAAAGGAGAAATTATGGCCAAGCGCAGCCGTCGTGGAGTTTTCTATGCCTGCAACCAATATCCAGAATGCAAAACTTCTTTTTCTACCAAGCCGACAGGTGAAAAATGTCCTGAATGCGGAGCACTCTTAGTGGAAGGCAAAAATGAAGGCGAAGTCAAATGCAGCGCTAAAGGATGCGGATTTAAAAAATAATTTTGTGATTTATTCAATATTAATAATCTGGTGAGGAGGGACAGATGAGCGTTGATCTTTTTAGAACAAAGGTTGAGATAACTGAAGAGGGGAAGATTTCTGGTTTACCAATCGAGTTGTTGATATTGTATTTCGGGAAAACTAAGGATAATATTTACATTATTCATTGCCAAGAAAATGGTACAGAATATATACTTCTTGGCATAAAAACTGAAATGAAAAATATGCGCTTCAGGAAGATCCCCCAAAATGCGACAGCAATCTACCTCACACCTTATCAATTTGTAGTTTTTCGAGGTCGACCAGAATTGAATCTTTACAGAGGCCATATCTTAACTCAACTCCCACCAGTCCGAGCATAGCTGCCAGCCACCGGCAGCTTTTTTATTTGTCTAAATTGATAATAATTGTTAAGATTTATTCATGCCACAGCCAACCATGATAAAAATTTTAAAAAAAATTGCCCCGAGAATCGGAGCGAAGCTTATCATTGAACCGGAGTTCGGCTTTGTCGGTCAAATCATATTTAAAAACGGCAAAAAAACACTTTTTCGGAATCATGTATTTAATATAAACGGCTTGGGCTCAACCAAGGTTGCGAAAGACAAGGGCTATGCAAAGTTTTTTTTAAAAAAGTTCGGCTACCAAGTTTGCGAGGGACAAGTTTTTTATAGCAAAGAATTATGTCAGGTAATAAAAAGCAAACGTGATATTGAGGGTGGATTGGCTTACGCAAAAAAATTAGGCTTCCCTGTAATTATCAAACCGAATGATTTAAGCCAGGGAAATTTTGTGGCTAAAATTTACAATACTAAAGATTATTACGCTCTGGCCAATAGAATATTTAAAAAAACCGACGTGTTGATGGTTGAAAAATATCATGCTGGCAAGGATTATCGCATTGTCGTACTTGATGGCCAAGTAATTTCTGCTTATCAAAGGCTTCCCTTATTCATAATCGGCGATGGCAAGAAAACAATTCTTGAACTGATCAACAAAAAACAGAGAGATTTTAAATCACTTGGCAGACCCGCTAAATTTCTTGATGACTTCAGGATAAAAATGAATTTAAAACAAAAAGGATTTAATTTTAATTCAGTTCTAGATAAAAATGAAAAAATATTTTTATTGGATAATGCCAATCTTTCTACCGGAGGCGAAGCGATAGATGTAACTGCAAAAATACATCCTGATTTTATAAAGCTGGCAATAAATATTACAAAAGATATGGACCTTAGGCTCTGCGGTGTTGACTTGATTGCCCCGGATATAACCAAGCCAATGATTGATTATGCTATAATAGAAGTTAATGCAGCACCAGGCCTCGACAATTATGCTGGCATGGGAGCAGAGCAGAATATAATTGTTGAGAACTTATATTTAAAAATCTTAAAAGTTCTAGAAAAAAAATAATTATGAAATTCATCATCCTCTACGTCACCTACCCAAATCAGAAGACTGCAAAAACCATTTCTAGCCAATTACTAAAACAAAAGCTGATTGCTTGTGTCAATTACTTGCCGATTGAAAGCGGTTTTAGCTGGAATGGCAAGGTTAAAAATTCCAAAGAAGTTGTTGCTTTACTAAAAACTAAAACTGAGAATTGGCGTAAGGTGAAAAAAGAAATCGAAAAACTGCATCCTTACGACATTCCATGCATAATAAAAATGGAGGTCGAAGCGAACAAAGAATACGTCAGATGGGTAGAGAAAGTAACAAAATAAAAAAGACTCTGAAAACTTCAGAGTCTTTTTTGTAATAATTTTTATTTTTTCTTTGTACTTTTCTTGGTATGGTTCTTAGCCATTTCTACTAATTTTTTTACCCCTTCCCCTATCAGCAGTAAATATGAAGCGCTGTGTTCTATCTTATCTTTAAACGCTGCCATAAGGTCATCAACCTTATTTATCCGTTCATGCATCTCTTTAGTCATCTTAAATGCTTCTCTCATCAACATCGCAACATAATAAATAAACCAAGCAATGAAGATAGTCAGCCAAAGAATACAGAAGGCTAGAACAATATTTAATAAATCTCGGCTGTCTTGGATTAGATACATAAAATTTTAATTTCCCCCTCTCCTTTAGAAGGAGAGGGAAATTATTAACTTAAAAGTTTCTTATTTTTGCTTCAAATTTTTCTTCCATTCTTTTTAATAATCCTTCTTGGACGATGTCAACTTCTGCTGTAGTTAATGTCCGGTCGGCCTGATAAATAATATGGAAAGCCAAGCTTTTATTACTCTCCCCTAACTTGCCGCCATGGAATACATCAAATAGCTCAACTTTCTTTATCAGCTCATTGAAGTTTATAATCTCTGACCTGATATCACTATACAATATCTTTTCATTTATAACAAAAGCTAGGTCCCTGACTAATGGTGGGAATTTTTCAAACTCTTCAAAAAGTTTAACGTTTTGCTTTTTTTGCATAACCAACAGCTGCCGCAAGCTTAATTCTGCAACGACAACTTCTTTTTTTAATCCGATATTTTTAGCAATTTTGTTATCTACTTTAGCAACTGAGCCGATGATCTTGCCAGCTACGCTGATATCGGCAATTTCTGCCTTGTCAGCCCAATTGAATTTGAATTCATCAGTTTTCCATTCCACCTCAAAATATAATGCGTTCATTAAAAATTCTACCATCCCTTTGCCTTGCCTGAATAGTCCATCCTTAGTATCGCTTGCCAAAACAATGCCGATTCTTCTCTCTTGGTAAGGCAGGCTGCCATTGCCTTGATTGTCCTTTTTAATTTCACTTTCAATCGAGAGAAACACCCCTCCGATTTCAAAAAAACCGAATTCTTTAAAGCGGGCCTGATTAGCTTTAACATTTTCGAGCAAATTAGGCAGCAAGCTTTGGCGCATCATTGTCTGATGCGAGGCGATCGGATTTACCAATTTCAAGTAAGAAGAACTGTCAATAAATAATTTTTTCAGCTGCTCTTCACCCACAAATGAATAATTATAAATTTCAGTTAAATTTCCCCCCAAAGACAATAGTTCCTTAACCCTTCTTTCTAAAATTCTTACTTCATTTTTTTCCGGCGGAAGCATCTCTACTTTTGGCATCAATGATTTGATGCTGTTAAAGCCGTGGATCCTCGCCACTTCCTCCACTAAATCTTCAGCTATCGATATGTCTCTGGTCGCACGCCAGCTGGGTACTGTTACAGTCAAGTCGCTACCCTTTTCTTTTATTTCAAAACCTAAATTTGATAAGATTTCCACCACTCTTCCTTTGGGTAATTCTTCACCGATAATCTTTTGTAACCAATTTAGATTTAGTAAGATATTTTGATTTACAAATTTCTTTTTACCGGGGAAAATATCAATTTTTTCACTAGACACTTTCGCGCCGGCGCATATTTCCAAAGTTAATTCTACTGCTCTTGATAAAGCAACTTCAGCTAGCAAAGGATCGAGTCCTTTTTCAAAACGCATTGATGATTCGGTTCTAAGATTAAGCTTCTGGCTAGTTTTCCTGATTGAAACAAAATCAAAATTTGCTGATTCAAATATAATACTGGATGTTTCATTCGAAATCTCACTGTTAGCCCCACCCATTACACCCGCCACTGCCAATGGTTTTTTGCCATCAGCGATTACCAGCATTTCTTCAGATAAGTTACGCTTGTTTCCATCTAATGTTTCAAGCACTTCTCCTTTTTTTGCTGTTCGGATTACTATTTTATCAATCAGCTTCTGATCAAAAGCATGCATGGGCTGTCCCAACTCCAACATGACATAATTTGTAATATCGACGATATTATTAATCGGCCTTACGCCGGCTGCAATTAATTTTTGTTGCATCCAATTAGGTGATGATTCAACTTTAATACCTTCGATCGCAACCGCCATATATCTATTACAAACATCAGTTGCTTCAACTTTTACATTAAGCTTTATATTTCCGGTTTTCTTATGTTTATTTTTTTCCGAAGGTTTGTAGGCAGTAAATTTCGATGATAGGATTGCTGAAATTTCCCTTGCCATCCCCATGTGGCTCCAAAGATCGGGACGATTAGTCAAAGATTTATTATCTACTTCAAAAATAGTGTCATCAAGATGCAGGTGTTTGGCGAAACTTTGTCCGATCTTGGCATTGGCTTCCAAAATTAAAATACCTGAGTGGTCATCGCCTAAGCCGAGTTCATCGGCTGCACAAAGCATGCCTTGAGATTTTTCACCCCTTACCTCTGCCTCTTTTATTTCCAGGCCATTTGGCAATTTTGCGCCTACCATTGCTACCGGTACCAGTTGTCCGACTTCGATATTTGAGGCGCCACAGACTATGCTTAAAATTTCTTTAGCACCGATATCTATTTTCGTCAGCTGCAATCGATCCGCATTAGGATGACGGCTGATTTCTAAAATCTTGCCGATCACTACCTTGTCGAATTTTTTTGCCTGGTCGGTTATATTTTCTACCTCAACCGTATGCAAAGTCAGGCGAGCAGCCAGCTCTTCCGAAGAAATATTATTAGGGATTTTAACAAAATCTTTTAACCAATTTAAGGATAGGTACATATTTGTGTTTATACGTTATTCTAGTTCCAAATTTTTTCTTACTTATAAATATAGCAATTTTTAATATCTATTTTTTAATTTTTAAATAAATCTTAATGTTTTAATTTTTAAAATTATAATTTATTTAAAAATTAAAAATTACAAAATTTAAAAAATTATTAGCTAAAATTGTTCCAAAAATCTTAAATCATCACTCTGCAATAATCTGATATCGCCGATGCCGTATTTTAGCATTACCAACCGAGTAAGGCCGAAGCCGAAGGCAAAACCGGTGTATTTTTTTGAATCAATTCCTCCGGCTTTTAAGACATTAGGGTGAATCATGCCGGAACCAAAAATTTCCAACCAACCGGTATCTTTGCATAAACGACAACCTTTACCGCCGCAAATAAAGCAGGTCACCTCCCCATTTGCCCCCGGTTCAACGAATGGATAAAATTTAGGCCGCAATCGTACTTGTGTTTCCGGACCATAAAGATGTTTAGCAACTGTTTCTAGCACTGATTTCATATTTGCCAAGCTGATATCTTCTCCGACCATCACCCCTTCTAACTGATAGAAAGTATGCTCATGGCGAACGTCCGTCGCTTCTGATCTGAAACATCTACCAGGTATTACGCATCTCATCGGCGCGCCATATTTTTGCATTGCACGAACCTGCATGGAAGAAGTCTGAGTCCTCATCACTAAATCCAATTCACCATCTTCATTTTTTTTATCAATATAAAAAGTATCTTGCATATCCCTGGCGGGATGATACTTAGGTATATTCAAGGCTTCAAAATTGTAATAGTCTGATTCCATTTCCGGACCATCCAATACCATAAAACCCATAGAAATAAATAAATCTTCCAATTCATTCTGGACAATAGTCATCGGGTGAATATGGCCTTTTGGTAATTTTATTCCCGGAAGCGTCGGGTCAACAAAACCGAAGCTCTTCTTGCCTTCTAAAATTTCAGCAGTATTTTTAAACTTTTCCTGTAGCTCCAACTTGATGTCATTAGCCAATTTACCAATAGTTTTTCTTTCTTCAATGCTTAGACTTGTTAAACTACGTAGAATTTCTGTAAAAATACCTTTCCGGCCAAGATATTTGACTTCAAGATTTTGCCAATCATCCAAAGTCTTTACTTTGGCTAGATTTCCCAATATTTCGTTTTTAATTTTTTCTAACTTTTCTTTCATATTTTTATTATCCAACTTTTTTATTGCTTATTAAAAATAGTTCTAAAGACGACAGTCCGATTATTAAAAAAACTAGGTTAAACCAACTGAACAAGCCTTTTGATAAAAGAAACAAGGCTGCAATTATCAAAAAAGAAAAAAGGAAAGATTGGCGGAAAGCATCTTTTACTGAACGGAAGGCTAGCTCATGCTTTAATAAGATGAAACGAATCAAAAAACCGACGATAGCTGCCGTACCGGTTATGGCCAAAAAAAGAGAGATGAAAAATAGGCTAAAACCGAGTAGGTTGGTTGTTACTGGATTGATTGTAAATAAAATGACTCCCCAACCAAGCCAACAAAGGAATGCAGCAATTAACATTGAAATTAAGTATGCACGTAGAGTCATATACTACTATTCTAAAATGATATTACATTAATAAACAAAAAAAAGTTATATTGTTAAATTGTTAAAATAACAACAATTTAGCATATTGTTTAATCAATTATCTATAACGTTACCACAAATATTTAGTATTTTCAAGTCAAATAAGTGAATTTTTTGACAGCGAAACTGTCTAATTCCTGATTGATTATTTTAATAATATGGCTTTCTTTAGCCTTTATTTCATCGGTTGCAAAAGAAGAAAGGGATGCCACGGCCAGATTGCCATGATTAAAATACATCGGCCGTACTTTATCACGAAGATCACCAGGCAAAAGACGGTCGATCACTTTATTAAAAGACTCTAACACCTGAGCCTCCTCAACCCGCTTCCCCAAACCGGAACGCTTGATGGTTTTAAGAAAAATTGATTGTATATCGTTAAACATAATGAGTTAAAAGTTGAAAGTTAAAAGTAAAATGTAATGCAAAATTAAATTTTACGATTACTTTTAACTTTCAACTTTCAACTTTATTACTTTTTAACTCTTCCTAAATTCACAAATATCAAAAAAATCACAATACCTGCAAAGTGGTGAAGGAGTGGCGGTGAAATCTCCTTGCTTGATTTCCTCGATAGTACCCACAATTTTTTCTCGAACCTTATCAAGCTCTGCTTGAGTTGCTTTGAATTCAATCTCCTGATTATTCTCCAGATAGTAAAAAGCCAAAGATCCTACTTGCTCTTTAAAAACTTCTTCAGCGGCAAGCTGATAAATCAGAAGCTGTTCTTTTTCGTTGAAAGTCAGCTTCTCCTTGGGGTTACCGGTTTTGTAATCGATGATTTTTATCTTCTTATCATTCAAATTATCTATACGGTCTATCGTCCCACGCAAAGTATGCATTTCTGCTCCTGATTTAATCTTTAAACTGAAACCTTTTTCGGTCAGCTGATTATCAGGCCAGCCTTCCTTATTCAGATTATAAAATTCAGTTAGAATTGCCTTGCCTTTTTCACGATATTCTTCTTTCTGTTTAGCTGAGTTGTACCAATCATCCAACCAAGACTCTTCATAGAATTTTAAAATTTCTGCCAATTCAACTTCTGGTTGGTCACTTTTTGGTTGGCCGAACAATTCACCCTGCCCGCGGTCACGCCGTTCGCGTAAAAGTTCGAAAGTTTTTTGCATGGTTGAATGCATGGTCTTGCCGAAGGAAAAAACTCCCTTACCACGCATCGGTATTTTTAAAATATGAGCAAGGCGATATTGATAAGGACAGCTTTGAAAAGCAGCCAACTGCGAATATGAAAAATGTTTTGGAATGGTAAAGATTTCTTTCTGCTCTTTTTTTTCTTTTTTAGCCAACACAAAATTCTCTTCAGTTAATTCTGCCTTGGTTGATTCTTTGATTGTTTTCGCATCGACTAAGCCCAAATCTACTAAAAATACTGAGGGTTTTTTCTTGCGCAGTCCGCCATAATCTTTTGCCCAAGAAAAATAAAGTCCTTCTTTAGCTCTGGTCATCGCCACATAAAATAAGCGACGCTCTTCTTCCAGATGGGTATCTCCTTCAGGCAAAACCTCTTTTACTAATGAGCTTGGTATTTCTATGGCGTCCTTGCGACTGATTGCCGGGAAGCGCTTATCGACCATACTGACCACGAAAACATATTTATATTCAAGCCCTTTAGAACCGTGAACTGTCATTATTTTGACTGTATCCGGACCTGTTTCCAAATCGGGTGCCAAGGATCCTTCTTCACCTGCCTGAATTTCCATATTCAGTTCTTCCAAAAATAATTTAACTGTTTTTTCCTCGGCAGTCTGCTCAAAATCTGCCAAGCGTTTCATGAATTGATTCAGAAAAGATAAATATTCTTGCTGCTCCCGACCTGACATGCCCATTATGTGCTTTAAATATCCGCTCTCATTCATAAAAGCGATCACCACCTCGCTCACCCGCTTCTCTCTCGCCATTTTTGAATGATTAGAAATCAAAGTTAAAACTTTAAAAATTTTTTTCTTAGTTTCTCCTCCCCACTGTTCATGATCTGCTCGACGCAAAGTCTCAAAAAGAGATCGAGCTTTCTTATTCGAAACATAATTAAAGTTCACCAATTCTTCATATGTAAATTTAAAAAATGGCAGATTCAATATTCGATACATTGCCCGACTCTCATGATAATCATCCAACAACTTCAAATATGCAACCACGTCCATGATTACCGGTTTTACATACAAACCACGTGATGCTAAAAATTGAAATGGAACGTCCCGTTTATCTAGAGCAGAACAAAAGTCCACAGCTGTATCGTTCGCTCGAACTAGAATTGCAAAGTCATCCCAAGACAAGCTGTTGTCAGAATTTTTTATACTTATGATTTTATCAACCACCTGCTTAACTTCATCTTCAAATGTTTCCGCAAAAATCAATTCAATCACCCCTTCTTTACCTTGATTGGATTTAAGCTGTTTATTCAAAATACACAACTCCCCCTTGCGTACCCCCTTCTCAAGAGAAGAGTTCTTCTTCGTTTTATTCCCCTCTTGAGAGGGGTGGCCGGAGGCCGGGGTGTGTTGCTTGTCACTCAACTGACACTCCAATCGATTGGGATTATTCAGCTTAATAAATTCATAGGACAAGTCCAGAATATTTTGCTTAGAACGATAGTTTTCGGTTAAAACCACCTGCTCGGTTTCTGGATAATCATTTTTAAACTGCAAAATATTGCTCATCGAGGCGCCTCTGAACCTATAAATACTTTGGTCATCATCACCTACCACAATCAGATTACGACGTTTTGAAGCCAATAATTTAACCAACTCATACTGCGACCAGTTAGTATCTTGAAATTCATCCACCACGATATACTTGAATTGCTCCTGATATTTTGCCAAAAGCAAGGGGCGTTCCCTGAATAGTTTTAAACAATAATTAATCAAATCACCGAAATCCATTACGCCCTCATCTAAAAGTAATTGCTGATAAACCTGGTATGCTTTAGCAACCTCAGACAAGCGCAGTACTTCTTGTTCCAACATGTCATCGGACACATTCTCCACCTTCATTTGCAGTTTAAGTTTTTCCAAAGCATTTATATTACCAGATTTCACTTTTAACTTTTCACTTTTAACTTTTAACTTATCAATTTTAAATTCTTTCACTTGCTTTAAGGCGCATAATGACTTTTGCAGCTCCGATTGAAGCTCATCAGTATATGCCAAATAATCTACTGGGGTTATATTCTCGTCTTTTAGGCGGGAAAAATGCCTGATCAAAGCTTCAATAAATTTTGTCGGATTTCCCGCTGGCTTATAATAATTCAGGTCAAATAAATCTAAGTTTTTTTGGATCAAGCGCCACTGTTCGAATTCATTCAGTAATTTAAACTGCGTAGACAGGCCGATATCCAAGCCGTGAGCTTTAAGTATTTTTTCTGCAAAGCTGTGAAAAGTAGCAATCCAAAGGTCAACATAACCCATCGGCAATAACCGATCAACTCTTTCCTCCATCTCCGTAGCCGCCTTTTCAGTAAAGGTAAGCGCCAAAATCTCTTCCGGCTCTGCCCAACCCTGCTCAATCATATAACCTATTTTCTGTGTCATGGCATGAGTCTTGCCTGTGCCGGCCCCTGCTACAATCAATAAAGGCCCATCCTTATGTAGGACTGCCTTTAACTGTTCGGTATTTAAATTTTCCATCAGATTATCAGACATAACAAAACTTACTCTAAAATATTCAATTCATTAACAAACTGTTGAATTTCGTTTTCATAGTTATCAGTAAAAACCTGTTTAGTCTTTAATGCCATGGTAGCAATCGGCAACTGATTTACAATGCCTGTCATTTCTATAAAAGTACGTTTATCACCGTTACTGCCCATCGTACAAAAAAAGGCAACTTTTTTAAATTTACTTTTTTGTTCTGTTAAATAAGTTCTAATTGCCACTGACATGGTCCAAGACCAGACTGGGGTGCCGACGATAACCAAATCAAAATCTTGGGGCTTTACATGGCTCGTTTCCAACATGGTCAGATTTTTAAAAGTTGCATCTCTTCCAGCCAATAGATATCCTTTCGCACCACTACGGTCAAAAGTATCCTTGATTTCCTCTACTGTCGCATTGATTTTGATTGCCAATGCTTCGGCAACTTTTCTGGTAATCCCAGTTCTTGAATAATAAACGATTAAAATTTTAGACATAATATAATTTTAAAATTTTAACAATTTTTTAAATTTATTTTCATCTTTATAGGGACCGATTACCGCTAAATTCAGATTATTATTCTTAAAAATTTCATTGGCAACTCTTTTAATGTCCTTGGCAGTAACTTTATTTATTTTTTTAATAAATTCTTCAGGGGAATAAATGGTCTCTCTGCCCTGCTTTTTCGATCGTGATTGAGTCAACATCATGGCGACTTGACGGCCATACCATTCTGCCACATCATCGGATGATTCCAGCTGGATAACAATCTTCCCCTTAATCAAATCCTTGACTCTTTGTAATTCAGTTGGCATGACTAATTCGTCTCTGATTTTTTTATACTCTTTTAAAATTACCTTGATCGCTTCATCGATTTTTTCCATTTTTACTCCGGCCTGAGTTGAAAGATAACCGGAATCACTATAGCTTTCAACGGATGTCCTTATGTAATATGCCAAACCGCGTCGTTCACGCAATTCGATAAACAATCTCGAACTCATGGACCCTCCCAAGATAATCGACAATAATTTCAAAGTCATTTCATCTGGATGGCCATGCGGATAAGTATGTACGCCCAGAGAAAGATGAGCTTGGTCAGTTTTTTTATAATTGATCTTTAATGCTGGCGCAGTTTGATTCGGGGTAACAATTTCTTTTTCTTTAAACGACGCTCTTTCATGTTTCACCGCAAAATCTGTAAAATATTTTTCTACTTTTTTTATAGTGCCTGGCTTAATATCGCCAGCCAAGCAAATAACACTATTCTCCGGCTTGTACTGTCCGGTAAAATATCTTATAAAATCTTCTCTTTTAAATTTAGAAACAGCTTCTTTAGTCCCGCTAGTATCCCGTCCGGCTGGAGTATCGCCATATAGACATTCTTCAAAAACGTCTTCGATATACATCATCGGGTTGTCCGCATACATGTTTATCTCTTCAATGATTACACCTTTTTCCCTTTCAATTTCCGCCTTGTCAAATTTAGAATTCAGCAACATATCGCTGACAATATCGAGCGCCGTTTCAGTCTTGCTGGCATCAACTTTCATCCAGAAGCCTGTAGCTTCTTTTGAGGTAAAGGCATTAAAATCCCCACCCGTAGAGTCCATTTCACTAGATAATATCTTGGTAGTTGGCCTTTTTTTAGTCCCCTTGAAAAACATATGTTCTAAAAAATGAGAAATACCGGTTAACTGCTTTTCTTCATACCGAGAACCTGTACCAACCATTACTAGCGCGGTAATAGTCTTGGTGCCTTCAATCGGTGCAGTAACTAAGGTTAGGCCATTTTTTAGCTTCCGTAGATTAAACATGAATATCTTTATTATTTATTTATATAATAATTATATATTAAAATAGCTCAAAACTCAAATAAAAAAAGCCTGTTTAGCTAACAGGCTTGGTTACATTTTTTTTGCAGATTATCTGGTGATTTTTGTAAATCAGGACATGGCATATCAGACATGCAGTCAATGATATTGAAAGATAGCCAATTCCATCAACCTGGCCGACAAAAAGAGTAAAGAGGACTCTAAGCATCGACAGAAATAGATTCAAGATCAACAAGATACCACAAGCAAAAACCAATTTTTCAATGGACATCATGTACCTCCTCAATAGTGATATTCTTTATTTTTAATAATCGTAACTGCGCGATAAATTTGCTCAATTAAGACTACTCTAGCCAATTCATGAGGTAAAGTCAATTTAGATAAGGAAAAATGTTGCGTATATCTATTTAAAATTTTAAAATCAAAACCCAAGCTTCCGCCAATCACAAAAATAAAATGACTGCTACTTTTTTCTAATACTTTTGAAAATTCTTGCGAGGTATGCTCCTGGCCTTTCTCATCTAATAAGAATACTTTACTGTCAGGATATTTTTCTAGATAGCCTAAAATTCTCAAGCCTTCCTGTTCTTTTGCCCTGAGCTTATTAGCTTCATTGAAACTTTCCGCTTTCAGCTCTTGGACTGTGAATTTGATATAGGGACTGAGACGTTTTGCATATTCCGTAAAAGCGGTTGAAAAATGCTCTTCTTTTATTTTGCCAATTGCAAGGATTGTAATATTAAACATTTATTCAAGCGAATGATTAATTTCAAAGACATTTGCCTGCTTAGGCGTGACAGCATCTGTTTTTGCAGGTGCTTTCTTGACCCCTTCCTCTTTTATCACATTAGTCTTTTTGAACTTCACACTAAAAAGCGGCTCATAGGAGTTGTTATACATGTCCACCACCTCAATCGATTCTCCATTCATGATTTTGGTTAAAGCGATATCATTCAACATCATGTTTTGAGTCTCTAAATCAATTTTTAAATCATCCAATTTATCCAGTTCGGCGGAGAACTCCTCTTTAACCGATTGTTCCAACACTTTCTTTGACTCTTTCATTATTTTTAAATCCTCAACCAATTTTTTGTATTCACCTGAATTATTCAAGGCATCACGAAATGCAGTTTTGATAGTTTTCTGCTGTTTTTTAACTTCTTGAATCTGATTAAAAACCTCTTGGATATTTTGCATAACGTAATTAAAATAAATAAATTAATACTGCATAAAATCAATGTAATAATATGCCTTTGCATATTTTAGCACAACTACCGGTTAAAGCAATTTTCAATAATAATTTAATATGGTATAATAATTATACATTAATCAAATAAACGCAACTATGAAAAAACTTTTCGTATTAAGTTTGTTGGTAGTTTTATTCGCCAGCGGCTGTAGCCTGATTGGCAACACTGACAAATCGACCGATGCAAACTCAACTGCTCCAGCGAGCAGAACAATCGACATTAAAAATTTCGTCTTCATGCCTTCCACCTCCACCATCAAAGCTGGCGACAGCGTTACCTGGACCAATCAGGACACAGTCGCTCATTCTATTAATGCTGAGGACTTTAATTCCTCAGAACTAGCTACCGGACAAACTTATACCTATACTTTCAAGAAAAAAGGAACTTACGAATATATTTGCGGTCTTCATCCGAACATGAAGGGCAAAATTATAGTAGAATAATATTTATCAAATTAAAAAAGCCCCGCATTTGGGGCTTTTTGTTTTATATTTTTTGTAAATATGCCAGCCAATAATTACGCTTATAGCTTTGGCTGCCAAATTTGGCATAGCTTGATTTTTTATTCAGCTCGATAATTTTAAAATATTTAGAATATAACTCTTTAAAATCCTTTTCACTAAAAACTCTTTCAATCAATCCCATGTCTTTGATTAAATAAGTATCTTTTTCTTTGCCGGGAAACATTTTTAATAAATTTTTTGCGTTCTTGTCACCGTCAAGACACAAGGCTCGCACAAAAAAATAGCCCTCGGGCTTCACCACTCGTTTTGTTTCAACAAGATAAGCATCGCGCTCTTCTTCGTTCAAAGAATTGGATGAAGTAACATCAATCGCCAGATCAAAGTAATTATCAGAAAAAGGATATTTTTCACCGATATTCTGATTGATATACTGGACCTCAACATCCTTGACTGTTGCATTATCTTTTGCAATCTTGATCGCAGTTTTAGAAATCTCCAGACCAACCACCTCATTGCCAAGTTCCGCTAAATAATTAGAGTTTTTACCCGAGCCGGAACCAAGATCTAAAATTTTTAGATTATTTCTCTCAATCCCTTTTTTTCTTAAAAATTTTAAAAAATTACGCACGTCCTTCAATGGCTCGTCACCACCGGTAACCAGCTTAGGCTTTTGATATTCCTTTTCCCAGATTGACTGTTGTGCCATACTTATTTTTTATTATTTTTCAGATACATTTTTATCCCATCAAGCATACCCGAGGCAAAATATTTTTTCAATGATATCTTTTCTAACATTGCCCATTCATAAGCGACATGTTCATCGCTGATTATTATTTTTCCGCTTTTATACAAGGCCTCGAAAAAGACATATAGGACATGAGATTTCTCTCGTTTATTTTTTATCGCCGGCAACAAATGGCGAGCAATCGCGACTGGTTTCAATATTAATTTACAATTGATTTCACCGATTTCTTCTTTTATTTCTCTTCGAATAATATCCTCAATGGCAACCGTAAATTCCTCGGCGTCTATTCTTCCGCCGGGGAAATCAAACATATTGGGCATTGTACCGCTATCTGGATTTTTCAAAAACAACGTCTCTCCATTTTTATTTTTTAATATTACTTTTAATGAAATCTGATAATTATCAACCATACTTTGGCTAGTTAAATTTTTAATACCTTCATCTTAACAATAAAAAACCCACTTTGAAAGTTACTTTGACACTTCTTTAGTGATTAAATTGATCAAAAGATCGATTTCCCAAACCCACTATGAATTAAGGATTATCTTGAATTATCAAAATAGGCTAAAATTGCAAGGATAATTAGCCCAGAATATTGGGGAGACGAGATGGCAGCGCCGCCAGAGCCATACATGATGGAGTTGCCACTTCCTCGTCCCAATACCTTGGACTAATATATTTAAGAATAAAATTCGATGATATACTCAAGCCTACCTCCCGGTCAGTACTGCAACAATCTTCCCATAGAATTTACTTAATCTTTTTTCGATTTTAATAATTTAACTACTTCTTCGTTGGTGGGTGTTTTACTACCAAGCAGTATTTCGTATTCTTTCTTAATTTTTTGCAATAATTTAAAGGGGTGTTCGTCTACAAAATTTCCATTAACTTTCAATTGAATCAAACTACTAATTTCTTTAGGTAAGCTTTGATAGATTTCTTTCAATATAAACTCAGGAGAAAAAAGAAAGATAACATTAAATTTATTTTTTTTATGAGCTGCACCAATATCATCTCTTAATTTGTGAAAAAATTTTACGTGTAAATCCAGTTTTAAATTTTGTTTCATCTCATAGGCAGCACCGCTTACTATTCTAGTTTTGCCCATCGTCTTCCCAAAAGAACCTTCCCTATCCGAATATACAGGATTATCTATGTGAAATAATTCTAGCTCTTTAATCGTTCCTTGATTTACTGAATACAATCTAGCGGATTGCTCCCCAGTTACTACCAACAAAGCCTTTTCGTCATTAAATTGCGGTAGGTTTTTTTCTATTTGCATATTATTTAAAAGTATTTTTAAACACTTCCTCCATGTTACTGACAAATTTAAACATCATTTCTTTTTTTATTTCTTTTGGCACGTCATGCAAATTTTTTTCATTCTCTTTGGGCAATATTATAGTCCTTACTCCAGCCCTATATGCGGCAATCACTTTCTCTTTTATTCCCCCGACTTCCAATACTTTACCTGATAAAGTAATCTCTCCGGTCAACGCAACTTCTTTGCGAACTTTTTTATGATTTAAAAGTGAGGCTAAAGCAGTTGCAATTGCAATACCGGCTGAAGGCCCGTCTTTTGGTAATGAGCCTGGAACATGTACGTGAATATCAAGATTTTCTAAATCTTTACTTTTTAATCTAAATTTATCATCAATGGAACGAAGATAAGAAAGGGCGGCCTTAGCGGAATCTTGAGTTGACTCTCTTAATTGACCGGTTAAAATTAATTTTCCCTTGCCAGGATAAGCGACTGCTTCAATGAAAATTATTTCACCTCCTGTCGGCGTCCAGGCCATGCCAGTGCTGACACCTACCTCATCTTTTTTATTCCCCATTGTAATCTGGTAATCCTCCGGTCCTAAATAGCTATATAAATCATGTGCCGTAATTATTGTTTTAAAGGGTTTTTCTTTTTCTGCAATTCTTTTTGCTACTTTTCTGGCTATTTCTGCCAGCTTTCTTTCTAAATTTCTCACACCTGCTTCCCGCGTATATTTCTCAATAATTTTTCTCAAGGCAAGATCCTCCAATACTAACTGTTCAGAGGTTAAGCCTGTTGCTTCTAAAACCTTGGGCATTAAAAATCGTACTGCAATAAAAAATTTTTCCGCAGAAGTATAGCTGGAAAATTCTATAACTTCCATCCGATCTCTTAAGGTTGGTGGTATTGAATCAAGAATGTTGGCAGTCGTAATAAAAAATATTTCTGACAAATCAAAGGGCACCTCAAGGTAGTGATCTGAAAAAGCGTTGTTTTGTTCAGGATCCAATACTTCTAGTAATGCAGAGGATGGGTCTCCTCTGAAATCTTGTCCGATTTTGTCTATTTCATCTAGCATAAAAACTGGATTCTTCGTGCCGATTGTCTTAAGGCCTTGGATTACCCTTCCTGGAAGCGCTCCTACATAAGTCCTGCGATGCCCTCGAATTTCAGCTTCATCACGGATACCGCCCAAAGATAATCTATAAAATTTTCTTCCCAAGGCATGAGCAATTGATTTGCCCACAGATGTCTTCCCTGTTCCTGGCGGACCGATGAAACACATGATTGTCGTTTGGCCTTTTTTCTTGATCAACTTTTGCACGGCCAAATATTCAATTATTCTTTCCTTAACTTTTTCCAAACCATAATGCTCATTATCTAAAATCTTTTTGGCTTTTTTAAAATCAATAACTGTTTTTTCTCTTATATCCCATGGCAATTCTACAAGCAGATCGATATATGTCCGAATATAGGGAGCTTCGGCGCTTGTCGATGGCATCACTTTTAATCTAGCCATTTCTTTTAATGCAACTGTCTCTACTTTCTCAGGCATCATCGCTTTTTTAATTTTTTTTTCCAATTCTTCAAATTCTTTATATTCTTCTGTAATGCCCAGTTCTTTTTCTATTGCTTTCATTCGCTCTCTTAATATGTACTCCTTTTGCGTCTTATTTATTTCTTTTTCAACTTCTGTTTGTATCCTTTTTTCTGTTTTTAATACGTCAATTTTTTTAGTGATCAGCAATAGCAAAGCTTCCAACCTTTTTTTTGTTTCTGAAATTTCAAAAAGCATTAGCTTATCTTTAAAATTCAATTTCATGGCTGCGCCGATTATGAAACTTAATTTTGTCGGGCCTGGATTATTTCTTTGTATCTCTTCAATCATGAATAAAGGCATGATTCCCTCTAGTTGAACCAACGTCCTAAAGTTTTCAAAAACCGTCTCTGCTGTTAGTTCTTCATCTTTGCTTTCCTCTTCAGCCAGATAAATTTCTGCTTCAACCATGTTTATGCTTCCATTTGTAAAATTTCTTAAAATTCTAACCTTTTCCTTGCCTTCAACAATCACCCCCATGATAGTTACCGTCAAATTCCAGAACTGTATGATTTTCCCGAGTATCGCATTTTCGCTTGCCTCGCCATTTTTTTGAAAAGCGACTATGATCAAGCCCTCCTGCTCGATGGCAAGCTTTACTGTATCAAGTGCTTCTTTACCCTCAAGCACCAAAGGGACTTTCTCAGTCGGGAATATGACCGCCTTCTTTATGAAAACACATGGATAATTTTTATGATTTGCTATGACCATGACCCTTATTTTATTATCGTAAAATTAATATACAATTAAGGTCAGGACTTTTTTATTCATCCTCTGCCATATCAGCTTCAACTTTCGTAGCATGGACAGTGTCCGACGGATGCTGTGGCGGGGAATAGATAGAATAAAGCTTCAAATCATTTTCTTTGGAATTATTTATAACATTATGTTCGGTTCCTGCAGGGATAATAACAGCGAAGCCATCTTTAACGGTATATTCTTCTCCTGCAAGAATTACTTTTCCAACCCCTGCTTCAAATCTCAAGAATTGATCCGCTTCATGGATTTCCATACCGATTTCTTCATTCGGTTTAAGACTCATCACTACAAGTTGTGTTCTTTCAGTGGTAAACAGCACTTCTCTAAAATTGTTGTTTGAAAACGTTTTTTCTTCAATGTTGCTGACAAAGCTTTTCATATTCATTTTTTAATTATAAAATCCTTATAATATTTAATTTCATTATCAAAATCAAAATCTATTTTTCCTACCTTTGCCCAGGGAGGCCCATCTCTGCACCAGCTTAAAAAATTATTCAGCCTATCTTCTTCTCCTTCAATCTCGATGATCAAGCTGCCGTCTTCTAGATTCTGGACGTAGCCTTTTAAACCTAACTCATTTGCCTTATTTTTTGCCGAAGTACGAAAAAGCACTCCTTGTACCAAACCATATATTTTGATTACTAAATGTTTGATCATGAAATCAACATATTGAAAATTTATTAACTTTTCATTAAGCAAAAAAGCCCATGACTTTGTCATGAGCTTTTTTGTCTGCTTCCTCAGGCTTTTATGCACTGGTTAAATTTATCTACTTCGAGGTTGTATCGATCAGTTGAGGTTTTTATTTCTGATAATAACTTATTGTATGCCCCAACCGTTGAGTTATAATCGTCTACCAGATTTTTGTATTTGTTTGAAAATTTGGTTGAAGGTTTATCAATCTGCGCTTTTATCGTTATTAATTCCTGTTCCAGCTTATTCGCCTGCTGGATTTTTCCATCCAAAGAAGTCTTGAGTGCAACATCAGGCTCCGGGCAGAAAGACAGCGGCAGGCCGAATTCCTGTACGGCAACCCAAGTCTGTTTGCCATTGAATACACCCTTTACTACTGCGATGCCGATTTCCGCGTACTTGATATTAAGGATATTAGCTCTATGACCAGGGCTTTGCATCCAAGCCATCACCAATTCTTCATCATCTTTAAAATTACCGAGCGCTAGGTTTTCTCCGATAACGATATATTGATAGCTCGCATCTTGTGCCAAATCGGCCGGCCCTATACCCGCGGGAGAAATATGTTCAAAATACTGATTGATTAAGATATCGTTTGCCTTGTTTAGAGCGGCGGTGTTCAATTTTTCATTCTCTTTCAGTTTTGGCAGTTTATTTTTTTCACGAGCTGTGTTAGTCCAATCCAACACACCTTGGTTAGATAAAAAAGCATCATCAAAATCTTCTTTTCCCACCAAGGGCGGAGGCGCCAATATCTGACGTTCCGCAACTTTTATTTTTTCAGATATTTTTTCAAGCGGCGGAAGTTGGACATCATATCTTGACATGATCTTACCCAAGCCATCGCCGAAAAAAATCCATAATACTAAGATAACCGAAAAAAATAATGATAATCTTCTCATTGACTGTAAATTAGTAGGTTAGTGTTTATAAAATATTATGATTCTGCCTCTTTGTCAATCATAGCTATCCGTATCTCTGGACACCCTCTTTAAGCTATCAAAAGTAGCCAGATTTAATGCTGCGCTTTTTTTCAGGAATAGATCGTAGTCTGCCTTAAAAATATTTTTTGCTAAACTGAAGATCGTAAAAGAGATGAAATATGCGCCGAAAACATCGATAGAATAATGCAGATGTCCAAGGATTACGCTGGTCGCCCCGATCAAAGAAGCGATGATAAAAAAATTTCTTAGATACTTATTGTATTGATAGGCTAAAGAAAAAATAAATGGAAACCCGACATGCCCGGAAAAAAACAAGTCAGCACCGAAAACAAATTTTTGAAACATATCGGTGTTAATAGTGATCATATCTGACGGAGGAGCTAGGTGGGTCAAGGTAACAGATATTGATCGAATAAAGACGAATAAAGCAGTCATTTTTAGAATAAAAGGGATTTGTCTGATATTGATGATCATCAATATCAATATGCCCAGAACAAAAACGACCGCTCCATTAACAAAAATAAAATTCACATCAAATACAGGCAGTTTATCCAACAAGATGTCATCCACTGAATTACTTGCCTGTCTGGTAGCATAGCTGCTGGCGAAAAAATTGAAGAATAAGCTGGCTAGCAGCAAAATGATTCCGATCAGAACAGAAAAAATATAATTTTTATCGATAAATTTATCTGTAAGCATTTTCTTGTTTCGTAATTTGGCTATAAATTTCTTCATATTTTTTTGCCAGAGCTGCTTTGCCTCTAGTGAATGCCAATTCGCGAGCATTACAGCAGATCTGCCGCCTCAAAACGTGATCTTCCGCCAAAAGCTTGATGCACCGGCTAAAATCTTCATCATTCTTTGCTTTCAAGCAATTGACCTCATGTTTCAGCCAACCCTCATAGACCGGTATATCACGAACAATGATAGGCAAGCCGATGGCAGCCGCTTCCAGAATCGCCATGCCTTCGTTTTCTTCAAATGAAGGAAAAATAAAAATATCTAAAGCATTGAAGGCTGATAACATATCCTCATCTTTCACAAAATTAGTGAAATTCACATTAAGCGGTAAATCTTGTGGCAAGGTTTCTGCGAGCAGTCTGCCATAGATTTTCCCATACCAAATAAAATCATAATCGGAGAATTCTTTAGCCAAAGAAATGAAAGTTCCAGTTCCCTTTCTTGGAATCACTAATCCGACTGTCCCGATGGTCACCTTATCAAGCAAGTACTTCTTTCTGCCCAAGTCTCTCAACCCTTGATCCGCATAAAACTTTTCTAGATCGACACCATTTGACAATACGACCATTTTTTTGGGATCCAATCCATAAGCAACCAGAAGAGACTTGGTATATTCAGTCGGACAAAAAATCAAATCAGCTAAACCATATGCGTAAATCAGATATTTTTTTATGATCGGCGCCAGCGGGGCGGAAAAACGGAAAACCCCGACTACATCTTCGGCAGTTACATGTGACCAGACAATCACTTTTTTGCCTTGCCGTCGGACTTTCTTCATTAGATAGATAGATTTCAACCAGGGGGTATTGATCTGCAACACATCGCAGGAGCTATTCCATTCTTCCACAAAAGCGATATTCTGATGATTCAGCATTTCTTTCTGTCCTCGGTAAGATGAGAGTAGGCCGGTGCCTACATCTTTGAATAATATTCCGCCTAAAAAATTATAAAACTCTAAATAAAGACATATTTTCATAAAATTTTTATTTATAATTTTTATGAATCAACTCTGAATAATATTTCTCTAAATTTTTCGCGTAAGCGGAAGAAGAATACTTTTTTACCAGCTCTCTGGATGCATAGGCAAACTTGGCGATATCCTTGTCGGTTAAAAGTTGGATTATTTTTTCAGCTAACAGATCAGGTTGGTCGGCCTGAACAATATAGCCGTTTAGATTGTTTTTCACCACCTCCGGTATGCCTTTTTCATCCACCGCCACAATAGGCAAGCCGCAAGCCATCGCCTCCAAAAGTGAAACTGGCAGATTTTCGCTTTTACTGGCAGTGACAAAAATATCGCTGGCGCCTAGCCTGCCGATCAACTCCTCATCGTGATTGTATCGGCCGATGAAATCAACCCGATCAGATAAATCGCATTCCTTGCACATTTTTTTCAAAATACTTTTTTCCGGTCCGTCTCCCAGGATCATCAGCCTGACTTCGGGTATTCTTTTGTTTACTAACGCAAAAGCTTGGATTACCTGATCGATGCTTTTCTCATAACTCAATCTCCCCATGTAAACGATTGTTTTATCGGCAATCTTATATTTTTTCTTCAGTTCTTTCTTGCATTGTTCACTCGCGGGAGGCATGAAGAAATCAACATCAGTTGGATTGAAGATAACTTTAATCGGCTTATCCATGCCTTTATTTTTAAATTCATCTTTCAGCGCTTGAGACGGGCTTAACAGTAAATCACAATAATTAAAATATGCAATAAAAAATTTCCAAGACAGTTTCTTCACAATTTCAAAATCCAAGCTGATATGTTTCAGATAATGATCGAAAAAAGTGTGGTGCGTCCCGACCAAAGGTATCTTTAATATTTTAGCGCAAAATATCGCTTCCCACCCGACTCCGAATGAAGTATGACTATGAATTATGTCTGGCTTAAATTTCCTTACTTTGCGAAATGACCAACCCAACGGCATAGTAATTCTTTCACCTTTGTAACCAAAAAAAGGTAGTGATGGCAAGTTAATAATTCGAATCTTGTCGTTTAATTTTCTTTCTAAACTTGCCCTTGATTCTTCACTTGAAATAGAAACAATACATACCTCATGCCCCAAATCACTCAACGCAAGCGCCGATTGCCAAACTACTGTTACCACTCCATTGGCTTGAGGAAAAAATGTATCGCTAAATATTGCTATTCTCATATTTTTTTAAAAATTGAAGAATTTTCTCAGTCATTTCATCATGTGCCTGGGTAGCAATAAAATGACTAGAGTTATTGGAAAAAACTATCTCTGCATCGGGTAAAGATTGGGCAATTTCCCTTATTTCGTTAGATCCTACAAATGGATCTTTCCTGCTATACAGAAGCATCGTGGGGATTTTAATTGCCGAGATTCTTCCTTTAAAATTTAATAGATGCATCTGGGACAACATCCATAGGTTTATAGACACGGGCATCGTTTTTAACCCTAGCCAAACTGAGCTCCAATAACCCTTTGCGCTTCCCGGCAGATAATAATCATACTTTTCTCTTTTCTGCCACAAAAAAAGAAAAGCAAAAATATTTGCTAAAAGATACAATACCGGAGACAACAAACCTAATTTTTTATACTTTAAAGGATTGCTATGATTAGTGCTGATCAAAACTAAGCCACGCGGCAAATTTTGGTGGTTCAATACATAATCAAGCGCTACCACCCCACCGAAAGAATAACCGACTAAAAAATATTTGCTGATATTTTCTTTTTCCAACACCGACTCGAGGTCCTGGGCGAAGGTTTTAATTTCATAAAATTCTTTTACGATGGATTTGTCTGACATGCCATGACCCCTTAAATCAAGAGCTAAAAAATTATATTTATTTAGATGAAGATTTTCGGCCGTTTCAAGCCAGGTGGTGTGATTAGCCGAAAGCCCATGCAAGAAAACTACCGTAGCCCTATTAGAAAAAGAATTATTATAAAAATAATGGATATTGCCGAGAGAAGTTTCTATGAAATTATTTTTTATAATAAAATTATTCATATTTATTCTTACGCGCGAAATAATATAAAATTGCAAATGAAATAATGCTAAAAATTAAAAAAATTACTCCTACAAATTCTAAATATGAATCAATTTTGGCAATGGCCTTGCCAAAATAATATCCAATTAACATTAAAAAGAGCGTTTTTGGCAAAGTGCCGATAAAATTAAAAAGCATAAAACGCATAAAGGACATTCTTGCAATTCCGGCAGCAACCAGAAAAGAGGCTCCAATTCCATGCAGTAATTTTCCTAGCAATAAAGTTTTACCGCTATGGTCTTTAAAATGATGCTCCAATCTTATGATCCTTTCGGGGGTAATGCCAAAATAGCGCCCCCAACGCAAGATTGAAGTTTTTTTCCCCCAACGACCGATGAAATAGTGCAGAGCATCTCCCGCTAGATCTCCTGCAACCACCACCCAGAATGTAGCAAAAAAATTAAGCTGTTTTATGGAGGTCAAAAAACCGGCTATCACGGTGACAATCGGACCTTCAAGAACTACCAAAGGAAATAAAATCAGATATTGATAGCCGATAATTAATTCATTAATTTTTGTTAGGTCAAAAAACATCCAATATTATTATAATTTTCTATTATTATAGCATTTTATTAAAAATAAATTAAGCGCAAAAAAAAGAAGTCAGAAACTTCTTTTTTTTGTCAATTTTTTTGCTTATGATCGAATCATGGTCAGCATCATCTTGAATCGCTCCAAAGCTTTGAGTGCATGCGTCTTGCCGGCTGGTAAGATAATCATTTCTCCTTCCCCGAGGACATAGCTTTCTTTTTCAATCAATATTTCAGCCTTGCCATCAATAATATAAACCATCGCATCGAAAGGCGCGGTGTGTTCGCTTAACCCTTGGCCTTGATCAAATGCGAACACGGTTATGGTTCCAGTGGTTCTCTTTATAATTTCTCTGCTTACTACCGATCCGATCTGATAATCGACCAGAGAGGATAGTTTTATGGCTTCGTTTTTATCGTTCATATATTTATAGTTTACCTAAATCAAGCTCGTCATTGATTTTTATTTCGCGGACAAACTCCGGCATATGACTGACCAAAACTATCGCGCCTTCATACTCATTGATTGCCTCTGCGATTACTGGTATGTGCCTAAAGTTTATATGATTAGTCGGCTCATCCAGAATCAACAATCCAGGCTGCATCAAAACCAATCTGGCAAAAGACAAAAGTCCTTTCTGCCCTTCTGATAATTCACCTACTGTGTGGCCCATCAATTCTCCGGTTATTAAAAAACCGGCGGCAATTGATCTCATGTCTTGAATATCCGTTCCATCAATCATTGCTTCCTTTAAAGAATCGAAAACAGTCTGATCAAATTTTAAGGTTGCAAAGTCTTGGCTGTAATAACCAACCCTAACCCCTGGCAAAATTTCTGCTCCTTCATGCTTGTCGGATACTAGTGAACGCAAAAGCGTACTCTTGCCTACACCGTTCGGACCGGAGATAATTAAACGGTTTCTTTTTCTTAAAATTTTGTTTACCTCCTTCGCAACCGGTTCATGGTTTTTTATAATCTTAACGGATTTTATTGCAACAATTTCACCATTAATATCTTGAGCGGGAATAGTGAAATTTCTGATGGTCCTATCCTCTCTTCTGACATCCACTTTGTTTTCTTCCAGCTCTTCCGTTTCATCACGTAATTTTTTTGCCAACTTGCGCATCTTACCACCTTTGTTGGCAAAAAAGTTCACCTTTTCCTTGCGGTCCCTGATCTGTTTTTCCAGTTGAGCATTTTTCATCTGCTCTCTCTCCACTCGCTTACTGATCTCTTCAACTACGGTATAATAATCGCCTACATAAGTTTCGATTTTGTGTGTGAAAACATCCAGATAGATAACCCCCTCGGTAAAACAATTCAAAAAATCTGCATCATGAGAAATAACAATCACCGTTTTGTCGTACATGATCAAAAAAGTGATCAAATGGTCAATTCCTTCTTTGTCTAGGTTGTTAGTAGGCTCATCCAACAAAAGAATATCCGGATTTTGGATCAAGGCAAAGGCCAATAGCAACCGAGCCTGTTGTCCGCCAGAAAGATCCCCTACTCGTCGATCGGTAGGAATAGTAAAATTCACCGCATCCATTACCTTACTGATACGACTTGCCAAATTTGGCGGAACAACTTCAAAGGCTTTGGCAAAATATTGTTCGACTGTCAGATCAAAATCTTCTCGGGCCACTGTCTGATTAGCTGTTCCCACCGTTGCACCGCTAGCGATGGAAATCTTGCCTTCTTTCGGTTTCAGGTCGCCTTTGATCAAATTGAATAGAGTGCTTTTGCCGGCGCCATTCTGCCCCATCAAGGTAATTTTAGCGCCTTTACGCACGCTAAAACTAGCCTCATCCAAAGTAGGTTTTTTATATTGATATTCAAATGTGACTTCATCGAATCTAAGAACGACTTCTTCCGCCATATTATTATTTTATTCCATCATACAAGCAAAGCTGTAATTGCAGGATTTTATTTTTAAATTAATTGTGCCAATTTTAGATTCAGCACCAAAATAGGATAACATAATTATTGGAAAATGTCTAGCCTCTGCTACGTCATTTCAGCCCAACGCTTTCCCCTGCAGTATAACCGGTACTCCAACAGACCTGCAAATTAAATCCCCCGGTTGGGCCGTCTAAGTCCAAGATTTCTCCTGCAAAATATAAATTATCAATCAATTTAGATTTCATGGTTTTTGGATCAACTTCTGACAAAGCTACTCCTCCGGCAGTAACAACCGCCTTGCTAAATCCAACCGTTCCTTTTATTCCAAAATTAAACTCCTTCAATTGATGGATTAGGCGCCTTCTTTCTTCTCCGGTTACCAAATTTACTTTTTTTTCCGGATCAATGCCTGCTATTCGCAACGTTGCGGGAATCAATCTTTGAGGAATTAATTTTTCCAAACAATTTTTCAAAATGCGGTTGTTGTCGGATTGAAATGTAGTCAGGACTTTTTTATCAAGTTCAATAAAATCAAGACTTGGGTAAAAATCTAACCTTATATTAAGTTTCTCATGATGAATCAACTCTTGATTAATCCTTTTGCTCAAAGTCAAAACTGCAGGACCTGAAATTCCATCAAAAGTAAAAATTGCTGCACCTCTATTACCGTCAATTTTTTTATTGTCATTAAATAAACTAATTTCAACATCAGCTAAGCTTATGCCCTCTAATTCTTTGAGAAATTTCTCGTTGACCCTGATTGGAGTATAAGCAGGAATCGGTGCAATTATTGTGTGCCCTATTTTTTCGAGCCACCCATAAGCATCCCCTGTGGAGCCGGTAGCCGGATAAGATTTCCCGCCAGTTGAGATTATATAATTTTTGGCAGTTATTTTTTTTCCATCTTTCAATATTATATTTTTAATTTCATTTCCTGCTACTGTCAGTTCTTTAACTTCTGCATTGGTTTTAACTTCTACATTTCCCTCTTTCAAATAATCAACCAATACCTTCAAAACATCTTGAGCTTGATCACTGATTGGAAAAACCTGATTATCTTTTTCCACCTTAGTGGCTATGCCGCGATTGGTAAAAAAATCAATTACTTCATTGACACCAAATTTATTCAAGGAAGAGAATAGGAAACTGCCATTATTAAAACGAGAAACAAATTCTTTTACATTATCTACCTTATTAGTGATATTGCAACGGCCATTACCCGATATCAGAAGCTTTATTCCCAGACGATTATTTTTTTCCAATAACAAAACTTTAGCGCCTGATTCTCCGGCTCTGCCGGCGGCCATCATTCCGGCCGGACCTCCTCCGATAACCATTACATCATATTTCATATCTTATTTTTAACTTTAATTATCGACTTTAAGTAAATTTCGCGATGTGCGATAATTATCCTAAATACTAACAAAAATTACTAACAAAAATTTAATTTTACTGTTTTACTCTATACTATATTGCATTTTTATTAAAGCGTTGCTATACTCGCCTTGAATAAAAACATTATGAAAAAAATACTATACACAATCGCAATTATCGGCTTTGGTTGGTATATATTTGCTTATACCGCCACCGAGCAAATGGAATGGAAAGATATCGATGAAGCCCAAGTAACCCCTCAAAAAACGGTCGCCACTACCGATGCCGCGCAAGTGGCAGCCAAGCCAACTGAAATTTTAGCCAAAGCTCAGCCGATAATCAACACCATTTTAAACAATGCGCCTTTTATCAGTCAGGCTCCTCTAGGAAGATGGAGTGATATCCGGCAGCAGGATGGCTGTGAAGAAGCTTCCGCCTTGATGGCAGTTGCCTGGGCAAGAAAGCAAAGCTTGCCTACCGGAAACGCTGAGGCGGAAAAAAAAATCATCGCTATCGCGGATTGGGAACAGCAAAAATATAAAAACCACAATGACACTTCCGTAAAAGACACGGCGGAAAGGATCTTGAAAGGATACTTCAAATTCGAAAATTTCAAA
>Ga0209319_1000716_pt1 | contig 37573 bp, 27 predicted proteins | sample RifGroE2_FD_184000 | JGI IMG/M metagenome (GOLD analysis project Ga0209319, IMG submission 184000) | Groundwater microbial communities from Rifle, Colorado - Groundwater E2 (SPAdes) (version 2) | ecosystem: Environmental > Aquatic > Deep subsurface > Groundwater | place: Rifle, Colorado, United...
CATCATCTAAAAAACCATCGTCAAAAAAACCATCATCTAAAAAGACATCATCTAAAAAACCATCGTCAAAAAAACCATCATCTAAAAAGACATCATCTAAAAAACCATCGTCAAAAAAACCATCGTCAAAAAAACCATCATCTAAAAAGACATCATCTAAAAAACCATCGACAAAAAAGACATCATCTAAAAAACCATCATCAAAAAGATCATCATCAAAAAGATCATCATCAAAAAGATCATCATCAAAAAGATCATCATCAAAAAGATCATCATCAAAAAGATCATCTAAAAAATCATCTAAAAATTTATTTAATAAATTATTTAAAAAATCGTCAAAAAAAACATCAACTAAAAAATCATCTAAAAAATCGTCTAAAAATTTATTTAACAAATTATTTAAAAAATCATCTAAAAAATCATCATCAAAAAGATCACCCAAAAGATCATCAAAAAAATCATCAAATAATTTGTTTAAAAAATTATTTAAAAAATCAACTAAAAAATCAACTAAAAAATCATCCAAAAAACCACGTGTGATTTCATTGAGAGGGTTATTTAAAGAAAAATTACATGATGATCAATTAATTATACCAAATAAAACAAATAATAATGAGACTGACATAAATGGTGGTTATGAATTAAATGATTCAAAATCAAAAATAATCAAATGCGAAAACAATATTGATTTAATGAAGAACTGTTTACTTAATAATGAGCAAATAAATCAAATGACGGATTTTAATGAATATGGATATCATTTAATTATGCATGAAGGAAAATTTATATACGTACCAGTAATAATATTAACTAATACGTATTTTGAGCAAAAATATATTAACCCGAACAAATTTTATTTCAAGTTTATTGGTGATACATTAGTAGTAATGAAATAATTATATATCAAGTTTTAACACATATTTCATATAATTTTGAAGCACACGTCTTTTATATTTACAAGTAACATTATTTAATAAATCAGATGCTTGTGTTTTATTTAAATTCATATGATATAATAACTTTTGAAAATAATGACAGGTAATAATATTTTTATAATTTTTTTTAATAATATCATAATTCAAATTATGCTGAGTATTTTTAAGATATATACATAATGCACTGTACAACTTATTTGTATATAATCTGTTACAAAAATTAATATTAAAAATATAATTACAATTTTCGAGTAAATAAATCAAAATAAAATTTTGATTACCTAAATTTAATTTTAAAATTAATGTAATAAGTTTCATTTTCGTTATATTATTTAATTTGTTATTTTTAATCAAATATTTGGTTAAGTAATTGTTTTTAAAAATAAGATGTATATTATCGCTATCATCGAAATTAATAAGAATATTATGCTTGTCAAACAAACCGAACATTTTTTTACAAAAGTTATAAGATTCGATATAATTAAATAACCAAGTAACATCATTATTATTTTTGATAAAATATTTAAAAATTTTTTCGAATAATAGACTTCTAGAATTTTTAACTGTTAACATTGTAAGATAGTTGATTTGTTGTTTTGATAATTTATTAATAATATTTTTTTTCATTAACATTTTTAACAAAAACATGAAGTGTTTATACATAAATCGATATTTAATGCGAAACAAAGAAACTAATATATTAAAAAGTAAATCTATATCATTGTACAAATAATCATATGATACAAAATTTTGAGTATAAAAAATATTTACATGTTGAATAGCATTTATAATAAAAGTTTGTGGATTTAAATTAAATAAAGTAATACAATCATTATATATATTATAATTTTTTATATTTTTATTTATTAATGATATCATAATTTTATCCTTTATTAATTTAGATTCGTTTGGAAAATATTTGTATATATTAATATTGTTATTATTAACATCGGGATCTGTATATATATTTATAAAATCAATATCAACAGTAACGAAAATATCAATATATTTACTATATATATCACGACCATTTTTTTTAGAATAAAAAATTTCAATAATTTTTATTCTCTGTTGTTCGGGTATTTTAGTTAAAATTAATTTTAAAATGTTTATACAATTTAAATTTCCGTAAATATTTAAATTATTATTATTTTCAAAATTTTCAGTAAAATAAGGATCACAAATAAAATTTACCATCTCTTCTAAATTAATATTGTAACCCGAATTAATAGCTTTATCATATATAAAAGAAAAACAAGATTGATGGTCAATCACAGACAATAATTTAAGAAAATAAGAAAATAATAATTTGTTCCAACTTATTGAATTAATAAATATTATAAACATTTCGTCATTTAGTATATTGATATTTGTATAATTGTGATTGTATATTTGTTGTTCAGTATTGTCAAAATTAAAATTAGTTACAATTAAGTTATATATTTTTAACATATAACAAAATATACATTTAACCAACGTAAATTGCAAAAACATATAGTCATCAGAATTATAAATATTATTGACAATGTGTTCTAAATATTTTTTTACAATTTGTAAGTCTTCATTTTTTTTTGGATCCATTTTTTTTATGATATATATTATTAATGTGTTTGCAATAATATTATTATTATATTTTGTTAAATCAATTTCATTATCGTTAAAATTTATTAAACATAATTTTTCATATAATTCTTGTGATTTTGATTTTTTTTGAAAATCATCAATCATATTTTCATCTAAAAATTCATCATCTTCATTACCATTTACATTATCAGTATTTATATTTTCTTCGAAGAAAATATTATTTCCATTATCATTTTCATTATTCAAGTTAGTAATAAAATTCATATATATAATTGTTATATACATAAATATTCAAGCTTTATATATTATTATCTTCAATTTCTTCGTCAGATGAATTTGTTTCGTCATTATCAATATTTTTTTGTATATTTTTAAGATTTGATTGTGTCGAAATTTTTTTGGATTGATTTATGTTTCTTTTTTTTAGTTCCCATTTTTGACTACATAATGGGCATTTTTGAGATGCGGTTGCTAAGCCATTTGTATAGTTTTGAATACAACAATTATGGAACGCATGCCCACAAATACCAATAACACTAACACATTCGCTGTTTTTAATTTCATTACATTTAATACAACTATCACAAACATTTTCTCTACAAATAGCACACATGTCAGAAAGAATGTTAAGTGTGCTTTTGGCAAGTAATGTTATATGATTAATAGAAAATTTAACCGACATAATGTTTTATATAATTATTAATATGACATAAATTCAATATTAAAATTATTCAATTTTTTATATTAATAGTTTGTTTGTGTGAACAAACAAACTATTAATATAAAAAAATGTCATAATGTAATGGTTTCAATTTTTTATGTTTAACCATATAACACCACCCATAAATATTGTAAATAGTAAAACATTAATTTACAAAATACAAATAATTTTTATGACAGTTTTTGGACATTAAATTATTTTATCATATCCAATATTAATATACTTAACAATTATTATTGAATGCTATATTTTAATATTTGGGTATATTTAATGATGTCGTATCAAATTTTTTATTATAAAATAAAAAAGAATCAATACACATATCATCAATAGATTTAATAGGAATAAAATTTAATAAATTTTTAGCCTTATCAATATTTGCCCAACATACATCAATATCACCTTCTCTTTTTTCTGAAATATTAATTTTTAAGTTAACATTATTAACTTCATTAAATTTTTTGATAATAGAAAACACACTTATACAATTACCAGTTCCCAAATTAAAAATTTCTAAATTATTATGCATTTTTTCAATATAATTAATAGCTTTAATATGACCAATTGATAGATCATATATATGAATAAAATCTCGTAAACATGTTCCATCTGGAGTGTTATAAGTATTTCCATAAATTGATATTTCGTTTGTGGTTTTAAGTTTAGATAAAATAATTGGCATAAGATTATTAGGAATATTTTTTGGATTTTCACCTAATTTGTGAGTTATATCAGATCCTACAGGATTAAAATATCTTAAAATAATAAATTTAATTTTTGAAACTTTTGAAAAATCTTTAATCATTTGTTCGATCATATATTTTGTTTGTCCATAAGGATTTGTAATACCAATACCAGTTTCAGAATTTTCATTCAATGGAGATTTTGAACTACCATAAACTGTTGCTGAAGAACTAAAAATGTATGAAGAAATATTATATTTATCACACAATTTGACTAAATTTAAATGTACGAAAATATTGTTATAATAATATTCATTGGGTAAATTAATTGATTCATTTACAGATTTTTTACCAGCAAGATTAATGACATGATTAATATTATATACATCGAAAATATTTTTCGTATCAGAATAATTTGTTAAATCAATATTAACAAAATTAAGATTTTTATTATCGATGTTATATAACAAGCAAAGTTCATGTAAAATGTGTAAACAAGATATATCTGAGTTTGATAAATTATCAACAATCACAATATTATAATTTTTTTTAAGTAACTCAATAGCAATATTTGATCCAATAAACCCTAAACCTCCAGCTAAAAGAATCATATAACATAATTAATTACCATATTTTTATATTATTAATTATATATTTATTTCATATGCACACATAAACATTTTTGTTGTTGAATATTAGAAGAAGTAATAATATGAAAAATATTTTGTTCCAAAACAATACCAGAAGACAACACTGAATTTTTTGACATTAAAATTTGTTCAGGTAAACATCCATTTTCATTAATTTTGACTTGATAATATTCGAACCATTTTTTTAATTCAGTTTGATAAGATGTCATACATGCATGATCCCTACTTTGATCATTTGTAACAACAAAACAATTATTATATAATGCAGCATACAACCAAAACCAATCATCATTTGTGTTAATTGGTGCTGTAAAAATAACAATGTAGTTGTTATTTTTATAAGTTGTTTCGAGTTGATGTATTTCGTTAATATGACGTTGATGAATGACGAGTAAAATTTTTTTGTTAATTTTGTTTAAAACAGAATTAACGGCTTTTTGAATGGTTTTAATATTAATATTACCGAATTGATAAGCAATATTTGCACAATCGACAACAATATCAAAATTATTTTGTTCAAGCATTTGCTTAAATATATTCCATGTAGTTGATATATGTTGTTTTTCATTTTTTGACAAATTTTTACCTGATGAATGTTTAATAGTTATTTCATTAATGTTATTTTCAATGATATCCAATATTGTCGTTTTAGTTGTTGGACAAAGTATGTTATTTTTAATTTGTTTTCCACAATGTGAACAAATACCGTTTTCAATATTTGCAATTATTTGATGAGTTGAAAATGTGTTAAAAAATTTTATTAGTGTTGGCATTATTTCGTGTAATTGTGTTTGAATACCAGTAATAAATTTATTTACAAATTGAACATCATTATTTTCGATACCTAATTCAATAATTGATGTTATTACTGGAGTCGATAATTCAATCAAATTTTTATCACTACGTGGTGTTAACTCATCAAACATTTTCATATTTAAATTCGTTAAAACCTGATAAAATTGTTCACAAGGATTATAATTAAGAGATAAAGAACTGATTTCATTACAATTTTTATATAAATTTTCTGTTTGTTGTTTAATGATTTTTATTTTTTCATTAAACTTACTAATTTTATAATTATCTTCTTTAATTCTCATATTATCTTCGACGATAGCAACATTTTGTTCTAATAACATATTATACGTCCCCTTAATCGCATTAAAATTTTTATTTTCGATCAAATTATTAAAAATTGGTAAATAAGTAGATGTTTTGTGAATATTATATTTTTTAATTATTTCAATAGCATCCACATATTGATTTAATTTTTTAGAACAATAAATATTAACGAGTGATACGATATCGCCATCGTTAATTTTTTCTTCATTTTGAAGTGCGATTGTTCTTAAATTTACAATATCAAAATTTGTATACGGAAGATTAGAAGAAATGATTGTTTTATTATTTAAAATATTACTAACTAATTTAAGAGCAAGCGAAATATTAAGTTTACAAATCATTTCAATGTCAGCACATATATTAACAAAATCAGATAATGGAGTCGATGGGTCTTCTGTTTTTTTGATAAGGAGACCATAGTTAAATTGATTTTGAGTCATCTCGATTGTTAATATATTAACAATATATGGATTTTATATAATAATATTATTTCAATTTTTTATATTTCAAGCTCAAACTAGTTCGAGCTTGAAATATAAAAAAGTGGAATAAACAGGTGAGTTTCAATTTTTTATATTTCATGTCAAATGCTTGATAAAAATTTAAAAAAACAACAATTATTCATAACTCAATCGAATGGCATCATTAATTTTTGATATATTATGTTCAAATATGATTGAGTATAATATATTAAAAAATAATATCACATATTTGATATTATATCCAACCACCAATGATTAATATCAATTTTATCATTATTACAATCGTCAAATAATTTATTTCCTATATAATCTTCTAAATATGAAACAGATCTTAATATCAAAGTATCATTTGTATGAATATTATCATTTCTCGCAATAAAAGCAACTGATTGTTTATTTTTATCATCACAAATTGCGTTATAAAAATAATCTGGATAAGCAATATTATCAGTTAATCGTGTTGGATTGTTTCTATCATAATATCCGACACCAGTTATAACATACAAATTTAATTTGTTATTTAAAATAAAATTTATTTCATTTGTTTCAAGCTGTGACCATTTAATTTGATTTAATTTTGCATTTTGTGGTGCTATATTTGACATCATATAACAACAATACCATGGACCATCAATTGTTTTATTCCATGACATTGCATGACTTGGAGTTAAATGACCTCTATTAATTATGTTACTAAATGCTTTAGATGAAGGGTTTGCTTGGACGATACTCATTTTTTGTAAAACTGGATCATTTAAAAAAGATCGCCGACCACCTTTTAAATTAATCATATTTTCATATGTAAGATAAAATGCAGCATAATCTGGATTTATCATATCAGATGAATATGATAAATAAAAATAATCATTCTTACATAAATCAGTACCCCCAAAGTTGCCATATTTATGTCCTTTATAAAAAGAAGTTTGACAGTCGAAACAAAATAATGGATAAACTAATAATAAAAATAAAAATATCATTTTTATTATAAATAAATGAATAAATTTTAAATAAGTTAATTCAATTATTTTTATTCAATAATTATTGACCAAATATTTTTGGATAGTTTAAAGCCCAATGAATTTAAATAATTTTCATACTTATCAAGATCGTTAGTGTTAGTAATATTTAATATATATTTTGGTAAAGATTTATTTCTTTTGTTTTCAAAAATGCCATTATTTGATTTTTCGATTTTATAATCAATTTTGAATGGAATTTTATTTTCAATTTGTTTTTGTATAAACACAATTCTATCTTCTAAATTTAGTGGAAATGTATATACTGGATGATTATTTGGTATAATTAGATATGTGAATTTATTTTTATCTTTCGTTGTTGAATATTTTTCTAAATATAATAATCTATTTCTTATTAATTGGCATATACTAATTCGAGAGTTATTTATTTCTTCTTCTAATTTTTTGTCTATTTTAATACCCAAAAATTTTGCCACATCAATCAAATCTTTTTTTTTCTTCGAAGTTTCACAAACAGCACCAGTTAATGATGGTATACCTGTACCTCTTTTTTTTTTTAATATTTTTTCTCTTTTGGTTCGCAGTTTAAATGTGTCGGGTATTTCTTCATCGATGGATCTTTTGCGTAAACTTGATTTATCGATTATGCCAACATAATCAAATTCAGGTTTGTTGTCATAATATTCAATAATATCTTTAAAATTATAAATAATTTTTTTTGTTAGTTGTGTTTCTGATGTTTTTTCTTTTTTATCGTTATAAATTAATGACAAAATTTTCGTTGATTTTAAATATGTGTATAAACTTAAATCATTAAATAATTCTGAATGGAAAGTAGATCTATAATACATTGGTACATCTTCATTTTGTTCAAATGGTTGAAAAATATAATATTTGTCCCTATAAATTATATAGCCTGGGACATTAAATTTATCATAAATCGTGTCAGAAAAATTATTAAAATCATTTTCATAAATAGGAATTAGTTCATCTAATGCTTTAAAAACAAAAAAATCTTCAAAAAGTTCACGTTTTTCACCAATATAAGATTTTTTTATTTTATCGATACATTCTTGCAAAGTATATACATATCTAAATCTGAATAACTCTTTAATTTTTTCTTTAGCAAAATTGATTTCATTTCTAGCCAAAATATTAGTAAATGTCGAATAATCTAATTTTTCTTTAGTTATTTTTTTATATATTTCTTTATTCGCGTCATAATATTGCAAGTTAAGTTTTTCATCAAAACATTTATATGTACATTGTTGAAAATCACATTGTGATGGACATGTTTTTGCTGTTTTTCTTTCTTCAGGTGTTAACTTAACTAGTTGTTCGCCAGTTACACAATTAGCATATTTTGTTGTTTCTTCAGGAAATATATTAGCATGATAATTTAATGGACAATCAAACGCAACTTCTTTTAATGATCTTTCGGTATCTTTAATTAGAAGATATTTTTGTTCTGCTTTTTGGTACATTTGTTCTTCAGTAGTTAGTTCTTTATTTTGACCTAAAGATACGACATATCTATATATTTTGACTTTAGGAAAAGGATTTTCATCATTAATAATTTTATAATGTTTACATTCTCTTAATGCTCTTCCGATAACTTGATGAACTTTTCCAAGATTGTAATAAACATCCATAATATGAACTTCAGCGACATTTTCTAAAGTAATACCTTCGTTCATAACTTTAGAACCAAGAACGATTTTAATAAATTTACCATCTTTATTATTTACATGATTAAAAACATTATCCAAAATTTTTTTCTTTAATTCTTGAGATTTTTCTTCATCGACATCTTCACTTTTACCAGTCATAGTAATATATGTGGCAGGATAAAATTGTTCTTTAATTCCTTTTTCTTTATGTTCTTTGTAAGTTAAACCAGAAACAGCATCAATAACATTATCATTAATATTATAGTTTTTATCTTCGTTGTATTCTAAATACCCATTCATTTGTAATACCTCAGTAAAAAGATCAATGCCAACTTTAACAAGATTAAAATACATAAACACAGTACCTGCACCATTTTTATTTTTAAATAAATTTTCTAAATTTAAAAGAGCATTATAAAATTTAATAGAAAAATATTTAATATTTTCTTTCTTTAAAATTAAGCCAGAAATAGTTTTACCATTATCTGAATCTTTAATAATTTCATTTTGATTTAATTTTCCTTCATAAAAAGTATCATTAATAAGTTTTTGAATTAATTGTTTGTTTGATTTTAATTGCGATTTAATTGTATTTAAACCCTCTTTCGCAAAATAACCTTGTATACTTTTTTTATCTATCGATAACCCTGGAAAACAAAAATTTGAAACTGCTTGAGATCTGCGATCTAAACTATCATCTTGAGTACTAAGAACGTCTAAATAAGTTTTAATTTGAAAATCTAACATTTGACATCTATATAATTTAGTAAAAAATAATTCGATCGGTATTTCACCCATATCAACTCCTTCAGCAAAAGTTAATGGGTTTAATCCTCTAAAATGACTTACATAACCACTTGCCATGTCTTGTAAATATTTTCTTCCTCCTGTCTTAAATGCCATCAAATGTGACCTTTCTGATGTAAATACTTGATCTCTTATTATTTGATCATTCATTGGACGCAAATAATTTAATAATTCGACTATTTCGTCTGCGAAATTAATCATAGGTGTGGCCGTTAAGAGAACTACCTTAAGATTTTTAGAATTTTCGATAATTTTGCGAACGGCATTACCATATTCATTATCAGTAATGTTATGAGCTTCATCAATGATAAGAAGCGTATTATTTAAAGAATCAATTTTATCAATAGAAATATCGCGTTCATATTCACCTTCAGATGTTTTTCTATATTTTTTTTTTATTTTTTGTTCTCCAAATTGTTTTTCTGATATTTTTTGACCAAGAACTTTTTTATAAAATGATCTGAATGACATAATTTTATAATATTGTTGTGATATTAATTTAGCTTGTTTAATTTGTTTAATTTTTTCTTGCTCGTCAATAAACCCTGCATTAATTGATATATCTTTCAAATATTTTTCACCCGTACATTTAATAATTTCATCTTTCCAATTTTCTTTGATTAAAGGACCACTAACCAAAATATATATTTTAGTTCCATATTTTTTAACTTGTTCTTTAAAATTTTCAGCTATTTGAACAGCAGCACATGTTTTACCAGTGCCAACACCATGATAAATTAATATTCCTCTGAATGGAGTGTCTGGACTCATAAAATTAGCTAATAATGATTGTTGTGATCGTAAACGAAAACTACCACCACACGCTAAGTCTCTAAATTTTTTAATATCTTGATAATCACTAAGTAACGTTCTGGATGGAATTTTATGATAATAAAATTCTCGCTTTTTATATATTTTTTGTTGAAAATGTGGATCAGATTGTTCTGGATATGCATAATTTATTTTCATAATTTTTTTTAAATCATCAGCAGGAATATTATTGATGTCTATTTCTGTGTCAGACAAAATATCTGTATCATTATCAGATTTAATAGAGTTGTTTTCTTTATTTTCAGGTATAATATCTGTATCATTATCAGATTTGATAGAGTTGTTTTCTTTATTTTCAGGTGTAATATCTGTATCATTATCAGATTTGATAGAGTTGTTTTCTTTATTTTCAGGTGTAATATCAGTACTTTGTTGTTTTTCATTGAAATTTTCGTGATAATTTGATTCAAAAGAAGATGTTAAATCAAGTTTATTATATCGTGTATGTGGATTATAATATTTAATAACTTCTTCGTTGATAATATCATCGACGATATTGTTGATATTATTTAAATAATTATATTCTTGATTCATATATTTTGACTATAATATATACAAATATATTTTAGTGTTAAGATTGAGTATTATAAATATAATTTAAGTGAGTTTTAAATAATTAAATATTTTGTTTATATTAAATATACGTTAATATGATTGACTCTGAATGTACAGAAACAAATACAAGCGAAATATATGATAAAAATGTTATAAATAATAATGAACCACCAAAAGTATACACACATACTGAAAAAAAATTATTAGTTAAACGAATTGAAGATATTAAAATAAAAAAATGTTATATGAAAATTTTTAAAATAATTCATGCCGATGATTTTAAATATATTAAAAAAGAAAATGGAATATTTTTTAATTTAACAGAATTACCGGATGAAATATTAAATAAAATTGATAACATTGTTAAATATTATGAAAATAAAAAAAATAATATTGAATTTGCAAATAAATCAATGACAGAAAAACAAAAAACATAAACAAATATAACTCATTAAATATTATTATGCCGGAATATAACGTAGATAATTATTTGACATGGGGTTCTGAAATTCATGACTTAATTGAAAATGATTTAAGAACTGTTTGTCTACCAAACACAAAAATTATTGATGTTGTAAAATTTATTGAAATGAAAATTAATGATTATTGTGTTCAATATTTAAAAGATCATAATATAAATATTGAATGTGGATCAGCATTTCCAGTAGGTATTAATATAAATAATGTAGCAGCTCATTGGACGCCTTTAGAAAATGATATGACGAGAATAATGCACGATGATGTTGTTAAATTAGATTATGGGATTCATTTTGATGGTTATATATTGGATAGTGCATTTACATTTGCTTATAATAAAAAATATATAAATTTGATTGAATGTAATATAAATGCATGTCAGAAAGCAGCAATTATGGCAAAATATAATGTTCCAATATTTGATATTTCGACGTGTATATCAGATGAAATACAAAAGTATGGATTTAACACAATAAAAGATATTTGCGGACATCAGATCAAACCATATAAAATACATGCTGGATTTCCAATACCTAATTTTAAATTAGATCTTAAAATTAAATTTAATAAAGGTGATATTTTTGCGATTGAACCATTTGTTACGAATGGTAATGGAATAACATTTAAAAACATGAATGATGTGTCACATTATATGTTTAATTATTTAAAATATGATTTTAATAAAATTTCTAAAAAAAAAATTTTAACAGAAACAATAAAAAAATATAAAACACTTGCATTTAATTATAGACATATTGTCGATACGGAAAGTATAAATTTGTTGAAAATATTAACATCAAAAAATATATATGAAAAATATCCACCGATTACAGAAAACATGCAATCACAAATAAGTCAATTTGAAACGACAGTTTATATTAAATCGGAGACTGAAACAATAAATTATAAAAAACATCAATCTGTTGAAAAATATATTTTATGTTGAATTATTTAATACATGATTAATATATGAGCACATAGCTAATAATTGAATATAATCACCAGATCCTGTTGCTAATAAACTTGATATGTCTGACATTTTGATAAAAATTTGTGACTTTTTTATATCGGTGATATTTTTGTCGCTCATTAATATAGTCGATATATTATTTAACACATCAGAAGCAGAATAAGCGTCGTTTAAAATATTTGTAACAGTTTTCGCAATTAAATCATGTGTACTGTTTTTATCTTTTAATATTGAATATAAATTTAATATTGTGTCGTTTGATATTATACCAGCAACATCAATAATTAAATCACAACTTAATGGTTCATCATTAAGATTAGATACATAAACAACTCGTTGTAATAGTGTGATAGCTTTTCGTAAATCTCCACAAGAATATGAATTAAGTAGTTCAATAATATTGTCGATATAATTTTCGTCAAAAAATATATTTTCATTCTTTAATATGCTGGTAATAATTTTTTTCATTTCATCGTTTTTAATAATATTAAACCTATATTTAGAACATCTTGAAGATAATGGTGAAATAATTTTTGTGATATAATTACATATTAATATAAAACGTGTGTTGTTCGAATATTGTTCCATAATTCTTCTAAGCGCAAATTGTGAATCATTTGTCATGACATCTGCTTCATCTAATATTATTAGTTTATAATTTGGTATACCTTCATAGTTATTTAAAGCTTGACATGCAAAAAATTTAATTTTTTCTCGAACTACTTTTATACCTCTTTCATCAGATGCATTTAATTCAAGAACTCTTTCGTTAATAATTTTTTTATAAATATTAGAATGTTTAGGGTTAGAACAATATATGCATCTACAAATTGCTAATGCTGTTGATGTTTTTCCTGTACCTGATGGACCATAAAAAAGTAAATGAGGCAAATCTGATAGATCATTACATGAAATAAGTTGTTTGATTTCATTTTGTTGAACAATTTTAGAGATATTAGATGGTCTATATTTTTCGACCCATAATATATTATTTTTATTAATATCAACCATTAAATATATAACATTGGTATTAGTTTAAGCCATTAAATAATTAATTCAATTTTTTATTTAGATAGTTTGTATATGTGCAAACTATCAGACAAATTCAATTATTTATTTAGATAGTTTAAAAATTAATAAAACTAATTTCAATCATGCGTGTTAATAAAAAAAATTGATTTAATCATTGTAACATAATATATGATTTAAATATATGTTTATTAATATATATAAGATTCAATGAGCAATCAAAATTCACGTTCTCTTAAATCTATTATAAAAACACGAGAAAATAATTTAAATAAATCTAAAAGAGCTTCCAAACAAAAAATATCTACTAAATCAGAAAGTGTCGAAAGTGAAACAACAAGTTCTGAAGAATATAAAAATGTGAATATTAACGAGTTGATATATCCATGCAAAGATGCAATATTACAAACAAAAGTTATGTTATATCCACATCAAATGAATAATGATGCGTATATAAATTTAAAAAAGAATTTGATTGATAAAGTAGAGAACAAATGTACGAAAGATGGATATATAATGAAAGTATATAAAATCGTTGAATATAAAAATGGAATACTTGAGCCAGAAAACTTTACAGGTTCAGCTGTTTATGATATTAAATATTTAGCGAAAATATGTGTTGCATTAAAAGATTCAACAATAATTGGAAAAATATCATCATATTTTCCGAACGGTAATTTTGCGATAGCTGATTTTGGACCTATAATAAAAATAATTTTAACGAGAGATAAGCGTGATTTGAATACAAATATATTTTCGATAGGTAATGATAAAAGTATAATACATAATCTTACACAAAAAAAGATTGGTGTTGATGATTATATTAAAATACAACTAAAAACAGTAAAATTTTTTCAAAACGATACTATAATAAAATGTATTGGTTATCTCGAAAATTTACCAACTATTGAAGAAATTGAAAAATTCGCATACAAACCAGACGACAATAATAAAATAAATAATGAACCTAACAAACAAAAAACAATATATTTTAATGATGATAATGAGGTTGAAGAAAATAATATTGAAAAATCACTTATAAATCAAAAAACAGAAGAAGTAAATATTGAGAAGAAAAATAACTTTAGTGAAATCTAAAAAATCAATTTAAATCTATCCTATTTATTTATACACAGATAAATAGAATAAATGAATTCAAATGATAATCAAAATGATGAAAATGATGTTAAAAAATTTTTTTATATAAACGAAAAAAAAAAACAATGGAAAAAAAAAGAAAATTTGTATTGTTGTAATTGTGGTAAAATAGGTCATACTATTAAACGTTGTTATGAACCTGTTACATCTTATGGAATAATATGTATTAGGATAAATCATGAATCTAATAATAATCAAGATGGAAAAATAAATGATTTTTTTATTTCAAAATACAAATTTCCAGAAGATATGGAGCTATTAAAAAATATTTGTATCAACAAATATATACAGAAAAATATTAATTGTAATAACAGAAAAGATCTTGATATTTATGAAGATAAAGTTATTGATGGTTTAGAATATATTATTGTACGAAGAAAACAAACATTTAATTATATTTATTTAATTAGGGGAATTTATAATTTTGAAGTTGAGGATATAATAAAATCTATTAATTTAATAACGAATGAAGAATATGAAAAATTAATAACAAAAACATTTGATGAATTATGGGAGGATATTTGGGGAGAAAATGCAAAAAAAGTTGATTTTATGTGTGATTACGATAAAGCAAAAGAAAAATTTGCACTATTGAGGGATTTTATAATTCCACAAATTACGCACAGAATTAATATTACATATAAAATTCCTGAATGGGGTTTTCCAAAAGGAAGAAGAATTGAAAATGAAACGAATATTGAATGCGCTAAAAGAGAATTTATTGAAGAAACAGGTTTAAAAGAAGAAGATTTTATTTTATTGGATAGATTATTTCCGCTTATTGAAAATATTAAAGGAACAAACGGAATAAATTATAAACATGTGTATTATATTGCATTATTAAAAGATAATTTTAATACTAAAAATATTAAATTAAACCAAAATTTAAATCAACAATTTGAAATTGGTGATATCGGAATATTTAATATGGAACAAACTTGTAATATATTAAGAAAATATGATGTCGAAAGAAAAGAGTTATTAAATAATTTGAAATTATTTTTTATATACAACATGCGATATTTCGAAAAATTTTATCATGAAAAAACTAAATAACTTAATTTAAATAGGTTAAGCTTATTAAATTTTAAAATTTAACCAAATTTTTTCGTTTCGACATGGATATAAATTTAATTTTGTTAAATTTATTAAAGATTTAATATTTTCTTTTGTTTTTGTTATTTGTTGATTGAAACCTAAATCTAAATAAGTTAAATTAGTTAAATATTTTATCCCTTCATCTGTTATTTGATTATTCCAACCTAAATCTAAATAAGTTAAATTAGTTAAATGTTTTATCCCTTATTTGTTATTTGTCTATTGCAATCTAAAGTTAATTTTGTTAAATTAGTTAAATGTTTAATTCCTTCACTTGTTACTTTTATATTTAAACCTAAAATTAGTTCAGTTAAATTAGTTAAATGTTTAATTCCTTCATCTGTTATATGATCGCTATTTTTATAACAACCTAAATTTAAATGAGTTAATCTGATCAAATGTTTAATCCCATTATCTGTTATATTATATTTATTATTACCAAAATATCCTATATTCAAATGAGTCAAATTTGTTAAATGTTTAATTCCATCGTCTGTTATGCTACAGTTATCATATAAATTTAAATGAGTCAAATTTTTTAAATGTTTAATTCCTTTATCTGTTATTTTTTTGTTATTATATAAATTTAAATGAGTCAATCTTGTTAAATGTTGAATCCCATTGTTTGTTAAATTATAATTATTATATATATCTAAATCGGTCAAATTTATTAAATTTTTAATTTCTTTATCTATCATTTTATGTATATTTTTTATTTTTGTCATTTGTTTTATGTCATAAAATTTTAATCTGTTTTTATAATTAATTGCAAATTTCTTAAAAATAATTTGTTGAAATATACTTAAATTTTGTTTTGATGTTTGTGATAATTTAAATAATGTTGATAAATCGCATTCACTTTTTTGATTTCATAATTTTCGCTAACGCTCAAATTATTTTCTTGTATTTGATTCATTAGTATTAATTTATTTATATTTTTACAAACTAACGAATATAAAATAACTTCAATTTTTTATATTTCATGCACGAATCTATGTGCAAGCAAAATTAATAACTAGAATGTATTGGTAAGTTTCAAATTTTTTATAAATATTATTATGTCATTATATATTATTTATGTCTAAAGAAAAAATATTATTTGATTTATTGAAAACTCACGAATATAATAATTTGATTAATTTAATTAAAGTAAATGATAAACTTGATTTAAATCAACCTGACGAAACAAATACATATTTAATTCAATATGCAATTTTATTTAGACAAAAAGATTTAGTCGCTTTATTAATAAGTAAAAATTGTAAATTAGATATACTTGATAATGAAGGAAGAAATATATTTTATATTCCAATCAAATTTGGATACAATGATATTGTTGATTTATTAATAAAATTTTCAACAACTGTAATTGGGATACCATTACTTGAAATGCAAGATACAAAAAAAAATATACCATTACATTATGCCATTTTTTTTAATAAATTTGATATTATCGAAAATATATTAAAATCTAAATCTAATATAAATTTTAAAGATGAAGATGGTAATACAGCATTACATTTGATTGTTAAAAATATAAAACAAGAATATATATATTTAATTGACATGATGATAGAAAATAAGTTAGGTATCAATCATGTTAATAAGTTAGGTCAAAATGCTCTTCATATTGCTGTCGAAAATAATAAAAAAGAAGTTTGCGTGAAATTATTAAAATATAAAATTAATATAGATACAGAAACTATTAATAATCATTTAACATCTTTATTAGTTGCTACTATCCAAGATAATTATGATATTTGTGAACTTTTGCTTAAATTTAATCCAAATATTGATTGTCAGGATGCTTTAGGTAATAATGTTCTTAATCATGCAATCATCAATAAATCAAAAAAACTTGTCAACCTATTTTATAATAAAGTTGATGTTAATTTAATTAATATAGATGGTAATACAAGTGCAAATTTATTTTTTATTGAAAAATATGCTGTCAATAAATTGAATGAATATAAATTTGACGAAATATTGGTGAAGACAAAAATTAATATACAAAATAATACTGGTAAAACATTGTGGCATTATTTAATTGAAAATGATATTTGGGAGCAATATTCTGATATTTTAAAAGAAAAAAGAAATAAAATATTTATTCAAGACAATAATGGTATTACTCCATATTCGATGATAGAAAAAAATTATAAAAATAAGATAAATATTTTTATTGATATAATCGCAACAAGTTTTTACAATTATGTAATAAATAATCCATCAATAGAATTTGTTGTTAATGTTGATTGTATTAAACAATCAAAATCAAATAAAGATAAAGAAAATTGTATTTCGGAGATAAAAGATTTAATTATTAAAAAAAATATTAGTTATCCTGAAGATAAAAAATCACAACAATTAAATGATTTTCTATATGACAATATCAAATTTTCATCATATACAGGAATATCATTAGACGTCCTAATGGGATTAATTTATATTTGTAAAAAATTTAATACAGTCCAGACTACATTAACTAAAAATTTTATGAAAAATCAAATATTAGAAGATTATTATTCGGCTAATGGTATTCAGAAAGGATTATATGATGATTTTTTAAATTTTGAACTAATCTGGTCATATCAAAAATTATTTTTTCCGACAACACTAAAAACAACAATACATGATTTTTTAAAAAACAACAATAAACGATTTTTAATAATACCGATAGGAATTGAATTAACAGTTGGCGCTCATGCTAATATATTATTATATGATAAAATAAATAATGAAATGGAAAGATTCGAACCGTATGGTAAAGATTTTCCACCTGGGTTTAATTATAATCCATCAGGATTAGATAATAATTTAAAAAATTATTTTAAAAATTATTTTGACATCGATAATAATTTATTAATAACACGAGAACTCGATGGATCAAATAATACGAACGGAAAAAAACCTTTTAAATATATAACACCTTTTGAGTATGAATTAAAAATAGGATTCCAAACATTGGATACATTGGAATATTCAAAAGAAAAATATATTGGAGATCCAGGGGGATTTTGTGAAGTGTGGTCGTTATGGTATGTTGAAATGAGATTAACAAATTTAAATATTGAAAGAAAAGATATTATTTATAAACTTATTAACTATATTAGATCAAAACAAATATCATTTAGATCGATAATAAGAGGTTTTACAAAAAATATAACAGATATTAGAGATGAATATTTATTAAAAGTTGGTTTGGATATAAACAAATGGTTAAACGAAAATTACACTAAAGAACAATGGGAAAATTTAATTAATCTTATTAAAAATGATATTAAAAATGATGTTTGATATAAATATGTTATTAATGCACAATCATTAATAGCCCTGTGACTGTGACTTTTTTGTTATAACAAAAAAACATGCATTATATTAAGACCATTTTAATGTGATATAATTTTCATTAGGATCGATTATTGTTAAGTTAATTAAATTTAGTACATTATTTGAACAAAATATTTTTTTGCTATTATTTGTCAAATCGAATAATTCAAGCGAATTTGAATTATCTTGACATTTAAAATATTGTTTAAGTATTTCTTGAATATTTTGTGGATGGTTTTTAAAATTAATCAATCTTACCATTTTATAATTATTTTTTTTAATACAAAATGGATTATTTAAATATTCGAGATAATCCATATTTTTAAGCACGATATCATTATTTATTAACCATTCAATTAATAATAAATTTAATTTACAAAATATAATATTATTTATAACCTGATAATCAGTTGTTAGATCACATTTTAAAGATATAATTTTATTTAATGCTTGTGGTCTACATATTATTTTAGTAAAAATATTATTTCTTTCGATAATTATTTCATATTTTTTTTTATTGACATACCATAAATATGTAAATATCGGAATATGGATCATAATTTTATCAAAATATATTGTTCCTTTATTTGATATGTTTTTATTATTTATTGTCAATATTTTATCACCAATTTCAATGTTTGAAAATGTATAATTTTGTTTAACAATAAGCATCATTTTATTTTTAATCATTGCTTTTTGTTTGATAAAATTTTCATTATTCATTAAATCATATTCAAAAAATAAATTATTAAGTTCTGGACATGTTACAAATTTATTTAGTGTGATTGATGGTATTATATTAACAATATTATCAACAACGTTATACACAATACCAACAAATATTTGTGTTTGCTCATGTTGCACCTGTTTATTATTATTTTTATTATTAATATAATTTATATATACTGCTGACCCTGGGACAATACTTTCCATATCAATATTTACATTTTGGTCAAGTGTGGATTCAATCCAAATAAATGGATGAATATTATGGTTCATAATATTTTTAAAAACGATATGACTTTCTTTAAGATTAATTATATTATTATCAATTGTATGAATGTTTAAAATATTTTCTATCATTACATCTCGTAACGAAAAGTTTAAATTATTAAAATCAACCGGATTGATATTTTTCATGTCATTTTGTCGAACAAAATCATATACAGCTAATCTCGTAAAATAGCAATAATTATGTAAAATTAATTGATTTTCCGTATTATCCAAATTCAATATACTACATTTTGTATATGGAATATGAATTGAAAAAGGTGTTATGATATGTATTTTTGTATTAATTTTAATAGCAACACCGATTTGATATAATGTATCACATTCATCAGATATCTGATTTTCGACAATGTCTTTATCAAAATATTTTCTCCATGGTAATAATTTATTATTTATCACCTTATTTGATATTTCAAATTTGAGTATATATGTACTATTCATTTGATTATTATTGTTATTATATATATTATTAAATACTTATTTTATTCAATTTTTTATATTAATATAAAAAATTGAATTTGCTTAATGGCTGCATCCACTTATTTATTTAGATGATTTGTACGTGTACAAATCATCTAAATAAAAAATTGAAATTAAATTATTTAATAACATACTATTTATTAGCACTAATTATTAATGTCTATTTGTTCAGGATTAGATTTGGTTGATAAACAATTTATCAAATTTTTAAACAAAGATTTGATACATAATGGATTCAAATACAAACTAGGAGAAAATATTGATATTTTACCATTCAATCCAACAGGAAAATGTTCCAAAGGAGGATTGTATTTCATAAAAAAAAATTATTTATTTGATTATATTGATATGATGAATGATTCCGAATTTATTGCAAATGTTACGCTTGAACCAAACGAATCTATTTATATTGAAGATAGACAATATAAATCACATAAAATAATAATTACGCAAATAACTCCAAAATGTGCTTATTTAAATAATTTGACTGATAATGAATTAGTTACGTTAATTAAAAAATCTAAAGAAAATTTAAAAAATATTTGTGATATGTTACGATCATATAAATTATATAATATTTTGTTAACACTTAAAAAAATATTTAAGATTGATGAATCGACCGATACTTTATTATTTGAAAATAAATTAACAAATAATACCGAAACACATATTTGTCTTGGTTCAGATTTAAAAAATAAAAAATTAATTAGATTTTTAAATAAAGATATGAAACATAATGAATTTACTTATAAATTAGGAGAAAATATTGATATTTTACCATTTGATCAACCATATGATGAATATTCTGAAGGACTTCATTTTATTGAACAAAAATATGTATTCGAATATATTGGCGATTATGATTTTTATTATGATTTCATCGCAACTGTTATTGTTGATGATGATGAACAAATTTGCGTTGGTTATAATCAATGTAAAGCACATAAAATAACTATTACTAAAATAGAACCAACACGTACATATTTAAATAATTTATCAGAAGATGATTTACGCGCTATAATTTTTAATCATAAACAAGATTTAGAATTAGTGTGTGATACGTTATGTGCGTTAGGATTAAATGATATTTTGTTATTAATAAAAAAAATGTACAAAATCACGATATCACCAGAAGCATTTGATATGACAGCTGGTAATGGATATTGTGATACGTTATTATTATTACAATATGTATGTTATAAAAATAAAAAAATTGATGGATCAACAGGTGCTTTCGATATGGCTATTAGTAAAGGTCATAACGATATGGTAATATTTTTACAAGAAAATTTTCCTGTGATGAAAAACATATATGACAAATATTTTAGTAACAAATTATAACAATAAAGTTGATATGATATTATTTTTTTATTTGTTACGTTTATAAATCACAACTGTTAGTTTGGTTAAGTTTTTGATTCATAACTATCGAACTATTATAAACATAAATATCATATTCATTTGATAAATTATGAAGCAAATCAATAAATTGTGAATAGTTTATTTTCATTTTTTTTAAAACATGATCTAATTTTGTGACATTAATTTTATAAGATTTGCCACCACCTATCTGATCTAAACTTCCTTCGCCTGTCCATAATTGAACTAAATAATTCGAAAAATTATTATTGTAAGAAAATAAGTCTTTGAAAAGTTTTTTATTATCGATTTCGGGATTTATCATAATAGTTTTTACATAATTTATATATTTATACTTGTTTTTACTAATCGAAACTAACATATTGTATATTTTGTCACGAATATATTGATCACTATTATTTGTTCCTATTCTTACATATTTAATCATAGGATTAAAATTATATAAGCTATATTTAACAATATCATCTAAATTAACATTTATCAATATCGAAGATATATTTCTATTTTCATATAAATATAACATTAATTGTGATGGTTTTGTAATTGAAGATTTGTGTAAATTATAATTTTTAAGATAATTAATATCGACATAAATATTTCTTGAATTGTCATATATGATTGTGTTATTGAAGCAAAATCCAAATATAAAAGATTTGACGATGTTATCGAATTCATTAACACTTAAATTAACAGGCAAATTATATTTAAACCATAACAAATCATTGGTGTTATGAGCAATATTATAAATATTTTTAAGTTTATCAAATTGGTTTTTAATATTTATATAATATTCAATAAATTTAATAATTTTAGATGTTTCGAAAGTAATTGAACAAGATTTTAATAGATCTTGAATTTTATTTATCATATCAATATTAATATTTTTACTATCTTCGGATATTAAATCAATAATATCTCTATCTTTGTTTAATTTTTTTTGATTATATAATTTATTAAATTTTTCATATAGTTCAAAATTAATATCAAGTTTCCAATAATTAGAATTATTTTTAATGTCGTTAAATATTTTATTTTTTTGTTTTATAAATAATTCTTTATCTCTATTAAATTTATCGATTAAATTACTTTTATTTGTATAACAAATGGATTGTAATTTTTTATAAATTTCAACAGATAGTTTATAATAAACATCAATATCGTTGTTACATTTATATTTAAATATTGAATAATTTTTATTAAGTCCATCCAATTGAAATCCAGAAAAGTGTAATAATGCAATCATAACAATAACTTTATCATCTAATCCGCATAAATAAGAATGAACTAATGTTAACATTAAATTTCGCATCATTTCTTTATCGTTATCAAGAATATTAAAATTAATTAACATATTACTAATTATTCGACCAACAATACTTTTTTCGTATAATAAATATGTATCAGCAAATACATTAAAATTATTGGATTCGAAAACACTATCAGATAGTTGATTTAATTTTAAATCAATAAAAAGACTTTTATTAAAACATTTTTTAAGAAAATTATTTATTTTTCCAGAAACGACCAAAGAATTATCTAATATCCGACCTGATCTTTTTTTAATATGTAAAATTTCTCCCGTTAAAATATTTCGTGATATATTATCTTCTTCGGGATGAATTATATAAAATGTTCCTTTAGTGTCATATATATTTTCTCTAACATGATATCCTGTTATTTTTCTTTGTGATCTTTTTGTGATAATGTTATATGTTTTTTGAATATTAAAATTATATTGAAATAATTGATCTTGAATTTCTTTTATTGTAATATTTGATACAGATGTTCTCGCTATAAAATTAATGATAGAAGGCATGAAATAATTTCTATATGTGTATTGTGGGATTATTATGTTCTTAAAAATTTTGCTGTCGATTAAATATTTATTAACTTTTCGTATTTTTTCTATATCTTCTTCACTAACTTGATTATTAATTACTTCATGCCAAGTATAACAACTAATTAAATTATTTTCGAACGGACTATTAGCTGTCAAATCGTATAATTCATCTGATAAATCTGTCGTACATATTTTAAATTCTGGTTTAATGTCTTTTCTTGAATTTTCTTTATACATATAATAAACTGTTCCTGAACTTACTCTGCCTACTCTTCCTTTACGTTGTATTCTACTTGGATCAGAAATTTTTTTTGTTTGAATTAATGTTTTATTTTCGTATGGATCATTTGCGACACTTAAATAATATCCTGTATCTATTACATATTTGAGACTATCAATTGTTATTGAAGCTTCTGCAATATTAGTTGCAACAATAATAGCTCTTTCATATGTTCCAGCAGGTACTTTTCTTGGTTGATTGCTAATATCTGGATTAATATCTAAATAAATATCTTCCCTATTAATTGTAATCTCTTTAATTTTTCTTGACAAATTATTAAATATATTCCATCTATTTGGCAGCTCTCTATAAAATGGTAAACAAATAAATTTAGAACTAGCTGGTAAATTGGCATTTATATATTTATATATTTTTTCAATATCACTTACTTTTACTGAAAAAAATAATATATCCCCAGATGAATTAGGATCTGTTGCGATTGACATTACTTGTTTTAATCCTAATATTTCAGATTCGTCATAGTTATTTGGTTCGGACGAAAGATAATTTTCAGTCACCTTATAACGAGTTGTTTCGCCAGGGGGTGAAATATCAATACGTCTATCAACATAATATCTATCTAAATTAAATCGACAATTAAAAAAGTTATACGGATATAAAAAGTTATCATCAATTTCTTTAAAATATCTTCTATAAATAAGTTCATCATCAGCCATTGTTGCTGATACAATAACTAATTTCAACGAATTATTATATTTAACCGTATCACGTGCCATGGTTAATATCAAATCCATATTTACATTATGTTCATGAGATTCATCAACCATAATAATGTCATAAAGATTTTCATCAGTAAAAATATTAAATTCTATTGCATTTGATGTTTCATTTTGATTGTATGTTTTGACTGTTTCTTTGAAAAGTGGTTTTTGTAATAAATTTGAATATAAAATACGATCAGTAACCATTTTTAATAACAAACCATTATGATGTTCAACAATAAAACTATCAAATTGTGTCTTATATTGAATATTTGGATTGAATGTTTTAATTTTTTTTTTATAATTTTGTGACTCTTCAGAAATTGGAACACCCATTTCCCATGATATGTATTCTGAATTATCACGTGTCGGAGCTATACGTGGTTGTGAACATATTATTTTACCATTTGATTTTTTATCTATCATTTTTAAAGCATATAAAAATAATTTTGGTGTTTGTGTTGATTTTCCTTGTCCTGTTGCACCTGTAATATAAATTACACGATTATTAATATATTTATGGAAAAAACAAATTTGTGATATCCAATCCATTGAATAAAATGATGTCCATGCATATTCTGACTTAATTAAATCAAAGAAAGATTTTTTTTTACCATTAATATATATTTCGCTATGATCTCCATATTTTTTTTCTGTAAGAAAATAATATGCATTTTTTTTAAAGTCGCCTAAATTATTCGGAGTTAATAAATATTTCTCAATATTTTTATATCTGTTTTTCTTAATCATTTGATAATTCGAACCAAGATATGACACATCTGTTAAATATGGATTTGTTATAAATTCTGTTAATAATCCTTTATAAATTGTGCATTCAAATACGATATCAATAAGTTGTTTTTTTATTAACTCAAACATTATATTACCGATATAGTAGCCAATATCGTACAAATCTTTAATCGGATTGGTATTATGAAAATTTATTTCACTATTCGTGTATGTTCTTTTATAATAATTCATAAACGACATTACATTAAATCTACTTGCTACATCAAAATTTGGGTCCTTATCGATATTTGTGTTGTATACAAATATTTGGTGATAATTCATATTTAGAAAAGAAAGTAATATTTTTCTTTCTTCTTGTAATAATGAAAACCAAGGTTGTCTTTTATATGATTTATCATCTTCATATATAATCACAAATGATTTAGCAAAATTATAAAAAAATTTATATTTGACAGTCAAATTTTCTGGTAAAGGTACAATTTCATTTGTTATTGTTTTAATATAATTTTTGTCAACAAATTCATTTATACACGATTCATAATTAAACGATATTTTGTTTCCATTTATTTTTATAATTTTTTTGCCATACCATGTTATAATAAATTGTTGTATCGTTGTCATAAGATAATCATACAAATCTTCGTATGGTATTTTTTTAATCCTTTCAATTATTACATATTCATCTAATCCTATTTTTTCTAAAGATTCTTTTTGCCCATCATCATCATCAATATAATCAAATTCGTTATCAGTTGAAATTTTAACATAATCAAATTCTTTAATAATATAATCGATCCTATTATAATTTTTTTCCATAAATGTGATTATACTTAATAGTAAATGAAAATAACTATTTCTATTTTTACTTGTATTTTTTGTTACTGTTCCTAAAAATGATTTCCATTTTGATATAAATTTTTCTTGTTCTGAAAAATCTAATTCATCCCATATTTCGCCATAATACATTCCATTGATGGATATTAATTCATTAAATTTTTTAATATATATTTCATCATTATTCGGATCATCAAATGTGTCTTGATAAATTAACCATTTAATTTTGACAACATCATAAAATAAATCGTAATAAATTGTGTTAAATATATCGTTAAATGAAATACCTTTATTTTTACACATAATGTCAAAATTTAATTGCAATGTTTTATCATATATTTCTGATACTTCATTAATATAATTTTCATTATCATCATTTTTTGGTGCAAAAAATGATGCCTTAAAAGTGAAAGGTATATCTTCTATATTTGGATCTATTGATTTGTTGTTAAATGTTGAACTTAAATCGTTATGCGGATTTTCGTGATAAGTTAAACTATTTTCGTACAAATGTGATTTTTTATAGTTTGATAATGTTAATGGAATAATATTTAGCCAGTTTACATAAAATTTATTTGAAATCAAATCTATCGTTTGTAGTAATAATTCGTAGTTTGTTTGTATATTTTTGAATGTAAATGAAACTTCTTCATTTTTTTCTTCATCATACAAATTATATTGAATATTTGATATAACGTACGAATTACTTGATTTTGAGTTAGTATTTATTTTTTTATTACTGATATCAGAAATAAAATAGATTTTGTTATGCAATTCGTATGTACTTTTTTTGTCATCAATAAATGGTAAAAGTAAATTGAACAAACCAATTATATCCCTATTATTATTTTGTTTTAACTGATTCCAAAAAGATTCATAATTTTTTGGATCGATAGCTAACTTGATTGTAATATATTCAATTAAATTATTAAGTAAATTAACTAATTGTTTATATTCGCTGATGTCAAGATTTGGAAGTATTTTTTGTCTGATTAAATTATAAATATATTCTTGTTTATAAGAGTCTAAAAAATTAAACATGTTACCATAATATCAATATAGATTTTTTTAATTAAATTGTTATATAAAAATAAATTAATTATTATTAAAAATAAAACATGAGTACTAATAAAAACAATAATAAAAATAACAAAAATGCAATAACAAATTCTTCTAATATATCTCCATTAGAACAATCATTAAATGCAGCCAAACAAGATGATTTACATAAAAGACTTAAAAATGCTATTTATATGAAAAAACAAATGAGATATTTACCAAAAAAAAAAGAAGTAAATGAACAACAAAAAACATTAAAAACTATTATGAAACATCCTGAAATGACTCCTCAAATTTTGGACCTTTATTTAAAAGCTATTGAATATTCACCTAAACATAAATTAGCAACTCCTGTTGATATATTAGATCATAAAGAAACTTTTAAAGCTGAATATTATCAATATATTTTAAGTTTGATTAAAAATATGAAAGAAAATAACACAAGCATTAATAATTTAGACAAACTTCTTGATAATGCTTATGGTCGTTATATGTCAACATGTATCGGTTGTCCTTTAAATCCATTCAAAAAAAATCCAAAAATAGATGTCATTCAAGAAACACAACCTAAAGTTGAATCTAAAGTTGAACCTAAAGTTGAATCTAAAATTTAAATATTAAATCATATTTATAAAAAAATGTCATAACGTAATGATTTCAATTTTTATTATGCGAAATATCATAATAAAAAATCAATACAAGTGTGTTAAGGAAATTATAAGTAATGAAACAAAAATTATGTAAGCTATTTATTATAATTAAATAAACATAAACAGCACATTGTATAGTACATTCACACGATGATTCATTTTATTATTCATTTGATGCTGAAATATATAAATATGTTTTATCAGATGAGTAATAAAATGAATCATCGTGTGAATATATTATATCTTCGATTTTTTTAATGCACAAGTATTGATAAAAAATTGAAATTATTATTTTTACACAATCTTATTTATATATTAATATTTAAATGCTAAAAAGATGTGTAATTTTACACTTATTTGTAATAAAAATTATCATATCGTTGGAATTCAATTCCAACATGATGCACAAAAAAGTGATGAAACAAATGAATTAAAACAATATGAATTTATTGATAGTAATAATAATAAATATACAATTTTGATTTGTGACCAAAATCGGGAAGAAGGTGCACCATATGCATTATCTAAAATTGTATTAGCGACAGGAAAAACAGTATTTCGCGGATGTTTTATTGTTGGTAAAAGACTTCCAATGAATCATCCAGATCGGATAAATCCACCAACAGGAATAAAAGTACCATACATTATATATCCAAAAGAGTTCGTTGAAAGTTTAATCGGTCCGATGGAATTTTGTCAAAATAAATATAATTTGCCTGAAAATCAACAAGCAACAGGAAGATTTTGTGTTATAGCATTTGAATTAGGCAAACCATTATGTGTATATTATAAGGAACATGAAATATATAACACAAAATTATTACAAATATTTGATGAAAATTCGCCATCAGTTAGTATTAGTAGTTGGTTTCGATCTAATGGATTATATTGTCGAGAAGAAAATTTAAAAAACGAATTACAACTTGAAATGACAAAATGGATTTCTCAAAAATTAACTAATCCATGTGATTTGTTAACAAATATGAAAATTGTTGCATCAAATCCTAAAATGCCAAATGATATTGAACATTTACCACCATCGGGAAAACCTATTTCATATGAATTAACAGTGGCAAGAAATGGAATTGTTCCGCATATATATAATGGAAAAGAATTAACATGGGGAACTGATATGAGTTTGTGTGTTGTTTTCGTAAATGAAAAAATGTTCGTAACAGAAACATTATGGGATAAAAAATGTAATGAAACAGAAACATTTATTGTCGATAAAGAAAATCAATTTATTCTTTAAAATATCTTAATTTATAAAAAATGATATTTTAAATATTATATAATTAATTAAACATAAGTAGCATATGATATAACCATCTTATGGTTCATTTATTAAGTTTTTTATTTACTCGTATTTATTCCAATTATGTTTAAAATATAGCTTTAAAAAATAAATAAAGCATAATAATTATTTGGTTAATGATTCATAAATATAAAATAAAAATATTATTATATATTATTGAAACATGTTTGAAGATATTAATATAAGTTCATTATTAATCATATTATTGTTTATGTACTCAATTATTCCATCCAAACCAAACTTCATTACTAATTTTTTAAATGATTTTTCGATATTCAAATGGGTGATATTATTTTTTATAATTATGAGAGATAATCATAATATTATGTTATTTGTTGTTATATTAATGATTTATATTGTTTTATATATTTATGGAATAATTTATTGTCCACAATCAGATGATAATATTAATGATCAACAGTCATTATATGTTTAATTATTAAATCATTTAATGTTATATTAATTAATATAACATTTTTTGGTATTATTAAATCTATATTTTCATTCAATAATTTTTTATCAAAGTAAAAAAGTAACTTATATTTTAACTTTTCTCCTTTGGGTGATACTTTAAGATTCGTATCAATATAATTTAAAAAACTATTTATCTTGTTTATTATATTTCTTTTATTTGTTGAGTGTTTCAAACGCCATTCTGTTTGTAAACCTTCTTTCATAGTTCTAATATATGCTACGATTCCTGCATATTTCCATTTAAAACCTCTAGTTGCTTTAGCACCTCCGACTAATTCATGATTATGTTGTCTGATTCGATGTAAAAGATTATTTGTGTATCCAATATAATATTTAATTTTATTATTTGAATTAATGCCTCTTATAATATAAACAAAATTTTTATTCATAAATTTTGTATTCAATATATGTATATCAATATGTATATTTATATAGAATGTTTAATTATGGGAATTATTACTTGTATCGCATGTATGATTTCATGTAAATTAATATATTATGACAACAAACTCATGAATGATTTTTCATTTAAAAATTTATTAATAAATAAAAAATATAAAAAAGTTAGAATTATTATGATCACAAGTTTTTTTATCGGTGCTCTAGTTCATTATTTAATTCGTAAAATGAACTTGACAGATATGTATTGTAAAAAAGTATGTTATGGTAATAAATGTTATATGGTTTGTCCTATTCATTAATTTTTGTTATTTGTCTACTTTTTAACAACTTTTTTAACAACTAATTTTTTTGTTGTTAATTTTTTTATTGGTTTTCCAACTATATCTTCTAATTTTATTGTTTGCATAATTATGTTATTGATATTGGTTTTTTCTATTGGTTGTTCTATTGGTTGTTCTATTGGTTGTTCAATTGGTTGTTCTATTGGTTGTTCTATTGGTTGTTCTATTGGTTGTTCTATTGGTTGTTCTATTGGTTGTTCTATTGGTTGTTTTAATTTTCGTTTATTTTGTCGTTTGACTGGTTTTTCAATTGGCTGCACTATTGGTTGCACTATTGGTTGCACTATTGGTTGCACTATTGGTTGTTCAATTGGTTGTTCTATTGATTGTTCTATTGGTTGCACTATTGGTTGTTCTATTGGTTGCACTATTGGTTGTTCTATTGGTTGCACTATTGGTTGTTCTATTGGTTGTTCTATTATTTTTTGTTTAAATATTTGTTCGTTAGGATCAATTAATTGTTGTTCATTTTTACGTGCTTCTAACATTTTATATATGTTATCAATTTTATTAATTTCAAATTCAATATCTATTTCTGGTTCTTCTATTTTTGGTTCTTCTATTTCCGGTTTTATATATTTAATAGTTTTTGGATGTACAATATTTTTTTCATTATTCGATTCTTTTTTTGATCCTTTTGATTTCTTTTTTGATCCTTTTTTAATTTTTTTATTAATTATTTGATTTGATCCCTTTTTTGATACTTTTTTAATTTTTTCTGACATTTTTTCTTTTTTTTTGTTTCTTTTTACTTTTACTAATCTTCCCAAGTTATTAATATTTTCATCATTTTCAGTTGTGGAAGTATTATCGTTATCATCTAAATTAATTAAATTTGTGTCTATTTTATTATTCATAAATTGTTCTAACATAGTTACATCGTTATTAAAAATATCTAAATTTAGTGTTGGGCTTTTACAATTAACTTTTTCATGTTCATTCAATAAGTAATATACATTTAATGGTTCTTTTCTTCCTAAACGTTGTGCTCTACCAATAACTTGTGTTTCTAATTCCATATCAAGTTCGTGATAAATAATAATATCTGTTGCCATTTGAAGATTTAATCCTGAACCATAATTAATTGCATTTAACATAAGAACTTTAATATCACCAGAATTAAATTTACGAAGAATACTATTAATAACAACATTTGAACCGACTAATCTATTATATTTTATTCCATTATCAGTTAATTTTTCATTTAAATTTTCAAAAGTTCTGTCATAATTACTAAAAACAAGAAATTTGCCATTAGGTTTTGTTTTAATAAGTGTAATTAAATTATCTGCTTTTGTGCATAATGTTTTTTCTTTGATTTCTTTTGATTCTTTTAATTTTGTGTCAGATATGATAGTACATTTTTTAATATCTATTTCTGATCTGCACATTGGACAAACTTGACAAAGTGATAGACATTTTAAACAAAATAAATTATTACAACATGGTGTTAATAATGGTGATATAAATTCTTCATAACAAATTGGACAATGTTCTTCTTTAAATGATTTAATACGAGTTTCAATACCTTCGCATTTATTTTCTAACTCTTTTATTTTTGCTTGTATATGTCTAATTTTTTCATCATGTGTTTTTTGATTATCTGGTATAACTTTTTGTTCATATTCTAATTCTTTTTTTCTATTATGTAACTCTTTCTTTATTTTTTTTGTAACTACATCCAATATACTTTCAGAAGTTTCAATATTACAATTAAGTTTTGTTATAGCTCCTTGTATGTCACCTCCGTTTATCATATTAATAATATCTCCATCCACATATTCTTTTACAATGTTCAGCTCTTTTGGAGTCAAACATTTAATAATAATTTGATTTATATTTGGTAAATGCATTGATTGATCAACAAATTCATCATCATTTTTAATAATAATATTATTCATAACATAATCTTTCATCGTCGATACTAAATCTCTAACATAATTACGCCTAACATAACGTATTCCTGATGGTGTTGCTGTTATAAACCATATAAAGTTACATTTAAATTCTAAATCTGATGGTAATTTAATAGTTACAACTTCATCAATGATTATGCGTGCCCATTTAATGGTATTAAACTTTTCATAAAATAACTCAAACATTGTTGCTGATATTATAATCACATCATAATAACAAACACAATTTGTTTCATTATAATCAGCATCTGGTGCTGCAGGTTTGTTAGCAAAAATATTATCTTCATAAACAAGATTATCGACATCAGAACGTTTTGATATTTTATAAGTTTTAAGAGTACAATATTCAAATGCTTGTTTCCATTGGTGACTCAAATTATGTGGTACTATTATTAAATTCGTTTTTTTTGGAACCTCAGTATCTTTATATTTTGTGACAGTATATATAGATGAGTTTATTATTCTATCACGTTCTTTTGGTATTTGATTATATACTATCATGCCCATCGTCATAAAAGTTTTTCCGGCTCCAACTTTATCAGCTAATATGCCATAATTTGTCTCTATTTCCATTTTCATTTCTTTAAATTTTTCATTATTTTTATTATATTGTTTGTTCCAATAACCACCATAATATTTTTCATAATAATCTTGATCATATAAATTGTAATGCTGAAGCATCATTTTTTTAGTAAATGATACTTTTCCAGTTTCTTCAAATTTTAACATAGCATGAATAGCTGTTTTTTGATGTTCTTTTAAATTAATTTTAATTCTTTCATCTTGTATAATTTTCGGATCTTCAGCAGTTAAATTATTATATAATATATTAACTCGGTCCATTTATGATTTATAATATTATTATTTAATTCTTCTTTATAAGGAAATTTTTAATTATTAAATTCATTAATTTTGATGCATAATTTAATAAATTATGTATCAACATTTAATTAATAATCATTAAGTATATTTTTATTTATTTTCTTCTTTCTTGACTAATTTATATTCTCTAAGTTTTTCTTTAAAATCGTGATATTCATTTTGGTCTAAAATAACTGCTGGTAGAGTATAAACGGTGTTTGACATTAAATTAAACTTTTTTTCAGCATCATCAAGAGAAGTTAAATCAAATACCATTTGTTTAAATGTATTTCTCATATTTTTCCATTCCTGACAAAAATCACAATTTCCATTTTTATGTTTTACACATTTCAGCTCATTATTATGTTTTACACACATATACGAAATATCATGATCAGGTTCTAGTAATAATGATTCGATATTAATAAGATGATTTAAATGATTTAAATTTCCTCCGTGTTGTGAAATATGAGTTTGAATATTAAAATTAGATGAACCAAAATTATGGTACTGACATGCTTTATTTAAAAATTTATCTGTATACATTGCTTTTATTAATTTTTCGATATTTGTTTTAGCAAACATTTGTTTTTCTTCAGTACATTGTTCTTCTCCTAATGTCGTCCCGACACAAAATTTTGTTAAATCTTTTTTAATTATTTCGTCAAAAATATTACTTATTACGTTTTGGACTGGTATATTTTCAAATGTTTTAGAAAAACACATCGCAATAAGCATTAAGTTATAAATTTCATTTAATTCAGTCTGATTTAGTTTTAACAATTTGATATCATTTTCAGTTATTTTCGAACCAAAATTTTTTTTATTTATATAAACATTGATTGGTTTTGGTATTTTTGGTTTTGGAATAGATACAGTTGGTGGTACAAATATTGCTGGTGCTAATTTTGTCGCCATTTAATTATTTATATTATTGTGTTATAAAAAAAATTTAATAAGATTAGATTAATTTATTTTATTTATTGCATTTTCTTCTTTTTCATTCATCATTGTCATTATTGATGATTCCATTAAATTTACATAAAAAATAGGATTGTCAATAAATTGAGGATTTGACATGATTAATATTTTACACATGTTATATATAATTTTTTTACTATTTTGATTATTTAAATTTTCGTGTTTACTTAAAAATGCATTATATATCTTATTAATTTCATTTGCATATTGACAATCATCTTCTATTTCGTATTCATCTTCCGAATTATTTTGTTCATTTTCATCATCTTCTTGTTGTTCAAATTGTACTTTTTCTTGTAAATCTTTTTCTCTAATTTTTTCAATACTTTCAGACGTAATATCATTTTTATAATTTTCCATAAAAATTTTTTCTAGTTGTGAAGTTTCATTTTGTTGTGGATGTTCTTGATTTTTAATATTTAAATCTTCAAAATATTCTTCGATATTTTTTTCAGCTAGCTGATTAACTTGTTGCTCATCTAACTGATTAATTGATTGATTTACCAATTGTTTAGATGGTTGATTAGGTTGAATATTTATTACGGATGCGAAAATATGTGGTTCCATTAATTTATTATAAATATTTAAATTAGTTTTATGTAATTAAATAAGTTTCAATTTTTTATAAACCAATAAATGGCATATATTTTGGATCAACGTCGTAAAATAAATCACCGTAACGCGATTCATAATATTCTGGTTTAACTGATGGTCTATTCCATTTATTTTTAATTTGTTCATTAGTTTGACTTAATTCTTCAAGCGTACTATAATAAGTACTGTTTGATGATCGAATATCGAATATATTTTTTGGATCATGATAAAGTTTTTTCGATTCGTCTGATCGGTTATAAATTGCATCTTGAACTTCATTAATATTTGTAGCACCAGCTAATATTGCAAATTTAATACCTTCATATCGTCCTAATAAACCAGTTTCAAGTAATAATTGATTTACTGTTATATATTGTTTTTCGATAAAATATTTCATCATGTTTTTACTTCCTCTATCAGCCAAAATTTTTAATACTTCTTGAATTAAAGTATTACCTAAATTGAACATATCAAAATATGTTTTGGATAATTCAAATATTTCATGACAGGATCGCGCAATATTAATAACAACATCAGAAATTTCTATTTTTTCTTGATTATCCACAGCATAATTAATCGCATCTTCACAAATTTCAGGACAACAATATCTACAACCCATTTGATACAAATCAGTTGATGTTATTAATTTTTGACTCATTAACCATTTAGGGTTTATATATAAATTTTCTTGACATAAATCTTCGATTAAATGCCAATGACTATGATTGTTAATCGCATAAATTATTTTTGGTAATTTACGATAATTTTTAATCAATAATTGTTTAATTCTATTAATAAATTCAATACAATCGTCACTTCTAAAACTTTTAAATGGTGCATTAAATAATTGACTAATTAAATTTTCTAAATTATCATATTCTTTTTTGTCTAGCACTTTTTTTATTTCATCACTTGTATTTGTTATAACATATTTTGGTACGTGACGAAATTTTTTCATATCTTCTTCATATTTTTTATTTTCTTCATATTTTTTATTTTCTTCATATTTTTTATTTTCTTCATATTTTTTATTTTCTTCATATTTTTTATTTTCTTCTTCATATTTTGCGTATTTATAATATATTTCAAGACTTTTATCTTCTTTTTCTTTATCTTCTTTTTCTTTATCTTCTTCATCTTCTTTATTCTCTTCAGTAATCATTGTAATAATTTTTAAAAGATGATTTTTAAAGTCATTAGTAATGTATTTGGATTGAATTGTATCAGTAATAATTATTTTGATACTATTCAACGAACTATTCATATGATCGAAATGATTATATAATTTATTAATAAAAATTTGATCAAAATTAACATCTTTTGTTTTTATAATCCAATTTGATAAGATCAGAATGTCTGTTCTTTCTTTTTTAATATCTCTGACAATTGTTTTTAATATTTCGACTGCGTTTAAATTTAATTGAATATTTTCAGAATTTGCATTTTCGGTTATATTTGATTTAATATTTTTAATGATATTTTCGATACATTCAATATGTGATGTAAATATCAAAATATTTGATTCGATATTGTCATATGTTTTTTTATACAAATCTAACATTTTTTTATCATTTTCTTCATTATTATTTTCAATCACATTTTCTTTTTCTTAATGAATTTTATTTTCTCCATATTTTTCATCTACAAAATCAATCATTCCATTTTGTTTAACAGCTTCTAAATAGATTTCTTTATTATTATTTTCATTAGTTTTGTTTGTATATTCAGAATTTTGAAAAGAATAAATAACTTTTTCAGTTTCTTTGTTAGTTGTATCAGATTCAATAATTTTTTTTAAAATCTCAAAATCATCATTAATATTTTGAGAACATTGTTCAATCTCATAATTCGAAACTGAATTTATGTGTTTAATTTCGCATTGTTTATTTTCTTGTTTATTTTCTTGTTTATTTTCTTGTTCATTTTTTTGTTCGTCATCGTCGACTTCATTATTTTTAATTTTTTCGATCGATTCAATAATTTTTAATAAATTTTTTTTAAAATCACATTTGTTTTGTTTGTAATAACTTGTGTTAGTAATAATTGTTTTTATATATTCCAAAGATTTATTAATATATTTGTTATGATTCGTCATTTTGGTGATAATTATTTGATCATAATATATTTCTTTGATTTTTACAGCCAACCCAATATATGTCAGATTTATTTTTTTTGCTTTTTTAATATTTTTAATGACTAACTCAAGTAATTCAATAGATTTAATATTTTTATTCAAATCTATTTCAATATTTTTAATACAGTCAATATATGCTGGAATTGTTTTTTCATCGAATTTAATACTATCGTTAAATTTTTCATATAATCCAATCACAATGTTTATTGTATTATTTTGTTCTTGATTTGAAGACATCGAAGACATTTAATTATTAAATAAATATAATAACATGTATTGAACAATTTAATTTCAATTTTTTATCAATATTAGTGCGTTAAGGAAAACGAATAAGGGTAAACACAAATTTTTAACATTAAATATTATTTTAATGAATGTTTTATTTATTCTAATAATTATTTTTGTTATGTAAAATATAATATAATACATGTTACAAATTAAGGATAATTTTGATATTCTTGTTAACGAAC
>Ga0209319_1000722_pt1 | contig 37372 bp, 37 predicted proteins | sample RifGroE2_FD_184000 | JGI IMG/M metagenome (GOLD analysis project Ga0209319, IMG submission 184000) | Groundwater microbial communities from Rifle, Colorado - Groundwater E2 (SPAdes) (version 2) | ecosystem: Environmental > Aquatic > Deep subsurface > Groundwater | place: Rifle, Colorado, United...
TTTGTCGGAGAGCTTAAGAATCATTTTGTTAATGATTTATTGGCTGCAGAAGATTTGGTCGGAGAGGAGTGGCGCAATCGTTCAAATTGGCAAAAGTTTGTCGAACTTCTGACTTGGCCATTTCATACCATACTTTAAGAGTATATAAATGAAACAACAATTAATTATAATTCCGGGGTGGGGAGGTAATCGAAAAACTTGGCAGAATTTTATTGATCTAGCCAAAGATGATTTCGAGGTATTCTTCATGGACATGCCCTGTTTTGGTGATCTGCCATGTCCGGATAAGGTTTGGGGAGTTGAGGAATATGCTTTTTTTATCAAAAAGAAAGTTGAAGATTTAAATTTGCATAAACCCATCTTGCTTGGCCATTCTTTCGGTGGTCAAGTAGCTGCCAATCTGGCAGCTGCTAATCCAGATTTATTTTCCCGGTTGGTCCTGAGCGGAGCGGCAATCTTACGGCCAAGTTATACACTTAAAAGAATAATTTTCAAGATGATTGCAACGACGGGGAAGATGATATTCAGATTGCCGATCCTAAGGCCAGTGGAAAAAATTGCAAAAAGGGTGTTGTATAAAGCGGCTGATTCACCCGATTATGAAGAGACAACTGGTGTGAAAAGAGAAATTTTTAAAAAAATAATCAGACAAAGCCAGGCTCATCTTTTGCCTCAAATAAAAATTCCATCTTTAGTTGTTTGGGGATCTGAAGATAGTTATGTATCATTAAGCCAAGGCAAGATAATTGCTACTAAAATACCCAATGCAGTTCTAGAAGTCGTTGCTGGCGGAAAGCATGGTCTTCATATCCAACAACCAGAAAATTTATTAAGTATTATTTTGAAATTTGTAGAAAAAAATAAATTATGATTATCTCTTTTTTAATCATAACCTTTTTGTGGTTCTTGGTCGCTGTATTCGATTACAGTGAGTTTTGTTATTTGTGGCAACTGAAAGAATATCGCCTGGATAGATTTAAGGACTATATTTCGACCAAACAGGGCAAGGATTTTCTAAAGGGCTATCTAGTATCAGGAAGGTTGGTATTTCTAGTCTTGTTGATTTTTTTGTTTATCTATAAAGTCAGCATCTTGATTTCTGGATTGTTTTTGGTGATGATTTTGGAGCTATTAAGAATCGCTTATAAAGTTTTCAGAAAGCAGTTAAAATACCCAAAAATAACCGGTAAATCAGTTCTTATCCTCCTGGTTGCAATCTTGATTGAGCTGGTTGCTTGGTTTGTGGTAAAAGATGTGAAGATAATGTTCTTTTTCTTCTCCCTACGATTCCTGGTATTAACCCTCGTGGTTTTTCTATTTTACTTGCCGACCAAAGTGATAAAAAATGCTTACCTGATTATGGCTAGTAAAAAGATGTTCTTGAATCCTCAGGTCAAGGTGATCGGTATTACAGGCAGTTATGGGAAAACGACAGTCAAAAATTATTTAAGGCAGATCTTGAGCGCAAAATATAATGTTGTAGCTACGCCAAAGAATATTAATACTGAAATCGGTGTTGCTAAATTTATTTCAGATACTGATTTCAGTAAGGTTGATATTTTTATCGTCGAGATGGGTGCCTACAGGATCGGTGAGATCAAAACCATCTGTGATATGGTCAGACCGACCATCGGTATATTGACTGCCATAAATGAACAGCATCTCTCATTATTCGGCAACATCAAGAAGACTCAACAGGCTAAATTTGAGCTATTGGAATCCTTGCCCAAAGAGGGCTTGGCAATCACTAATTCTGATAATCAGTATTGCCGTGAACTACTGCCTCAGTTGAAATGCCAGGTCAAGACTTTCGGCCGACTATCACAGTTTAAGCCATCTGCATTAGTGGGTGAGATCGGATCGAATCATAAAATAAATTTCAATCTTACTTGGGAAAACAAAACGATCGATCTCGAATCTTCAATAATCGGTGAGCACAACGCGATGAACATCGCCCCCTGTGCCACAGTTGCTAGTGCTTTAGGTTTTAGTAACCAAGAAATTATTGATCAAGTTAAACTTCTTGAAGCTCCAGAAGGAGCCTTGCATTCTTTTGAATATGGAGAAAGTATAATAATTGATGATAGTTACAACTCAAATCCCGATGGCTTTTTAGCCGCAATAAATATCTTGAAAAATTACCCGGCAGATTATAAAAAGATAGTCATAACTCGAGGCATGCTTGAGTTAGGAGAAAAAAGTTCAGAGTTACACCAAAAAATCGGAGCTGAAATAGCAAATTTTGCAGACGAATTAGTTATAATTACTAAAGATTCTGAAGAAGATTTAAAGAAAGGCGCGGGTGAAAAAATAAAAACCATTTCCTGTTTTAATGCCGATGAGTTATTAAAATACATACAACAATTCAAAACGACTAAATCAATTATTCTATTGGAAAATAGAATACCAAGTTCAGTACTTAATGAATTAAAAAGTTAATGAATATATTTAAAAAGACAATTTTTACCGGGTTTTCCCCTAATTTAACTTTGAGAGATACATCGCTTGCAGTATCGTATTTGGCGTTGCCGTGGAAATGGCTTAATATTACAAAAGGCAAGAATGTTAGTGCCGTAGAAAGGGAAGTGGAAAAATATTTCAATATCAAACACTGTCATACTTTTGACAGTGGTCGTTCCGCGATATATTTCACTCTGAAAGCATTGGGTATAAAATCTGGGGACGAAGTCTTGGTCCAGGCCTATACTTGCATGGTGGTAATTAACGCAATCAAGTGGACAGGCGCGACCCCTGTATATATAGACGTCAACGATGATTTTAATTTAAGCGTTGCAGATCTAGATAAAAAGATTTCTTCTACCTCAAAAGTTTTATTAGTTCAACACACCTTTGGCTTGGCTTGTGACATGGATCAGGTGATGGATGTTGCGCAAAAAAATAATATAATCGTTGTTGAGGATTGCGCTCACGCTTTTGGCACCAGATTCAACAATCAATTAGTCGGCACCTTCGGCGATGCGGCAATATTGAGCTTCGGTGCCGACAAGGTTATCTCCAGTGTCAGGGGCGGGGCAGTAATCACCAACAACGAGCTGATCAGTATTGAATTGAAAAAGTATCAAGAAAATTTACCTTTGTCAAAAATCGGTAAAACCATTCAGCACCTGATGCATTACCCAGTTTTTTTCAAGGGCAAACTTTTTTATAGTTTTTATTTAGGCAAATTAATTTTAGCTTTTGCAAAGAAAGCTAATTTGATCAATAAAATAATATATAAGGAAGAAAAAAAAGGCGAGCAAGTCAGCTTTTACCCGGCTAAATATGCCAATGCGTTGGCAGGTATTTTATTGAATCAACTCAAAGAAGTTGATCAAATAAATTTACATCGTCAAGAAATTGCTGGATATTATGACGCAAACTTAAATAATCAGAAAATTGTTTCACCTTGGTTAAACAAGATTAAGAAAGAGAATTGTATTTATTTACGTTATCCTTTATTAGTTAAACATTCTGCTGCTTTACGTAAGTACGCAAAAGCAAATGGAGTTATTTTGGGTGATTGGTATAATTCTGTAATCGCACCTATGGATATTGATTTTACAAAAACTGGTTACCAATCAGGCAGTTGTCCGAAAGCGGAGTTGCTGGCAAGTCAGTCAGTAAATTTACCAACCAATAGGCACATTAATTTAAAGGATGCGAAACGTATAGTTGATTTAATAAATAAATTTTAATAAATGGAAGTAAGATCAATTGATACACGCGAGGAATGGCAAAAATTCATTGAAGAAACTTTGCCACATACCTTTTTGCAAACTTGGGAATGGAAACTTTCCCAGGAAATATTGGGCAACAAAACTTTTAATTTAGGCATCTACCAGGACAATGAATTAATCGGCGTGGCTTTTATTTATAAAATTGTTGCCAGACGAGGCTCATTCTTGTTCTGCCCACACGGACCAATCATAAAAACAGAAAAAGAAAAAGCATTTGCTGAATTATTTATTTATTTAAAAGATTTAGCAAAAAAAGAAAAAGTAGACTTTATCAGAATCAGCCCTTTAGATATTAAAACAGAAGAGATGGTAAAGATGTTTAAAGAAAAAGGTTTTCGTGACGCACCGCTCCATATGCACCCAGAACATGCATGGATTTTGGATATCAGCATTACGGAGCAAGAGTTATTGAAAAATATGAAGAAACGAACCAGATATTCAATTACCAAGGCACAGAAAGATGGAGTAGAGGTGATTGGGTCTGACAAGCTTGATGATATCGAATCTTTTTATAATGTTTACATGGAAACCGCAGAGCGACAGGATTTTGTACCTTTTTCACGTGAATATATAAAGAAAGAGTTTGAAATATTTGGCAAAGAGGGAAATATTCTAATATTCTTTGCCAAATACCAAGAAGAGATTATCGCTACCGCAATGATTATTTATTCCAATGGCTCCGGCTTTTATCATCATGGAGCATCAACTCGCAATCAAACCAATATACCGGCATCGGAATACCTGCAGTGGCATGCGATCAAAGAAGCAAAAAAAAGAGGTCTTAATTTGTATAATTTCTGGGGGGTTGCCCCGGAAGACGCAGTCAATCATCCTTGGGTTGGGCTAAGCCGTTTTAAAAAAGGCTTTGGTGGTTATTGTGAGGAATATGTCCACGCGCAGGATTATCCGATCACTTTAAAATATTGGTTGAATTTTACAGTCGAAACTTTACGCAGGATAAAAAGAAGATACTAAAATATATGATAAAACATTATTTCCGCGACAAAGAAAGTAAAGAGCTAAAAGAAAACAACAACTTTAAGCAAGGTGCTTGGATTTATGCTGAGGATTTAAACAAAGAGGAGATAGAGAAATTGGCAGAAGAATTTAAATTAGAAGAGGGCCATTTGGTTGATGCCTTGGATGAATTCGAAGTCCCTCGTTTGGAAACTGAAGACGGTGACGTTTATATTTTTTTAAGAGTGCCGGTCAAGGATCGCAGCGGTAGCAATACGATGCCGTTTTTGATTGTCCTTGGAAAACAATTCATATTGACTGTCGTTCGTGAGCAGATGTCTTTTATGGATAAGTTCGTCAAGAATGAAACCGATTTTCAAACTAATCAAAAAATAGATTTTCTTTATCAGATTATTTCCATGGTTAATAATCTTTATTACAGAAGAATTACAGAAATAAATAAAAAGGTCAGAAGTATCCGTGCCGGCATCGAACGGATTGATAACAAAGATATAATCAAATTTGTGGATTTTGAACAGATATTGAATGACTTCGTTTCCGCTTTGCAACCGATGAGCATTATTCTTCGTTCCTTGCTCAAGGGGAATATTATGAAAATGCATGAAGATAATCTTGATTCGATTGAAGATTTACTGTTGAGCAGTGAGCAGTTATTGGAAAATGCCAAATCAACTTTAAAAAATATCGTGAACATCCGCGAAGCTTATTCAACTATCATTAGTCAAGACTTGAATCGTGTCATGAAGCTCTTAACCTCACTGACGATCATTGTTACAGTGCCTACTATGATTTCAAGTTTTTATGGCATGAATATCAACCTGCCTTTTGAAAATTCACCTTTTGCATATATAGGAATCTTGGGCGTGACTTTGTTTTCTGTTTTGATTTTTATCATGATTTTCAAAAAAAACCGCTGGTTATAAAGAGATTGAATTATGGATAAAATATTAGAATTTTTGCATAAAATTCAAGACTTGAAAACAACTTTGCGATGGGGCACGGTGGAAAGTCACGGCCGTCCTGAATCAACCGCTGAACATAGTTGGCGGCTGGTTATGATGGCTTATGTCATGGCGAAGGAATTAGATTTGAAAATTAATATCGACAGGGCAATAAAAATCGCTTTAGTCCATGATTTGGCGGAGGCGATAACAGGAGACATTCCAGCAGATCTGACTCATGGAAATAAAGATCTTACTGAAGAAAAGAAAATAAACGAAATAAAAGCCTTTGAATCTTTTAAAAACTCTTTAAATGCGGAACTGGGAGATGAAATTTATGAATTATGGATGGAGTTTGAAAACTTAGATACCGAAGAAGGAAGATTCGTAAATGCTCTTGATAAAATTGAGGCGATGATCCATGCCTTGGATATTGATCTTAAAGGTTTCCCCAGGTTCGATTTTATTATAACTTATGCCGATGAAGCTGTAGCGCAATACAAAGATTTAACTCCATTGTTGGCTACTATCAAGGGTGAATTTAAAAATAAATATGTTGAGAAGGGTATTGATTGGAAAAAAGAATACGATTTATTTATGTAAATAAGTTATTTATCAAAGCTATGAAAATCACAATCGGAGGCAGTATGACATTTGCCAAGGAACAACTTGAGGCAAGTAGGTTTTTACAAGAAAGGGGATATGAAATATTTCTTACGGAAGATATTAATCATTTTATTGAAAAGCCAGAAATCAAAGATGATGCGATTAAATCTTTGGAGCTCTCAATTCAATATGATGTTATTAGGGAATTTTTTGATAAAATTGCGAACAGCGATGCTTACCTTGTCTGTAATTATGAAAAAAACGGTATTAAGGGATATCTTGGCGCATCTGTGCTGATGGAAATCGGTTTGGCCTATTATTTAAAAAAGAAAATCTATTTATTATTCGATATTGATCATGAACAAAAATATGCTCATGAAATTGACATAATAAAGCCTGTCGTTTTGAATGGTGAAAAAACTGACATTTTAAATTACCTAGAAAATTAAAATGAAAAAAGTTTTAGTATTTGGGACATTCGATATCTTTCATGAAGGCCATAAAAATTTTTTGCGTCAGGCAAAAATCTATGGTGATTGGTTGAGGGTGGTCATTGCAAGGGATAAAACAGTCCTCAAAGTAAAAGATCTTTGGCCGTTGAATAATGAACTCGAACGCAAAGCAAATATTGAAAGGTCAGCGTTGGCCGATGAGGTTATCTTAGGTAATGTTCGAGATGTTTATAAAGTGATAAAAGATTACCAGCCGGATATAATTTGCCTTGGTTATGACCAAGTTGCCTTCATTGATGAATTAGAATCCAAATTAAAAAACTTCGATTTAAAAAATACTGTAATCATTCAACTAAAACCATACAAACCGGAGCTATTTAAGTCTTCAAAATTAAAAAAGAAATCATAAATTAATAATATTTTTTTAGTTTATAGCAGAAAGAACATAATATTGGTTATTGGTCAAGGAATTTAAAGCTAATATTGTGTATAAACTGGCTTGCATTTTTAAAGGCTTTAATTTAAAATTAACTTACGAACTTGACAATACCTCGATATCCCTTAATCACCTTTAAGAATTATGCGGATAGGGTGTTTATTTTTTTATGTTGAATATACAAAAACTCTTAACATCGGGCGGAAAGGCAAAAGTCTGGCGTATTTTTGCTGCAATAATGATTTTAACAATCATCGGTTTATTAATCGTTGACGGCAGTTACTACAATAGGAGCGTAAATTTTATTGCTGATAAGACAGGACAAAAGATAAGCTTGCCGAAGGTCAAGGAAATTCCATTCAGGCTCGGACTTGATTTATTGGGAGGAACTCAGTTGATCTATCAAGCTGATGTTTCGGCTATTCCCGGGAAAGACCAGGCTATTGCCGTGGAAGGCGTTAGGGATGTGATCGAACGAAGAGTTAACGTATTTGGCGTCGCCGAACCTAATATCCAGACAAATTATTCTGGCGGGAAATATTACGTGATGGTAGAGCTCGCTGGAATCAAAGATACAGCACAAGCAATCAAGATGATCGGTGAAACTCCATTGCTAGAATTTAAAGAACAAAATACAGAAAAGAAACAGATTACTGCTGAACAAAAAGCAGAAATGGATAAATATAACAAAGATGCTCAAGCCAAAGCTGTTGAAGTTTTAGGCAAAGCATTGGCCAATGGTGATTTCGCTGCCCTAGCCAATCAATTCAGCCAAGACCCTGCCAATGTTGATGACAAAGGCAATAAACGAGGTGGAGATTTAGGCTGGATCAATCAAGCTGAAAGTAAAGAGCTCTACGATTTAGCCAGTAAAATTGGCGTAGGTAAGATTTCTAGCGACATAGCAAAAACTAGTCAGGGTTATGAAATCATTAAAGTTGAGGAAAAAAGAGCTAAAATTGACCCCTTTACTAATCAAGATGAAGTGGAGGTTAAGGCTGAACATTTGTTAATCTGCTATAAAGATATTGAGGGCTGCGAAAGCGGTTTAAGCAAGGAGGAGGCATTGCAAAAAATTAAAGACTTAAAGAGTAAGGCTACTCCCGCAAACTTTAAGGAATTAGTTAAGCAAAATTCTACCGAGCCGGGAGCCAAGGATTTGGGTGGAGAACTAGGCTGGTTTGATCGTGGAAAAATGGTGAAACAGTTTGAAGATGCAGTTTTCCCACAAAAAGTCGGTACCATTTCTGAACCGGTTGAGACTCAGTTCGGTTATCATTTGATTTTAAAGCAGGACGAAAGAAAAATTGAAGAATTCAAAATTAGACATATTTTAATTACCACAAAAAGCGAAGCTGATTATGTCGGTGACCAAGGCGAATGGAAAAATACTGAGCTAACAGGAAAATATTTAAAGCGTGCAACTGTGCAATTCAATCCTAACGACAATTCTCCTGAAGTATCTTTAGAATTTGATGATCAGGGTGCAAAATATTTTGCAGATATCACCAAAAGAAACATCGGCAAGCAAGTATCGATTTTTCTTGACGGTTACCCAATTAGCTCCCCAACAGTTAATGAGGCGATTACCGGCGGAAAGGCTGTTATCAGCGGAAGATTCAACGTTACTGAAGCAAAACTTCTATCGCAGAGATTGAATGCGGGTGCTTTACCGGTGCCGATTTCTTTAGTTAATCAACAGACCATTGGGGCAAGTCTTGGCCAAAAATCAGTAGATGATAGTTTTAAGGCAGGTTATATCGGTTTTGCTTTAGTTGCTTTATTTATGATTCTTTTTTACCGCTTACCCGGTGTATTATCTGTTGTTGCTTTGGCAATTTATGGATTAATAGTTTTATCTATCTTTAAGCTTTGGCCAGTAACCTTGACCCTCTCTGGCTTAGCAGGATTTATTATGTCGATTGGAATGGCGGTTGATGCTAATGTTCTGATTTTCTCTCGTATGCGAGAAGAAATTAAGAACGGCAGACATTTAGGCATGGCGATTGAAGAAGGTTTCAGAAGAGCCTGGCCATCAATCAGGGATAGCAATGTATCAACCTTGATCACTTGTTTCATTCTGATCCAATTCTCCACCAGCGTGGTAAAGGGCTTTGCCATAACTTTGACTGTGGGTGTTTTGGTATCAATGTTTACTGCTATTTTCATAACCAGAACTTTCTTGAAATTGATTCCGGAAAATTGGCTTGAGAAGGCATGGTTGATCGGTACGATTAAGAAATAGTAAATATAAATTAATTTAATTACTAGAATTAAAATTTTTGCATAACGCGTAACGCATAACGACAGAATCGAATGCGTTTCACGTTCCACGTTATGCGTTACGCGAGATTATGACAAACTTTAAAATTATTCAAAAGAGAAATATTTGGTTATTCATTTCCGGTGCGCTGTTTGTAATATTTGGCGCTGCCTTATTAACCTGGGGCTTTAAATTTGGTGTCGATTTTACCGGTGGCAGCTTATTGGAGGTAAATTTCAGTAAGGCAAGACCGGATGTAACGGAGATGCAAAACGCTTTAAGTGATGACAAGGTCGGTAATCTGGGCAGTTTGGTAGTCCAGCCTTTAGGTGAAACACAAGCTAGTATCCGTTTCCAGGAATCAACTGAAGAAAAGCACCTCGCAGTTTTAGGAGCTTTGAGAAAGTTGGCTGCAGAAAAAGATAAATCAAACACAGTCGAAGAGTTGCGTTTTGATTCTGTTGGTCCTTCAATCGGACAAGAGCTTAAAAGCAAATCTATTAATGCCATTTTTTTCGTACTTTTGGCAATTGTTTTATATATCAGTTACGCTTTTAGAAAGGTATCAAAACCTGTTGCTTCTTGGAAATACGGCTTAGCTGCTTTGGTAGCCATGTTTCATGATGTAATTATTACCTTGGGTGTTTTTTCAGTATTGGGAAAGTTTTATGATGTTGAAATTAATACTTCATTTGTAGCGGCAATCTTAACGGTAATTGGTTACTCTGTTCATGATACTATCGTGGTGTTTGATCGTTTGAGAGAAAATTTGCCCAAGAGTCATGAGGACTTTGAAGGAACAGTTAATACTAGCTTAAATCAAACCTTGGTTCGATCAATCAATACTTCAGTGACCGTATTGCTGACTTTGATAGCAATAACCGTATTTGGTGGCTCTTCTATCAGGTCTTTTGCTCTAGCTTTGACCATCGGTATTTTCATCGGAACTTATTCCTCTATCTTTGTTGCATCGCCGGTTTTGGTAGTTTGGGAAAAGATTAAAAAATCCTAAAATTAGATAAAATACATAAAATAAAGCTGGTATTTGCCAGCTTTATTTGTTTTGACAAGAGGGGGTGGATAAGGTAGAATTAAGATATTGTTAAACTCATACATTGTATAAATACATATGCGTCAATCAAAATTGTTTTCAAAAATCAGTAGGGAACTGCCAAAAGACGAGGCAAGTTTCAATGCACAAATTCTAATTCGTGCGGGTTTTATTGATAAGGTGGCGGCAGGAATTTATACTTTTTTACCCCTAGGCTTAAGAGTGCACAATAAGATTTGCAACATCGTCAGGGAAGAAATGAATGCAATCGGCGGGCAGGAAATTTTAATGCCGGGACTTACTCCAAAAGAAGTTTGGGAAACTACTGGTCGTTGGGCAACCTTTGATGCATTATTCAGGCTTTCCGGTTCAGACAAAAAAGAATATGCTCTAGGTGCCACTCATGAAGAAATTGTTACTCCTTTGGTAAAAAAACATGTCTTTTCCTATAAAGAACTGCCAACCTATGTTTATCAGGTTCAGACGAAGTTTAGGAACGAAAAAAGAGCCAAGGCAGGCTTGATTCGTGGACGAGAATTTTCAATGAAAGACTTGTATTCTTTTCATGAAACAGAAGAAGATTTAAATGAATATTACAAAATTGTACAAAAAGCTTATTTTAAAATTTTCGAGCGTTGCGGCTTATTGAATCTGACCTATTTGACTTTTGCCAGCGGCGGCGCTTTTTCCAAATATTCACATGAATTTCAGACAGTTACTGAAGCCGGAGAGGATCAGATTTTTATCTGTGAGGATTGCCAGATTGCAATCAACCAAGAAATTATCGAGGAGCAAAAAGGTTGCCCTAATTGCGAACGCGAGGATTTAAAACAAGCTAAGGCGGTTGAAGTTGGTAATATTTTTAAGCTGAGGACAAAATTCTCCGATGCTTTTAATCTTAATTTTAAAGACAAAGACGGCGAAGAAAAAATAGTTGAGATGGGCTGTTATGGCATCGGTCCTAGTAGGGTTATGGCAACAATTGTTGAAACCAGCCATGACGCGAAAGGAATAATCTGGCCGGAAGAGGTTGCGCCATTCAAGGTTCATCTGTTAAAAATAGGACAAATGGACGAGAGCTCGGCAAAAAAAGTTGAATCAATTTATAAAGAGTTGTTAGAAGAAGGCATAGAAGTCTTGTTTGATGATCGAGAGGTCAGCGCAGGCGAAAAATTTATCAGCGCAGATTTGATCGGCTGTCCTTATCGTCTGGTTATCAGTGAAAAAACTTTAAACCAAAATAAAGTAGAAGTTAAAAAAAGAAGTGAGGATAAATTGGAATTAGTGAGTTTTGGTAGCTTAATTAAATATTTAAAGAAGTAAGCTTGTTTATTCAGTTTTGGCTTATATTATGTTAGATAAATTTTTCGGAAAATTCAGCAAAGACTTGGGAATTGATCTTGGTACTAAAAATACTTTGGTTTATGTCCAAGACAAAGGCATCGTTATAAATGAACCTACAGTAGTTGCCGTGAATGTACGCACAGATGAGATTCTGGCAGTAGGTGAAGAAGCGAGAAAGATGGTGGGTAAAACACCGAGTCATATTCAGGCTATCAAGCCCCTGGTTGATGGTGTGATTTCTGATTTTGAGGTTACAGAAAAGATGCTCAAATATTTCATTGACAAGGCTCACGAAGGGGGTTTCGGCCTTTCTCCAAGACCTAGGGTAATAATCGGCATCCCTTTGGATGTTACGGAAGTTGAAAGAAAAGCGGTCGAAGATGCTGCAAAATCTGCAGGCGCCAGGAAGGTATATTTGGTTGAAGAATCAATGGCTGCGGCTATTGGCTCCAGACTGCCTGTAACCGAAGCAACAGCAACAATGATCGTTGATATCGGTGGTGGCACCACTGAAATTTCAGTAATTTCTTTGGGCGGGGTGGTTACTTATAAATCTCTCAGATTTGCTGGCAATGAGCTAGACAATAACGTCATTCAATTCATCAGAGAAGAATTTAACATTTTAATCGGAGAACAGGTTGCGGAAAATATTAAAATCAGGATAGGTTCGGCTACACCATTAAAAGAATCCATGCAGATGGAAGTACGCGGTCGCGATTTGATCAACGGTTTACCTAGGAGCATTATGGTTAATGACTCACAGATTCGTGAAACAATTAGCAGGACTTTAAAGCAAATAATTGAGAGTATTAAACTTACGCTTGAATCAACACCTCCAGAACTGGTGGCTGATATCTATGAACATGGCATTACTTTGACTGGCGGCGGTGCGTTATTAAGAGGCTTAGATAAAGAAATTGCCCAAGAAACAAAAATTCCGGTGAGAATTGCTGATGACCCGTTAATTTCTTTAGTTAAAGGCACAGGAATTTTATTATCAGATCAAGCCTTGCTAGAGAAGGTGCTATCTCAAGGTACAGAAGAGTTGTAATGTTTGCAAGGGCGATAAACATCCTTCGAAGTATCAATTCGTTTTGGTGCATGCAGCAGATGTCCTGGATGCTAATGCGGAAACATTATGAAAAGAATAAATTCAAAAAGAATCGTAAGTGTGGGGGCAGTGATTATGCTGCTTATTTTTTTACACTTCAGTAAAATAATCCTACCTTTAGAATCTTTTATTTTAAAGTCTTTAAGTCCCTTATTGAATGGGATGTATCAAACTAGCTCTAAAATAAAATCTTCTTATGATCAGCAGACGGATAAACGTGATTTATCGGCCATTGTCGAGCAGCAGAACGTTGAATTAAACCAATTGATTTCAGAAAATTCAAGATTAAAATCATTAGAGGATGAAAACAAGACCTTGAGAAGTTATTTAAAATTTTTGTCAACTAAAGAAAAAAATTATGCGATGGCTAATGTAATATCTAGCGGTGGCATCGACATAAATAGCCAGACAGTTTTGCTGGACAAGGGAACAAAGGATGGCTTATATTCCGGGTTGGCGGTACTCAGCAGTGAAGGAAATATAGTCGGTAAAATAATCAATGCTAAAGAAAATATTTCTGAAATCTGCTTAGTCAATGCTAGCAGGTGCCAATTAGCAGCCGCAATACAGAATAAAGATAAAACAGTTGGCATAGCTCAAGGCGATCTCGGCCTCACTATCAAGATGGAATTTATTCCCCAGAGCGCAGAAATAAAAGTGGGTGATATAATTATTTCCTCCGGTCTGGAAAAAAGCATACCTCGGGGCCTGGTCATCGGACAAATCAGCCAGGTGAAAAAAGAAAGCAATGAATTGTGGCAAAGTGCCAGAATAGAATCCCTGACAAATTTAGAGGATTTGGTTGTCGTTTCGGTTCTGTTGCCTTAAAACTTCTAAAACAATATGTATAGAAAGATATTAAATATACTTTTGGCTATCGGACTGGTGATTTTTCAATTGGGTTTTATCAGCGGCTTGCCTGGTTATCTTGATAGCTTAAATCTGGTAATCATAGTTTTGCTGTTCATTTTAGTATTGGGTGATTTAAAAACTGCATTAATTTGGTCATTGGTAGCAGGACTTTTTATTGATTTATTCTCCTTTACTCTATTCGGTCTTACCTTGCTCAGTTTGAATATCACTCTGTTCATATCATACTTCTTGCTTGTCGGGTTTTTTACCGACCGCTCATTGTATTCTTTTTTAACTTTGACGTTTGTTGCAACCTTTAGCTATGAATTTATCCTGACTTTGTTTAATTTTATGATCAAATTATTTGCTGGAACAAGCGGACCGGTGGATAGTGGTTATTATTCTAGCTTTATCCAAGAATTATTCATTAATTTAATTGCTGCTGCTGCCTTGTTTCAAATCGTGAATTATATTAGCCATAAATTTAAACCAGTCTTTTTAAACAAAGAGAAACGAATATGAAGTTTAAAGACACTGGAGAAAAATCAAACGACCCTTTCGTGATAAAAAGCGGGAATATTAAAAAGGGCGCGATCCAAAGTTCTTATCGTCTCGGTTGGACTGAAGATTCTTTTATCATGAATCAAGGCGGAGGCGAAACTGTGGGGCGGACTTTTGATTTTTCCAAACTTAAGCAATTAGCATATGTATTGATAATTTTTTTTGCACTTATAATCACACGCTCTGCTTGGTTGCAAATAATCAAGGGTGATTATTATTATAAAATGGCCGAAGGCAACAGAATAAGGATAGAAAGAATTGAGGCCAAAAGAGGGATCGTGTATGATAGAAATTTCAAGCCTCTAGTCAGAAACCAAGCTAATTTTTTGTTGTATTTTATTCCTGCAGATCTCCCCAAAGAAGCTAATAATCTAGATATCATCATTAAAAGAGTCAGTGAAATTTTGGGTCAAGTTAAAATAAAAGGTGATGATTCGGATAAAGATAAAAATGAGCCAAAAAATAAAGAAGAAGTGGAAGTATATATCAGGAACCTTTTGGCAAAAATCATGCCAGGCTCTGCTAAATCTTTTGAGCCTCTATTCATTGAAGACAATATTGATTATGAAAAGGCAATGTTGCTTCATTTAGAGTCTGCAGGTTGGAAAGGTGTGGTGTTGTCAAGCAAAGTTAGAAGGGAATATCTTTTGTCAGCACAATCATTGTCTCATGTAATCGGATATACTGGAAAAATCAGCGAAAAAGAATTGAAAAAAGTTGGTGATGAATATATCGCTATTGATTATATCGGTAAGATCGGTATAGAAAATTTTTGGGAAAATGAATTAAAAGGTATTAATGGTAAAAAGCAGATAGAAGTGGACGCGATGGGTAAAGAAAAAAAGATCATCAGCAAGTCGGAGCCGCAAGATGGAAATAATTTAGTTTTATCGCTAGATGTTGATTTGCAGAATAAAATAGAAGAGGTGGCAAATAAGACTTTAGTAAAACATAATTTAAGTAAAGCGTCAGTTATTGCCATGGATCCGTCAAATGGTGAAATTTTGGCAATGGTTAATTTGCCTGGATATGACAACAATTCGTTTGCCAAAGGTATTAGTCAAGAAGAATATGCGAAATTAATAAATGATCCGAATAAGCCGCTTTTTAATAAAGCAGTTAGCGGTGAATTTCCTTCCGGTTCTACAATTAAGCCTATAATGTCGGCCGCAGCTTTGGAAGAAGGTATAATAAATGAATCAACTGCTTTCTTGAGTTCAGGCGGGATAAGGATTGGGCAATGGTATTTTCCTGATTGGAAAGCTGGGGGGCATGGCATGACCAATGTTAAGAAGGCGATAGCGGAATCGGTAAATACCTTTTTTTATATCATCGGTGGCGGTTTGGATGATTTTCAGGGATTGGGTGTCGATCGTATTATTAAATACGGAAAGATGTTCGGTATGGGCCAGCAAACCGGGATTGATCTACCAGGAGAGGCAAAGGGGTTTTTGCCAACAAAAGACTGGAAAGAGTCGGTAAAAGGTGAAAAGTGGTATATCGGCGATACTTATCATCTGTCGATCGGCCAAGGAGATCTTATTACTACCCATTTGCAAGTCGCCCAATTCACCTCCTATTTTGCCAATGGTGGAAAAATTTATCAACCGCATCTAGTAAAAGAAATTTTGTCAGGTGATGAAGTCGAGGTAAAAAAAATTGAACCGAATCTTGTAAAAGAAAATATAGTAAAAAATTCAAATATGGAAATTGTTCGGGAAGGTATGCGTCAAACAGTTCTGGCAGGGAGCGCCAGAAGCTTGCAATCTGTCCCCGTTGCTGTCGCCGGCAAGACTGGCACCGCTCAATGGTCTAGCAAAAAAGACCCTCATGCTTGGTTTACCGGCTTTGCTCCCTATGACAACCCTAAAATCGTTATTACCATATTGATAGAAGAGGGTAAAGAAGGCAGTTCAGTTGCGGTACCGGTCGCTCAAGAAGTATTAACTTGGTATTTTTCCGAACGGTAAATGCATGTCTGCAAATAAAAAATAATTTCCTTCCTAATAAACAACTAGCACACTGCTAGTTATTTATTTGCTAATATTATAGGAATTTAAGATATTCTTAGCACTCTTGACAGGTGAGTGCCAGATATAATAAAATAGATATATAATAAAATATGGAAAAAAGAACTGAACAAATCCTGTTTGCCCTGATAAAGGAGCATATTAAAACCGGCGCACCTGTTGGTTCTGAAATTTTGGTTAACAAATATAAGCTGGGAGTTTCTCCGGCCACTGTCAGGAATGAGATGGCTAATCTGGAGAATGAAGGCTATATTATTCAACCGCATACTTCAGCCGGCAGAATTCCAACCGAAAGAGCATATGAATATTATTTAAAAACCATCAAGGCAAAAAAACTTTCTGAATTGGAGATAAAAAATTTTTCCGATATTTTATCTGAAAAAGAAGAGGCAAATTTTAAGCAGGCTGCCAAAGCTTTGGCGGAAACTGCAAATACAGCTGTTTTTTGGGCCTTTCACCGACACAACCTATATTACACCGGCATTGCAAATTTTTTATCGCAGCCTGAATTTTCCCCGACCATGATTTATGACGTTTCGGCAATCATTGATCGGATGGAAGAAATAATTGATAAAGTTTTTGATGAAATTGATTTTGAACCGCAAATTTTTCTTGGCTCAAAAAATCCTTTTAGTCCGATTTGCTCGACGATTGTAGTTCGATATAAATTAAACGGACACATAGGCATGTTCGGCCTTCTTGGTCCGATCAGAATGAACTACGAAAAAAATATCGCTTTAATCACTCATATAAAAAATCAGCTAACTGAAAAATAATTTCATTTGATATTAATTATATAGAAATATGCAGAACAAAAAAAATAATGATCAAGAGGCTAAAGATAACGATCTTGCTGAATCAGTACAGGAAGATGGACCAGTCGAATCAGCTGAGAAAACAATCGAGGAAGAATTAGCTGAAAGATGCTTGGAAATGGAAAATAAATACAAACGCGCCTTGGCGGATTATCAGAATCTAGTGAAACAGACTGCTCAGGAAAAAATAGAAACCGTAAGATATGCCAATGAAAATTTACTTTATCAGATCTTGCCTGTTTACGACAATCTAAAGATTTCCTTGAATCATATCAACGAGGATGTGGAACAGAGTGGTTGGCTAGTCGGAGTTAAGCATGTAATCCGCCAATTCAAAGATGTCCTTGCTCAATTGGGAGTGGAAGAAATTGATACATCAGGAAAAAAATTTGATCACAGCACCATGGAAGCGATTGATAAAGAAATAACCAATGATAAAAAATTAAATGATATTATTGCCAGAGAAGTTAAGTCTGGCTATAGATTGAAAGACAAGGTTATTGCTCCTGCAAAAGTTGTCGTTTATGAATATAAGGAAAAAACTGAAGAATAAGCTTAATTTTCAGTTCATTATAGGAATATATAATTTTGCATATTAATTAATAATTCTGCAGAAATTCAAGATAAATCTTGCAGAATAGAAAGGAAAAATATGTCAGCATTAATAAAATGGACTCCATTTCTTGAACCATTCGAAGAAATGGACAAAATGTTTCAAGAATTTTTGCCTCCCGTGCCCTCTAGCAGGATGATGCAAGGTGGTTTTATGCCCGCAGTTGATATGTATGAAGATAAGGATAATATTATCATTGAAACACAGCTTGCCGGTATTGATCCGGAAAAAGTCGATATCTCCATCGAGAATGATATTTTGACCATCAAGGGCGAAAGTGAAAAGAAAAGCGAGGTGGAGGACAAGAATTATTATCGCAAAGAGATCCGCAGAGGCAGTTTTTACCGCAGCATTCCTTTGCCTACTCATGTAATAGGTGATAAAGCAAGCGCTGTAGCAGAGGCGGGGGTGCTAAAAGTTTCTATCCCTAAAGCAATAGAAACTAAGCCAAAAACGATCAAGATTCAAACAAAGAAATAATCGTTATATTGTCGATGGCTGTATTGGCAACAATACGGCCAGAGACGAGCTAATAATTAAAATATTTAATAATTACAAAATATTATGCCAAAAATTTTAGGAATCGATTTAGGAACAACAAATTCCGCCATGGCGATCATTGAAGGTGGTCAGCCGAAAATTTTAGAAAATGCAGAGGGTAATCGCACTACACCATCGATCGTTGCTATCTCTAAGGCAGGTGAAAGACTGGTCGGACTGACTGCAAAAAGACAGGCTGTAACCAACCCGGCTAATACTGTTTTTTCGATCAAGCGTTTGATTGGCAGACGTTTTGAAGATGAAGAAGTTCAGAGAGATTTGAATATCATGCCGTACAAGATAGTGAAATCCGGCGATGGCGTAAAAGTTTTACTAGGTGATAAAGAATATTCGCCTGAAGAAGTTTCAGCAATGATTCTATCAAAATTAAAAGCAGACGCAGAAGCAAAGCTTGGAGAAAAAATCACCGAAGCGGTTATTACGGTACCGGCTTATTTTAATGATGCGCAAAGACAAGCGACCAAAGATGCAGGCAGAATTGCCGGCTTGGAGGTTAAACGTATCATCAATGAACCGACCGCTGCAGCTTTAGCCTATGGTTTTGACAAAAAGAAAGGTGAAAGAATCGCTGTTTATGACTTGGGCGGCGGTACATTTGATATTTCCGTTTTGGAAATGTCCGAAGATACGGTAGAGGTAAAATCAACCAATGGCGATACTCACTTGGGCGGAGACGATTTTGATTTAAGAATTATCAATTGGATTATTGAGGAATTTAAAAAAGACCAAGGCATTGATTTGAGCAAGGACGCTTTGGCTTTGCAAAGAATTAAAGAGGCGGCAGAAAAAGCTAAAATCGAATTATCAACAGCAACAGAAACAGAAATCAACCAGCCATTTATCACCTCCGATGCCAATGGGCCAAAACATTTAGTTATTAAATTCAGTCGTGCCATGCTTGAGTCATTAATTATGGATTTGGTTGAAAAAACACTAGAACCTACTAAAGCTGCCTTGAAAGATGCTGGAGTGAACATTGCCGATATTCAGGAGATTGTAATGGTTGGTGGAATGACCAGAATGCCATTGGTGCAACAAAAAGTTAAAGAATTTTTTGGCAAAGAACCCCACCTAGGAGTAAACCCGGACGAAGTCGTTGCTATGGGGGCAGCGGTGCAAGCCGGTGTATTGCAGGGCGATGTTAAGGATGTTTTATTGCTTGATGTTACTCCGTTGACTTTGGGTATTGAAACAATGGGCGGCGTAGCTACTCCGATTATTGAACGCAATACCACAATTCCAACTTCTAAATCACAAGTTTTTTCAACTGCTGCTGATAATCAACCAAGTGTTGAAATTAACGTATTCCAAGGAGAACGACCGATGGCTGCTGATAACAAATCATTGGGTAGATTTATATTGGACGGTCTACCACCTGCACCTCGAGGTATCCCGCAGGTCGAGGTAGCTTTTGATATTGACGCTAATGGAATCCTGCATGTAACTGCCAAAGATAAGGCAACTGGTAAGGAGCAGAAAATAACCATTACTTCTTCTTCGGGCTTATCAAAAGAAGAGGTGGAAAAGATGAAGAAAGAAGCAGAAATGCATGCCGATGAAGACAAAAAAAGAAAAGAAGAAGTCGAAATAATGAACCAAGCTGATTCAGTAATCTTTACCACAGATAAATTATTGAAGGAGTCGGGTGAAAAAATGAAAGAAGAAGACAAGAAAGAATTAGAGGAAAAACTAGAGCTGCTTAAAAAAGCCAAAGAATCAAAAAATACTGAAGAAACTAAGCAAAAGATGGATGACCTATCAAATGTAGCACAAAGAATCGGCGCAGCGATGTATTCTGCCCAGAGCGGACAAGAAGGGCAGCCTAAAACTGAAGATGGTACAACAGGAGAAGCAGGTCCTGACAAGGAAGAGCCAGTTGAGGGTGAGGTAGTGAAATAATTCTGAATCCGAGTTATAGATTCAGAAAAATAAAAATATGACTCGCTTACAACCACCTCCGGAAATAAAAATTACGGACAAAATACCAGGAGCAGAATACGCCAATGAAGTTCAAGTCGATAATCCCAGTAAAGACGAATTTCATTTGATGTTTCTAACTATTGCCGGTACCACTGGCAAGGTTGTTTGTAAGATTATTACAAACCCCAGCCATTTCAAGCATATGGCGGTATTGATGTCGGACGTCATTAATAAATATGAAGCGAAATATGGTAAGATAGAAGAAGCTCCGGAGGTAGAAAAAGAAATTGGGTTTAAAGGGTAATAAATCGCATAACTTGTAACGCATAACGCATATCGAAAACAATATGTTGTTCACGTAATGCATAAAAATAAAATAATGGGAAAAGATTTTTATAAGATTCTTGGTGTAGAAAAAAATGCTTCACAGGAAGAAGTCAAAAAGGCTTTTCGCAAGAAAGCTCACGAATATCACCCTGACAAGCCCACCGGAAATGAGGCTAAATTCAAAGAAATAAATGAAGCTTATCAGGTTTTGGGCGATCCTAAAAAACGTGTGCAGTATGATCAATTCGGGTCAAATTTCGACCAAGCCAGAGGCGGCTTTGGAGGCTTTTCTCAAGGCGCCAATGGCAATTACGAATTTGACCTGAACGATTTAGGCGATATATTCGGCGGTTTCGGCGATATGTTCGGCTTTGGTGGCGGAAAAGGCAGAAGTAAAACACGACAAGGCAATGATATAGAAGTGATAATGGTCATTGATTTTAATGAGGCGGTTTTTGGTGTGGAAAAAGAGGTAAGTTTGAATAAGACTGTGACCTGTGAGAAATGTCATGGCAATGGTGCGGAACCTGGCAGTAAAATTGATACTTGCAATACTTGCAAAGGAACAGGCAGAATAATCCGCATGCAAAGAACAATTTTGGGTAATGTGCAGACTCAAGCGACCTGTCCTGATTGCGGAGGCGAAGGCAAGACTTATAGTCAAAAATGTACTCAATGCGGCGGCGCTGGCTTGCATAAAAAAATAGTGAATTTCAAAGTGAAGATTCCTGCAGGAATAAATAACGGAGAAACAATCAGGTTAAGCGGCCAAGGCGAAGCAGGCAGTCATGGCGGACCGGCTGGTGATCTTTATTTGCAGATGAAGGTAAATCCAAGTAAAATTTTTAAAAGAGAAGGGTATAATTTATTTTCCTCTGTTGAAATCGGCATGGTGGAAGCAGCGCTTGGAACGAAAATTGAAGTGGAAGGTATCGACGGCAATTTTTCTATCAAAATACCGGAAGGGACTCAATCCGGCAAAGAATTTATTTTTAAAGGCAAGGGTGTGCCTAAGCTGAATAGCCATGGACGAGGCGATCATATTATAAAAGTAATTGTGAAAACTCCTACTAATCTCAGCCGTAAACAGCGTCAATTGCTGGAAGATTTGGGGCTGTAATTACCATGCAAGCCAATAACAATCTACAACTATTGCTTATGGGGGTGGTCGGTGAGTTGTCGAATGATGAAAGAGAAAAGTTGAAAAAGGTCATTAATGAAGTGTTGGAAAACAAGATAGACACGGATAGTTATTTGTATTATCGAAAAGTTTTGGCAAAATTTCACCAAGCAGCTTATTATCTTGACTCAAAAGAAGTTTCTAATAATGAAATAAATCGCTGGATCCCTGGCATCCGTATTATTACTAAAGATATAAAAGCGATGAAGCAAGCAGAACAACAAAAATATCTAGATGAAATTGAAGAGTCCAATCGTAAATTCCAGGAAACTTTAAATTAATATAATTAAATTTAATGAAAGAAATCCAATTAGATTTGTTTAAAAATCCGGAATCATTGGAAGAAACCTTGGAAAAAGTTGTAGAAAAATGCTTGGAAATGGACGAATTTAAAAATACTGAAAAACTTTTTACAAGTTTTCTTCTGGAGGTGAAAGAAAAACTTGATCCGCTCGTACCTACTGAAAAAAGATTACCTTTCGGCAGTCCTTTATTTATTCAAATGGTGGTCAAGGTTTTAGAGAAAAATGGGCGCAGCTATAATGAAATTATGCTTCAACCGGCTGACGATGATAGACCGAAGAAACCGATTAAGAAAAGAAATGTTACTTATGTAGATTTTAGTGCACCAAAGAATGATAGCCATGATGATGGTATGATAAAAAAAATAACATATGGATAAAAAAATAATTATTGGATTATTAATATTGTTTTTGGGCATCGGCTTGGGAGTAAATTTCAAAAATTTGGCCTATAGATCAGCGGAACCTTTGGTTGCCGACATTTTGCGGCTAGATGAACAAGAGGCGACTATCAGAGCAATCAAAAAAGTCAGTCCGGCAGTAGTCAGTATTACCGTTTATGAATCTCTGCCTAACCAGATCATGGACATTGATACTGGCAAGATTTCAGTTAAATACGAAAATATAAAAAAGGGAGCAGGCACCGGTTTTTTAATTTCCAGCGATGGCTTGATAATTACCAATAAGCATGTTGTTGATACTGAAATCAAAGAAAGCGGTTCATATAAAATAAACCTGAACAATGGCAAGCAATATTATGCACAATTGATCGGCAAAGATCCTTTGAATGATTTAGCTTTGTTAAAAATTTTTGATAAAAATTTGCCTTTTGTTGAGCTGGGTGATAGTGACAAGTTGTCTGCAGGCACCTCAGTTGTGGCAATAGGCAACACTTTAGGTCTTTATCAGAATTCTGTAACCAAGGGTATTGTCAGCGGTTTAAACCGCAGCATCGTGGCTAGTGATCAATCTGGAAATTCTGAATCATTGGGGAATGTTATCCAAACCGATGCGCAAATCAATCTGGGCAACTCAGGCGGGCCGCTGATAGATTTAAACGGTAAAGTGGTCGGTGTAAATGTAGCGACTGATTCATCAGGTTCTTCGATCGGTTTCGCAATCCCTATCAATGATGCGAAGACCGTGATTAAAAGCGCCAAGGAAAAAGGCAGAATTATTCGTCCTAGGCTAGGAATCAGATATTTGATGCTTGACGAACAGACAGCTTTTGAAAAAAAACTAGCACGAAGCCAAGGAGCTTGGGTAAATTCCGGCAAATCTGAGTTAGCTTCTGTGACATCAGATTCGCCTGCGGAAAAAGCGGGGATTATTGATGGCGATATCGTGTTTGAAATTAACGGAATCAAGGTAGAGGGGCAAAACACTCTTATTTCAATTACCCAAAGATTCAAGCCAGGCGATAAAATCGGCTTAAAGATACAAAGGGGAAATAAGATACTTAATAAAATTGTAGTTTTGGATGAATTTAAATAATTTTGTCGGACAATTTTTGAATTATAATAATATTATAAATTGAAAAAATATGATTGAAATCAAAGATTTAGTAAAAAAATTTGACCAGACAAAAGTACTGGATCATATTAGTTTTTCAGTAAAAAAGGGAGAGATTTTAGGCTTTCTTGGACCTAATGGGGCAGGGAAATCAACTACCATGAAAATCATCACCTCCTTTTGGCCGGCGACATCAGGTACGGTGGAAGTTGACGGTATCCGGGTGGATAAAGATGCTTTAGCAACTCGTTCCAAAATTGGTTATTTACCAGAAACAGTCCCTCTTTATGACGAAATGACTGTTGAAGAATATCTTAAATTCATTGCCGAAGTCCGCAGTATTGATGAAAAAAATATCTCGACCCGAATCAAGGAAGTGGTTGAGTCTTGCGGACTAAAAAAAGTTCTTCATCGACCGATTGACGAATTATCAAAAGGCTATCGTCAACGTGTCGGTTTGGCTCAGGCGATAATTCATGAGCCGGACATTTTGATTTTGGATGAACCGACTACCGGCCTAGATCCGAATCAAATAGTTGAAATCAGGGATTTGATCAAAAAAATCGGGCAGGAAAAAACTGTTATTTTTTCGACCCATATTCTTTCCGAAGTTTCGGCTACTTGTGATAGAGTAATCATTATAAATAATGGTAAAATTGTCGGCGAAGGAACACCTGATGAATTAACCAAAAAAGCCAGCCACAATGAATTGATTTACGTCAAAATCAAAGGCGAAAAAGATAAGATTTTAAAAAAATTGGATCAGTTGGAAAATATAACTAAAATCGAGCTGATTGATTCAGAATCGGAAGATATTAACGGCTACGAAATCAAGGGTAAACATGGCATAGATTTGCGTGAAGAATTATCAAAGGCCATTATGGAATCGGGTTGGAGCATTCTGGAATTCAATCGCAAAAGCGTAAGTCTTGAAGATATTTTTAGAGAATTAACTAAATAAACATATGGATAAAAAATATTTTAAAATCGTATACGCACTATTCAAAAAAGAATTTCAAAATTACTATAATTCTCCGATTGCCTATATATTTATCGGAATTTTTTTAATTGTCGGCAATTGGCTGTTTTTCAATACCTTTTTTATGGTTAACCAGGTCAGTCTCAGAAATTATTTTGACTTATTACCTTGGTTGTTTTTATTCTTGACCCCTGCCATTACCATGAGGCTTTGGGCGGAGGAAAAGAAGAGCGGTACAATTGAATTGCTATTAACCTTGCCGGTTACCGATTGGCAAGTGGTATTGGCGAAATTCTTTGGTGCTTTATTATTTGTTGCCTCGGCATTACTACTGACACTTTCACTGCCCATAACAGTGAGTTATTTAGGGAATCTGGATTGGGGACCGGTAATCGGCGGTTATTTGGGAGCAATGTTCATGGCAGGCGCCTACATTTCTTTGGGTTTATTTATTTCAAGCCTTACTAAAAACCAAATCATAGCTTTTATTCTTGCTTTAACCGGCAGTTTCATCTTCTTTATTATCGGTGCAGATTTCGTGTTAAACAGCGCGCCGCAATTCGTTGCTCCAATAATGAAATTTTTGGGACTAGGCAGTCATTTTTTTAATATTGCCAAGGGCATAATTGACACCAAAGACATAGTTTACTACTTGTCTTTTATTTTTATTTTTTTATGGTTAAATACTAAAGTAATTGAAACTAGATCTTGGAAATAAATATATGAAAATATTAAATAAAGTAAAAAAATTCAAAAACGAAGCTAGTTTAGGAATCACCATATCGATTATTATCGGTATTTTAGTGATGATAAATTTTTTTTCATATCAAATTTTTCACCGCTTTGATCTGACAAAAAACGAGGATTATTCGCTTTCTAAAGTAACTAAAACTTTGGTAAAGAATTTAGATGATCTCGTTACAATCAAGGCATATTTTAGTAAAGAGTTGCCGAGTCAATATCTGACTTTGAATCAAGAAGTAGCTGATATCTTAGACGGCTATCAAAATTACTCTAAAGGAAAAATAAAGGTTGAGTTTATTGACCCGAAAGATGATAAGAAATTAAAACAAAATTTACAGCAAAAGGGGGTTCCGGAATTGCAGTTCAATGTGATGGAAAAAGACAAATTTCAAGTTGTGAATGGCTATTTGGGGTTGGTAATAGAGTATGCTGATAAGACGGAAATTATCCCGGTAGTGCAAGATACTAATAATCTTGAATATACGATAACCTCAAATATAAAAAAGCTGACTTCCAAAACTACTCCCATTGTAGGTTTTGTCACTAGCAATGGCTCTTTGAGCTTGGAAAATGAAATAAGCAAGGCTTATGGAAGTTTGCAAGAATTGTATGATGTGCGACTTATTGATCTTGTTAAAGAAAAAAACATTGATAAAACGATAAATACTTTAGTAATTGCCGGGCCGAAAGAAAAATTCAGCCAAGATGATTTGAAAAAAATCGATGAATTCGTGATGAATGGCGGTTCTTTGTTGCTCTTGGCTGATGGAGTGAAAGTAGAAAATAATTTAACAGCCAGCAAGAATGAATTGGACTTAAATAAATTATTGAATAGTTACGGGCTGAAATTAAATAATGATTTGATTTTGGATGTTTCTTCGGGGATTGCCTCGTTTAACCAGGGATTTATCACTTTCAATATCAATTATCCGTTTTGGCCAAAAGTTTTAAAAGGCGGATTCAGTCAAGACAATGTGGCAACCGCCAAGCTTGAATCTTTGACCTTGCCTTGGGTAAGCAGTCTGGAAAAAGTAGAGGGTTCTGGCGGCAAATATACTTCTTTGTTATCCTCCACCAATAAAGCCTGGAACAGTAAGGACAATTTTGATCTAAACCCTCAGCAAGAATATGAAAATAAATCTGCAAATCAATATGATTTGGCAGTTTCAATTGAGGGCAAACTAAAAAGTCCTTTCGGCGATAAAACAATTGAAAACGGCAGAATTATCGTGGTTTCTGATAGTGATTTCTTGCGAGACAACTTTTTAACTATGGGCGACAATATGGCCTTTTTTCAAAACCTAGTTGATAGTTTGAGTTTGGATCAGGACTTGATTTCTATCCGTGCCAAGGGTGTTACCAGTCATCCGATATCAGGTGAGTTGTCTGAAAATAACAAACTTCTGATCAGATATTTAAATGTATTCGGTTTGACTGTTGTAACGGTCGGATTCGGTTTGTTTAGATATTCTTCTCGTCGTAAAAAAAGAAGTAAAAAGACTGACTAAAAATGAAAATCATTAAATTTACAGCGCTTTGGTGCGCAGACTGTATTGTAATGAGGAAGGCCTGGATTGAAGTATCTGAAGCTTTTCCTGATTTAACGATTGAAGAATATGATTTTGATGAGCACGAAGAAGTTCTACAAAAATTTAACGTAAAAAAAGTGCCGTATACTATATTCATAGATGATCAGGGTAATGAACTATTGCGCTTGGAAGGCATGCAAAATAAAAAAGATTTAATGGAAAAAATTGAACAAAATTTAAAGTAGCAATTATGAAAAAAAATATTATTTTGGGCTTTATTTTATTATTATTAATCGTTGTCGGATATTTATACAATGGCCCGATTAAGAAGTGGCGTCAAGATTCGCTTAAGCCGGAGAATTTCTTTTCCAAACTTCAAACTGAAGACATTGACAGGATTGAGATTGAAAATAAATCTAAGACAGTCTTGGTAAAAAAAGGAGATTCTTGGCAGGTGCAAGGAAAAGATAATTTCAAAGCATCTCCAGAAAAAATTACCGAAGCTCTTGAGCAGCTGAATTCCGCAAAAAAGACTCAATTGGACTTGATTAGTACCAACAAAGATAAGAAGAGCACTTTTAATACCGACAAGAGTGGCACTGAGGTTATGCTGTATAATAATGATAAACTTCTTTTAGATTTCATTGTTGGAAAATTGACAGATGATTACCTGGGAACTTATGTAAGTGCAACAAGTTCCGATGAGACCTATAAAATTGACGTTGATTTCAATTCTATTTTTACTGAAGGAGAATGGCGGGATACCGTGATTACTTCTCTTGATAAGGAGAAGATTAATAAAATCAGAATACAATTATCAAGCGCAGAGTACAAGATTGAAAAAAAGAACGGAGAGTGGTTTGTTGGCACTGCAAAATTAAATAAAGAAAAGGTGAATAAAATAGTTGATCTGCTTTCAAATTTGAAGGCAACGGAAATTCCAGAGCAAAATTTCTCACCTACCGGATTAGATAAAAGCACTGTCATAGTTCAGGCGACTGGCGATGGGGTGGATCGTACTATAATGATTGGCAAAGATAATGGCAAAGAGCAGTATTATGCTAAAAGTGGAGATAGTGACAGTATTTACCTGATAAGCAAGGACATTCGCGAAGAATTAAATAAAGTGCCAGAACAATTAAAATAATTGTTCTCTTGACATGCCCATTAATAAGTTTTATAGTTACCAATTATTCCAAATATTAGCAGTACTACTTCAAGGAGGTGCTACATGAAAGAATATGGTCTTTTGGCAATCGTGATGATAGTTTTTGGGGCTGGCGGGATAAACGATGAAGGAAATTCTTCCCTCATAAATCAGATTCATATGGTTTTTTCTGCAACTGGCGTTATTATTCTAATTTCATCTTTTGCGGTCTGGTGTACCAAAGAAAAAGTTAATGGCAAGGTAGTTACTTTCGGGTTTCTGTTGACTACATATTTTTTCTTTTCGGCGAACACAATGGTTGGGAATTGCGTCGTGTTTGATTCGCCGCACAGGGTTGGCCTGCTTGACTTAATCACAGGCATAATCATGATAACTTTTATGTTCTGTTATTTTATCATCGACAAGTTTTACGTCGATGGGAAAAAAACAGAGGAGAAAACCGTTATGCACGAAGAAAAAACAACAACGAGCTGATACTCAGCTTAACAAAGAGCGACATCATAGTCGCTCTCTTTTTTATTTAAACTACTTTTTTTTATCTAAATTTAATGTTATAATTTATAAAAGAAATTAAGAATACTTTATGAAATATGACTTTATAACCATCGGCGGCGCTACAGAAGATATGTTGATTTTTACTGACGAAGGCATTCTTTTTGATAATAAAAAGGATGTTTTAAGACAGAAATTACTTGCTTTTGAATATGGCGCCAAAATAAAGGTAAACAAGGTTTTTTCCGGCTTTGGCGGCGGAGCGGCGAATGCTGCTGTCGCTTTTTCCAGATTAGGGTTGAAAACTGCTTGTTTGGCCGCTGTCGGCGCTGACAGCCGAGGCGATGCTATCGTAAAAAATTTTAAAAAAGAAAAAATCAGTGTCAGCTTGATTCAAAAAATTGCCAATGAAACTAGTGGTTATACCCCGATTATTGTCAATAATGATGGAGAACATATAACTTTTTCGATTAGAGGTGCTAATTCTAAATTAAAGCTAAGCGACGCCGACTTAAAAAACTTGCAAAATACCAAGAATATCTACCTGACCTCATTATCAATGAACTGGAAAGGAATTTTGGATAGGGTATTTTCACTAAAAAATGTGATGATTGCTTGGAATCCCGGTCATATCCAATTGAATGCAGGCAAGGCTGCTTTGAGTAAATATCTAGCTAAGACCGGCATTTTAATTTTAAATATCGATGAGGCAAGAGAATTGGTTTGTTCTGATAAGTCGGTCAAGAATTGTAATCCTGCAATATTTGATAATGCGGAAGAATTGCTAAGGATTCTTAAAAGCTGGGGTTCTGAAATCGTGGTCATCACTCAGAGTGAGAAAGGCGCGACTGCCTACAATGGAAATGATTTTTTCCATATCCCCGCTGTTAAAAATAAGATAAATCTGAATACTGTGGGTGTGGGCGATGCATTCGGCTCAACTCTCGCTGCCGGTCTGTACCGGACCGGTGATATAAAAAAGTCTTTAAAGATGGCAGCGTTGAATGCCTCCTCGGTAGTCAAGAAGTACGGGGCGCAAAGCGGATTGATGACAAAAAAACAAATCGGTTTATAAAATTACAATATGACCAAGAAAAAAAATATCAAAGTAATCGTGGAGGTATCCGCACATCACGTTCATTTATCAAGAAAAGACGTTGATAAATTATTCGGTAAGAATTATGAGCTAACAATTTTTCATCCTCTCTCACAACCAGGAGAATTTGCTGAAAATGAAACAGTTAGCATTAAGACTAAAGCTGGACTCCTTGAGCATGTTCGTGTTTTGGGACCAATCAGAGACTATTCTCAGGCAGAAATATCGAAAACTGAATCTTTTAAATTAAAATTAAATCCGGTTATTAGGGAAAGCGGAGATATAGCAGGCACTCCTGGCGCTACCTTGATTGGACCAAAAGGCCAAGTGGTGCTTAAACAAGGTGTAATTTTGGCTTATAGACACATACATGCATCCACCGCTCAAGCTAAAAAATATAATTTAAAGCACGGGCAGTTAGTTAAGGTAAAAATACCTGGTCCTAGGGGGCTTATTTTTGAAAATGTTATGATCAAGGTTCGTGATAATTACGATTGGCATATGCATATCGATACCGACGAGGCCGATGCAGCAGGTGTTGATCGAGAAAATAATATCGGATATTTAATCAGTTAGTATGGGAAATTTTCTAATTATAAATGCAGGCTCTACCTCAATAAAATACAAAGTTTTTGATGAACAAGAAAACTTATTATTTGAAAATAAAATTGAGGATGTTGAGGATTATGAACAGGCCTTTAAACAGCTATTGAGACAGATAATCAACCTGGGAGAAATCAAGGCAGTCGGTCACCGGGTAGTTCATGGCGGTGGGGTTTTTTACGAGCCGATTTTAATTGATGAAAACAGTATTCAAGAGTTAGAAAAATTCAATGATTTAGCACCCCTGCACAATCCATACAATATTTTAGGCATCAAAACTGCGATGTCATATATGCAAGATATAAAACAGATAGCTGTTTTTGATACGGCTTTTTATCATCATATGCCTGAAATAGCGAAGATTTATGCCTTGCCGAAAGAAATTACAGAAAAATATAAACTTTACCGTTATGGTTTTCATGGCACATCACACGAGTATGTAATGAATGAAGCAGCTTTACAGCTGGGAAAAAAAGTTGAAAAGTCTAATTTGATCACTTGCCATCTAGGAGGTGGCTGCTCTGTCACTGCGATAAAAAATGGTCAGGCAATCGAAACCACGATGGGTTATACTCCGTCAGAAGGATTGGTAATGATGAGTCGGAGCGGTGATGTTGATCCGGGTGTGATCTTGAAGTTGGTCGAAATTTTGCCCGGAGAGATAAACCAACAAAAAGTTGACGCTGTCCAAGACCTGATAAATCATGATTCAGGCATAAAAGGTTTGGTAGAGGGAGTTGAAAATTTCAAGGAGTTGATCAGTCAAATGTCGTCCGGTAAAACAGACGCAACCAAAGCTTTTGATTTATTTATCTACAGATTGATAAAAGCGATCAGTTTTTATTGGTTTTTATTAGAGGGGAAAGTGGATGCGATCGTCTTTACCGGCGCGATCGGTGCCGGCAATCCGATCACCAGGGAGACAGTAAAAAAGAAGCTTAAATTTTTAGGTATGGTTCCAGTCTTGGCAATCAAAACAGATGAAGAACTGTTAATTTTAAGAAAAATAAAAAGTTTGTTGAAATAATTAATCAGTAGCTATGATAAAGAAGCTATTTAATGGCCAGATTACCAGTATTTCTACGGCAGCGCTACTTGTGGCGCTGTCTTCTTTGGTTAGCCGTCTCTTAGGAGTTTTTCGTGATCGAATTCTGGCTGGTGAATTTGGCGCCGGTGATACTCTAGACATCTACTATGCAGCATTTCGCGTGCCTGATTTAATCTTTAATTTATTAATTTTGGGCGCCTTGTCAGCCGGCTTTATTCCACTTTTTACAAAATTACTGGGGGATGAGAAAGAATTAAAAAATAAACATGAAGTCTGGTCATTTACCAGTAATATAATAAATATTCTTGGGTTAGCATTGATTGCATTGTCTGTATTAGCGATAATTTTCTCCGAGCCCATTATGAGGTTGTTTGCTCCAGGATTTGATGCAGAAAAGCTACAATCCACAGTAATGTTGAGTAGGATAATGTTTTTATCCCCGTTATTCCTGGGTTTATCAGGAATTTTCGGTGGAGTATTGCAGTCATTCAAGAGGTTCTTTGTCTATTCACTGGCTCCGATTATGTACAATATCGGCATTATCGTCGGTGCTTTGTATTTGGTGCCAATCTATGGTATCTATGGTCTTGCCTGGGGAGTGGTATTGGGCGCACTGATGCATTTACTCATCCAGTTACCATCAATATTTTCTTTGGGTTTTAGATATGAGTTTAAATTAAATATTAGGAACCAGAACATCTTGACCGTTGGGCGAATGATGATACCTAGAACGCTTTCCCTGGCTATCGCTCAGATTAATTTATTAGTTAGCACGGCAATCGCCTCTACCTTGGCCGTTGGTTCTTTGGCTGTTTTTAATTTTGCCAACAATTTACAGTCTTTCCCAATCGGAATTTTCGGCATTTCCTTTGCCACTGCAGTCTTCCCAACACTTTCGGCGCAGGTGAATGACAAGCCCAAAATGATCAACAGCTTTTCCTGGACATTGAGGCAGATTCTATTTTTTATAATCCCCGCTACCGTATTATTTTTAGTTTTAAGAGCGCAGATTGTTCGAGTAATCTTGGGAACAGGTCTTTTTAATTGGGAAGATACTATTTTAACTATTAGAACTTTAGGCTATTTTTCGCTCTCGCTTTTTGCCCAAGCCAGTATTCCATTGTTAGTACGAATGTTTTATGCCAAGCAGAACAGCAAAAAACCTTTTTACATCGGATTAGTTTCTGTTCTTTGTGATATAATTCTATCGCTTTGGCTATCAAAGTATTTAGGTGTCGCTGGAATTGCCTTGGCTTTCTCAATCGCAAATGTTATTAATTTCACACTTTTGTGGATTTTCTTAAGAAAAGAAATGGGTAATTTGGATGAATGGAAAATTCTAGTTTCAGTAGCTAAATTTTTTGTTGGCGGAATATTTTGTGGAATTACCAGTCAGCTCGCCAAAACCATTGTTTGGCCGTTTGTGGATATGAGCAAGTTGTGGGGCATTTTTACTCAAGGCGCAATCGCCGGGTTATCCGGGTTAGCAGTTTATTTAATTATCTGCGGCTTGTTTAAAAGCGAAGAATTATCAAGCTTTTGGAACGGTTTCAAGCGACGCTTGCCATGGAAAAAAATTCAAGTTGGTGACCAAGGCGAGGCAAGGGGAATTTAAAAAGTAATTTAAATATTTATGAACTTGATTAAAAAAATATTTTTCAGAATTTATCAGAAGAGAGTAATCAACTACACTAATGACTTGTGCTATCACATGAACCAGGTTTATCATTACATTTTGTCTTCAAATCAATCCGTGCAGGATAGGCAGGCGATTGCCGAGGCAATAGGATTGCTAGAGACTTGGAAAAAAATAAGCACCAATGTTTATAAGCATATCGCCTCTAATACTTCGATTGAAATAGACCACGACAGTAAATTGGTTGATATTACCAAAAAGATATTGAATATCGAGATTGATTATATAATAAAAAACCAATCCGAAAAAATAGTTCAAGAATTAAAGAAAGAGGCTTGTGCGAGGGTTGATGATTATTTCGATTCTAACCAGGTTATTGTTTCTAAGGGGGATAAATAAATGAATTTTAAATAATATTTAATTAAAACTATGGAAAAATTAATAAATTGCCCTTATTGTGGTTCAAAAATGAAATCTGGTTCTTTAGAAATACATGGTTCATGGTTAGGTTTTCTTCTTGTTGGCTTGTCATATCAAAACCTTTTTTACAAACCATTTGATGAAAAATTTCAAGAATATAGCTCAGATGAAGAGACTGTAATTAAAGAGTCTGAAATATTAAAAGCAATGAAATGCACTAAATGTAAAGCAATTTCGTTTATTCCTGGTGAAACAACAGACATTGGTATGGGTATACCCATACAATAAGCCTTGATAATTTACAAGAACGGAGGAAAGCATTCATTGACCAAAACGATTAAAATTAGTAGTATATAAAAGAGAATTTAAAGACTTGCTGTGGTAATTATGCAGCATTCTTTTTTTAGTGATTTTATCCTCTTACGCTAAAGCTACGGAGGACAAGTACATCGGATTATGACCAATATTTATAGCTTTTTGTATCATTTCTGACCACCCACCTTCGCCGAAGGCTACGGCGGGCAAGACTCGGATAAATTAAATTTAGTGATTTTATGAATAATATACGCAATTTTTGCATCATAGCCCATATCGACCATGGTAAATCTACCTTAGCTGATCGTATGCTTGAACTGACAGGGACGATTGAAAAACGGAAGATGAAAGAGCAGGTTTTGGACAAAATGGACTTGGAAAGAGAACGTGGCATAACCATTAAATTGGCGCCGGTTACAATGAGCTACCAGAACTATATCTTCAACCTGATTGACACTCCTGGTCATGTGGATTTTAGCTATGAAGTTTCCAGAAGTTTGGCTGCTGTGGAGGGTGCTATTCTTTTGGTTGATTCAACCCAGGGCATCCAGGCGCAAACTTTGGCAAATCTCTATCTGGCTATTGAGCAGAATCTAACCATCATTCCGGTGGTGAACAAGATTGATTTGCCTGCAGCAGACGTGCCAAAAACCAAGAAAGAAATAATTAAATTGCTCGGCTGCAAAGAAGAGGAAATTATTTGCGCTTCCGGTAAAACAGGGTTAGGCGTAAATGATATCTTAGATGCCGTCATTAAATATATCCCTGCGCCCAAAGGAGAACCGGGAAAACTTGAACGAGCTTTAATCTTTGACTCGAATTATGATGAATATCGTGGTGTGGTAGCTTATGTCAGGGTGGTGGATGGTGAAATAAAAAAAGGTGATAAAATCAACTTGATTGCGACTGCCGCCAAAAGTGAGGCGATTGATGTCGGTATATTCAAGCCGGATTATTTTTCCAAAGAATCGCTTAAGTCCGGTGAAATCGGTTATATTATTACCGGCTTTCGTGATGTCAGCGAGTGTCGTGTCGGTGATACGGTTATCTTGCAAAAAGACACCGGCAAGGTGGAAGCGCTCCAGGGTTACACTGAAGCTAAGCCGATGGTATTTGCCGGCATTTTTCCTAAAGAAGGCGATGAGTTCCAGCTTTTACGTGAAGGAATTTCCAGATTAAAATTAAATGATTCTGCCTTAGTTTATGAGCCGGAGCAGTCTCAGGCATTGGGCTTGGGTTTTAGATGCGGCTTTTTAGGTCTTTTGCATTTGGAGATATTTCAAGAAAGATTAAGACGAGAGTACAATCTTGATTTGATCGTGACCGTTCCCAGTGTTTCTTATCGAGTCACAAAGACTAGTGGAGAAGAAATCGTTGTCAGCAGTCCGCAAATGTTGCCCGAACCGAATGAAATTACAAAAATTAATGAGCCTTGGGTAAAAATGGATATCGTCACTCCAAAAGATTATATCGGTTCAATAATGACCTTTGCTCAGGAAAAAAGGGGCGTTTACAAAAATACCGAATATCTAGAAGAAATGAGAGCTGTGCTACATTACGAAATGCCGATGAGCGCCATTTTGACCGATTTTTACGATAAGCTAAAAAGCATCAGCTCCGGCTATGCCTCGATTAATTACGAATTCATCGATTATCGTGAGACAGATGTTGTCAGGCTGGATATTATGGTTGCGGAAGATATTGTCGAGGCATTATCCACAATCGTTTATCGAGATGAAGCTTTCAGACGTGGCAAAGAAGTGGTTAATGTTTTAAAAGATACCTTGCCCAAGCAAATGTTCGTAGTTAAGTTGCAAGCAGCTATCGGCAGCAAGGTGATTGCCGCAGAAAGAATTTCTGCCATGCGCAAAGATGTTACGGCTAAATTGTATGGCGGTGACGTATCCAGAAAAAGAAAACTTCTTGAAAAGCAGAAAAAAGGAAAAAAGAAAATGATGTCCATGGGCAAAGGCAGCGTCGACATTCCAAGTGATACTTTTGTAAAAATACTAAAACGTCAATAATTATTAATTTAAGCACTTATTATTGAATTAAAATTTAAAATTCTAAATTTAAAATTATTTGTATGAATGATACTAAAAGAAAAAAAAGAATAAAAATATTATTTACCATCGTTAGTTTAGTGGTAATCTTTTCGATGGTCATCTTGACGGTTGGATCGGCATTTATGCAATAAAGCTAGGACGTTTTAATTTATTTTTATTCTAAGATATGGCTAAGAAATGGCAGATCATGCCAAAGATCAGCAGTGACTTTAAAAAACAATTTCCCGAGCAAAATGAAACAGTTCTTCAGCTATTAAAGAACCGCGGACTGATTGAGCCACAGGAAATCGAAGCTTTTTTAAGCGCTGATTATGAAAAGTACTCTCACGACCCTTTCCTATTCACTGACATGGAAAGGGCAGTCGCTTTAACTATTTCACATATTAAAGCTGGCAATAAGATTGTAATTTACGGCGATTATGATGCTGATGGCGTAACCTCGTCAGCTATTCTTTGGAGCGTGCTGACCAGTTTGCACGCCAAAGCCGAAGTTTATATTCCTAATCGGGTTACAGAAGGTTACGGTTTGAATATCCCAGCGATTGATGAAATTATCAGTTCAGGAGTAAAACTGATAATTACCGTAGATAATGGAATCAGAAATAAAAAAGAGGTTGAGTATATTAAAAAAGCTAATGTTGATGTGGTTATTACAGATCATCATGTTGCGCCTCCGGATAAAAACGAACTGCCTGATTCTTTAATTATAAATCCAGTCTTGGTTGATGAAAAATATCCCTTCAAGTATTTGGCAGGAGTGGGTGTTGCTGCAAAATTAGCTTTGGCGATTATAATGCGCTCGACTTTGGAACAGCAAGTCAAGGCAAAATTGGAAAATAAAATAATGGATCTGGTGGCCATCGGCACCATTGCAGATTGCGTTACTCTTTTGGGTGAAAACAGAGTCTTGGTTAAAAAAGGGCTGGAAGTATTGAATAAAACTAACCGGATTGGCTTAAAAGAATTGTTTAGTGTGGCTAAAATAAATAACGATAAGAAATTGGATAGTTGGAACATCGGTTTTCAAATTTCACCCCGCTTGAATGCTGCCGGCAGGATGGATCATGCTAATACCGCGTACGAATTACTGATTACCAAAGACAAGGAAGAAGCCGAGGCTTTGGCCAGGGATTTAAATAACAGTAATATTGATCGTCAAAAAATAACTGAAGAAATAGTTTTTGAAATTATTAAAAGTATCGATTTAGAATCTTTGGCCAGTGGTAAAAAAATTATAATCGCGGTAAGCCCCAGTATTTATGATTCCGCAAAAGAACCTTGGAACGAAGGAATTATCGGTTTAGTAGCCGGTCGGATTTCTGAAAAATATTATTTACCCGTTTTAGTAATTACTGGTAACGAAAATGAGATAAAAGGATCAGGTAGAAGCATTGAAGAGTTTAATGTAATCAAGGCAGTTGAATCTTTAAATAAAAACTTGGAAAAATACGGCGGCCATGCAGCTGCCTGTGGTTTTAGTATTGCCGGACAAAATAATTTGGAAAATTTTATCAAAGAGATTACTTCGTTGGCCGGAGAACAATTAAGCCAAATGAACCTTCTGCCAACCTTGAGTATTGATGCTGAATTAGATTTCGCCTTACTAGACGAACAATTAGTTGAACAAATTGAAAATCTTGCGCCTTTTGGAGAAGATAATCCCAAGCCGATATTTTTGAGCAGA
>Ga0209319_1000727_pt1 | contig 36849 bp, 25 predicted proteins | sample RifGroE2_FD_184000 | JGI IMG/M metagenome (GOLD analysis project Ga0209319, IMG submission 184000) | Groundwater microbial communities from Rifle, Colorado - Groundwater E2 (SPAdes) (version 2) | ecosystem: Environmental > Aquatic > Deep subsurface > Groundwater | place: Rifle, Colorado, United...
TATCTTAATCCCACTAACCTATTCTATTGCGCTGGGTGTCGGATTTGGATTTATCAGTTACGTCGTAATCAAGCTATTATGCGGAAAAATACGAGAATTAAACGGCGTTTTGATGGGTTTGGCGATAGTGTTTGCTATTTATCTCGCGTTCAAACCGTAATATCGATCTCATCATTCCGTAAAAATAAGATGCGCTGATCAAGACGCCCCCATAATTCGCTTTTTTATAAAAAATATCAAAAAAGAAATATTTTCTTAAGCTGTCCTTAAGAATCATGGTCTATCTTTGTTGCAGAACAATACAACATAATAACAAATAAAGGAAAAAAATCATGTTATTCTTTGCACCAACATCAAAAACGGTCAGGACACAAAGCGAAATTTATGAAGAAAATAGAGCTTTGATTGCTAAAATAGAGGGGGTTTTATCCCGCCACCTTCAAGCTAACGATTCAAAAGAAATTCCAGATAAAGTATTCAATAAAATGGATACAACACAACATCCATCTTGGGTGATTATTGAACATCAATTGAATCTCATATTCTCTGGCTTACAGGCGCTAGCGCAAAAAAAATTACTGAACACAAACAATTACCTCGCCCTTGTAGATAGAGCACAAACCATGCCTTTGACGCAAAATGCTATAATACTCAAGGCACAAACTAAAACTATAATCACAGAAATTCTCCCATTTGCGGACCAGGAGATAACACCATCCTCAAGCGAAAGAGCAAGAACCCCAGCGCCACTGCCGACTTCAACACGTTTTCTCAGAGGAAGCGGAAGCGTATCAGCGCCAGCGCGCCTGTCTGACACGCATAGCCACCCTACAGATAAAGATCCTGCTCCACAATCCGTCCACGAAAAAGCGAAAAGATTTGGCGCTTAATTAACGCTGCGCCGGCAATAATCTAAGGCTCGATTTTTCGAGCCTTAGCCCATTATTTATTGCATTAAAAACCCTATCCGAGAATCGCTTTGAGATCCTGTTCCGGCGTTGTGATCGGCTGAATATTAAATTTCTCAATCAGAAATTTTAATATGGCGGGCGATAAAAATGCCGGCAAAGAAGGTCCTAAACGAATGTCTTTAATTCCAAGCGATAATAGGGTTAATAAAATCACGACCGCCTTTTGTTCATACCATGACAACACAAATGAGAGTGGTAATTCATTAATCCCTACTCCAAATGCCTTAGCTAAAGCGACCGCAATTTGAATCGCTGAATAGGCATCATTGCACTGACCAATATCGAGCAAACGTGGAATACCGTCGATTTCACCTAGTTGTTGATCAAAAAATCGAAACTTGCCGCACGCTAAAGTTAATACCACACAATCTTTCGGCACTTGCTCGACAAATTCTGTGTAATAGTTTCGTCCGGGTTTTGCCCCATCGCAACCGGCAACCAAAAAGAAGCGACGAATTTTTTTGTCTTTGACCGCCTGCACAATAGGACCCGCAAGACCCAACACAGCATGGTGACCAAAACCCACTTTCACGAGACCTTTATCGGTATCGGCTAAAAATCCTGGCAATGCCAATGCTTTTTGAATCACCGGCGTAAAATCTTTTGACTCACCGATGTGGGCGATTCCCGGCCATGCAACCAATCCCGTCGTGAAAAGATTTGATTGATATTTTGCTGAAGGCCGCTGAATACAATTGGTCGTCATGAGAATAGCGCCGGGAAATTCAGCAAATTCTTTTTGTTGATTTTGCCAAGCGGTTCCGTAATGCCCGTGAAAATGGGCGTGTTTTTTTAATTGCGGATAACCATGCGCCGGCAACATTTCCCCATGCGTATAGATATAAATACCTTTGCCTTCCGTTTGCTCGAGCAATAATTCTAAATCACGCAAATCATGACCAGAAATTAAAATTGCCTTGCCTTTTTTTGCACCCAATGGGACTTCAGTCGGGGCAGGATGACCATAATGCTGATTATGCGCACGATCTAGCAATTCCATCGTCCGCAAATTCATTTGCCCACATTGCATGACGAGATCAATCCAGTATTCCATGCTTTGATCAAGCACCAACATCGCTGCCAAAGATTCCTGCATAAAATGATAAATCGCCGGATCCTCTTCGTCCAAAATTGCGGCATGATCCACATAAGCGGCCATCCCCTTCAGACCAAATAAAACCGTATTTTTTAATGACACTAAATCCGCATCCAGCATCGGATCAATGACACCATGTTGGCGAGCTTGCTCCAGCAAACCTTCCATCGTTTTAGCGGGCATGAATTTTGCGGCGGCAGGACACGTACAACCACAACCACAGGATTGCGGCATAGCAGCCATCACTTGCTGCTTTAATGTTTCTCGATAGGAAATGGCCTGTTCAATTAACGACACAAGACGCTCTGCATCGAAATCCACATTGGTGACTGTTGCAAATAATCCTTCAGCAACAAATCGGTCGATCTGCTTATCTTCAATCGACATGGACCGCGCTTTAATGGCGACTTTGGATAATCCTTGAAGCACATAGACTAATAAATCTTGCAGCGCTGCAACATCGGGCGTTTTCCCACAAACACCTGATTTGGTACACCCTTTTCCCTGGGCGGTTTGTTCACATTGATAACAAAACATAAATTAATCTCCTCTTTGCCTTTTAAAAAAATCGAAGTCTCACTATAATGCCATTCTCTATAGAAAGATGTGATATAAATCACAATGCATGATAAAAAAACAATCGCCGCATTTTTATCCCAGCATCCGCTGTTTGAAAATCTATCCAATCGACAATATATGCAATTAGAAAAACACACCCAGATCAAATCTTATCGAAAAAATGAGATTATTTTTCGCGAACAGCAACCCGCCGATCATTTTTACCTGATATTAAACGGTCAAGTTAAAGTTTCTAAGATTTCTACGCGTGGAAAAGAATATATTTTACATATCATGAAAGCAGGCGACATACTCGCTGAAGCGCCTATGTTTGAGGGGGGCCAATATCCCGCACATGCCACCGCGCTGATCAGCACTAAATTGCTTGCTTTCCCTCGTCAAAACTTCATCGAACTTGTTCAAAAAGATCCCCAAATCGCTATGAATATGTTGGCATTACAAGCCAAACGTCTGCGTGAATTTACCTATCAGCTCGAAGAAATCACATTAAAAGAAAGCGCCGCTCGACTCGCGCATTACTTATTAACACAAGCGAATCCCTCTTTTCACCACATTACCTTAGCCATTTCTCGCGCGGCATTGGCGAATGTGTTAGGCATCGGGCGTGAAAATCTTTCTCGTATTTTAAGCCAATGGTCGAAACAAAAAATTATTGTGCAAAAAGGAAAAACCATCACGCTTTTAGATTCAACAAAGCTTAAAAAAATAGCCCTGAATTAAGGGAGAGCGTTGACATTGAACTCATCACAGGTAAACTTCCCCATCGATCAAATAGTAACTATTTTTCAATTTTTATCTTAATGTTTTTCACATTGAGTCAAGACAAATATAGATTGGGCTTACGCGAAAAGATGAGATGCGAGGCGGAAACGAGCAAGCAACCGGAGTTTATTCAACAATAAATGAGGATTGCCGTAGGGGCACGCTGCTGCGTGCCCTTTCTAACGCGTCAGATCGCTTTTCGCGCAAGTCCAGATAACAAAGGTTTTTTAGTATGAAAAAAACAATGCATTTATGGGATATTATTTTCATGAACGTCGCTGCAATCATTGGGTTGCGATGGCTTCCTATTGCGGCAGGTTATGGTGCTTCAGCCATTTTTTACTGGGTCATCGGCACCTTAATATTTTTCATCCCGCTGGGACTCATCTCCTCAGAACTGGCGACGGCATGGCCTGATGAAGGCGGTTTATATGTCTGGGTCAAAACGGCTTATGGTGAGCGCCCCGCCTTTATCACTGCTTGGTTTTATTGGATCAACAGTTTTTTCTATTGGCCTTCTTTGTTTACGTTTATGGCAGTTACGGCAACCTTTTTAATCAATCCAGCGCTGGCAAAAAATAAATATTTAATTTGCGGCATGGTACTCGCCGGCGTTTGGAGCATTACACTGCTTAATATCCGAGGTATGTCCGCATTAAAACTCCTCTCAAAGATCAGCAGCTTATTTGGCATTATTCTCCCCGTTATTATTATTATTGCGCTCGGATTTGGATCGGTAATTTTCATGAAAAACCCGATTCCAACTCACTATACACTCAGCAGTTGGATTCCTCACTTAGGCTCTGTGACTAATATTGCGATGCTTTCTGCGCTCATGTTTTCAATGGCTGGTATCGAATTAACGCCCACGCTTGCAGGTGAAACTGTCGAACCACAAAAAACTTTTCCTCGCGCCATTTTGATTTCAGCCATCATTATCGTACTCACTTACATTATCGCAACGGTTGCCATCACACTTATCATTGCGCCAGAAAAAATCGGCGCAGCCAGCGGTATCATGGATGCCCTTTATTTGATTGCCCATGAAATTCATTTTCCTTTCTTAGTGCCCATCATGGCGGTGATGATTGTCCTCGGGAACTTGGGCGGCGCCAGTGCTTGGCTTGTCGCGCCCATTAAAATGTTATTTGAAAGTTGTAAAGGCGGTATTTTGCCGAACTTTTTAATCAAGCTAAATAAAAATGATATGCCCGCCAATGCAATCTTGATGCAAGCCAGTATTGTCACAGTCATCGTCTTATTTATTGCATTGCTACCTTCTGTGAACGTGTTTTATGAAACCTTACTGATTATGACCACGATCACCTATTTTATTCCTTACTTATTTATGTTCACTTCCTTTTTGAAATTACGTAAAACACATCCGAACCAACCAAGACCCTGTCGCGTACCGGGCGGGGCCTTAGTCGCTTGGCTCTGTGTCATTTTCGGTTTACTTGCCGTCTTGGGCGCTATGATTTTACCCTTTGTGATTCCTCCTGCTGATATTAATGATCCATTCCACATTCTGATTTACCGACTCGAACTGGGTGGGGGCGCCGGCGTATTTATGGTTATTGGATATTGGTTATATTGGCGGCACGAGCGCAAACAAAAAATGGCGCTTAAATAAATGAGGTCTGTCATTTTGTGCGGTCGTCATTGCGAGGAGCGTTAGCGACAAAGCAATCCAGTTTTATTCTCTGGATTGCTTCGGCCATACCTCGCAATGACGAGAGAATGGATTTGCTTCGACTGCGCTTCCCTATAACTGCATAAGAATTTTTCGTGCCTTTTAGAAAACGAACGGTTAAGATGTTTCTTCTTTAAAATACCCTGAAAATCAAATGCTACATGCACATTATGAAATATTAATACAATGGTTGCACTACCATCCCCATTGGGGAGTAGTTGCCGCGTTTCTCGTTGCATTCACAGAATCAGTGGCCATTATTGGCACCATTATTCCGGGTTCTGTCACCATGACAGCTATCGGGACATTAGCGGGATCGGGGACACTTCCTTTTTGGCCGATCATTTTGCTTGCTATTTTGGGTGCCATCATCGGCGATGGATTGAGTTATTTCACAGGATACTATTTTAAAGACAGAATACGGATGTGGTGGCCTTTCAAACAACATCCTTCTATTCTAAGCTCAGGAGAACAATTTATCCATATACATGGCGGAAAAAGCATTTTTATCGGTCGCTTTGTCGGACCTGTCCGCGCCATGATTCCCCTTATCGCCGGCATGCTGAATCTACCGCCAAAACGATATTTTTTCGCCAGCATTTTATCTGCCATTGCGTGGGCGCCCGCTTATTTATGCCCAGGAATGCTGCTCGGTTTCATCTCTCTCGACATGCCGCCACACATTGCTGCAGAGTTAATTCTATCGATATTATTCACACTCGTTATTTTTTGGCTCATTTTCAGCATTTTTCAATTCCTTTATAAAAAAACGCATGCCTTTGCCAATAAGATCTTGGATCAATATTGGTTTCGCTGGCAACGTAATTCATCCACGAAGTGGATCTGTTTTCTTTTAAAAAATGGAAATAATCCGGGTCATTATGGCCAACTATTTTTAAGCTTCTTACTGCTTATCTTCTTAGGATTATTTGTATTTATTGCGATCAGCGTCATTTCACATTTACCTTTATTGATGCACTGGAACCTTGTGGTATACCATGTTTTTAGAGGATTCAGAACACCCACCTTAGATAAAATAGCCGTTATCCTATCCAGCTTTGGCACATTAAACACGATTATACCTTTATCTATTATTATGTTAGCGTGCCTTTTAATTAAACATCGATGGGCTGCTACACATTGGTTGCTCAACGCCGTCTTAATCTATACGAGTGTTGGCTTGATTAAAACGTTGTATTTCTTCCCAAGGCCCAGCGGTATTTATGCCTCACCTCCCTTTTCATCATTTCCCAGTGGACACACTGCTTTTGCCATCAGTATTTATGGTTTATTTATCTTTTTCACAACACAATCCTTATCTCGCCCTATACGAAAATGGCTTTACCGACTGACAGGCCTGGTTTGTTTGGCTATTTCACTATCGAGAATTTACTTGGGGGCACATTGGCTAAGCGATGTCCTGGCCAGTATCTGCCTTGCACTAACCTGCTTGATATCAACAATCATTTCATACCGTCGACATCCCATCCTAAAGCAATCCTTTTTGGGTGGTTTACTGAACCATCGGCGCCTTGCCCTAGAAAAATCATTCTTAGGTATCTTGTTGATGGGTTTATTTACGTTATTTTCGGCCAATGCGCTTTATCTTCATAACAACTATAAAACTGATCTAGCTAATTACCAACTTTATTGGAAAATTTATCTCGTCCCGGAATCAGTCTGGTGGCGAGGCACTTCTTTTACACTACCCTATTATCGCTCAACCCGATTAGGCATTCCGGAAGAAGTGCTCAATCTTGAATGGGCTGGAAACATTAATACGATTAAACAGACGTTGCTAAAAGCAGGTTGGACAGACCAAAAACAAGCCATCATCCAGCATCAACCCCTGTTTCCAAAGCTCTATCATGACGAGCGACCGGTGATCGTTTTTATCAAACAAACCCAACCCTCCAAGCCCCCGCTGATTTTACGGCTCTGGTCGACACATATCCTTTTGCTCCCGAATCGGATACCCTTATGGATTGGAACTGTCCACTACGATGTCCATTATTTATTACCCCACGTCTTTAAGCATAAAGACAAAAACAAACAATGGCCTAAACCAGATAATGCTTTTTTACATGGCTTATCTGTAACGTGGAAAATAAAAATGATGCCGCCAACACAACTGCCGAAACGACTTTCAAAACTTTCTTATGCAAAAGAAATTATATTAATTAAACCCCTCAATGAAAAAAAGGAGCCGTTCTATGCTGCTACATGAATTAGTCCAATTCGTTTTCTTTCTTGCCAAAGCGACGGTATTGGTAGCCGCTATTTTAATGACGATTGCCGGCATTGTTGCCATTGCGGTTAAAGGTAAAACCAAAGAATCAACAAAAATAAAGGTTAAATCACTCAACGAGCACTACCGCGAATTAGCCGAACAGCTACAAACGGAAATTTTATCCAAAGAAGCCATCAAACAATTGAAGAAAAAAAAGAAAGACAAGAAAAAAACAAAATCTTTACCCCATTCAAAACCGAATACTTTTATTTTGAATTTTAATGGGGACTTGCGGGCAACACAGGTTCAAGCCCTTCGAGAAGAAATCACCGCAATCTTAATGATCGCCAAGCCGCAGGACACGGTCCTTGTTAAAGTCGAAAGCGCCGGTGGCGTTGTCTACGGTTATGGATTAGCGGCCTCAGAACTGAAACGAATTAAAGATCGGTCCATTTCGCTCATTATTTCCGTTGATAAAATCGCCGCCAGTGGCGGGTACATGATGGCTTGCGTGGCGGATCGCATTATCGCCGCACCTTTTGCCGTCATCGGCTCTATCGGCGTTGTAGCACAATTACCGAATTTTCATCGGCTATTACAAAAGCATGAAATTGATTTTGAACAAGTTACTGCGGGGCAATACAAACGCACATTAACGTTATTTGGAAAGAATACCGAACAAGACCGACAAAAAGTGCAGGAAGAAGTAAATGAAGCACATGCTCTCTTCAAAGAATTTATCAAACAAAATAGACCGCAAGTCGATATGGATCAAGTCGCGACAGGTGAACATTGGTTTGCGACAAGAGCCATTCAATTTAACTTGATTGATGAACTCATGACCAGTGATGAATATTTAGCAAAGCAAAGCGAAACCACCCAGCTCTACGAAATTTGTTTACAAAAACGTAAAAAATTATTAGATAAATTATCCGATAAAACCGCTTCCATTGCTAAAACCACTTTATTGAAATTACAAGAAGAAACACATAGGGATCTTTATTGATGGCTGCGAAATCTGCACAACCGGCTCAAAAGCAAGACCGCCCATCTTCGACAAAAACGCTCTTGATTTCTGTTTTTATTATTGCCAGTTATGCGATTGTTGAAGCCATCGGTGGCTGGAAAGCCAATTCATTAACCTTATTGAGCGACGCCGGGCAAATGGGCGTTGATGCCTTTGGGCTCAGTGTCGCCGCTTTTGCCGCCTGGATGTCAAATAAACCACCCACGAAAAAAATCACCTATGGTTTTGGGCGTGTTGAAGTGATTACAGCACTCTTAAGCAGTTTGTTTTTAATCCTCATCGTGATTGGCGTTGGCCTTGAAGCACTCAGGCATTTACGCACACCCGAAGAAGTCGGTGATCGATTATTAATAACGATCGCCTTTTTGGGGCTTTTAGTTAACATTTGTACCGCCTGGGTTTTAAATCGTGGCGAACAAAATTTAAATACCCAAGCCGCTTTCTTGCATGTATTGACCGATCTCTTCGGATCCGTTGCCGCCTTATCCGCAGGTATCATTATTTTCTTCACCCATTGGACTCGGATTGATCCGATTTTATCGCTGGTCATGTGTCTATTTATTATAATCATTACATTACGTTTATTAAAGAAAACCATTCATGTCCTGATGGAAGGGACGCCGGAACATATTGACATGAACGAATTGATCAATACCATCGTCACTCAGCCACACATCAGACGCGTTCATGATTTACATGTCTGGACGGTTTCGGCAAAAAAACTGCTGTTATCTGCTCATATTCAAATCGATGTCATCTCACTCCATGATTGGCAAAAATTACTCGATGAATTGCGCGCCAAACTTCGACATAAATATCATATTAACCACATCACCATACAACCTGAAATTAATGAGTACCCGATTCATTTCAGAAAAAAATAAAAATAATTCCTATGTTAAAAAACTGGCGTCCCTATTTTTTCATCTTAATTTCAACGCTATTACTCTCATTCGTGAGTCCGGCGAATAGCCGTACGATCGCAGATAAATCAGGCTATCAATTAATTGCAGCCGATGGAAAAGGTTCTTTATATCGTGATGGGAAAATCGACCTATTAGACTTGCACGGTAGCTATCGTGAAATGGGAGAACAATACGGTCGACTCGAAAGAAAAAAGCTGCATGATTTTTATCAGGATATCACCTTGTTTTTCATTATAAAAAACAAGGTGCCGGCATCATCGCTCAATCAAATAGCCGAAACAATTTTCGCCACCTATCCGTATCGTTTCAAAGAAATTTTTTATGGCCTATCAAAAACTTCGGGATTAACGCTACACCAATTATTAATCATCAATGCATTTGAATATTATATGTTTAATGATCAACTGAATGGTATTGGGGCTGCCTCAACAAAATGTTCGGCTATCGCCGTATGGCCCCCCTACACAAAAAACGATACGCTACTGTTCGGTAGAAATTATGATTTTGTAACGGATATCAGCCGTTTTAAAAAATATTTAACGATCACGGTTTTCCATCCTCAGGATGCAGGCCATGCCACCGCCATTGTCACTTTTGTCGGTACCTTAAATGCCACCACAGAGATCAATAATAAAAAATTATTTTTAGAACTTAATAGTGGCGGTGGATCAACACACGCAAGAGTTTATAACCGTATTTCAACACCCATTGAATTGCTAGCCATGCTGATTGATTCCGATAATTTACGCCAACTCGATGAAGAATTACACACGATTAATACCAACACCGCGTTTATTATCAATATAGCCGATCCACAGCATGCTATATCATACGAATGGTCTATTGCTACCGTAAAAAAAGTGGAAGATAAAACGTCTGGACTGCTGGTGTCTACCAATAATTTCGTCGATCCCTCTTGGTATACGACCGCTCAGGAAAGTGATCACTATTTGACACTGACCCGAAGAAAAAATTTATTGGCTCTGGCAAAGCAATTTAAAGGACAAATTGATCTCGCTCGCATGAAAGCCATTTTAGACACCCCTATTCAAAAAGGCGGCGCAACTTCCTACCAAGCTGGAAAAGGAACGGTCGATACGGCGTTTCAAGTGATTGCGATCCCTGAAAGCGATACGTTATGGATGAAAATTCCTGCCTACCAAAATTGGATAAAGATTAATTTAAGCGGCCTGTTGTGACATACGATTATCGAATCGCAAACATTTTAAAATTTTCCTCGTATTATCAAGCAAGCTAACTTCATTACTGCAGTCAGCTTACTCGACAAGCATCGAATTACTTTATGAAGACGCGCAGAGGTAACCCCTGCGACATTCCTTTCTAAACCCTATTTCACTAAGAGCTCTCTCCAAGACCCTTCCTCCATCATCGGTTGGAAAAGCATATAGTAGGGGCCACGAGCAAGATGGGCCAGCACTCCTTCGTTATGCATCTGGCGAAGCGCATAATTAACCAAAGATTTTCCTAATCCCTGATGTGCATGCTCAGGGCTTTCCCATTCCATATGGACAAAATATTGGGTAGGTTTTTGTGGAGGGATAGGAGGCTTATCAAGAGGTTTATCGCCGTAGTTTGTGTTGTACTTCGGTGGATTTGCTCCTAAAGTGGCTTTGTTCATCCCCTCAGGGTCCAGCTGAAATGACCCCACAGCCGAGACACCAATTTGTTTCAGAATCATCCATCCGATCATTCCTGGTGCTTTTGCATTTAGCCAGCGCAGCACTTCCTCAGCCCCTTTTTCAAAAGCAGCCTCATGGCCATCCATAATCCAATGGTCTCCCAGCAGGATAGTCCTTTGGGACGCTAAGGCCACTTTCGCAATCGGTTTCTGTTGAGAGAAGGACTCTCCTAATTTATTCGGCACGTCGGTCATGCCAATCACAGGCGGAAGATCTGAAGCGACAATCTCATAAAGAGGCTCCCAGGGTCCTTCTACGACCATGTTCAAACAATGCCCGCATAATTCATAAATAGTATCGAACTGCTCATAATGCATCTCCTCATGAGATTTCACATCCTTCCAAACCGTGTACTGAAACATTCCCATAGGGTTTAAAGTTTCATGCATATCAAGAGCGCCTCCACCATACCGACCCGCCATCGGGTGTATGCCAGTTTGAAGAAGCTGTTCGAAGCCAAGAAACCCTGGGTGTGTCGCCGTTGTAACGCATACCTTAGGCCCTACTTTGCGCATCGTTTCGTAGCTTTCAGGACGATTGGCGATTTTACTCATGTTGATGGCGATAATTGGATTACTCATTTTCCGTACCTCCTTGTGGATTGGTTTAAAATGAAAGCGAATAAGCATAGCTCATTTAATATTATGCAGTAATTACAAAAATGTTGCCATCCCTCTTACAGCTCGAGGACAGCCTTCTAAGATTGGACATTAGATTTTATCGGGGACCTTAACAACACATAAGCCGCACCGACCCCGCCCTCTGCCGGCAAAGCGGAACAAAAGGCTAGGACAAACGGCATTTGAGGTAACCAATGGTTCAATTTGTTTTTCAATCGAGGATGACTCGTCTTAGCAGAAGACCCTTTGCCATGAATCATGAGCACACAACGATGCCCTGCCTGATGCGCCACAAATAAAAACTCTTGTGTGGCCGATCGCGCTTGATCAACAGTCAACCCATGCAAATCCATACACATTTCTATTGGGAACGCTCCTCGCTTTAATTTTCGAATAACACTCTGCTGTAATCCCGCTCGTGCGAAAAAAAGTGATTGATGAACCGATACAAGAGACGAATCGCTATCCTCTAAAAAAAACTCTGTCGACTCCACAAAATCATGATGCCGTTTAAATAACTGTTTTTTAGGCATCAATATCGCTTTGGCAGATTTTTTAAGAGGTCTAACATGTTTCATAGCTTCTATAAATAAAGTTTTTTCTGAACTCATGGTCATTTATCTTTAAATTTAATTGTCGCGCCGCATTATAACAACCCAGCATAAAAATGCCGTAAGATTTGATGTGATAAGAAAACAAAATATGGCACACTCCATCATATTTTCTTCATTATCCAGGAAACTTCTATGACAGCAATGTCCAGCGGAGCAATCAAAAAAACAGCCTTAATAAATTATCTCTTATTACTAACCACCATTGTTTTTTGGGCTTCAGCCTTTGTCGGTATTAGAATGGGATTGAAATCGTATACGCCAGGAGCGCTTGCTTTATTGCGTTATGGGATTGCTTCTATGGCTATCATCCCGTTATACCTAAAATATCGCAGTCATTACTCATTAACCAAAACGGAATTAGCTACTGCATTTCTCGCCGGATTTTTAGGTATTGGCTTTTACAATGCAGCACTCAACTACGGCGAACTCACTGTCCCGGCCGGCATCGCCAGTTTCACTATTGGACAAGTACCTATTTTTACAGCTTTATTAGCCCTATTCCTGCTTAAAGAAAAACTATCCATCAGCGGATGGATCGGCATATTCATCAGCATGATTGGCATCGCAATTATCGCTATAAGTCAAAGTAACGCCTTATCTTTTAATATGGGGGTTATTTATATTTTACTGGCCGCTTTTGCCTCGAGCTTATTTATTATCTTGCAAAAACCGCTGCTCAAAAAAATCAATGCCATCGAATTTGTTTCGATAGCAATCTGGTCTGGAACGGCTAGTCTACTGATATTTCTTCCATCGCTACCGCATCAATTGATACACGCCTCGCTGCAATCAACCTGTTCAGTCATTTATTTAAGTATCTGTCCCGGCGTGATTGCTTATATCACGTGGAGTATGGCACTTAAACGTCTCACGGCAGTTAAAGCGTCCAGTTTTTTATATGTCACACCGATTGTGTCAACTTTTTTAGGGTGGATAATCCTAAAAGAAAATATTTCTTTACTCTCTTTTGTAGGGGGATGTGTTGCGCTTGTTGGATCTATCATCGTGCAAAAAAAATAAAAAAGTTAGCGAACCTGATTCCCAAAATGATAAACTACGTTCGTTTTTTATAATCTATAAAGGAGCACTCCCTCATGTCGAAACGTAACGCTTTTTATGCCCAATCCGGCGGCGTCACTGCTGTCATCAATGCGTCCGCTTGCGGCGTCATTGAAACAGCTAAAAAATTCAAGGATAAAATCGGCAAAATTTATGCTGGAAAAAACGGTATTATTGGCGCGCTACGAGAAGAGCTCATCGACGTCAGTAAAGAATCTCCCAAAGATATCGCAAAATTACGTCATACCCCCGCAGGTGCATTTGGCTCCTGCCGTTATAAACTAAAAGGTCTCGATGAAAACAAAGCGGAATATGAACGCTTGATTGAAGTTTTTGAAGCCCATGACATTGGATATTTCTTTTATAATGGCGGCGGAGATTCTCAAGATACGGCTTATAAAATTTCTCAACTCAGCGAAAGCATGGGTTATCCATTAACTTGCATCGGCGTCCCCAAAACAATCGACAATGATTTGCCGTTCACCGACAACTCTCCTGGGTTTGGCTCTGTCGCAAAATATGTTGCCGTATCGATTAAAGAAGCGGCATTCGATGTGAAATCCATGAGCGAAAGTTCGACGAAAGTGTTTATTATGGAAGTCATGGGGCGCCATGCCGGATGGATTGCCGCAGCCGCTGGACTAGCCTCGGAAAAAGAAGGCGATGCTCCACACATTATTTTATTTCCAGAAGTGTCATTCGATAAAACGCAATTTTTGAAAAAAGTTGAGCAAACCGTTAAGAAATACGGTTTTTGTGTGGTTGCCGTATCCGAAGGCGTCAAAGATACCAACGGAAAATTCTTAGCCGATTCAGGATTGCGCGATGCCTTTGGTCATGCCCAATTAGGCGGTGTTGCGCCCGTTGTCGCACAAATGGTCAAAAGCGAACTAGGCTACAAATATCACTGGGCGGTTTGCGATTATTTACAACGCGCCGCAAGACATATTGCCTCAAAAATAGATGTTGAACAATCTTATGCTTTAGGTAAAGCGGCAGTTGAATTCGCGATGAAAGGCAAAAATGCCATCATGCCGATCATCGTTCGAAAAAGTCAAAAACCCTATCGATGGAATATTGATTCGATATCTTTATCGAAAGTCGCCAACGTCGAGAAGAAATTGCCTAGAAATTACATCACGAAAGATGGATTTAATATCACGAAACAATGTCGCGACTATCTCGAGCCTTTAATTAAAGGGGAAGATTACCCGCCTTACAATAAGCATGGATTACCTGATTATGTTGAAATGAAAGGTGTTTTAGTCCCGAAAAGATTAAAAATGAAATTCAATATCAAATAGTCTGTATCTGTCATCCCGCGACTTGCGATCGCGGGATTCAATTTCTTCGTCGTTCTCGTGAACACGGGGATCCATCGTTCTATTATTTTCGATCTTTTTCTATTGTCGACAACATGCCACGCAACAAATTGATATCTTCCTGATCAAGCAATGCCCGATTAAAAATCTGATGAAAACGTTCCATCATTTTACGAGGACGGTCTGGATTCAAAAAATGAATATTAATCATCGTTTGTTTTAAATGCTCATAAAACCCATTGAGCTCTGCAGCGGATGCAAGCCCTGATGCATCCTGTTTTCTTTCCGTTGGAATCCGCTCTTCCAGACAAGACATGCGTAATTCATAACAAATCACTTGAACCGCTGAGGCTAAATTAAGCGAGCTATAACGCTCAACCGAAGGAATTTTAATTTGAAATTGACAAAGCTCGAGATCCTCGTTAACTAACCCAAATGTTTCACAACCAAAAATAATCGCGATTTTTTCCGCCGAGAATTGCGTTGTGATTTTCAAAGCGGCTTCTCGAGAAGTCAAGATCGGTTGCGACATAATACGCTCTCGCGTACTGGTCCCTAACACAAGAGAACAATCAGAAATGGCTTCTTTTAAAGAGTTTTTAACAATCGCCGCTTCAACAACATCATCAGCATGTGAAGCACGATAAAGCGCTTCTCTACTCGGAAAATCTTTAGGATCCACTAAATATAATTGAGAAAGTCCCATATTCTTCATCGCGCGAGCTGCCATGCCAATATTACCCGGATGCTGCGGCTTTACGAGAACAATACGAACATTATTTAATAACAGGGTCATCGGTATCTCTTTACATCAGCCACTTATGCAATTTCTTGATACAAAACGACTGATGCCGATTCAACCAAATTTTTTAACGCTGTGTTTCTAAAGTGCTCGAGGTAAGGCTGTGCCCCATGCAAATCAAAATCGGCTTGGCTCTTAAATTTTTCAACCATCGTGAAGAGATGAGGATTTTCTAAACTTTGATTTAACTCATATCTTAAACAGCCCGCCTCTCGCCTCGTCGGCTCCAATAAACACTGTATAGCTTTTGATAGCTCATCGGCTTTCCCCGGCTTTGCAACAAATGTTGCAACACATACGATTTGATTATTCATCCTTCACGAAACTCCTCTGATTAAATCTCAAATAATTCTACCAATCATATCCTTTCTCGTTTTATCGAACAACCCATAGATAATCGATGGCGCTTCTGCAAAAAAAAGTGGCGCTTTGCCAGATGCTGTGGTAAAAAAGCGGCTTAATCAATTTTGCCGAAGTAGCTCAGTTGGTAGAGCAACTGATTCGTAATCAGTAGGTCGGAGGTTCGACTCCTCTCTTCGGCACCAGTCTTTAAAGGGGTTCCAACGATTTTCCACAAAATTAAAAATTACCATGTAGAAGCGATGTAGAAGATTGGGCTCTTTCCCAAAGGAGAGGGCACTATCCTTAACCACATAACACTGGCTTTTTTTTCAGACATTGCATCAGCAAATACAACAGCCTTGGTGTTGACTGCTATTTTTTTCTGCAAAACATTGCACTAAAGTGTCGTAATACTCATTATAAGCCCCCACATAACACTCATCCCTCTTTTTACTTTCCAAATCACTAAAAACGCACGTGACAAAATCACCTATATTAAGAATCGGCTGCCGATGTATTCTAAACTCCGGTTTTTCAACTGGCATTCTCCCATGCAATAAATCACTGTCCTGTTTCCAATCAAATAAAGCAGCTCCTGTTGTTTCTAAGAATGGATTTAGTTCAATAGTCACCAATCTTCCTTCTATCAAAGGAACATTTTTTTCTTCGATTAGAGCAACATCCATCACATAAGAAGGCGGTTCTATGCGATCCAATAAACGTCCTACATATTCGATAATTTTATCACGCAATCGACAACGCATGGCTTCATCCATGCCGGCAAGAACGTCAAAACAACAATAATGATTGTATTGCGAAATAGCCACGATACGACGTTCATGCACAAAGACTCTAAATTCAAGATCATCACGCAAAGCGCCCTCCCATCGACGAAAGATTAAATTCACAGGACTGTTATGCTCAATCGCTTCTAGCAGTTCTTTTTCCGCTCTTTCACTCGTCAACAACAAATTCATCACATGTCTTGCCGAAGTACATTTTAGTAATTGCATTTGTAATCTGGCAATGACGATGGCTTTTTGATTTACATCTGCGATGCTGTGAGTAGCTTCTGAAAAAAGATCATATAACGACTTGCCATCTGGTGTTAACGGTAACCCATCCTTCGGTGACATACCAGTCAATCTAACAAACACCCCTCCTTCAAATTTAGTCATTTGATCTGCTATTTTCTTTTCCAATGTTGCTAATAAATGCTTTCTTTCGAAAGTAAAATAATGTCTCTCGAGAAAACGAGATTGAGCATATGCAACAATTGCTCTGGCTTCCTTTATAGAAATTGGCATTATCACACTATCAAAAGTATATTCTCTTAAAGCAGGATACCAGCGCTCAAGATCAAAAGCATAATGATCTTTTTTTTTCGCACAGCAGAAGGATCAGGCTGCTCTGGTTGTACTTCTGATGCCCAAGCAGGAGCTGTTTTTATAGGAGTGCTTTTCGCTTGGCTTTTGTAGTGTTTAAAAAAACCTAATGGCGACATTTTTTCTCCGATTTCAAAATTTTAAAAATAAATTAATCATATTTTATAATTTTAGTAAATTTTTCCACAAATCTCCACGAGAGAAAAATTTACAATATAATTAATAATGGAATTTCGGCTCTCAAGCTGAACAAATATAAATCAAAATATTCGTGCTAAAATTGATTTTACTGTATTATAATTTACTACATTAATGACAATAACTGAAGAGGTTAGTTTATGATGCCAAAAGCTGAAGAAATATACGTATGGCTCAAGTTATCCTCCGTAAAGAAAAGCACAGATGAACCTCGACGTGATACCTTTGCTCAGGATGCTTTTTTTGAAGATCAAGCAAGCGGGATTGACTGCTACTATCGTACGCAAGCCGATAAACCAAACAGCGAATACATTCGTTTCTTTTCAACGCCAGATAAAGCACTCGAATTCTTAAAACATGAAGCTCACCTTTCTGCTGTTTTTACTTTGGTATTATTATCAAGCAACATCGAAAAAAAAGGTGACCACGTCAGTATTCGAGCTGGTACTGATATTCAACCTAGCAATATCAAAGCAGTTACTTTTTGGACCCGTCGACTAGACCCTCAGGAAGGGGAAAAAGAAGTTTTTCAAAACAAGCAATATCCTATGCCAAGCAATGCAATAAGGTAATAAATAACATGCACACATCTGAAAATATTTTAAAAATAAAGGCAGTGCTACTATGATGCGACTAACGGTCGAGACAAAAAACGCTATAACACAACAAATAGATTTTTTATTGCAATCATTACCTAAAAGCCATAGGCCTAACAGAGAAGCTTTTTCTCATTTGCAGGAGAAATTTGCCTTAGCGACTTCACTACGAGAAGGAATAATTATTTTACTGGAAATCGAAAATAATATATCTCTGCAAATAAATGCTCATCTGCAAAAATATTCTGGTCCTTTGCGTTCTGATCCGCCGACACAATGCCTGGACCAAATCAGACGCTCTTCTAATGTGCAGGCTATTAAACCCTATATTACATTCCTAACCCGCGTGAATCGACAATTAATTGAATTGATCGAGCGTATCCCTGTAGGACAATGGGATGCGGCTTTCGGCGCCACTGGCATCACTTCAATAGTTTCTAAAATCAGCATTGACCAGTCTCATCCCGGAACTTTCCCGTTTAGATCGACCACGCAGAGAAAAGATTTTGTCGAGAGAAAACCGTTTTTTAACAAAAATGAAATCCGTTATCATTTTGGCTTTACTTAAAGCCAGTCTAACAAATACAGGACGTGTTTTAATTCAACAATTAAATGATGGTATACAACGTTTGGCTGGCAATTCACAGCAACTGCAATTTCTCTTCATTGAAAGCGAAGTTAAAAATGAAGCTCGATCTGTTTCTGTAGTCTCGCGCAATGGACCAAATCCTGTTCGCGCCAAATTAAACCCACAAGCAACCCAACCAACGACTATAGACGAATTGCACCTGAAAGAATTTTTAGAATCAAAGGATGCTATTATTTCAGCCCAAGGAGCTGCGACTGCTTTCACTTTCCCTGTGTGGACAGATAATCCAGCTTTACAAGCTCTCTCGTATTTTGAAACAAACGACGAAGAAGTAGATGTCCATAGATTAATAATGGGCTCTCTTTCTGAAACTAGCGGAGATAAATTATTTTACACCCCATCGTATATCGAAATCTTGCACGAATTAATCCATGCACAACATAATGCTATGGGAAAAAATCATGAACGCATTAAATTACAAGGGACAACACAACAAGTAAATGTTTTTTTCGCTATCATAGGACACTACGATAATGCTGAAGAATTTTTAACTATCACTGGACACACTCTCAGCGAAAATGCATTTTACCGAGAATTGAGAATGCCGTTAAGAATCAATCATCAAGGGTTTCCCTTCACAACAATATTCGACCTTGCTTTTTTTGATACATTGATTTTCAAAACTTTTTCTAATCCATTGTTCAAAAATCCCACAAGATCTCCGTTGCCACCTCCATTGCCTTCTGCGGCACCACCTCCTCCATGATTTTTTAAAAAAATCATCGCTTCTTCGGCAAGGTTTGTAATCACCTGCAATTTATCGACGTCGCGGCGACATCGCTAGGATCTTTGTTGGCGGGAGGTAAATCCTTAATGAGAGATTTCTTATAATCCAACCAGGTTTGTATAAGGGTACGTTTCGCCTGCTATTTTTGCTTCTCGTAAATTTTCGCAAAAGTGAACAACATGTTTTATGCGACCTATTATCTCCTCCACACCGGAAGATATTACTTTACTTAGTATATCTAATCCATCGTCTGCAAGACTTTTGATGCGTTCCTCAGTTTAGCTCTATCTGTGGAAATGTTGGCTCCGGTGCTCTTCTAAATTGTGGATAATCTCGAGGTAAGGCCTCAGAAGATATATTGCCCGTACGGCTTGATCTACTTGATGCCGCCATGGCTTCGTCTATGACAAACAATCTTTGCCTAAATTTTTCTCCTTATAAGTATCTGGTCCAGTGCCGGATAAATGATTGTATAATTCTTATTCGGATTGTGGAGCATGTCTTTTCTTTATACCAACTATTCTAATGAAAGCTTTCAATCAATCGAGTTGTCACTTGCCCTGCATTCCATTCAGCGAGCGCTTCATTGTCTTTATTCCAAGCTAGTGAAGGATTTTTCACTGAAAGACCTACTACATTACTGATCCCGCGAATAACAATGCAGTCTTTTTGAAAAATCCAGCATGCTTTCATAAACCCAGAGCCTTCCATGGATACCGCTTCAACGTGATTTTGCGCCATACGACTGGCGTCTCTATCATCATTTGGAAAATGCTCGCTGGTCGCCAATAAGCCAATCACTATTTTTGCAGGCAATACTTTTCCTGTTGCATCATGCGCGTCTTTTAAGAGACCAGGCGCATCCAGTTTTTGATAAGGTTCTAATAATTGTTTAGACGCATAAAAATACAACGGATCTTTAACACCGCGAATAGGATTCGGCATGGGTAGTGAAATGTCAGGCGTCACACTACCAGGGTTACCATAGTCCAGCGCGTAAACAGCACGAGAAAGTACTACGTCGCCAATATGTAATTTCTCATCAATTCTTGCTGCACTGCCAGAAAAAACGAGATAATCAGGTTGAAATCGTTCAATCAAGAGAGCAGTTGAAATGGCCGCGTTGGCAATACCAACACCACTGATCGTTAAAACAACAGGGGTACTTTTTATGTCGCCGACAAAATACTTTACATGGTTTTGATAGATCGTTTGCAAATGATCTATGTGCTGTATGATCGGATCTGCTTCCGCTGATATGGCGCAAACGATTCCAAAGCGATAGGCATTCAAGGCTGAGGCTTCTATGGAGGCGGCCATCAAAAAGCAACCCATCAGCAGCGATAAAAATGCGATAAAAAAAGATCTCATGAAATATTCTCCTTGGTTGTTATCATAGGGGAACGATTTTAAACCATCATTTCCCGGACGACTGACAGCTCCAATCATCTAAAACGATATCATAACATAAAAGAAAGAGCTGGATAGCCGAACATCTTTTTTTGTTACGAGCAAATAGAATACCCTAAGTAGTAGCAAATGAATTGTCCGGTTTTTAAGACCATCTTTTTTCAAAAACTATGGTTAAAATCTTGGAGCTTTCTACAGCCAAAAAAAAAAACGAACTCATGTTGTCCAGAAATGGCGCCCACATATACATTGATCCTAAATGTAAGCGCTCATCAATTTTTTCCACTCCGTATCGAGGTAGACTCAAAAAAAACGAGAAAAATACAACACGAAGAGTTACAAAATTGTATTTTCATGTTATCAATTGCTCTTAAAGTTTTTTGCCTCGATTTTTTCGCACTTAAAGGAATAAAAGAAAATGAAAGGTAAGCTCAAAAAAAACAAGCCAAGATCATTAAAAATATTCAAAAGTTTTAAACCTCCTATAGGTTTTTCCATTGCTAATTCAAAGGCAGAAAGCAAACCTTTAATTTACATTACTCAAGATGCGAGCTTAAACCAATTAAAATTTAATATTATCAATCAAACCAATAAAAAAATTATAGTAAAGAAGCAAGAAGCTAAATTTAAAATTACATTTGGTAGCCTCTTAACGAATGGTGAATTAAAAAACTTAAAAATAACAGCCGAAGGATGGGATGTTAAATTCGTAGAAGAACAAAATAAACGATGGGAATTGACACCTATCAATGACATCGAATTTAATGCTAGCGCTATAATTACTTTTAATCTTTCTAATTTAACCGCCTCTAATCAACCTACCTCAGATAATTTTACAGTGTATTATGAAAATATAGGTAATTTAGATGATGATTGTTACATAATAAAATTATTCTTACAAAAGCCACCCATAGAAGAACTAAAAGAATTATCGGTAGTGTGTGATTGGTTGGATAGAAGAAATAATATTATCTATACTTCCGCAGATCAAAAAGAATTAATCGCCAATAAGATTGCTTTTTTTATTACTAATCCTTCGGCTTCACCTTTAGTTGATAAACCTTTTGGTCCGGAAAAACCATGCTTTAAGATTTCATTTTTAACAATGGATCGTCCTCCTGGATCAGAAGCTAGTCCTGATGCTGGATATGACGTATTAACCTATCATGATCTTGCTAAAGATATCTATATAAAACCTATTGGTAATTTAAAAGATAACTGGGAAGTTGTTCCGGGTTATGGGGAAGAAAATCAACGATTAATTTGGGAATTAAAACCTTTAAGTTCAGAAATACTGGGTTCAAATGCTTCTGTAGAAATCAGTTTAGAAAATATCAGAACGGTATTACCTCCTTATATCACTACGCTTTATCTTCAATATACTAATGTTCCAGGATATAACGATGGATATATTCTTTTATCAATAGAAAAAAGAGAACCTATCCCTGGGATATTAAATTTTTACGCAAATGAAGCCAATATAAAACCAAATGAAAAAGTAAATATTTCGTGGCAAACTTTTGCTGTAGATACGGTAGAATTATCTTATTTAGATGAGAATGAGCAAAAGATTATTAAAAGTAGTCGAAGAAAAGAAATCGATTTATCTCAAGTTAACTTTTCGAGTTTACCAAAACAAACGACTACTTATACCCTAACCGCTTATGCTCGAGATCAAGAAAAAGATCAAAAGCAAATGACTATTACCGTTCAAAAATTATCAGTCGAGTTTGAAGCTAATCCTCTAGAAATACACAGCGGCGATAAAAGCACTTTAAGCTGGAATGTCAGAGGATCTGATAGAGATTATTGTTTGTTTGGTCCCGGCGAAGTAAAAAAAGAATTAAGCGGGACAATGGAAGTGTTTCCGACTATAGAAACAACTTATTCAATAACAGGATATCTACTCAACCAACCTGTTAGCGTGCAAAAAAAAGTAAACATACTTCCCCCTCCTCCGCCCCCACGCATCATCAAATTTGAAGTCATTCAATGGAATCCTGATCCGCCTAATGATGTAAATAATGGAAAAGCACATATCGCATGGGAATTAGAAAATGTTGCTTCAGGTTCGTTGGAAGGAGATAGATTACAGCGATTAAATCTTTCTAACGTAGAAGGACGAGATATGAAAAAAAAAGGTGATATCTGGGTAACTTTGAATTCAGAAGGAGAATATTATACGACACCTGTTAACCATTATAAACTCATGTGTATGGGTTTAGATGGAAAAACAATCGTTATTAAATGGATGCGGATAGGGTTCTACAATTCATGGGTATGGCAAATCTTAGAATAATTATACTTCATCAATAAAATTTAAAAAATAATTTTTGAGGCTAATTTTTACATTTTAGCAATTTTTAAAAGGGAAAAATGGAATGCCTTCGGTAACTGATTTACACATAAAAATTCATCATTTAGATGTAGGTCAAGGCGATTCCACGCTCATCGTTTTTAAAGAAGGAAAAAATGACAAGCAAGGCCATGACTACACCATAAAAAAAGCTATTTTGATTGATGGAGGGGATACGTCTACCATTGGAGAAAGAATAAAAACTTATCTGATGCAAAAACTTCGAGAAGCGGGTAACCCAGGAGATCCTAACAGGCCGAGAAAATGTTTAGATGCAATTATTTGCACGCATTATGATGAAGACCACATAGGCGGGCTACCTACGATTATTAGTTCTTCTCTTTGTGAGATCGGCACAAAAATATATGACACGGGAAATTGGGATGGTTACCCTCCTAAAAATACCGAAGGAAAGGATACACAAGTATTTAAAAATTATTTAAAATCTATAGCAGATAAAAGAGATGAGCTGATTAAAAGGGAGATAAATAAGCTCATCAAAAACGCCTTTGGAATAGAGTTAAACGAGGGCCTTTTTACAAAAATAAAAGATTATACTGACTGTGAGCATTTTTCCGAGTTGAGCAATCCTCCTCCTGAAATAGATAGAATAAATATAAAAGCCTTAGTACGAGAATTTCTTGAAAAAATAACGCCAGCTATTACCCCACCCCGTCTTCCTGGTTTGGTAGATGATATTTATCTAAAGATCATCAGCACGGTTGAAAAATCAAAAAATGAAAAATGGTTAGATAGAGTGACAGAGGTGGTAGATAATACTACCCAAAATTATTTACTGGGAGAAAAAATTGTTGATTTTACCGCTCAACCTCCTGAGGGATATGGTGTTCCATCAGCACCTCAAATGACTTGCGTTGCGGCTAATGGATACATATTGGATGATAAAAACACGCAAACATTATTATCAGATAGTGGTTCTAGCGGGACTCAAAAAAATCAACGCTGCCTAGCTTTTCTCATAAAATATGGCGCATTTTGTTATTACACAGGTGGCGATATCGGTCAAGCTCAAGAATTGAGGATTACAAATTATTTATCATTGAATAACAGTAAAAGCGATTCCTTTAAAGTCAGTCATCATGGTAGCGACCACTCTACCCCTGAAGAATTAGTCAAAAATGGATTACAGGATGATGCCGTCGCCCTCATCTCTTATGGTAATAATGAATATTTTCACCCTACGCCGGATATTTTATCGAGATTATATAATACTAAAAGTGATACGACTCATTGTCATAAAATAAAAAAATTATATTTTACGGGGAATCTATATAAAAATGATCTTGATAATAAAAAAGTATTAAAAAATAGAAAAAGCAGAGCTATCGATATGACTACACTTAGGATGCTCAGTAATCCAGCACCAGAAATAGGAAAAGATTCTGAAGGTCAACAAAGAAATTTATGTCCAGGAAATGTCGTTTTAACTTTCAGTTTTAATACCACTGCAGGGAAATGGAAAATGGATCTCAATTACGATCTCTTTAATTTTTCTTTACAAAAAGCCGGTTTAGGTAGTGGTTACTATATTAGTAACCTTTTCTTTCAAGAACCAATAAAAAGTGGAATACAAACTACGAGAGCTACTAAAGCAAGAGAAGTTTCTAGGGTTAGTAACACATTTGCAATAACGGCCTCCATATTGATTTTTAGTGGATTAAAATCAAAAGGATATGTAGATGAGGCTGGCCAAATTGACAGAAATAAAATCCAAGAAATGAAGGGTAAAATTTCAAAATATTGTACAGATGAAGTCTCAGACTTATTTAATAAAAATCAGAAATTCACAGGCTTAAAGAAAATTTCAACATTTGATCCATTGAAAGCAATTGATTCTATTGAAGCCAGATTGGATGATCTTTTATTAAGCAAGGCGAATTTAAAAAAAATCAGGGCTATTTTTCAAACTTCTGTAACCACAGAAGTCAGTGAAAAATATAACATCTCAAAAATAACTGATGCGATTAAACAATATGGTTAGTTTTTTAAAAATGAAATTGAGTAAGACGACGAATTTGCAAATATGAAGGAGATGCTCTAAAGGGGCTATTTATGATTGATTTGAAAGCGTTAATGAATGCCTGCGAAAAAAGAAAAGTAAATGATCAATATATCTTTTATCTTCAAAATCTCTCTGACTTTTCGGCATTTCCTGATTTTCAACGATTTTTAAGCACTTTCCCTGAAGATCGTCCGTTTACTATTACCGTGACGATTTTACCCGTTTTTAATTTAGCGCCGGATAATAAGCAGTTAATTATAAAAGGCAATTTTAGCGTTACTTGGCCTGTTCTTGGAACAACATCAGAAGTTACTCATACCAATAAAGAAATAAAAATAGATAATGCGCTACTGGAAATAACCGTAACGGTTTTAGAAAATAACAATTTAGGCTTAGATATTGGCGCAAAAACACCCGGAACATTTGACGGTGTTTTAGGAACGATCGGATACGATAATGACAACCTTTGGGCTTTCTCTCTTATGAGCAGTGGAAGCTTTGGAGAAAAAAGATTTGATGAAGCTATTCTACTAGTAGGAGGGAACCCGGAATTACTTCAAATTCCTTCTTTTGAGGAAAATATTTTTTCTAATATAGCGATAAAAAATTTTATAGTAGGCGTTGATCCGAAAAATATACGGCCTTCTTCTTTAAATTTTTCCGCTCAATCCGATGAAACAAAAACATGGGAGCTAATAAAGCTCAATGAAAATAAATCTATTTCTTTAAAAAAAGTTGGGTTTGAATATTTATGCTCTCATCAAAGCATGACAGATAATACAATCAGCACTTCTTTTGGCGGAAATATTCATGGAACGCTTGATATCGCTGATAAAACATTAGAAGTCATCCTTCATTTTCAAGCCGATGATTATTTTAAGATTGAAATTATTTCTGATATACAAGAAGGATTTCTTAATATTCAAAGTCTCGCTGAACTTTTTGGTGGCCATGATCTTGTTGTTAGCATGCAAAATATAGGGTTTAACTTTAGTATTACTGATATCAATATAGATTTTGATCTCAAAGAAAAACGATTCACTGAGCTGTATATTGAAAGTTATTTAACGATCAAAGACATAAAAATAGAAATCATCGCATGGCTACCCGATTTTCGATTTTCAGGTATGTTAGCCAGTGAAATCCAACTCGATTTCAAAAGCCTGTTTGAAAAATATAATCTTCCAACGGTAGGCATTCCTAATATCACCATTGACGAACTGAGAATCGATGCAGCACCAAAAGATAAAGCATATGGATTCTGGATAGATATTTACACAGACTGGGACATTATTAAATTATCAGACGATAATTATTTTAGTTTGGAAAATATCAATATCAACATCAATTATGCTAATGAAAAAGTTTTCGGATCTATTTCAGCTACCATCGCTATTGCCGATGTTGAAATTCTTTTAAGTGCGTCTCGACCTGAAACTGGCGGCTGGGAGTTCAGAGGAAACACACTAGAACACTCAAAAATTCCTATAGGTGATTTAATTGAAAAGTTATCTCAAAAAATAGGAAACAATCCAGATATTAAATTACCTGCCCCCCTCAAAAGTTTAGAGATTGAAAACTTAGGAATGAGTTTTTTAACAAGCGAAGAAACAAAAGATTTTAAAGTCTATGGTGAACTCAAGTTTAAAATTGAAGACAAAGAAGTAGACCTGAAACTTTCTATAGAAATTTGTAAAAAAGCAGATAAATATAAAGCTGATTTTGGTGGGGAATTAGTTATCCGTGATTTAGTTTTCGATGTTAGATTTTCTGGGAATGCAGATGATAATTATTTTATTGCCACATATAGCCATACTGAAGGCATCATTGAAAAAGAAACTTTATCAACACTCATCTCAGATCCTGATGGATTATTTACGGATTTAATTAACAAACGCTATATCAACGACCAAGGCACACTACAAGATGAATTTAAAAAATTAACTTACTTCTCTGAAATGAATCTCGACACTAAGTATCAAAGTAATAAAGAAAAAATATTTAATGCTCTACGAAATTGCCAACATAAAGATCTTAATATTAAAGAATTAATTAAAAAAGTTTCCACCGATTTTGCAGAAATCATCCCTGACGATTTAGAAATTGGATTAAAAGACGTTTTGTTTTGCTTTAGAAAAGATAACGCTAAAAAGGGCTTTGTATTAGGAATAGACATTAGCACCAATATCAATCTTTCTCATTTCCCTCTAATTGGACAGGTATTACCGCCTGATAAATCTGTCAGCGTAAATGATCTTCAAGTACTTATTTTATCGAACGATTTTACACAAACTGAAATTGGCAATTTTAATAACTTACTTCCTCCAAGCGTAACCCGATTACCGGTAAGAGATTCTTCCCGAGGAATAGAAATAAGTGCGGGGATGAAATTAGGGGAGGATGTAAAAACGTTAACTTTACCTATTTCAATAGGTAAATCCACGCCTGCCAAAAAGGAATTATTTCAATTAACTACCCCTGGTCTTTTGGGTAACGATGGAGCGATAACGAGTGATAACACCAAGTGGTTTAATTTAAAAAAATCTTTAGGGCCTATTTATTTTGATAAAATTGGCGTGACTTATAGACAAAGTAAAGTGTGGTGCTTAGTCGATGCTTCATTTTCTCTTTCTGTATTTAAGATAGACTTGGAAGGATTCAATATTCGAATGCCTTTAAATGTACCACTTAAAGTGCCTGATTTTGGCTTAGAAGGTCTAGCGTTAACTTATAAAATGGATCCTTTAGAAATCAGCGGTGGCTTTAGGAATATCCCCTTAGATCCTCCTGATTTTAGATTTGATGGGGAAATACTGATTAAAGCGAATGCCTTTTCATTTTCCGCGATCGGGTCTTATGCAAACTATCAAGGAAACACTTCTCTTTTTATTTTTGCTTTATTGAATTATCCATTAGGCGGTCCTTCTTTCTTTTTTGTGACCGGTTTAGCGGGTGGCTTTGGTTATAATAGCAAATTAAATTTACCCGATATCGATGGGGTCGCTGATTTTTCTTTAGTTAAAGCGGTTTTCCCTAGTAAAAATCCTTTTTCGAAACCAAATAACTTAGGTCAAGTGATGCAGTCGATGGGGAATGATATATGTTTTTGTTGTGGTGAATATTGGATAGCGGCAGGCGTAAAATTCAGTTCTTTTGAGTTGATACAATCTTTTGTCTTGCTCAATGTCCAATTTGGAAATACTTTAGAAATCGCACTCTTAGGGCTTTCGCAATTATCTATTCCGTCCAAGATTCCCCAACCTATTGCTTATGCGGAGCTCGCTATAGAAGTTTATTTTTCGGCGGACAAAGGCATCCTAGAAGTATGTGCAAAATTGACTTCTGCTTCTTACATCTTTTCTAAAGATTGTCATCTAACAGGTGGGTTTGCTTTTTATCTTTGGTTTAAAGGAACAGAAGCTGGGGATTTCGTGGTTACTTTAGGTGGATATCACCCTCACTTTGTAAAACCTGATCATTACCCTCTCGTTCCTCGATTAGGATTAAACTGGACTATTGGCGATCTCTTAACAATTAAAGGCGGTATCTATTTTGCGTTGACTCCTAATGCACTGATGGCGGGAGGCGCTTTAGAAGTTTTATTTCATTGCAGTGCTTTAGATGCTTGGTTAATTGCTTATGCTGATTTTCTTTTAGCCTGGAAACCTTTCCACTATGAAGTCGCCATTGGCGTTAGTATCGGCGTATCAGTTCATTTAGATATATGGATTACCGTTATCAAATTCACTTTACAGTTAGGAGCGCAGCTTGAATTTTGGGGGCCAGAGTTCGCCGGTAAAGTTTGCATTCAGTTGTGGATTATTGATATTACTATTTCCTTTGGAGATAGTAATCCAGGAAAGCAGCCAATTGAATGGGAAGAATTCAAAGTGTCTTTCTTGCCGAAAACAAATCTTCCTGGTAAGTCGATACAAAATGCTACTGGCGCTGAAACATTGGTTTGCAACATTAAAGTGATCGATGGGCTTATCAAAGAAATTTCATCAGATAAAAAAGATAATGATAATATCGATTGGCTTATTAATCCCGAAAACTTTAATCTATTAACCAACTCTTCTATCCCCTCAAAAAATGCTTCATTTAATAATAAAGATCAAAAAATAAAAAGTGATGTTCGTTGGAATGAAAATTTTGGTGTTGCTCCTGTAGATATAAAACCCGAAGAAATAGAGACAGTTCATAAGATCATCTTGGCAAAATTTGATGAAGATCAACATACATTTATTGAATATTCCGACGAAAGCAGCCTGGAAATTACGCCAATTATCCGAAAAATGCCCGCAGCACTATGGGGAATAAAATTACAACAAGAATTAAATGATGATAGATTGATCGATAATGCGTTAGTAGGGTTTAATATTATTTCCAAAAAACCAATTGCTGAAAAAACCTTACCGGTTAATTTGCAAAAATTATTATTTAATCCTCAAACATTGAACTTTAATTGGCAACGAATTTTAGACTTCCCTGAAAAAAGCGATTACGATCAAAAGCAAGCATTTGAAATACTAAAATCCACCATTAAAGAAAATAGCGATAGAGAAAATATTTTAACTCAATTAAAAAGCGCTCAATATCTAGAATCTAATTACAAGTTACAGTTAACTCATTTTAGCACAGAGGCCGATTCGTTTTTAGTTGCTAAACCGCAACTTTGTTTCTTAGATGAAAATAAAGAAATTAGTTTTAAGACTAAAAGCTTAACAATAACCGATGAGGAAAAAAGATGTGGCTGAAGAATTAAAAGGTAAAGTAACTTTTACCCAACACCTCTTGCCTTCGTTAGAGTCAGGAAAATATCATATTAGTTTACAGCAAACCGTAAAAATCGATAAAAAAAACGTAAACGATATATTTAAAGTCGAAAATACATTTGCCGTTGTCACAGAGAGAAATAAAATAAATCCTGCAGAAATTCATTCCGTTTTCCCAGCAGATAACAGCGTTGGAGGTTTTCAACAAACCTTACCTCATATCGTTTTAACTAGAAGTACTTTCCCTTGGGAACGGATAGTAGCCAACAATATTCCAGAAGAGTCATCTAGGGATAAAGCATCTTGGTTAGCTCTCTTGTTATTCACTGAAGAAGAAGCTGTTTCTGAATTGAATACAATAAAATTAGGAGATCTATTTACAAAGCGTGTGAATGCTCAAAGCAATTTACCTGATGATACACTCTCCTATTTTGATTCACTATCCACGTTTGAAGAAATAGGAAAATGTTTGGAGTATGGGGAAACACTCGATGATGATTCTCAAGCGATTGATATTCCGGTTGATTTAGTTAATAGCTTAATTCCCAGTATAAGTGATTTAAAAAAACTCGCTCACTTGAGAACCGTTAATCTCATTAAAAAAGAAGTCACTAAAAAAAATAATCTGTCGGGTGAGGGCATTGATGAAGAAGCAGATTTTTCAGTCATCATTGGCAACAGACTTCCTCAAATGAACCAAAGAAATACCGTGTATCTTGTCTCTCTAGAAAACTTTGGTGCATTCTTGCCTGATGAAAACTATAATTCAAGAATTCCTCAAAATAAGAAAAACATTCGATTGCTTTTTCTAAAAAAATGGAGTTTTACTGTTGTAAAAGAAGAAATAAATTTTTTATCTGTTTTAAAAAACCTGAATCAAAATCCTATTACTTTTAAGATGCCAGAAAACCCCATGATTACCAACGAAACATTAAAAAAAGCATTCGCTTTTGGATTTTGTCCCTTACCTCATCATTCTAGATCAGGTGATAAAACTTTTTCTTGGTATAGGGGGCCTCTTGTTCCTTATCAGATAAAAAAATTCATCACTCCTCCTTTTCCCTGTTCAGATGCACTAACGCTTTATAATCCAAAAACTGGATTACTCAATACCTCCTACTCTACGGCATGGCAATTAGGAAGACTAATGGCTTTAAGCACGAAATCCTTTTCACAAACACTTTATAATTGGAAGAAAAAACTTAAACAAAATGCTTACCATTTATCAGCCTGTAAAAAACTCCTAGCAAACACCGTCGCACAGAAGAATCATTTAAATAGCACAAATTTGTTAACCAAGAAAAACTATCTATCAATCATCATGGACGATTTCAAACAAAACATGAGTGCATTTCTCAATCAAAAAAAGGTGAAGAAAAAATGAGCCTGAACATAAATAATATTACCGAAAATTTTATTTTTTCTGAAAATGAGGACATTCCGCCAGATATTACAAATTGGATTGGCACACTTAAATTATTAGTCGGCGTGCCTATTAACTATATTATTCCAAATATAAACATGTTACCGCCTGAATCTATTAGATTTTTTTATTTGGATCCTAATTGGATAGAGAGTTTAGCTGATGGCGCTTTGAGTTTATGCCGTGTTACAAATCTAGATCATCAAGTAGACGTATTTCATTATAATATGCTTCATGCGCAAGCCAATAAAACTGTGACAAATTATAGAAAAAATTTATTTAAAAGCACTAAAAAATCAGCAGATAATACAGAAACTGAAGTTAGTCCTAACACCGAGTTACTAACAGGATTTATTTTACGCTCCTTAGTCGTAAAAGATTATCCTGGCCTTGAAGTAAATGTTTATGCTCAAAATAAAGACGAATTGAAAATATGTCGCTTAGAAAAGTTGGCGCCGGATGTTTTAATCGGTATCGTTCAAGGAGAGTTATATACATTGAAAATTCATCAAGCACCAGAAGCACTACATTTTGGCGTTGACTTTATCACAGAAGATGAAAAAGGATTTAAAAAAAACCTAAGAACTATTGATGAAGGGAAAATAAAAGAAAGTCAAAAGTTTGTTCATTTCAGAGATGGTGATAAAAAAGTATTACCTATCAGTTCTCTAGCAAAACAAATGCGAGAAGATTTATCGTTACCTGAAGATAAATTTACATCAGCAGAATTTGCTTTAGAAATGATAGAAGGTCTTAAATTAATCGAATTTTCTTCAGATCAATAAAGAGTGAATATTTATGGATAGTAAAAATAATAAGCTTATCGTTCCTATGAATGTTGAAGCTTTATGTGTTGGAAATGCTTTAACAGAAACAACTTTTTGCGGGCCTACTGCTGACTTTTCTGATTTACCTCGATATGACGATCAAAAAGGCTACATGGTTGGCAACCCTTATATTCACGAAAGCATTAATCGCTTCGCGACAGAAACATTCAAAGTAGGCATTCATCTTCATTGGGCACTTCCCGAAGCTTTAACGAAAGGGATAAAAGAACAAACTTCAGAACAAATAAATTTTCCTGCTTTACCTAACTGTTGGTTAATCACAAGAATTCACCAAACTAACCGTTCACCTCAAAATCCCATTATCGATATTAAAAATTGGATCTTAGAAAGCGATTATGTTCCGAACAACAATGAAGCAATGACAAGTGATATCCCTCCTATTTCTATTCCTGACAATACCAACAAAAATCAATATTTTAATTTTTTAGGCAGAGTTTATCCGTTCGAAAATTATGGTAAGGAAAAAGGACAAGGATCATCGTTTCAAATACTAACAGGTAAAAAATTCACTGTGATCGGTTATGGCGAAATAAGTTTTGCTGCTTATTATCCAAATTGCAGGAACATATTTGGTTTTCATGATGATTTAAAAGACTTAAAAAATTATGATCCGGATAATAATCAAATTACCTACACGGTTATTGGATGGTATACGAATTCTGAGGATGATCCTCTATTAAAAAAAGATATCGATTTTATTGAAAAAATCTATAAGTGGACTTTTGATGATAAAACAAAACTACCACAAAACACCATTTGTCATGGTAGTGTACAAAATATAAAGTGGAATCCTCGCCTAGATTATTTTAAAGATGAATCAGAAAATGAAATACGGGTTTCTATCGGAAATAATACCGCTGAAGCATTATCTGCGATGATCGCTAATGATCCATCAGTAGAAGATAAATCAAATGTGGAATATCTTTTAAATGCCTTACAAACCGGATTAATTTCTAAAACTCAAAGTGATCCCGATTGGATTTCCAAGCTCGATGAAGAGATGCATATGCGTGCGTTTTCTTTTTCTAAAACAGATGTTATGTGGGTTATTAACCCCAAAAAAGATAAAAGCTCATCTCAAGAAGAATCACCTGATCAGCTTATTCAGTTGGCAAAAAATATACATTTCAATTTAGCAGAAGAAGTCATGCACGACTTAAATACTTTAAATGTTTCGCAAGAAAATTATAATAAACTGGCAAGAGAAATCGATACAAAAAAAAGCCAGTTATTTCTTGATTGGTACAAATATATTATTAAGTTATATGCTCACGACACAGAAAAAAGCTATGAAGCATTAAAAAAACTTGGTGATGAAACGATTGATATAAACAATCTCCGTGAGTATTTAAAGCAATCCATTAACCTTTTAAACGATAAAAATGATCAATTAAATAATGCTTCTATTACTATCACCAACCAAGTTGAAGCATTAAAAAAATCTCTTGCAGATTTAGGTAACGTGAATCGTGAAGACTTTTTAGAAACCGTTGAAAATCCATCTGTACTTTTTGCTAATTTAATTAATAATGGCTACATCAATCAAGATGGCGTTATACAAAATAAATTTCAGCAATTGAAGGAGTGGACAGAATTATTATTAGATTCTTCTTATGACGGTAAGAAAAAAGAAATATTTTCAATTCTAGATGCTATCAATGCCTTAAAAGATGCATATACACTGACGACTGCCGAAGGAGCAAGGTTTTGGCAGGCCAATAATCCAGTCGTTTTATTAGCGGGAGAAGATGTAAGGCCTTCATTTCGATACGGCGGGGATGATAAGTTCTATAAAGATGGGAAATTATTTTGCCGACTGGAGGATGCAATCACTTCACAGATTTCTATCTTCAACGAAGATAATGTTTCTTTCACGATAAGCACTCAAGATTTCGATTTTTTACCTGATTTAAATGATCTTCCTTTTTCGAAAGAATGCAGTCTCCTGATTGCCGAAAGCATTTTTATCAACATATATAACGCTAACTTTATTGCTACTGTACTTAAGAAAAAAGGTGGAGATGAAAACCCTGCTGTATTAGATTTTTCAGGAACAGTGAAAAATATCCAAGCCTCTTTGGATAACTATCTATCCCATTCTGACGATAACAAGAAAATATCTTTTCATGGAACAGCGCCTAGCCCATTGGCACTCAATCGCTGGGAAAAAAATCCATGGATTCCTCTATTTCTTAATTGGTCGATAGATTATTATCCTATTAAATATATTCCACCAACTTCTGAGATTAATTATGAAGAAAATTCTATTTTAGAAAATTATGAGTTTTCTGAAAATGGAACAGACTTGATTTTAAGTAAAGATAATTTTAATTTAAACGTGACATCTTACAGTAGAACGATCAGCTTAAATAAAAATGTTTTTACAAGCTTAGATAATGAGCTCGATGTTTATTTAAAGCATTATTCCGAAGATGAAGAATTAAAAAAAATTCGCCGAGAGTTAACAGATCTTCCTATTTTAGCTCAAACTTTAAACGGATTTAATGAAGCATTAGTAATGAAAAAAAATGAAATACAACTTGAAATCCGTGATCCTTTTTCTTCAGATATGAAATTTACTAATAAAACCAAAGATGCTGTTGGAAATAATAATACTGCTTCCCCTATGTTCTTAGAAGGCTATAATCCTATCAGAGGTGGTTTTTTAAAAATAGCAAGCATTAATTTAATTGATGCATTTGGGAGAAGAAAAAAAATAAAAATGGAATGCGTAAAACCCTTCCCCGCTCAAAATATGACCTCATCCAATCCCCATTTTATAAGTTATGCTTATCTGCCTCCTCGCCTCTCTCAACCCTGCCGGCTGCTCTTTAAGTGGCTATCTGCAAGTGATGATCAAATGCAATCTAATAGTCATTATTCGAGCAGCCCTATTTGTGGTTGGTTATTACCTAATTTTTTAGAAAACAATTTAATGATTTATGACCATGAAGGGAAGTTAGTAGGAATTTTTCAACTCAATGCGGAAAAAACCAAGCTGCTTTGGTTTTTTCCGCCGATTGTTGATGAAAAGACACTTACGATAGATGATGATGTTATTCATAAAATCGAGCAGCTCGTAAGCAATTCTCATCTACAAAAATTTATTATCCATTTGATACAACAACCCACGAGTTTTTTTGTAGACTTTATGAGTTCGACTGAAAAAATGCTCTTATTCACTGAACCGGCTAGTTATAGAGAAAACCAAGGACAATCGTTATTGATAGGAAAGCCTTTAGTGCTAACAAGAACATCTTTGAAGTTAGAACTTTACGGGGATGCTTCCTTCGAACAAAGCTGGAACGCATTGGCAAAGGACATCAATGCAGATGAAAGAACAAAAAGAAATTTTGATAAGGTGAAATTTTTTATAAATCTCGGCGCTCAAACTCAAATAAATGATGGATTAATAGGATATTTTATAGGGAAAGATAATCAGACAGATTATTCTACTTTTTATACTAATGGAGCTGATGTCATCGCTTCAAAAGGAGTGACAAAACCTTCTAAAGAAACACTATTGCTCAATTGCTGTAGTACCGATCCTGCCAAATTAACTTTTGTGATGGACCCATTTGGAAGTGTTACTGCTTACTCGGGTATTCTTCCGTCAAAAAGCATTTCAATTCCTCCTTATTATTATACTAATATCATCAAAAATATTTGTACTGCTTTCTTAACTTCTCCTATTTTATATGGCAGCCAAGGACTCACGATTCCTCTTTCGCAAGAAAATAATTACTACTGGGATTTTTATTTTACAGAAGATGAAAAATGGAATGAAGTTATCCCTAGTACGAATGCAGGAATACTAAATTATTCCCCACAAAAATTAATAGAAGGATGGCTAAAACTGAACGAAAAAGATGATTAAGTAAGGATTGTATTTTTTTGCAAAAAATTAGCACTAATATAAGGAGTCATATCAATGGTAGAGCAAGAAAAAAGAAAAGAAATATCTTTGAAACTAGCAACATTCAAACCAGAACTTGAATTTACTGTGAGCAATGCAGAAGCTAGTGGGAAGCCGTTAATTTATATTTCACAAAAATCAACAATTAATAAACTAAATTTTAGCATTACGAATAAAACGAAAAAGGAGATTATACTTAAAAATCAAAAATCCAAATTTAAAATTACTTTTGGACGGCTTTTAAAAAGTAGTGAAGTAAGAAACATACAGGTAACAACCATAGGTGAAAGCTGGGATACCCTTTTTTTAGAGGAAAATAATATAACCTCTTTAGCATTAACGCCAAAGCAAGATATTGACTTTAATCCTTCTACTACCTTTACATTTTTTCTTAATAATTTACTCGCTTCTAACCAGCCTACCTCTGATAACTTTACGGTGTGTTATGAGAATATAGGAGTACTAGATGATGACTGTTACGTCATCAAATTATTTTTGCAAAACCCTCCCACAGAAGAGTTAAAAGATTTAACTCAATCTTTAATATGTGATTGGCTGGATAGAAACGATAAGATAGTTTATACAACGGAAGAGGAAGAAGATCCCATTTCGAACAAGATTACGTTTTATATAACCAATAAAGGATTCAGCGCATTAGTAGATAAACCTTTTGGAGTCGAAAAACCCAGTTTTAAAATTTCTTTTTTAACAATAGCTCGTCCTGATAAATCAGAGGCAAATCCTAATGTAGGATATAACGCCTTAACCTATCATGACCTAGCGAAAGACATTTATATAAA
>Ga0209319_1000732_pt1 | contig 36643 bp, 32 predicted proteins | sample RifGroE2_FD_184000 | JGI IMG/M metagenome (GOLD analysis project Ga0209319, IMG submission 184000) | Groundwater microbial communities from Rifle, Colorado - Groundwater E2 (SPAdes) (version 2) | ecosystem: Environmental > Aquatic > Deep subsurface > Groundwater | place: Rifle, Colorado, United...
TAAAGTCCACGAATTACACGAATTAACACGAATCTGGACGAAGAAGAAATTAGTGGACAAGAAAAGCAGCGTCCACAGAAAAGCGCGAAAGCAATTCGTCAAATTCGTCAAATTCGTTGATAAAGAGATATCGTCCACGAATTACACGAATTAACACGAATCAGGACGAAGAAGAAATTAGTGGACAAGAAAAACAGCGTCCACAGAAAAGCGCGAAAGCAATTCGTCAAATTCGTACAATTCGTGGATAAAAGAGTAAAGTCCACGAATTACACGAATTAACACGAATCTGGACGAAGAAGAAATTAGTGGACAAGAAAAGCAGCGTCCACAGAATAGCAAGAAGAACAATTCGTCAAATTCGTTAAATTCGTGGATTAGAAAATGTAAGAGATACTGCTATCTTTCTTGGTGTAGATCTGGATATAAATAATCTGTGGACTGTATCCCTCTAATATAATTTAATGCATATTATTGCTGACATACTACTGAAAGGAGAAAGCCAAACCGTTGAGTTTAAGGCCTCTTTTTCTGATGAGGTGATCATCACTTTAGTGGCATTCAGCAATACTAAAGGTGGAACAGTATACATAGGTGTGTTAGATAATGGAAAAATTAAAGGTGTAGATATTGGAAAAGAAACTGTTGCACAATGGATGAACGAGATAAAAAGCAAAACCGTTCCGGCCATTGTTCCCAATATGGATATATTTGTAGCAGATGCAAAAACGATTGTAACACTTACTGTAGTAGAATATCCGGTAAAGCCATTGAGTATGAAGGGACGATATTATAAACGGGAGGGGAATGCCAATCATTTAATGTCGACTTTCGAAATCTCTAATTTGAGTTTGCAAACCCGTCAAGTTTCTTGGGATTCGTACCTTTACAATGGAGCGACCGTAGATGATTTGGATATAGAAAAAGTTCATCAATTCATTCGCAAAGTAAATGAAGCCGGTCGTTTTTCTTTGCCGGGAGGATATATTGAAGCTTTAGACAAATTAGGTATGCTGCAAAACGCTGTACCTACTAATGCAGCGATGGTTTTATTTTCAAAAAAAGATTTGCATTATAATGTGCATATCGGACGTTTTAAAACGCCTTCCCTGATTGTTGCGGACAAAATGATTAGCGGCAACTTGTACAATGTGGTGGATGAAGCGATGCAAACGATTATTGGTCATTTAAAGTTTGCTTTCGAGATAAACATAAGAAATGCTAATACACAAAGAACTGAAATTCCGGAATACCCCTTGGATGCACTTAGGGAGTTATTGCTTAATGCCATCGTACATCGGGATTACCAAAGTCCGACAGATGTACAGATAAAGATATTTGATAATGGCATTAGTTTTTTTAATCCAAGCGGTTTGTATGGCGATATTACGGAAGAAGATCTGAAAACTGACAATTACAGGGCAAGTACAAGAAATAAGCAAATAGCGGAAGCATTTTATTTAACAAAAGACATTGAAAAGTATGGGAGTGGTTTTATACGTATTCGTAAAGAAATAGAACACTACCCTACTATGCGTTTCAATTATCGTGATGCAGGATATGGATTCTTTGCTGAGTTCAGCTATGTTCAACAAAAAATCACAAGCAAAGATCCGGAAAAGACTGTGGAAAAGACTGTGGAAAAGACTGTGGAAAAGACTGTGGAAAAGACTGTGGAAAAGATTCTTAACCTGATTAAAGAGAATTCGAAAATAACTCAGGATGATCTTGTTGAGAAAACAGGACTTACACGCAGAGGTGTGGAATGGAATCTTACCAGTCTCAAGAAGCAGGGAATCCTTACACGTGTGGGGGGGCGTAAATCCGGCTTTTGGCAGGTAAATGAAAAAGATTGAATGCTTCTTTTTTCTACTATGCAGTTTCAGGAGAACGTAGCCTTATATTTAACTTAATCTTTTCAAAGAAATAATCCGCGTAAATCTGCCTAATCCGCGTAACCAGTGGACTCAATTGATTGATAAAGTATAAAGTCCACGAATTGCAGGAATGAACACGGAAAACAATTCGTCAAATTCGTTCAATTCGTGGATAAAGAGATATCGTCCACGAATTACACGAATTAACACGAATCAGGACGAAGAAGAAATTAGTGGACAAGAAATACAGTGTCCACAGAAGAGCGCGAAAGCAATTCGTCAAATTCGTACAATTCGTGGATAAGAAAGCAGCGTCCACAGAAAAGCGCGAAAGCAATTCGTCAAATTCGTCAAATTCGTGGATAAGAAAGCAGCGTCCACAGAAAAGCGCGAAAGCAATTCGTCAAATTCGTACAATTCGTGGATAAAGAGATATCGTCCACGAATTACACGAATTAACACGAATCAGGACGAAGAAGAAATTAGTGGACAAGAAAAACAGCGTCCACAGAAAAGCACGAAAGCAATTCGTCAAATTCGTTAAATTCGTGGATAAGAAAGCAGCGTCCACGAATTACACGAATTGACACGAATCAGGACGAAGTAGGTTCTTCTTATTGTAATAATCAGTGTTAACCCCCGTAATCTGCGGACTTTAATCAGCGGACTAAATTGTTGATAAAAACCATGACATATAACAAAATAAAAAATACCCGTGTTCTTGTTACCGGCGGCGCGGGATTTATTGGCTCGAACCTTTGTGAGGACTTACTGGCAAACCACAATCAGGTGGTCTGCCTCGATAACTTCGCTACCGGCCATTTCCATAATATCGAACATCTGATGACAAACCCCGGCTTCAAATTGATCGTCGGGGATATCCGTAACCTCAGCGATTGTCATAAAGCCTGCGAAGGGATTGATGTGGTGTTTCATGAGGCAGCTCTGGGATCTGTGCCCCGCTCGATTAACGATCCCATTACAACCAACGATGTCAACATCGGCGGCTTTCTCAACATGCTGGTGGCCTCCCGTGATGCCGGTGTAGGGCGGTTTATTTATGCCGCCAGTTCATCCACCTATGGTGATTCCGAGAAGCTCCCGAAGATCGAGGAAGTGATTGGAATGCCGTTGTCACCTTATGCCGTGACCAAGTATGTCAACGAACTCTATGCCCACGTGTTTGCTCTCAACTATGGTATCACTACCATCGGGCTTCGCTATTTCAACGTCTATGGCCGCAGGCAGGACCCCCATGGTGCCTATGCGGCCGTTATCCCCCTGTTCGTGAAGAAGCTCATGAGCCATGAGAGTCCGGTAATCAATGGCGATGGCACTAACTCACGCGATTTTACCTACATCGATAATGTTCTTCAGATGAATCATCTGGCTGCCGTTACAGATGAACCCGCGGCTTATAATCAGGTTTTCAATACCGCCGTGGGTGAACGAAATAACCTGTTGCAACTGACCACCCTGCTGAAACAATACCTTACTGATTTCGATCAGGCCATTGCAGAAGTTCCCATCCTCCATGGCTCCAATCGCCCCGGCGATATTCCCCATTCGCATGCATCTGTCGATAAGGCACGTAACCTGCTTGGCTATCAGCCCACCCATACATTGAAGGACGGGTTGAAAGACGCAGTTCAATGGTATTGGAATAATCTCTGAGTAGAGATTCATTGCCGTATGCCTTTGTGATTATGAGAGAGGCAGAATACCAATTAAAGAGATTGGAAATTTCCGGTGTATTCAACTTACCGACTCCGGCGGTAACAGTCGCCGGCTGATTTATGCTACAGATCAATCTTCCAGTATTATATAATCATTAACCTATCTTTAATTCCTTTTATGGTGAACAATTTTCGTCAAATAAAGTTACCTTTGCAGCCTCAGGAAGGGATTCTCAACGAAGCGTGTAATATAACAACAGTATGAAAAGCAAAGAATGTTAAACCATTTTGCTGTGTCCTGAAAACCCCCAAAAAACGGGTTTTTTACCGTTAATTTCCTGCACGCTTTTTTTGAGATATATCTTTAGAGATCAAAAGGTTATAGACGAAAGGATGTAACTGACCTGGCGAAGCTGTAGGTAGCCGGAACCAATTAAAAGCCGGAAAATCAGGAGCGGATATAGACTTTGGAATTGACATTCACTGGCTTGCTCCCATAGATAATTAAGGACTTTGAAAACAGAACAATTTATGATCCTGTAAATGATCCTGTATCTGTAGATGAGCCTGAAAATGAGCCTGAAAATGATCCTGAAAATGATCCTGAAAATGAGCCTGTAAATGAACGTCAGAAACATCTGTTATTTTTAATTGGACAGAATCGCAGGATTTCCATTACTGAGCTTACAAAGGAATGTAAAGTCGGGAGAGAAACAATTAAGCGGGATCTTAATAAACTTAAATCTTTGAATTTGCTTCAACGCATCGGCCCGGCCAAAGGCGGGCACTGGGAAGTGGTCAGCAGTTAGATAGCTGACTTTGACTACCGACCGCTATTTGAAGACTTTGACATTATCTTTGACCCTGACTTTTCACTAAAGCTGACAGAGAATTCTGTAATCTCGCTATTATGCTGACAATAAATAAATCTGAACGACTGAATTTACTTGGACGTATTCTCTGGGATTATAACCTGTCCGTTGAAGAGGCCGATGATGTTCTCCAGGGGCATAAAGATTCAGTAGGGCATTACAAGCGGGAATCGTTATTTCTCAAAATAATCGAATCTTATCCATGGTTCACGGTCATTCAACTCTTGCCGCCGGAAGAAGTCAAACAACTGCTTACCAGGCATACCATCGCTCAGATACGTTCAATTTCGCTAAGACATAAATATGAATTTGTCAGGAAACGATTACACAGGGCTTTACCAACTTCAGGATAAATTCCTCACGTGGTGGCTTACACTCCGGATGCCGTTTTATCTTACAGGCGGAACCGCACTTGGCAGGTTCTATTTGCACCACCGGTATTCCGAAGATCTTGACTTTTTTATTAATGCCGACCCGGCCTTTTTCGGTTATATAGCCATTCTTAAACAAAAACTCGGCGGATATTTTACCCTCGATCCCGATCAGTCGCTCTTTACCAACGATTTTGCCCGTTTTTATATAACCGATAACCAGATCAGGCTGAAGATCGAATTTGTGAATGATGTTGGTTATTATGCCGGGAACACTTTCGATTACCGGTTCGGAAAACTTGATTGCCCCCTTAATATCATAGCCAACAAGCTTTCGGCAGTGGTTGGGCGAGATGAACCAAAAGACGTTTTCGATATTATACATATGGCACTGAATTATTCTTTCTTTTGGCCAGATATATTCCACCACGCCAAACAAAAGTGTGTGATCAATGAACTTGATTTTGCTCAACGATTAGATAGCTTTAACGTGCAATGGCTCGACAACGTGAAGTGGACTGACAACCCTGTTCAAGGTTCCCTTATCCGAAAGTGGCTTGATTGTATTACTGACGACTTTCTGTTAGGAAACCACAATACACTTGGTAAACATTGTCAATCCATCGAAACAGCACAGCCGGCTGGTTAAACGGCGTTTTAACGGAGATTTTAACTTTGGAGTTGATTACCATCGCAACGATTACTACCGGCTAATCAGTATCGGGAAACAAGTTTCCTTTCCCCGATTCTGAGCCTTGCGGGGAGCTTCCATCAAAAAGACAAGGGGTTCGTGGGTGAGTGGGTAAGTAAGGTTAGAGAGAGAACAGAGAGAATTATCCACTCCCCTGACCCCTATAGGACGAGACTTTGACTCCGGTAACTATCGGGATCGTCGCTACAGGGAAGCAATTCAACATGCATCATCATTATCTTAAATACTATACTTCATGAAATTTTCTATTAGCCCCGCCGGGGAACAGTTTCCACTACCCGGCGAAAACGACTACATCATTGAACTAGATCGTTTAACTAATCTTACAAACGCCGCCCGTGCAAATGGTCAGGAGATCGTCGTGGTGATGGGCGCAGGATTCGTTGGTGCTGTAATGGCCGCCGTGGTGGCCGATACTAAAGATGAAAACGGCAAGTATTCCAAGTTCGTGATCGTGTGCCAGCGTCCCAGTACCCGCAGCTATTGGAAAATTCCTATGCTCAACAGAGGTGAATCGCCTATCAGAGCTGAAGACCCTGAGGTTGATGAATTGATCATACGGTGTGTTACGCAGGAGAAGACCCTGGTAGCTACCTACAACAGTGACTGTCTCTCTTTGGCTGACTGTGTGGTAGTAGATGTCCAGTGTGATTTCGTGAAACAGGACCTCGGTAATATGCGTACCGGTGATGCCGACAGTGCCGCGCTGGAAGCAACCATACGTACGATAGGCGAAAAGGTTCAACCCCATTGCCTCACCCTTATCGAAACTACTGTGGCTCCCGGAACTACTGAATTTGTGGCATGGCCCATTATGAAGAAAGCCTTTGCTCACAGGGGCATTGGCTCTGAACCATTACTCGCCCACAGCTTCGAAAGGGTGATGCCCGGCAAAAACTACGTGGCCAGTATCCGCGACTTCTGGCGCGTGTGCTCGGGCTGCAATCCCGAAGCACGTGCCCGTGTTGAGAAGTTCCTGCGCGAGGTGCTCAATACCGAAAAATTCCCACTCACAGTAATGGACAGGCCTATCGAGTCTGAAACGACTAAGATTATCGAGAACTCATACAGGGCTACTATTCTGGCATTCCTCAACGAATGGAGCCTCTTCTCCGAGCGCAATGGCGTCGATCTGATCAAGGTGGTAGATGCCATCAAGATGCGCCCCACGCACAACAACATGATCTTCCCCGGACCCGGTGTAGGTGGCTATTGCCTGCCAAAGGACGGCGGACTTGGCTATTGGGCCTACCGTCACATACTGGGCTTTGACGATGGTGATCAGCTTTTCAAAATGACCCCCATGGCCATCGACATCAACGATACCCGCGCGCTACATGTAGCCGAGCTGGTACGCGATGCCCTGCGAAACATGGGAAGGCACATCGCAGGTGCCGATGTCGTTGTGTGTGGTGCAAGCTACAGGCAGGATGTAGGTGATACCCGTTATAGCGGCAGTGAGATGCTGATACGGAAGCTTACCGAGCTTGGTGCCGAAATTCGTGTCCATGATCCTTATGTTGAACACTGGTACGAATTTAAATCACAAGATACTTATCCTGCCCCCGGACAATCATGGGCACGCTTCTTCCGCAACCAGCAGGGGTTAGCACAACTGACGGTAGAGAAAGACCTTCCCGCCATGCTGGCAGATACCGAGGCCCTCGTGCTGGCTGTACCACACCACGATTACCTCAACCTCAATCCGGCCGACATCGTGAAATGGGCAGGTAAACCCCTTGCCATCATCGATTGTTTCGGAATCCTGCCTGATGATGCTATCCGGCAATACTTTGAACTCGGTTGTGAAGTGAAAGCGCTGGGTCGTGGACATGTACAACGACTGAAAAAAGAAGTACAGCAGCGGTAACAGGCTGGCATTTTGTGCAGGCCGGGATTGTGAACCTGCGCGATATGCAAAATCTCGAATCACAGAGCTGTCTTTTTTTAAACATAAAAACTTCAAAAAATAACAATGACTAATTTTGGATTAATTGGCGCTGCCGGTTATATTGCTCCACGTCATTTAAAGGCGATTAAAGAAACCGGAAATAACCTGCTGGCTGCATTAGACCCTTTCGACAGCGTGGGGATTATCGACAGTTACTTTCCCGATGCGGCATTCTTTACCGAGCCCGAGCGTTTCGACCGCCACATGGATAAACTCAGAAGGTCAGGTAACGGGCACATCGAATACGTGAGCATCTGCAGCCCGAATTACCTGCACGATGCGCATATCCGCATGGCTTTGAGGAACGGCGCGAATGCCATCTGTGAAAAACCCATTGTACTGAACCCATGGAACATCGATGCCCTTTGTGAACTGGAGAGGGAAACCGGCAGGAAAATTTATACAATCCTTCAATTGCGTCACCATGCCGCCATCATCAGCCTGAAAGAGCGGGTTGAAAAGGAACTGGCTCTAAATCCCGGGAAGCAGTATAAGGTGAATCTGAACTACATCACATCCCGTGGTGCCTGGTATTACAGGTCATGGAAAGGCGATGTTCACAAGAGCGGGGGTGTGGCTACCAACATCGGTGTACACTTCTTCGACATGCTGACCTGGATTTTCGGCCCCTGCCATTCAAATGAAGTACATGAAATGGAAGCCGATCATGGAAAGGGTACCCTGGGCCTCACGCACGCGACAGTTGATTGGAGTCTGAGCATTAACCGCGCGCACTTACCTCAACAGGCCGTTGATGCCGGCAAAACTACCTTCCGCAGCATAACCGTTGATGGTGCCGAAGTGGAATTCTCAGATGGCTTTACCGACCTCCATACAGTGAGCTACCGGAATATCCTTGAAGGGAAAGGATTTGGAATAGAGGAAGCAAGGGCGAGTATTGAGATTGTCAGGGAAATAAGAGATGCAAAGCCATAAGCGGAATCTGATGCGATACAATAATTCACAGAGAAAGTAGTGCCCCTTATTTTGTTGAAATATGAATAAACTTCACAATACTCTTCTTATTACCGGAGGTACCGGATCATTTGGTAATGCTGTTTTGAACCGTTTTTTGGATGATCCTTTTTTTGCAGAGATCAGGATATTCTCACGGGATGAAAAAAAACAGGATGATATGCGCCATCGGCTGAATAGCCCTAAGGTGAAATTCTACATCGGCGATGTTCGTGATAAAAGAAGTGTGGATGGAGCTATGGCAGGGGTTGACTATATCTTTCATGCCGCTGCACTTAAACAGGTGCCATCCTGTGAATTTTTTCCAATACAGGCTGTAAGGACGAATGTTTTCGGTACTGAAAATGTAATAGATTCTGCAATACAGCATGGTGTGAAAAATGTTGTTGTACTGAGTACCGATAAAGCAGCCTATCCAATTAACGCGATGGGTATCAGTAAAGCTATGATGGAAAAAGTTGCTATCGCGAAGGGGAGAGCACTTGGTTCAGATGCTGGTACGACAATTTGTTGCACCCGATATGGCAATGTTATGGCAAGCCGGGGTTCGGTAATCCCCCTTTGGGTTGAGCAGATGAGCCATGGTAAAGACATCACCGTTACCGACCCCAACATGACTCGTTTCATGATGACCCTCGAAGATGCAGTTGACTTGGTGTTATATGCTTTTAAAAACGGAATCAATGGCGACCTTTTCGTTCAAAAAGCCCCTGCTGCTACTCTCGCTACCCTAGCCACCGCGTTGAAGGAACTTTACAAGTCCGATGCAAATGTTCGTACGATCGGAACCCGACATGGTGAAAAATTGTATGAAACTCTCGTGACCCGTGAAGAGATGGCCAAAAGCATTGACATGGGCAACTACTACCGCATCCCATGCGATGCCCGGGATCTCAACTATGATAAATACTTCGTGGAAGGGCAGGAAGAGGTCAGTCTGATAGAAGACTACCACTCGCACAACACCCACCGGCTTGATGTGGAAGGAATGAAGGAGTTGTTGTTGAAGCTGCCGGAGGTTCGGGCTGATGTGTTAGAACACTGATTACACTGATTGGACTGATTTGCACTGATTTTATGTATATTCATGAGGATTTGACTGAGAGTGTAATCAAGTGGTTTTACAAAGTATATAATACGTTGGGTTATGGATTCCTTGAGAAGGTTTATCATAATGCTCTTGTCCATGAATTACAAAAGCAAGGTTTTGAGTGTAAAAGCCAGTATGCAATCAGGGTGGTCTATGACAACCTTGTTGTTGGTGAATACTTCGCAGATATTTTAGTCAATGATGTACTCATACTGGAGTTGAAAGCGGCTGAAGTTCTATGCGAAGAGCATGAATTTCAGTTAATAAATTATTTGAAAGCCACAAATTTGGAAATCGGACTTCTGTTGAACTTTGGGAAAAAGCCCGAAGTACGAAGGAAGATCTTTACGAATGACAGGAAAGCAAAAAAATCAGTGTAAATCTGTTAGATCAGTGTCATCTGTGTTCCAATCAATAAAATATGATTAATATAGGCATCACCGGCCAGGCCGGCTTCGTCGGTACCCACTTATATAACACCCTCGGACTATACCCCGGGAAATACACCCGAATCCCCTTCGAGGATTCCTTCTTTGCAGATTCTTCCCTTTTAAAGGCCTTCGTCTCTAATTGTGATGTAATCGTCCATTTAGCAGCAATGAATCGTCATCATGACCCGGAAGTGATTTATAAGACCAATATCGGACTGGTTAACCAACTCATCGGGGCATGTGAAGTGACTAAATCCACCCCTCATATTCTCTTTTCTTCATCAACGCAGGAGGAAAGAGATAACCTCTATGGTAAATCAAAGAAAGAGGGAAGAATGCTCCTTGAAAAATGGGCAACTGAAAATGGTGCAAAGTTTACAGGATTGATCATTCCCAACGTTTTTGGCCCTTTTGGACACCCTTATTACAACTCAGTGGTCGCCACCTTTTGCCACCAACTTACTCACAACGAAACACCCAAAATAGATGTAGATGGTGAAATCAAACTCATCTATGTGGCAGAACTGGTTAATGTTATCATTGAAAAAATTAATAGAACACAGATAACACGGATGGAACGGATGACCACAGATCGAATCAGTGAAAATCTTTCAGATCAGTGTCATCAGTGTTCCATCGAACACACAAGCACTATCAAAGTCTCCGACCTCCTAAAAAAGTTAGAATCTTTCAAGGACAACTACTTCACAAAAGGTGAGATCCCCAACCTCGATAACCCTTTCGACCGCAACCTCTGGAACACTTTCCTCTGTTATATTGATCACGAGAAGTTTTTTCCCTGTCATTTAAAACTTAATACTGATAACAGGGGTAGTTTTGTCGAAACCGTCAAATTAAACTCCGGTGGCCAGGTTAGTTTCTCTACTACAGTTCCTGGTATAACTAGGGGAAACCATTTTCATACCCGAAAAGCCGAACGCTTCGCTGTGATCAAAGGCAAAGCCACCATTGAGCTGCGCCGCATAGGTACAGATAAAGTTATGACCTTCGAACTCGATGGAAGTCAGCCCTCTTTTGTGGATATGCCCGTCTGGTTTACTCACAATATCACCAATACTGGGGATGAAGAGCTTTATACTATCTTCTGGATCAACGAGCATTTTGATGCTAATGATCCTGATACTTTCTTCGAAACAGTCTGAATAAAACACCAAGATTTTTTTTAGAACACTGATGACACTGATTTAATAGATTATCACAGATAGGAAATCAGGTTTACACAGGTAAAACAATAGCGCGAATATCACTAAATATTCAATCAGTGTAAATCTGCATTATCTGTGTCATCAGTGTTCCAATCCATAATAGAATGAAAAAACTCAAAGTATTAACCGTCGTCGGCACCCGCCCCGAGATAATCCGCCTCTCCTGCGTCCTTCAAAAACTCGATGCCTCCAAGGCCATAGATCACGTGTTGGTTCACACCGGCCAGAACTATGACTACGAACTCAACGAGGTATTTTTCGAAGACCTGGGTCTCCGTCGTCCCGACTACTTCCTGAATGCTGCTGGTAACAATGCGACATCCACAGCCGGACAGATACTTATAAATATTGATCCGGTTCTGGAGCAAGAAAAGCCAGATGCTTTTCTGGTCCTTGGTGATACCAATTCATGCCTGTGCGCCATCGCTGCCAAGAAACGCCACATCCCTATCTTTCATATGGAGGCCGGTAACAGGTGTTTTGATCAGCGTGTTCCGGAGGAGACCAACAGAAAGATAGTAGATCATATCTCTGATATCAACCTGACATATAGTGATATCGCAAGAGAGTATTTACTGGCAGAAGGACTTCGACCCGATCGGATTATTAAGACCGGTAGCCCAATGTTCGAGGTGCTGAATAAGTATATGCCGAAGGTGATGCAATCAACTGTTTTAAACACCATAGGTCTTACTAAAGGTGAGTATTTTGTTGTTTCTGCGCATAGAGAAGAGAATATAGCTTCAGAAAAGAATTTTTTCAATCTTGTAGATATCTTAAATCAGATAGCCGAAAAGTTCGATTACCCCGTGATTGTATCTACTCATCCACGCACCCGCAAGATGATCGAGAAGCACAACGTGCAGTTTCATCCCCGGGTTCGCCTGATGAAGCCGATGGGGCTGAGCGATTACCTTGCTTTACAGATTAATTCAACCACTGTCTTATCAGATAGTGGCACTATTTCAGAAGAGTCTTCCATACTCAATTTTAAAGCCCTCAACATCCGTGAAGCCCACGAACGCCCAGAGGCCATGGAAGAAGCCTCGGTGATGATGGTTGGGTTAAATCCAGAAAGGGTTATGCAAGGGCTGGTACAGCTTCAATATCAGAAAACTGGTGAAGAACGGAATTTCAGACAAGTGGGGGACTACTCCATGCCGAACGTTTCTGATAAAGTGGTGCGCATCATTCTTAGTTATACCGATTACATCAAACGAACTGTTTGGAGCGAAATATAAATCAGTGTAAATCTGTCTAATCAGCGTCATCAGTGTTCTGATTGGGTTAGAACACAGATCACACAGATTAGACTGATAACCACAGATACAAATCAGTGAAAATCTGTTTTATCAGCGTCATCAGTGTTCAAGTGAGTCACGAATAACGTATAACAAACGAAAAACATGAAAGGCATCATCCTCGCCGGCGGCTCTGGCACTCGCCTCCATCCTATAACTAAGGTGGTCTCAAAACAACTACTCCCTATTTACGACAAACCGATGATCTATTATCCTTTATCGGTTTTAATGTTGGCCGGGATAAGAGAAATACTCATAATCTCCACCCCACATGATTTGCCAAACTTTGAAAAACTTTTCGGAGACGGAAGCCAGTTAGGGCTAAAGTTTAGCTATGTGGAACAACCCTCCCCCGACGGTCTTGCACAGGCTTTCATCCTCGGCAGGGATTTTATCGGCAACGACGATGTTTGTCTTGTGCTGGGCGACAACATCTTTTATGGTGCCGGTTTGCAACAATTGTTGGCTCGCTCGGTTCAAACTGTTTTCGAAGAACAGAAAGCAGTCGTTTTTGGTTATTATGTGGAGGATCCGGAGCGATATGGCGTTGCTGAGTTTGACTCCGAAGGTACCGTACTCAGCATTGAAGAGAAGCCCTTGTTTCCTAAAAGTAACTATGCTGTAGTCGGGTTATATTTCTATCCAAATTCTGTTATCGATATTGCTGCTCAGGTGAAACCCTCCGCTAGAGGTGAACTGGAAATTACCGCTGTAAATGATGCCTATTTAAAGTTGCAGGCGTTGAAGCTGCAGGTTCTGAGTCGTGGCTTTGCCTGGTTGGATACGGGAACCCATGAGGCCATGACTGAAGCTACTGAGTTTGTGAAAGCAGTTGAAAAGCGTACAAGTTTGAAGATTGCGTGTATAGAGGAAATTGCTTATTCTTTGAGTTTTATAGATAGAGATACATTGAAAAAAAACATAAAATTCCAAGGTAAAAGCTCATATGGAGAATACTTGCAAAAACTTTAATACTTGCTATATTGATTGCTCGAAATATAGTAGAATATTTGCCTCATAATTATTCAGTAAACTGTTTACCAAAGTAATTTCTATGAAAACATCCTATGAAAATTATTGAAACAAGAATAGAAGGTCTTTTAATATTTGAGCCAGATGTTTATCAAGATAACAGAGGTGATTTTTTCGAATCCTATAATGATTCTGTGTACAAGGATTTTGGATTTAAAGAGGTTTTTGTACAAGAGAATCAATCTTATTCTGTCCAAAATGTCATTAGAGGTTTGCATTATCAAGTGGGAAAAAATGCGCAGGGGAAGTTAGCAAGGGTAGCATTTGGAAAGGTTCTTGATGTAGCCGTTGATTTGAGACCCTCCTCAAAAACATTTGGAAAGTATTTTTCGATAGAGCTTTCGCAAATGAACAAACTTCAATTTTGGATTCCCCCTGGGTTTGCACATGGTCTATCTGTTTTATCAAAGGAGGCTGTTTTTATTTATAAATGCACAAAACCATTTTCTAAAACGGACGAAAGATCAATTCGATTTAATGATCCGGATCTGCAAATTGATTGGGAAATATTTGATCCAATAGTGTCAGATAAAGACGAACAAGCTCCAAGTTTCCAGGAAGCTATTAATGAGTTAATAACCTAAATTTATTTATAATGAAACCAATCTATGTTACCAAAAGTTTTTTACCTCCACTGGAAGAGTTTATTGATAAAATTAGAAGTTCTTGGGATAATCATCTGCTAACTAATGATGGTCCACTGTTTCAGGAGTTTGAAGAGGATCTAAGAAAGTTCACAAATATTCAAAATCTTGTTGGATTGGGTAATGGTACCTTAGCACTACAGATTGCTATCCGGGCTTTAAATATAGCAGGTGAAGTCATTACAACGCCATTCACACATGTTGCGACCTCAAGTTCGCTTATTTGGGAGAACTGCAAACCTGTTTATGTTGACATTGATCCCGAAACATTAAATATTAACGTTAATAAGATTGAAGAGAAGATAACGCAGAAAACGACTGCAATTTTAGCAGTACATGTTTATAGCAATCCTTGTGATGTTGAAGCCATAGAAAAAATTGCGATGAAGCACAATTTAAATGTTATTTATGATGGCGCTCATGCATTTGGGGTCAATTATAAAGGGAAATCCATTTTTTCATATGGGGATATTTCTATGACGAGTTTTAATGCCACTAAAGCAATGCATACTGTAGAGGGTGGAGTATTGTTTGTACATAGCATTGAGATGGAAGACGCAATTAGAAGATTAGCATATTTTGGCTTGGATAAAAGTAAAACAATTATACAGACTTATGGTACAAATGCCAAGCTGATTGAATTCTGTGCTGCTATGGGTATCATTAATTTGAAATACTTTCCGGCATCTTTGCTGCATAGAAAAAAAATGTATGAGCTATATGTAGATATTTTAAAAACTAATTCTAACATTAGTTTTCAAAAAATTAATGAAGAAATTAACTATTCCTATATGCCTGTAATTTTATCCTCCAAGCAGTATAAGAACAATCTAGTAGAAGTTTTAAGCAATAAAAAAATATTCCCCAGAGAATACTTTAGCCCAAGTCTTGAAACTGTTTTTAGTGATAAAATTGAATGTAGCATATCATTTGACATTTCGAATCGTATTTTGTGCTTACCAATGTCTGATTATTTGACTAGTGACGAGGTTATCAGAATATGTGAAATTATTAACAATGCATAATGTGATGGGAGAAAAGTTAATTATATTCGGTGCAGGTGGGCATGCCGTAAAAATGGCTAAAATTGCCATAATGGAACAATTTGACCCTGTTGGATATATTTCTACAGAACCCAATGGAACAAATATAAATGGATTGACTGTTTTTGGAAATATAGATTTTTTCTTAGGTCAAAATGAATTTCATCAATTTAAAATGCATATTGGGATTGGAGAGAACATTATTCGACAGAGGATATTTAATATTTTGGGGGAACTAAATAAGAATATCGTAAGTATAAAATCCCAACATAGCATTATTAGTTCTGATGCATTGATTCAACGAGGAGTTTGTGTTGTTCAAAGTGCTGTAATTCAGAATAATGTCAAAATTGGAAAATGTTGTATAATTGATACTGCCTCTATTGTAGATCATGATAGTGTTATAGGTGATTTTGTAAATATTTCACCAAACTCTGTTATTTGTAGTCATGTAAAAATAGGTAATGGTGTATTTATTGGAGCAGGATCTACAGTTATTGATCATATAACAATTGGAGAAAACTCTGTTATTGGAGCTGGCAGTGTTGTCGTAAAAGACATTGGACCTAATGTTATTGCTTATGGAAATCCAGCAAATGTGAGGAGAAAAAGGAATCCTGATGAGAAAGTCTTTAAATAATAGTAGAGAACTGGCCTTATTTATTGAATTTCGTAATTAATATCTTACAAATGCACAATCGGGAGAGCGAATTTGAACAAGCAAAAAATGAAAGGATGTATTTTCCAGAACTGGATGGACTCAGATTTTTTGCTTTCTTATTAGTTTTTATTAGTCATCAAAGTCTTCTTTCAAACATTCCATATTTATCTTCCGTGTTCAATTTTGGCTGGATTGGAGTTGATCTGTTTTTTTCATTATCAGCATATTTGTTTACGAAATTACTTATCTCAGAAAATTTAAAATCCGGAACAATAAGTTTTAGAAAATTTTATGCACGAAGAGTCTTTCGTATTTGGCCAGTGTATTACTTTTTCGTTGGTTTCTCAATACTATATTTTTTAATTATTGTAGACGGTGTTGTTACCAGTCCTATCTTAACGCGTTTAATTGGACTACTTACCTTTACCGATAATATTTTTTGCATAACTCATGGGTATGATTTACTTCCTTTTATAACACACTTGTGGACTATTGCTTATGAAGAACAGTTTTATGTTTTTATCCCAGTCTTGATTTTTATTTTAACTCGATCATCACATCGAACAAAGATTATATGGTTTGTTTTGAGTGTTGTTATTTTTAATCTAGCACGAATTGCGTTTATTTATAATAAGGTACCTCACCCAGCTATATATGTTTTGCCTTTTACACATTTTGAATCAATCATCTTAGGTATTGCTCTGGGTTTTGGAGGATTTGATTTTTTGTTAACTCGTTTTAAATCAATATATTTTCTTATTATTGGCATACTTCTATTTTTAGTTGTAATACAGTTGCCCAATGTGCAATTTATTTCATATTGGCTAACATTAACCTATTCCATTGTTGGACTATTGACATCTTTTATTGTGTTTTCAGTTCTACATAACAAGAAACTTATATATTTTTTTTCAATTAGTGCATTTGTGTTTTTAGGCAAAAGGTCTTATGGCTTATACGTATATCATACTCTGGGAATGGCAATGGCTCATGCTCTTTTCAAGATTAATATTGGACTGTCATTAAATCCCTTATCCGCATTTGTCTTTGGGCTATTTTTCACTATTGTAATATCAATTATATCATATCGAATTATTGAGAAACCATTTCTATTATTGAAAAAGAAGTATGAGATAGTAGTGTCAAGACCTATTTAGGGAAATTGTTATCTGAGTTTATTAAAAACACATTAGAGTTAATGTATAAATAATTGGTTATGGATTATGCTCCTATATTAATATCAGTCTATACTCGCCTTGATCACTTGATTAGATGTGTAGAGTCTTTAAAACATAATAAAATTGCTAAGGATAGTATTTTATATGTAGTTTCTGATGCAGCTGCCAATATTTCTGATGAAGATAAAGTTAATGCTGTTCGGCTATATTTAAAAAGTATTACAGGATTTAAAGAAATTGAAATTCTTGAGTGGAAGATGAATTTAGGATCTCAAAGATCAATTCCACAAGCTATTAATTATGTTTTTGAAAATCATGATAAATTGATATTTCTGGAAGATGATAACTTTTTAGCGCCAAATTTCCTTTCATTTGTAAATAAGGGATTAATTGCTTATGAAGATAGAAGCGATATTTTTTCAGTTTCTGGGTACAATTCCCCTTTTGAAATGCCCTTATTTTATAAAAATGATGTATATCTGCGATTTGGATTCGTAGCTTGGGGTGTTGGAATATGGAAAAAGAAATGGGTGAAGGTAGATTGGAGTATGAAAGAATTTAATTCTTTTGTAGACAATGAAACAAAGATTTCTAAGTTTAAGGAAATTGCTGAAAATTGTACTGGTCAAATTCAAAGTATGCGAAAGTCTGGAGCACTTTTGGTCGATGGTGTTGTTGCAGTTCATTTAGTTGATAAAGGTATGTATTCAATTTTTCCAGTTATTTCTAGAGTCCGAAATTATGGGCTTGATGGCTCAGGCGAGCATTGTGGAGTTAACGATATATATCTTAATCAAAGAATCTATGAAGAGGAGGTGGATGCCATATTTCCGTTAGACATTAGCCCAGACGCTCAACTGTTAGATTTCATTCAGAAGCAATATCGATTGTCTTGGGTTAAACGAATAATACAAAAGCTACCAATGGAATTTAAAGCTAAAGTGAAACGATTTATTTTAAATCGAGATTAGCAAATTCTCGCTAAGAGCTTCCCTTAAATTTGCAGAATATCTATATGTCTTGATTATATTTTATAGTTAACATCTAATTCAAATACCCTTGCAAGCTGCCAACAGAGTCATTATTAATACAAGTATTGTTTATGCGCGATTGATTTTTACACTTCTTGTAGGTCTGATAACAACCAGGTTAATTCTGAATGCATTAGGCGAAACCGATTATGGTATCTATTCATTGGTAGCGGGGATAATAGGTATGTTATCCTTTTTAAACTCATCTATGTCAATAGCATCTATGCGTTTTATGTCGCATAGTTTAGGTAGTGGAGATATGGACCTGGTAAAGCGTACTTTTAATACTACACTTGTAATTCATTTTTTTATTGGTTTTATGGTGGTTCTCATCATGGAAGTTGGTGGTTTGTTGATGTTCAAATACTGGTTAAATATACCTCCTAGTAGACTTTATGATGCAAAAGTAATTTTTCATTTCATGGTAATTACTACTTTTGTCTCCGTTATTTCTGTGCCTTTTGATGCTGTTATGAATGCCCACGAAAATTTTCTGGCAATTTCATTGATAATGATGCTACAAATATTGGTAGGGCTTGGAATTGCTATTTATATATCTTATTTAGGTTCTAATCAGCTTATAGTATATGGATTTCTTGTGTTGATCAATCAAATAATGATTAGGATAATCATGCAAATATATAGCCGTATAAGATATGCTGAATGTAAAATCAGGTTGAAAGATTATATTGATAAGGTTCTTATTAAGAGCATCCTTTCGTTTGCCGGCTGGAATATGCTTGGGGTTGCCTCTGCAATAGTTATAACTCAATCAAAAAGTATATTGTTGAATATGTTCTTTGGTGTTAATTTAAATGCAGCTAATGGTATAGCCAATACATTGACATCTCAATTGAATAATTTTTCAGCCAGTATGACTCAGGCCATTAATCCACAGATAATGAAGAGTGAGGGAGGGGGAAATCGTACTCAAATGAATCGATTAACTGTCATGGCAGCGAAATTTTCTGTGTTTCTTTTTGCAATTTTCTCTATCCCTGTTTTTATTGAAGCTCCTTATTTGTTAAAGCTTTGGTTAGAAAATGTACCTGATTTCGTTGTAATCTTCACAAGATTAATGATATTGGCCATGATGGTCGAAAAATTTACCTTTCCTTTAATCACGGCTATTAGCGCTGTTGGAAGAATTAGGGAAATTACTATTGTCGGATTATTAGCTATTTCTTTGACAATTCCCACTGCTTATTTTCTGTTTAAGGCTGGTATGCCACCTCAAACCATATTTATAGTTGGAATTTTGATTAGCCTTTTAACCGCATGTGTTAGATTGTATTATGGAAAAAAAATTGCAGAAATTAATATTAGATCATATCTCGAGGCGGTTGTGCTAAAATCATCTTTGCCCATCATACTGGCCGCAGGTTTTACCATTATTCCCTCCTTGTTTTTAATTGATAGTTTTGTCAGACTCGTTATGACAACTGGAATTTCAATTGTTGTTTCTGTAGTAATGATACGTTATTTTGGCCTAACAAATGAAGAATTCTCTAGAATGAAAAGTTTAACCCAGAGCTTATTAATGAGATTGAAACTCAAAAAAGAATAAAATATTATGTCATACAAAATTCCCCTCTTCGACCTCAATTTTGATGAGAAAGAAGGTCAGGCAGTCGCAGAAGCTATTAAAGATAACTGGATATCAACAGGTCCGAGGTGCAAAGCTTTTGAAGACCGGTTCGCCATGATGTTACAGGTAAATCATGCCATCTCAACCTCTAATTGTACGGTTAGTCTGCATCTTGCGCTTAAACTTATTGGGGTTGAACCAGACGACGAGGTTATTTGCCCTTCCTTAACCTTTGTAGCTACGGTAAATGCTATACGGTATATGGATGCAATTCCGGTTTTTGCCGACGTAACAAGTTATGAGTTACCGGTTATTGATCCTGAAGATATACGTAAAAAAATCACACCCAAGACTAAAGCAATCTTAGTGATGCACTATGGTGGGTTTGCATGTGATATGGATAGTATAATGAATATAGCGAACGAGTTCAGGTTGAAGGTTGTAGAAGATGCCTGCCATGGCCCTCTTTCCGAGTATAAAGGTAAAAAACTTGGCACCATTGGTGATATTGGCTGTTTTAGCTTTTTCTCCAACAAAAATATTAGTACTGGTGAAGGTGGTATGTTAGTTACAAACTCCAGCGAATTGAACGACCGTTGCCGGTTGCTGCGTTCTCATGGAATGACCTCTATGTCGTATGAGCGCGCCAGTGGCCACTCTACAACCTATGATGTAATTGAATTAGGCTATAACTATCGGATGGATGACATTCATGCCGCAATTGGACTGGTTCAGTTAGATAAAATTGAGGCTGATCTGGTGCAAAGAAATATGATCAGGGAAATGTACCTTAAAAAACTTTCGTCAATTGATGGAATATTAATTCCGTTTAAAGGCTATAAAGAATTTTTATCCAATTACATTTTTCCTATTGTCCTAAAGAATTCTACATTCGAAACGCGCGATAAAATTCGTGAACAATTAGCGGAAGCAGGGATTCAAACCAGTGTGCATTACCCTGCTGTTCACCGTTTTTCAATTTATAAAAAGTTTTACACAGAACTGCCAATAACAGATTATCTTGTAGATAATTTAATTACACTACCAATGTACTCTAAACTTACAAATGAAGACGTTTTTTTTATTGTAAATACATTGAATAGTATTTTATCTAATGAATAATCCTATTTTATTAGTTGGTGGGTTTATTGAGATTATTGAATTATGTGAGGAGAGTAATATTACAATTGTTGGTATTATTGATAATTGTAAAAACTCTGAATATAAGTCAATACCATTTATTGGAAGTGAAGAAAATATAGTTGATTGGGCGAACAAATTTCGTCAATTTGAGGTTGTCATTACACCGGATTCACCCGGTTTACGCAAGAAGCTTGCTACCTTTTATAAAGATTATGGTTTTAATTTTTCAAAAATCATCTCCTCGCAAGCAAGGATATCCAAAAGCGTATCTGTAAGTGAAGGTAGTGTTATTCAGTCTGGTGTTAACATATCGTCGGAAGCGGAGATAGGGGCTTTCGTTAAGATTAATACCAATGCAAATATTATGCATAATGTTAGTATTGGAGATTTTTCTACAATAGCACCTAATGCTGTTTTACTCGGTCATGTTAAAATAGGACAATCATGCTATATAGGCGCAAATGCTACCATATTGCCTAATGTAAGCATTTGTGAAAATGTGACTATTGGTGCAGGAGCCGTTGTAACCAAAAATATTGACACTCCGTTTGGCATTTTTGTTGGTGTACCTGCAAAACTGATCAAATTTTAAAATGATATTCCATGATTGCTTGCGAGAGATACAGATTTAATGATTTTACGCTGATTAATTATAGAAGACTTTTATCCCTTGCTTTAAAAAATTATTCATTCTCTCTTTTTTCAACAAGGAAGATATATAATTCAAATACACTACTTCTACGACATGATGTTGAGTTTTCTGTGCCAATAGCTTTGGAGATGGCAAGAATAGAACATAATTTAGGAATTAGAGCCACTTACTTCATTCAGCTTCATGGAGATTTTTACAATTCTTTGGAGGGGAAGACATTTAAACAAATTAAAGAAATTGAATCTCTTGGTCACCAGTTGGCATTACATTTTGATGCTCATTTCTGGGAAATTACTCAGGAAGATCGATTAGAGTTTTTTCTGATAAAGGATAAAGAGACTTTTGAGAAATATTTTATGACTGAACCAAAAGTCTTTTCATTTCATAACAATAATGCTTTTACACTTTCCTGCTTTAAAGAAACTTATGCCGGAATGATAAATGTTTATTCTAGCCTCTTTACAAATGTATTTGGTTATTGTGCTGATTCAACTGGTTATTGGCGCTACGAAGTTTTGGAAGAAAGGTTAAAAGAAGCTAAGGATAAAGTTTTGCAGGTTTTGATTCATGATGGTATGTGGGGAGATGAAGTCTTACCGCCCAGAAGACGAGTTTACAAAGTTATTGACGACCATGCTTCTTTTATGAAAAATAGTTATGACGAAACACTGAGAAGGTTTGGAGCAAAGAATATAGATTGGGAGGGGGAGATATAATGAGAAAAATAAAAGTAGCATGGATTTGCCATTTTTCAAATCAACAGATCAGGGAAAAAATTCCTCTTTCGAAGTTGTATTTTTCAAATTTCCTTCGACGTTTATTTGGTATGCCGGATATTCACTACCGTGATTTCGCGCCCTGGATAACAAGTTTGATTACGGAATTTGAAATGCTTAAGAACGTGGAGCTTCACATCATTGCCCCTCATCAGGGTTTAAAACAATTAACTGCTGAATTTGAATTCAATGGTGTTTATTTTCATTTTTTTAGACCAAATATAGAATATACGATAAGTAAATTCTATGAAAAATACATACCATTTAATAAAGCGAAATTTTTATTGAGCCGTATATTAGTAAAGCAATTATTTAAAGTAATCCAACCTGATATAGTAAATTTAGTAGGTGCGGAAAATCCCTATTATTCAATTACTGCATTGGATATAAAAACTGTACCGGTTTATGTGTTATTACAAACGGTTCTCTCAACACCTTTCAAAGATAAATTTAATTTTAACCCTGATAATTATCAGATAGAAGTTGAGAACCGAATTTTGAAGTCAAAAATGTATTTCGGAACAGCTTCAAGAATGTATCATGATTGTGTCCTTAGCAAAAATAAAGGAGCTAATGTGTTAGAGTTTTGGTTCCCAACGCAACGCCCACCTTTTATACCAGTTCAGCGTATTGAATTTGACATTGTTTTATTTGCTAGTAGTCTGAGTCAAATTAAAGGTGTTGAAGATGTTATAGATGCATTAAGTGTAGTTAAACTGGAAATCAAAACTGTTAAAATGAACCTGATAGGTTCATGTAATGAAAAGTATAAGAAATATCTCCAAAATAAAATCATTGAATTAGGGCTAGAAGACAATGTTATATTTAACGAATATTTCCCCTCGCACTCTGATATGTTTAAACAGGTGAAAAGGTCAAGAATTGCAGTGCTGCCTAATAAATTGGATGTTGTTTCCAGTACAATACGTGAGGCCATGTTTCTTGAAATCCCTGTAGTAACTTATATAACAACAGGAACACCCTACTTAAATAAAGATAATCAAACAGTGCTGCTTTCCGAAATAGGAGATATCACTGCGCTTGCAAAAAATATAATACTACTTCTGAATGATTCAGAATTACACAATACGATTGTTACTAATGCAAAAAACCTGGCAGTTAGAATATTTAGCAATTCTTCAATTGCGGAGAAACTTATAGAGGATAATAGTGCAATCGTTGAGCATTTCAGAAATTCTACTCCAATACCAAAGACATTATTATTTAATAGTGATAATTTTCCTGAATATTGAGATTGTTAACGCTAATAAAATTAAGAAGATGATGAGAAATATTAAGGCAAGAGAGATTCAATATCTTTTAAATGTAAATGACCAAGTAATTGGAGATACCGATTTGTACTTTAACAATGCCCCTGTTGCTGAATTAATTAATGATGAAAGTCTTGACTGGATTAATCCACTTAAATCTAATAAGCTTGATTACTTACTTAATTCGAAAGCAAAAGTAATAATCTGTGATAATTCGATTGAAATACCTGATAATATTGGCAAAGAAAAATGCCTGATTGTTGTAGAAAATCCGAAACTTACATTTTTAAGGATCGTAAATGCGTTTTTCTTGCGTAAAGTTAAATTTGGGATTCATGAAACTGCCAATATTCACCCTGAGGGAATTGTATCTGATAATTGTTTTATAGGTCCTTACACTTATGTTGGTAAATCTACTATTGGAGAAAACTCAATTATATATGGTCATTGTTATATTTATGATGGTGTGACCATCGGTAGTAATGTAACAATACATGCCGGAACCGTAATAGGAGCTGATGGTTTTGGTTACCAAAGAAATGAGAAAGGCGAATTTGAAAAATTCCCCCATATAGGAGGTGTGGAAATTAAAGATTTTGTTGAAATTGGTGCCAACACGTGTATCGATCGCGGTGCTCTGGGAAATACTATAATTGAAGAGGGCGTTAAAATAGATAATCTAGTACATATTGCGCACAATGTAATTATCGGCAAACATACTGCTGTAATTGCTCATTCGATGGTTGGCGGGAGTACAACAATTGGCGATTACAGTTGGGTGGCTCCCTCTGTTGCTTTGCGCGACCAGATTAAAATTGGCAATAATACCATTGTTGGTATGGGCGCTGTAGTAACCAAAAATATACCCGATGATCAATCATGGACAGGTTCTCCTGCCAAGGAACTTAGCGAGTTTTTGGCGATTCAGAAAAAAATTAAAAACCTTTAATCCGAAGTAACTTAAATTAACATTTTGGTGATGGAGCATCCTAAATACATTATAGACCGTCGAATAAACGATGAAAGCACTATTTTGCAGGCATTGCAAAAAATGGATGCGATTAACCGAAAATTGTTGCTTGTTTTTAAGGCAGATAGGTTTATTGGGGTATTGAGCATTGGGGACCTGCAAAAAGCCATCATCTCGAATCGCCCTTTCGATTATCAAATTGATAAATTGCTTCGTCGGGATTTTGTTTATGCTACTATCAAGGAACCGCAGCAGCAAGTGCTCGAGACGATGAAAAAACACCGCATCGAGTGTATGCCTGTTTTAGATGAAAAGGGCAATTTAGTTGACACTTACCTGTGGGAGGATGTTTTCAAAGAGTATCAGCTTAAAAATATTGACCTTAATCTTCCCGTGGTTATAATGGCAGGAGGGAAGGGAAGCCGTTTAAAACCTTTGACCAATGTAATCCCTAAACCATTGATACCCATCAATAATAAGACTATTATTGAAGATATTATGGATCACTTCGTGGATTATGGTTGCCATCAGTTCTATTTATCTGTGAATTACAAAGCAGAGCTCATCCGGTACTATTTTGATAGTCTCAACAACCCGGAGTACTGCATCGACTATTTTCAGGAAGATAATCCACTCGGCACTGCTGGTAGTCTTTCGTTGCTAAAAGGGAAAATAAATCGAACCTTTTTTGTAAGTAATTGTGATATACTAATTGACCAGGACTATTCCGAAATTTTGAAATATCACCTTGAAAATAAAAACGAAATTACCATAGTTGCGGCTTTAAAGCATTACCCTATACCATACGGCACTATTGAAACGGGTAATAATGGACGCTTGATTGAATTAACTGAAAAGCCGGAGCTTACTTTTAAGATTAATAGTGGGATGTATATTCTTGAACCCCAGGTTTTGAATGAAATTCCTGACAATCAGTTTTTGCACATTACCCAACTAATAGAGGGCCTGGTAAACCAGGGTCGTAATGTTGGTGTTTTTCCTGTTTCTGAGAAATCATGGAGGGATATTGGGGAGTGGAATGAGTATTTAAAAAACATCAAATAGGATAGATACAACATAACCCAACCATAATTATGACTGATAATCTTAAAAGGAATATTTCTAAAGATACAAGTAGTATAAAACGGATTGTTTTCACAGCACTTCCAGCGCTTGTTTTAGCAGAGATAGCTCAAAAAAAAGACCCTGTGCTTATTGCTTTCGGAGCAATATTAATTGCTATATGGATATATAATAGAACTCTGAGAAAAGGTCATCAGTTCGATTATATAATGGTTATGTTTATGTGCTGTTTGTTTCCTGTCCAAATTGGGTTTGGAGGGGTATTTCCTTTGGTTGCCATGCTGATTTATTTTATTCAACTATTTTCATTTCGTAAGTTTGGAGAGATCAATACTTCTGACGCATATTTTAAACCTCTTATTGGCATATTGTTGTTAAGCTCCGTTCTGGGTTGGCTGTTTGTAAATCAAAGTGATAATCTTAATTTATTCGTAAGCATTCTCTCTTTCGTTGGCATACTCTCGCTCCTTTATTTCTCAGGAAGTGTAATTGTGACGCCGTTACGGATTGTTTTATTTATTAAGCTAAATGTGTTTTTGACATTCTATTCTTTAATTGCATCTTTGAATACTATCGTGAAAATAATCCCGAATATGGTTCTCTTACCTCAATGGGCTGGGGAATGGATTAATACAAATGCATTATTTGAGGCAGGGGCAGGAGGAATTGTAGGAGTATCCCCACTCAATGGACAGTTTAATTTATTACTTGCTATTCTTTTTTTCTCATTTTATTTTTATTCCTTATCTAATACGCGATTTATCATCAATAAAAAAGTCCTGATCACCGGTGTAGTTTTATCTGTTATAAATATTTTTACTGCCGGGTCAAAAGCTGTTTTCACTTCAATGATTGTTCTTGTTTTTCTGGTATATCTTTTACAAAGGAAACTTTCTTCAGACAGAAAATTAGGGAAATCTCTTTACCAGGCAGTTGTTGTTCTCGTTATTACAGTTGGCATTTTTGGTCTTGTTTCAACTCTTGGATTCGATCATATATTAAAAAGATTTGAATATCAGATAGAAAAGAATGAGGAGAACACTGGCAAGGTATTTACACTTGAGGGAGTTCTTGATGGAACTGTGTTAAACAGATCAAACGCTTTTGAAGCTGCATTTGTAAATTATGATAGACGTAATTGGTTTATTGGCTATGGATGGAGTACACATGAGTTTCAGTTGGATGCGTTTTATGGAAATTCAGTTTTTAGAACAACAAGGGGTGGTAGCGCGCATTCTCAATATTTTTCTACACTTTTTCTGTTCGGGTGGATCGGGTTTCTCGCATTCTGGATATTGCATGTACGATTAATTAAAAAGTCTTATATATTTTTATCTCAAAAGATGCATCCAATCGAAAATAGGATTTTTGCCATGGCCTGTATAGGAATGGTATTGGCGTTAATGATCCATGGTGTTACCGCTGACAATACATGGTATGCCTCATATTTTGCATCTACATTAATTACTATTGGACTGGGCTTTTCAAATGTTAATTCTGTTAAATACCATTTTTAAAGAGGATATCTCACTAGAGTTGTGTCTTAGTTTGAGTAATATCAGTTGATTACAGCTTTATTCTTTGATGTCTTGAATCCCTTCGTTTAAAATATATATTTGATAGTGATGTTCTGTCAAATGCGGAAAGACCTATTTATTGAAGGATTTCATATAATATTTGGCTTAATTTTAAGGTCTTTTAGTTATTATTAAGATCAGATACATAGAAAATACATTTCAAACCTGCGTTCTTTCTTCATTCTCGCTTTCACTCCAGAATGTTTGGATATTCAGATTTTGTTTTTCCATTTGAAGATGGTCTCAAGTCCCCATCTGTACTTGTAAAAAATAGGTAAACATATGAGCAGATATTTGAATATTTGTGTTTATGACCACGAAAATTTTCTTTATTTTCAAAATCATGATAGTGGTCTCGATTCGGCTTTTTGGGGTATATGTTTGAACTCCTTTGTGTTGTCAATACAATGGTTTGGTTACAAACGACGCCACTACTTTTATTGGCCTACTCGTGTCGAAGTACATGGTATTGCATATTAGTTTTTGCTCTTATACAAAAGTAATATGCTTATTGAAAACTGCTATGATCTAAAGAAAACAATATTTGCCTTTTCCAAAATCAAATAATTTTCTGGAAGTAGAGAAAAGTTGTCCAAAGCATTATCATTTTTGATATTTTCTATCGTCAATATATTGACTATTTACTTGAAAACAAAATTATGCTCTTTCACACAAATGACAGTAGAACTAAATATATTATGATTCTTAAGTACTCAAAAGAAATTATTTAAAATAGATTTCAAATTTATAATGAATATGTTAAAAATATTAATTTCACACACAAGTTTATACAAAGGCGGTAGTTGGGGTAGGATTTTTCCACTTGCTACGGGTTTAGTAATTAACGGAAATGACGTAACAATTCTGACAACAAATAGGTCTTTCTCACTATTTACTCAACAACTCACCGTGCAAGGTGTAAAAATTATTATCTATCCAGAGATTATTCCTCCACGAATCTCACGTATGGGGTTTGGATTCCTGAGTCTTTTTTTTAAAATTGTTCATGTTGTATTTAACAAATATGATGTTGTACATTCCGACAATGGACATAGACCGTTATCAGGGATACCCTGCAGGCTTGGTAAAAGGCTTCACAAATCTGTGTATGTTGCCGAATGGTATGATTGGTATGGTAAGGGTGGGCAATATGATACCAAAAAGAAGCTTTTCAAGGTCATACTGGGCTGGTATGAGCTCATGTACGAAATTAAGGATAAAAAGGTTGCTGACGGTATTGTGGTTTTGTCAGAAGTGTTACGCGATCGAGCGAAAGCTTTTAAAACAGATGATCGAATTGTTAAAATTCATGGAGGTGCTGATGTATCCAATTTAAAGTTTCTTTTGGATAACTCTCTTTTGAAAAAAAAGTTTGGCATTAATCCATCAACTCTAACATTGGGATACATTAATTCCAACAGTTATATACTTGAAGAATTTTATCCTCTAATTAGAACAATTGAAGAATTTCATTTGAAAGATAAGGTTAAAATATTACTCTATGGCGATTCTGTTTCTTTGCAAAAACAATTAGCGCCTGATGTCTCCGATAAGATTATATTTATGGGTTGGGTTGATTATGCTGTTGATTTCGAAAAACTTCAGTTGACGGATGTATTCTTTTTGTTTAAGCAAGAAATATTAGGCAATCGCGCTGGATGGCCAAACTGTATTGGTGATTACTTAGCATGCGGTCGTCCTGTATTACTTAATCCGGTTGGCGAATTGGAAGCATTTACGAAAATGTACCCATATGCTTTTATCACAACAACAAAAGAACCTAAGACCATATACACTAAACTTGAGCAATTTCTGCAAAGCATAGAAAAGTACAAAAATGAAGGAAGAAGAATAAGACAACTTGCAGAAGAAGAAATATCATGGCAAAGTAAAAGTAGAGTGTTATTAAGCTTTTATCAGTATCTAATTACTAAAAAATAGAAATTTTAGCTTTTTTTATATAATCTTAACACTCCAGTTATACATGTGACTATGATAATTATAAAAAAAATGATTTTATTAAAAAACAACAATGATGGAAATGAATAGCCAAATATTGAAAATAGGGTTAGTTGGTGATCTATTTCCTGGTGAGTTGCCTTTTACCGTCAACTATGGTATCAAGTCCCAGTATAATACACACAGAGGTTTTCCATGGGTCAAAAATGTTAAAGAAATTTTAGGCGAACCTCAAATAATACTAGCGAACCTTGAAAGTCCGCTGCTACCAGCAGAACATGTGATTAAAAATACATTTTATGGAATGCCTGATTTCGCATTGTTTCTGAAAGCTTCAGGCATTAATGTGCTCAACATTGCCAACAATCATATTCTTGAGCATGGCTCGAATGGTTTTAACAGCACAGTTCATATTCTCGAATCTGCAGGCTTGGGGGTTGTAGGCTATGTTGAAAATGGTAGATCAAAAGTATTATACAGAAAAATCTGCGGAAAATTGATCGCAATTGCAGGATTCAGTAATGTAGATCTACATGTAATTACAAACAACAATCATTTCCCGGAACTCTCCGAGGAGAGTGTTTTAAAGACTTTAACTGAAATGACCGAGAAAAATGCCGATGTTAAAATTTTAACTTTTCACTGGGGCAATGAGTACATTCACATACCCCAGTTGGAACAAAGGCGTATAGCTAAAAAGTTTATTGACTATGGTGCTGATATTATTACTGGTCACCACCCTCATGTCATTCAGCCTTATGAATCATACAAAAATGGTCATATTTTTTACTCATTGGGTAACTTTATGTTTGACTACTCCCATTCGCAAATGGTCAGTAAAGGCCTGGTTGCTCATCTAGAATTTGGAGGGAAAAATGAAGTTAAAGTAGTACTGAGTGGCGTGAAGTTATCGTATAAGGGAACAATGTCTTCATTTTCTCCTATATCTTTTGATCAATACTACGGTAAGATATTATATTTATATAACAAGTTTCTTAAACTTTCTGACGATGATTACAATAAGAAATACTATTCTCTTTTAAAGAGAAATCGTTTCATTCAAAGAATTTTAATGAAGACCTCAATCATCAACGAGTTTTTTAGAATAAGCTTTACTGACAAATTCAAATTATTAAACAATATTTCATATTATTACAAGAACAGAGTGTCTTGAAATTGTGACTATCCACCTTAAAACTTTTCGTTTTTTATTCCCAAGCAAATTACTGTTTAATTTTGGGTATTTTTTGCGGGAATAATTATCCAATAGAATTATGGCAATTAAAAAATATTTAACTGAAAATATCATCCTCCCACTAAGTGATTTAATCACTGGTAATTCGGTTTATGACTCTCTACAGTTTCTAAATCAAAGTCAATATTGGTCACGCATTGATTTAGACAGATATCAGAATGCTAGGCTCAGGAACCTTATTAACCATGCGTACACAAATGTACCGTTTTATCATGAGTTATTCTTGGACATGGGTCTTAAACCAGAAGATATTCAAAGTAAAAACGATTTGCACAAACTGCCTATTGTTACAAAGGATATGCTTAAAATGAACAAAGTAAAGAATCTTTCAGGAAAAATAGCAAAAAAAGATTTAGTTTATTTAAGTTCAAGCGGTTCAACCGGAGAGCCATTTCAGTTTTATTCAACAAAAGAAAAAGAATCGATAAATAAAGCTGCAGCCATCAGAGCATGGTATTGGATGGGATATAAACTTGGTGATAAATATGTTAAGTTGAGTATGAATCCAAGACCCTCATATATCAAAAAGCTGCAGGATTATTTTAATAACTCTTTGTATCTGTCAAGTAACCAATTGATTTCTGAGGAACTACAAAGGATATATAAAGAAATCCTGAGTTACAATCCTAAATTTGTTAGATGCTATCCGGTTCCACTTCAATTTCTTTCGAGGGAAATAGCCTCTATTTCTAAGACTTACCGAGGTAATTCACTTGTCGCAATTAATACTACTGGAAGTACACTACAAGACTCTGTGCGAGATGAGATAGAGAAAGTTTTTGGAGTTAAGATTTATGATTCATATAGTTGTGAAGGAGGAACAATTTTTGCACAATGCTCTTGTTCGAAATACTACCACCCTGCTGAAGAATGTGCAATCTCTGAGTTTATTGAGGATGCTGTAACCCTTTCAGATGCCCGTAGACCACGTAGGCATATAACAACCGATCTCTTCAATTATGCATCACCATTTATTCGATATGATACCCAGGATTATATTGTATTAGGGGGAGAAAAAAGATGTGATTGTGGCAGACCTTTTATTAATATTGAACAGATAAGGGGAAGAGATAGTGACATAATCAGAACTCCTTCAGGTAAGCTCTTGATAGTTGAGAACTTTGTGGCATATTTTGAATGGATAACAGAAGTTGATCAGATTCAAGTTATTCAAGAGGAAATTGATAAAGTTATTATTAAATTAGTAGTTAATGTTGGTTTTACAAAGGAAATTGAGAAAAATATTTATACTTATTGGACGAATTATATAGGTAATGATGTTGAGTTGATAATTGAACTTGTCGAAAAACTTAATTTGACTCCAACAGGTAAATTAAGAACCGTTATACGCAATCCTAAAATTAGACTTAATGATTGATCGCAAGATTGTTGTTGCAGTAATTAAGGGAGCCATCACATTTATTCCGGGGGCTAATTATTTTTTAAATATTAAAAGGAAAAAAACGAGACATAGTGGGGCAAATGCGTTATTTTCATACTCATTGTGGCTTACTAATTTGGTTTATTTTGTTGAGCAAAAGATTCAACCCGACTTTTCAAGATTGGCAGAAATTGGCAACGGAGGGTCATTAGGCATCGCTTTTTGTGCCTTTTTAACTGGAACAAAGAAGTATTTCAGTTTCGAATATAGAGATAATATTGATTTTCAGGAACAAATTGAATTGTTAGAAAAAATTTCATTGTTTTTTGATAAATCCGAACCCATACATTACTTTGAGAAAATAAATATTAAAGTCACCGATTATTCTTTTCCTGAACAAATAGTATTGCCTAAAGAGCAGCGAACCAAATTATTACAATTGTTGAAATTAGACCTTCAGAATAAATTAGTCGGTTCTGAATTGATAATTTTAGTCAATAATTGGGAAGTTCAGAATCCATTGAACATATCTTTTGTCTTCTCACGAGCAGTTATGGAGCATGTTAAGAGTCCACTTGCCATATACAAAGCGCTTAAAATTCACATGAATGAAGATGCCTTAATGCTGCATGATATCGAGTTTCATTCACATGGAATTACAAGTATGCATGGTGATCATCGCAAAATATCTTTCTGGTTGTGGTTTATCATTTTTGGTAAAAGGCCGTTTTATTTAAACAGATTGAATATGTTTGGCCACATACATCTTATTGCTAATAGTGGTTTTTTAATCCTTAAGTCAGATGAACGATTTATAGGTAATTCGCACCTCTCTTTTGGAGGTGTGATTGTTGGCAAACGACAATAACCAGACTTCAATTTTAAAACCTTTTGATTTAATGAAAATTCTTTTTCATCTCGGTCATCCTGCGCATTTTCATTTGTTTAAGAATGTGATTTCTAAACTTTCCTCAAATGGGCATACCATAGCTATCCTGATTAAAAAAAAGGATGTTCTGGAAGATTTGTTACAAGCATCAGGTTTAAAGTATCATAATATTTTACCTTTAGGTAGGAGAGATACCAAACTGGGAATTGCAATGGGGATGTTAGAGTCAGATTATAAGATTCTTATATTTTCATTGAAATTCAAGCCTGATTTGCTAATCGGAACTTCTTATGCTATTTCTCATATTGGTAAACTTTTAGGAATTCCATCTTTGAATGTAAATGAAGACGATGCCAAAGTTGTTCCGTTGTATAGTAAGTTGAGTTACCCATGGGCCACTCATATTTTATCCCCGGTGGTTTGTGACAATGATAAGTGGAAGCATAAAACCATTTTTTATGAGGGGTATCATGAGTTGGCTTATCTCCATCCTGATAATTTTAGTCCTTCAATTGATATTCTAAAGAAATATATACCCAATGAAAAACCTTTCTTCCTGCTTCGTTTTGCTAAATTAAACGCACATCATGATAAAGGAATCTGTGGTATCAATGATACACTTGCCAACAAAATTATTGATTTACTTAAACCCTATGGTAGCATTTATATTACTTCTGAAAGAAAGCTGGCAAGTGAATTTGAGCCGTATAGACTAAAAGTACCACCGTTAGAACTACATCATATTATGGCTTATGCATCGATTTATATTGGTGATAGTCAGACGATGGCAGCAGAATCTGGCGTTTTAGGTGTTCCTTTCATTCGGTTTAACGATTTTGTCGGTAGGATTGGTTATTTGAAGGAATTAGAAGAGAAGTATTGTTTAGGTTTCGGAATTAAATCTGATCAACCTGAATTGCTTCTTGAAACTTTAAAGAAATTGTTATTCATGCAGGATAGAGCTGAAGTGTTTGCTTCTCGTAGAACTATTATGTTAAAAGATAAAATTAATGTTGCTGAATTCTTGTCCTGGTTGATTGAAAATTACCCCGATAGTATTACCCAATACAAAAAGGACCCTAAATTGCAATTCAGATTTCATTAGGTTGTTGTTTTCATTTTCTGATTGTTTAATTTGAGATTTTAAATATCATTATGGATTATTCTTTTGATTTATATTCTGCCCTCATAAACTCCCTGCTCCGGCGGGGTTTTTTGTTTTCTACTATTACCGGGTATTCGCAAAATCATACTATCAACGACAAGCTGATCCTTCTCCGTCACGATGTGGAAGCCAGTTATTCCCATGCGCTCCGGTTTGCACACATTCAGCATGCCCTTGGCATCAGGGGAACTTTTTATTTCAGACTATTTCCTTTGGCTGAGAATGAAAGGATTATCAAAGAGATTGCACAACTCGGTCATGAGATTGGGTATCACTATGATGACTTGAGCGAATGCCATGGTGATTATTCAAAAGCCATCATTCGTTTTGAAAGAAACCTCAACTTCCTCCGGCAATTTGGCCCGGTGAATTCTATCACCATGGAGGGGGCGCCCCGATCCAAATTCGATAATCGCCTGCTATGGCTCGGGAGGTTGGAATCGATGAATTGCGAGAAGACGAGACATGAGACCATCACAACTCAAAATTCACAGCTTGTTGCTCACTATTCTCAACTCATTGCCAAAAACCCGAATCTTCCTAAATTCGATTACCGTGACTTTGGTATTACCACTGAACCCTACTTCGATCTCGATTTCGACCAAATTTTCTACCTTACCGATACAGGCCGCCGTTGGGATGGATGGCGTGTGAGTGTGCGTGACAAGGTGCCGCAACAGGATGAATGGATCAGGAAGGGGCTGGTTTTTAAATCAACCCATGACATTATTCAGGCTGCCGAAGAGGGTAGGCTTCCCGATAAAATCATGATGACTTTCCACCCGCAACGCTGGACCGATAACCGGCTGCTTTGGCTGAAGGAGTTGTTGATGCAAAACGTGAAGAATCAGGTGAAGCGGGTGTTGATAAGGTGAGAGGTGAGCGGTGTATATGCAAATTTAATTTCGGCGTTCTTCTGCAAAATTGAATCAACAGTTTTAGGCGATTTTTCTCCAGGTTTAAAAGGCTGGGTGGCAATGCTCCGTTTTTCGGCCGTTTTCTCGGGCTTAACCGGTTTTGAACAGCAATGCTCCGTTTTTTAAGTTTTTTTTTACCTATTTGGAGCGATATAGAACCCCGTTTTTTGGGTGGGGATACCCCATTTTACTCACCAAGGCTACCGGAGTTGTCCACGAATTACACGAATTAACACGAATCAGGAAGAAGAAGAGATTCGTGGATAAAGAAAAGCAGCGTCCGCAGAAAACCGCGAAAGCAATTCGTCAAATTCGTTAAATTCGTGGATAAAGAAAAGAAGTGTCCACGGAAAAGCGCGAAAGCAATTCGTCAAATTCGTCAAATTCGTGGATAAGAAAAACAGCATCCACAGAAGAGCGCGAAAGCAAATCGTCAAAATCGTCAAATTCGTGGATAAAAAGAAGCCTCCACGGGCTTGCTCTCATCTCTCTCCCAAATTTTCAATCGTTTTCCATTTTCAGGCATGTTTTCACACCTGATTTCACCCTCTTATAAAAAAAAATCAACTTTTTCTAGTTTTTTTATGTGAAATTAATCACGCAAATTACCAATTTAAATAATTGATTACGTGTTATTTACAACTCAGACTTACCCCAAAGTCGTACCAAAGTTAGGCCAAAGATATGTTTTTCTTATGAATCGCCTATTGTTGTAGTAATTATGGTGTATATTTTATATGAAGAAATCATAACTATATAAAATTTTCGGCACGATTTTTGTTTTGGCCATTTTATAACCACATTTTTCTGATGTAGGATCGGTGCAGAACCCCTGCCGGTTATCGGTGATATCGCTATTGATTTAACAGCGGGCTGAAGGGGTGACATTATTGTAGAACAAATATTTCAAAAACAACCGAAACCCTGAAGGGGTGTAATTATTATAGAAAAGGAAATATCAACACAACCGAAACCCTGAAGGGGTGTAATTATTATAGAAAAGGAAATATCGATACAACCGAAACCCTGAAGGGGTGTAATTATTATAGAAAAGGAAATATCGATACAACCGAAACCCTGAAGGGGTGACATTATTGTAGAACAAGAATTTCAAAAACAACCAAAACCCCGAAGGGGTGACATAAAACAACCAATTATAGCTGGCACATTATCACAAATATAAATTCAAATCGTTTTTGCCGTAAAAGATGTGAAAAGCTTAATTGGTAAAACCGATAATGGCTGTTTCGATCGTGGTGCGAGAAATTAAAACAAATCGAACAATTTTACCATGGATAGAAATTTGTGGGAGAAAATATTCGTTTAAATGGATGATGGATAATGTCACCCCTTCGGGGTTAAATAACATTGGTGAATAATGCTATCTATAATAATATCAGCCCTTCGGGCTTAAATAATAACAAATTCCGAAGGGATGACCAACCGTTGGAAAACATCGATAGGCTGGCGCGAGATGATAGCGGCGCAATTGTTTTACGGAGAACCACGGAGTGGTAAAATTTTTTCTCTGTGTAACTCTGTGTCTTCTCTGTGTAACTCTGTGTAACAAGGCTTTGACCCCCGAAAGCTTTCGGTAGACCTTGACTTGCTGGCACAAGATGCCGGACACGCGATTGTTTCACGGAGAACCACTGAGTGGGAAAATTTCTTCTCTGTGTAACTCTGTGTCTTCTCTGTGTAACTCTGTGTAATAAGGCTTTGACATTGACTTGCTAAGGCGGGATGTTGGACACGCGATTGTTTCACGGAGAACCACAGAGAACCACGGAGAACCACAGAGCTAAAGATTAAATAAAAAGGTTGTGTTTTAAAATGATGTAGAAATTTATTATTTTTGTAATAAAATGGTTAAAAGATGAAAATAGAGACACTACTTTCAAGACTTAGTTATCAAGAGAAAGAAGATTTATACCAAAGGCTTGAAT
>Ga0209319_1000736_pt1 | contig 36456 bp, 32 predicted proteins | sample RifGroE2_FD_184000 | JGI IMG/M metagenome (GOLD analysis project Ga0209319, IMG submission 184000) | Groundwater microbial communities from Rifle, Colorado - Groundwater E2 (SPAdes) (version 2) | ecosystem: Environmental > Aquatic > Deep subsurface > Groundwater | place: Rifle, Colorado, United...
TGGCGTCCATTGAAACCGGATAATTCAAAGAGACCGTCCGCCAATCGCCGTCGTAAAACAAAAAACACTGCCAAAAAATTCTGGAATCCTCGGAGACGATGTTGGTCTGCCAGAAACCGATTTCAACAAGCGGTTTCAGGCACATTGAGTGGCTTGAGAAAGTGGTGTGCTTTTCCGGCCTTTCCTGCTGCATCATATGCCAGAAAGTCGCCGAAAAGGCGATGGTCCTTGCCAGCGCCGGCGCTTCCCAAATGTTGTTCGTGAAAAACGGAATAGGCTGAAAACTGGAACGCAAGGGTTTTTCGCAGGTTAAAAACGCGTGAGTCAACCGGCCGAAAAAATCGGCAGGAACGTTCGTGTCAACATCAAATACGGAGACGAGGACGTTCTCACTCGCGATTTCCAAAGGATTAATGATTTTTTCCACCGCTTCTTTGGCGGCCAATGTTTCGTTTGAACCCTTGCCCGCGAGTTCGCCGGCGATGTCTTGAGGATGAACCGTCAACAAAAAACGGAAAAATTTATCGCCGAATTCCCGTTCAATCAATCGGCCGGTTTCGCTGACCGATTCTCCCTCTGGTCCGAGCCGGGCACGCTCTTCCTGAGACAAAACGACGATAAAACGGTTAAGAGGATAATTGGATTGAACCAGCCTGTCAAAGGACTGTTTGACGACCGCGAAACTTTCGTTATACATCGGAAAAATTATCAAATGATAAATTTTTCGCCAGTCCTTATCCTTTTCGCCCGCCAATTTTTCAAGCCAATTGACGCTTTGATTCTCCCTCATTTTTTTAAAAGACGAGCGCAGGTGGAACGACAGATAAACGGTCTTTGCCAGCCAATAGACGTCAAAAGCAATTATAAAAACGGCAATCCACACCGGCTTGGCCCAAGACAAAAAAACAACGGCAATCAAAGTTCCCCAGCCGAGAAACCCCGGGAGCATTTCTAAGGCGCGGTAAATTCGCCGTTCTTTGGGATCGGTCAAATCGCCGGCTTTGCCCGCGCGAAGATAATATTTTAACTCGCTGTTCATCCCGTTAGAAGCAGGTCGCGGTCGTGCCGCACCCTGCAAAATTATTTTTGCTTATTTTTGTTTGACTTTTTGTTATCATAATAAATATTATTTTATCGCGACCGCGGCTTCTAACGGGATTCATATTTTGAGACAACCTCTTTGTATTGTATATCAACTAAGACAATAAAAAAAGAGAGCGGTTTGGCTCTCTTTTTTTTTAAGCTCTAAATTTTTTCGGCACTTTTATTTCTTTCGGCAGAAATTTTTCCGCGCCCGGCTTAAATCTGTTCGCGTAAGGATCCGACAAATCAATGTATTTGTTTGACGACCCATAATCCCACTGCATAAAATGCCAGCAGTAAGCAACATAGTATTTTGAGGCCATCTCGGGCCGGTTAAACGCGTTGACCAAAAAGCCGCGCAATTCGGCCCGGGCACCTTTGGGCGGCTCGGTAACCGCTTTTTTTATTTCGCAAGGAGAAACAATTCGCGTCGCGAAGTCCCGAAAGCGGTAATAAAGCCCGCGTTCGCGGCGGAGGTCGTGATATTGGATGTTGACCGTTCGGGCAAAATTTAAAAAGTCATTCAGCGAATTTCTCGTTCGCCCTTTGAAAGACGAAAAGGCCAAGCCGCGGTCAAGAGGCCTTCGCGTTATTTTGCTTAACTCTTCGTCAAGAATAAACTTTTTCGTAACCCAATCAACGTCGCCGAGCAAAAGACGCGGTTTTTCCTTCAGTCGGGAAAGGCCATCAAGAACAGTTCCCCATTTTTCAACGATATCTTTGTCTTCTTCGCCGCCGCCACAGCCGCTTACGTGAGACAGCGCTTCCTCCAGCAATATTTTTTGAATTTCAAGAGCCGTGTATTTTTTTCCGTTTTTCAATTCGGCCCGGAACTTCAGGGACGGGTCAAAAGAAAATTGGCGATAACTCTGGATCGCGTTTTTGAGAGCGAGATTGCGGTTGAAACAGCCGTCTTCAATCATATCAAGAATAATCCGGGCAGTTCCGAATTTGAGGTAAAGCGCGGCGTTCGCCATGTTTGTGTCCCTGCCCATAACATGAAGACGGCAGAGATATTCGCCCGCGTGCGACTCGTTCTTCCCGTTAATCATCGGCAAAAAAGGCGGGCCGGAATTCGCGACCGCGTACCTGACAAACCACGCCCGCTGGGAAAGGGCGAATTTAAGTTCTTCCGACTTCGAATCGTAAATGACGTCGCCGGCGCCGGTGTAAATGACGCTGCTCATCAAATAAGCGAGAAAAAAATCTTTAGCGGCGTTTGAGCCGTAAGCGGCCAGGGAATCAAAAATTTCCGGCCTTACGGCGTAATTTTCATGACAGCCGTAAGTGTGCCGCTTGCCATCGTGATTGTTTCTGTACAAATAGATTCGCGAAGGCAACCCGAACGCCGCCAATTTCTCGTTCGCTTCCGCCTGAAGTTCTTCAAGCAGACGATCTCCCGCTTCGGAACAACAAACGAGCTGACGGGCGCTCAAACATTCGGGGGTAGCGTATTCCGGATGATCCCCCGCGTCATAATAAAATCTTCCGCCGTTTGCCAAAAAATAATCGGTTTTCCACGACATCTCCCGCGCGGCGGCTTCCCGCAAACACAAAGGAATAAATCTGTAATAAAGCCATTTCGCGATTTCCAGCATTTCCAAATCGCGAGGCAACTGTTTGATAATCATGCCGTATTCGGTCTCTTGTCCCAAAATCCGTTTTTTTCTCATGCGCAATGCCACTCTTTTTGTCAATGAACTTATTCAAGAATTTAACATAGACAAGGAGAGATGTCAAAAATAAAACAATAAAAAAGAGAGCTTTTTTGCTCTCTTGTGTTTAAATATTTTCCGTTACTCTCCACCCTTTTGGACGAAGTTTTTGACGAATTCTTCGGCATTCTCTTCAAGGACTTCGTCAATCTCGTCCAAAATCTCATCCATGTCTTTTTTCTTCTTTTCGTCTTTAGGTTTCTGCTCCGTCGTTGTTTCTTCTTTTTTTTCTTTGTCTTTTTTCTGGTGTTTTTGCGACATTTTCATCTCCTCTTCTCGTTTTTTTTTTGAAAAATCTATTTTAAAAATATCATAAAACTTCAAATCTGTCAAAATTATCCAAAAATAAAAGAGGACGATTTGTCCTCTTTTTTAATTATTCGATTCATTTGAATTTTTTCAACAAAACATCAACGATTCCTTTGGTGCAGTCAAAAGGATCAAGCTGGACGCGCCCCAAACCGTGAATTTCAAGAATGTGCCAGTGCATGTCCGTAATCAGCTCTTTTAAATGCCGCGCGGCCATTCCGCGGATGTAAGCGCGGGTATCGGTCGGCGGGTTGCCGACCGCGTTCGAAATTTCTTCGTCGGAAACGATTCTTTTTATCGCTCCCTGATTTTGGAGAACGTGATAAACGCCGGTGTCCGGATTAATATTGTGATATTCAATGTCAAGCTGTTTCAGCCAACAACCGAGATTTTCCGCCACGCCCGATTTCTTGGTTTTGATCGTTTTCCGGCCGCAGTTATCCCAATTCGCGCCGCACTTGACGAGATACCTTTCAAAAATCCGTTTTTTAATCCGCCAGTCAAGCTTGTCGTCCAATAGGGACGGATCGCGCTCAAGCGCGTCAAGCGCGTAACTCCATTTTTCAATCACGTCGGCCTCAACCGACGTCAGATTATTGCCGCGATATTCCTTCACGGCTTTCAATAATTCTTTCTGAACGTCCAAAGCCGAAACCGTTGTTCCGTTCGCCAGTTTAATCACCGCTTTCTTGCAGGTCAAATCAAAGGAAATCTCGCGCAAGGCCTTAACCGGTTCTTTAAAAGCAAGATGACCGAGACGCTCGGCAAAACCGGAGGAAAGCCAGTCCAAAATCAGGGCGGTAACTCCGGTTTTCAAGAAAATAGACCATTCGGCCATGTTTGAATCGCCGATGATTACGTGAAGCCGCGAAAAATCAAAATCGTTCAAGTAAGAACGGTCGCGGGTGTTGATGATTCCCCGCTCGCGCGTAGTTTCGGCGGAATAAAGGCGGGTAAAAAAATCCGCGCGCTGGGAAATCTGGAAACGGTAAGCATCCTTATCTACAGGAGTTGCCGGAGTTTCTTCCGTTTCCACCCCATTAGAAGTCTTACTTGTAACGGAATCAACAATGTCAGATTCAACATACTCGCCGCATCGTTCGGAACGTCCGGTAAAATGACGGAACTTTTGTTCTCTGAGATAACAAGATTCGCTTTTCTCCCGTTCAACGCCGATTTTTCCGGCGCCGCAGAAAATCTGCCTGGTGATTAAAAATGCCGCAAATATGCCGGCCAACGAACCCCGATTAGAAGAAGCGCCGTTCCGGCAATTACGTTCGTAATATTGGCGGTACCATTCGGAAGACATCATGGATTCCCGCGTTATTTCCCTAAAAAGAGAGGCGGGAACGAGATAATTTTCATGGCAGGCATAACTTGAGCCCTTGCCGTCGCTGTTGTTTTTGTAAATCTTGATCTCCTGTCCGAGCTCCGCCGACGCCTTGCGCCGCGAGGCCTCAACGATTATTTCGCCGGCTTTTTCGTAAAGGATTAAATCGCGGGCATTGGTCACTTCGGCCGTTGAAAATTCGGGATGACTCATATCAACGTAAAAACGGCTTCCGTTTTCAAGCAGGAGCCCCAAAGCTCCGATCAAGGCCTCGGAACGCTGAGACAACGGAAGATCAAAATGTTCTTGAAACCATTCTTTGTCTTCGGCCGTCAAATGCTCCGGGCCGGCAAGAAGACGGGCCATCCGCTCGGCCTCAATCTGGAAATCGCCGTCTCTCCTTCGCCATCCGTAAAGATGACTTCGGGAAAAAAACGGGTAAGGACATTTTTTAAGCAGAAGGTAAGCCGCGCTATTGTCCGGACGCGCGTCCGAAGCGCCTTTGACGAGAATGGCGTATTCGGTCTCCGAACCCATAATCATTTTTGCCAATTTAAATCTCCTTATGTTCAGGTCATTTTTGATTTCTGTTAAAGGACTTGAGAAGAAAATAACATAAATGATTAAAAAAGTCAAAACTAATCGCAAAAACAAAAAGAGGACCGTTTTTGGTCCTCTTTAATAATCAATTTTGCCTTAATTTTTACAAATAATGTCCCGTTGGGACGTTTTCAACTTTCTTTTCCGGCTCTTTCGCGGTTTCCTCCTGGATGAGCGTTCTGACGTTCATCACCCGATCTCCGCGCTTTCCGGAAATTCTCAGCCAATCCTCGATCCCTGCCGTGGTGTTGGGCAGGTCTTGATTTTCTTTGAACTCCTGCTCAATCGCGTCGTAAAGATCCTGGAGGCGGATTCCTTTTTCACCGCCGCCGAGTTCCCTTTTCAAGGCGATCTTTTTCGCCCGGCCAACAACGCTTTCAATGACCGCTCCGGACATGAAATCCTTGAGATACATAATTTCTTTTTTGCCCGAAGCGTAAGTAATCTCCAAAAACTGATTTTCAGTTTTGTTGGGGTCGTAGATTCTCGCGACCGACCTTGGAATCAAATAATTGGCGGCGAGCTTTGAAGGGTCCTTACCGACAAGATATTTAATCTTCTGGCCCTCTCCGTCAAAACGCGGATTTCCGTTCTTGTCGCGCGGGACGTAATAATCGCTCTCGTAGTTGGAAACGTCGAAATACTGGGCGCCGAAAGGCAGATCGGACGTCAGATATCTTATAAAAATGTCGGTGGCCCCGCGTTCGTCCGGCCTGTCAATTCTGATCTTCAGGTCAAGCCGTCCGGGTCTTAATATTGCCGGGTCAATCAAATCCTGTCTGTTGGTCGCGCCGATTATGATGACGTTTTTCACTTCTTCAACGCCGTCCAGCATCGTGCAGAACATCGTGACGGCCGTCTTTTCAACATCGCTTGAAATACCGGAACCCCTCATCGGGAAAATCGCGTCCATCTCGTCAAAAAATATGACAACCGGACAATTCTCATTCGCCTTTTCCTTGGCTTTGGCAAAGGCCTCGCGAATTTTCCGTTCGGTTTCGCCGACCCATTTGGTTAAAAGCTCGGGACCCCTGACGTTTAAAAAGTATCCCTTAAGGTCTTTCTGGCCGGTCTTTTCCCTGACTTTCTGGGCAAGGCCGTTGGCGATTGCTTTGGCGATCATTGTCTTGCCGCAGCCGGGAGGGCCGTAAAGCAAAATGCCTTTGGGCGGACGGATCTTGTATTCCCTGAACTTGTCCGGATAAAGATATGGCAGTTCTATCGCGTCGTGAATCGCCTGTATTTGTTCGTTGAGGCCTCCGATTTTCTCGTAAGCCACGTCCGGCGCTTCTTCAATCGCCAGATCGTCAACCTCGGATTTTGGAAGCCGTTCAACCAGAAAATGAGATCTGGTCATAAGAAGCTTGTCGCCGACTTTAATGTCGCGGGGAGAAAGCAGTTCGCTGAAGTAAGCCACCATCTTTTCGTCTTCCAAACGGGTGGAAACGAGAGCGCGGCCGTTGCTCATCACGGTTTCAAGCCGGACTTCCTCTCCGAGTTCCTCAAACTGGTCAAGCGCTTCAACAATGTGCATATCCGCGCTCAACCGGACAAGCTGTCCTCTTTTAAGATTCTTGATATCGAGATTGGGAGCCAGAACCTGAATAATTTCCCCTTTAACCATTATCCTCACCATGTTGTCGCTATCACTCACGACCGCCAGAAAAGCTCCGAAAGAATTTGGCGGGGTCTGAAGCGCTTCAAGCTCCTCTTTCGCTTTGCGAAGCGCCTCTTCTTTGGCGCGAATGTTTTCGGCCGCCTTGGCCAGAATTTCGTTCTTTTCCTCTTCGTATTTTTCGCGAAGAGCTTTCATGTGCTGCTGGTAAAGTTTCAGCTTCTGCTGAAGATTTTCAATCTCTTTTTCTAACTGCCTAATCTCCTGGTTATTAGACATCTTACCGTCTCCTTTCCGCTTCTTTCAAAGGTTTCAAAACGCATCATCCTTTGTCCTCTCGATTATTTTGTTAAAGATTGAGCCTATTCTAACAAATTTTTCTAAAAAGGTCAAGTCCCCGCACAAGCATAAATAAAAATCTATGGGAGTTCGACTCCCATAGATTTTGTGCCGCGCCAAGATAAGTGCGCGTGCTAGGATTCGAACCTAGAACCGTCGAGGTATATAAAAAAACTTTTTGGTGTGCGCACTAGGATTCGAACCTAGAACCGTCGAGGTATAAGCTCGATGCTCTACCGTTGAGCTATGCGCACGTTATTTTATTCCCATAATTTGTTCAAACTCTTCGCGCTCTATCGTTTCTTTTTCTATCAAAGTTTTGGCTATCAAGTTAAGTTTTTCTCTTTTTTCCGTGATGATTTTTTCCGCCGTCTTGAAAGCATTGCCGATAAAGCGGGCGACTTCCTTGTCAATTTGAGCCGCGACTTCTTCCGAATAATTTTTTTCCTGGGCGATTTCCCGTCCCAAGAAAATCAATTCCTGCCTGTCGCCGAAAGTAATCGGCCCCAATTTCTCGCTCATTCCGTACTGAGTGACAAGGCGCCTGGCGAGGTCGGACGCTCTTTGAAGATCGTCGGAGGCGCCGGTGGTCAATTCGTCAAAAACGATTTTTTCAGAAACGTATCCGCCCAGCGCGACCGCCATGTCGGCCAAAAATTTTGAACGGCTGTAAAGCCGCCTGTCCTCAACCGGAAGTTTTAGAGTATAGCCGGCGGCCCTACCCCTCGCGACAATGGAAATCTTGTGTACCGGATCGGAATCGGGCAGAGAAGCGGCGACCAAAGCGTGGCCGGCTTCGTGGTAAGCCGTGATTTCCTTTTCTTTCGACGAAAGAATGTGGCTTTTTCTTTCAGGACCCAAAAGAACCTTTTCAATGGAAGTGAAAAGGTCGTCCAGAACAATGACCTTGCGGCCGAGCCGGGCGGCCATAATAGCGGCTTCATTGACAAGATTCGCCAAATCGGCGCCGGAAAATCCCGGAGTTCGTTCGGCGATTCTGCGAAGATTGATGCCTTTCTCCAGCGGCTTGTCCGCCGCGTGAATCTTCAAAATCTCCTCGCGGTCGTTAATGTCCGGCTCGTCAAGCACGACGCGCCTGTCAAAACGTCCGGGCCTGAGCAAAGCCGGATCCAAAACATCGGGACGGTTGGTCGCGGCCATCACTATAATGTTCGTGTCGCGGTCAAATCCGTCCATTTCAACGAGAATCTGATTCAGGGTCTGTTCGCGCTCATCATGGCCGCCACCAAGGCCGGCTCCCCTCTGACGGCCGACGGCATCAATTTCGTCAATGAAAACAATGGCGGGAGCGTTCTTTTTGGCGGTTTGAAAAAGATCGCGGACTCTTGAAGCGCCGACTCCGACGAACATTTCAACGAATTCCGAACCGGAAATGTGGAAAAACGGAACGCTCGCCTCTCCGGCCGTGGCTCTCGCGAGCAATGTTTTGCCGGTGCCCGGCGCGCCCATCAACAAAACGCCCCGCGGAATCTTCGCCCCGATGTCCAAAAATTTTTTCGGACTTTTCAAAAAGTCAACGATTTCTTTTAATTCCTCCTTTGCCTCCTTAAGGCCAGCGACGTCTTTAAAAGTCACTTTTTCTTCTCCCGGGGCGAACACGCGAGCGCCGCTCCGTCCGAAAGTGAATGCCTGCATGGTTCCGGCCTTCGCCTGCCGGAACATGAACCAGAAAAATAAAGCGATCAAAGCAAAAGGCAAAATGAAAGGCAAAAGAGCCCCGAGCCAGAAAAGAAATCCCGAGGGCTGTTTTACGATGATGTCGGTCGCGGCGAGTTTTTCGGAATCCACGCCGTAATTCTTCAACGATTCGCTCAATCCGGCTTCGTTTTCTTTTTGAGCGGAGAGTTTCGCGCCGTCTTTCAGCGCGATTTCCAAATCATTGCCTTTCACCGTGATTTTTTCAACCGTTCCCTTGTTGATTTCCTGAACCAACTCGGACAGACCGATTTCCTTGACGGTCTCAAGAGGAGAAGTGAGCAAGGCGAAAAACGCCGACAAAAGCAGGAAAATCAAAAACGCGTAAATCAGGTTTTTTGAAATTAATTTCATCCCGTTAGAGGCAGATCGCGATCAATTTTAAATCTGCAATAATTATTTTTACTTTATCAATTTCTATATAATCAACCTGTCTATCCCATTAAAAGCGATCGCGGCCTCTAACGGGATTCATAACGATGATTATTGTAGCATAAATAAACTAAAAATCAAATACACGCAATTTCGTAACAATAAAAAAACCCCGGGTCAATCGATTTATTTTCCGATTGATCCGGGGCTGATTGTTAATTGGCTGATTTGTTAATTCTTTTTCGCGCTTGCGGCTTTTCCGGCGCCGAGGACTTTATCTATCCCCTCCTCAAGTGCCTGCTTGAAAGCCGAGGTCATGGCGTTGGTCCCGCCAATCTCTCCGCGCTTCTCAAGCTCCTGATAAGCCGAGAGAATCGGTCCTATTACCTGAACCATATAATCTGGGAGCTTCTGAAGCTCGCGCTCCAAGAACTCCTCTCCCAAGTAAACGTGAAATGTCTCGTTGATGATCCCGCTTACAAGATTAAAAAGGGTCTTTCCCCCCCTAATCGGCAGAGAAACGTCGTCAACTACGATACGGCCGTTGCTCCACACGCTTATGACCCAATTCTCGCGGGCCGCTCCTCTCAAATATGTCTGACCGAAGGCGTATTTTGCCACACCTTCTTTTGTTACATGAAATGGCTTTAAAATATCGCCGGTGGCCTTGTTGACGATGACGGTCTCCACACTGTCTCTCTGTTTGAGAGACAAAGTGATTTGGTGATATTTTGCCCTTCTCGGGAGCGCGACGGCCGGTTCGGCATAGCCTTCGGAAACGTTGCAGGTTACATAAGCCCTGTTTTTCTTTCTGTCTACCGAGACAACCCTGTGGTTGTCCTGGTCAAATGTGTCCTGTAATCCGTCAGCCGGTTCAACAACCGCTATAATCCTGTAATATTCCTTCTTCATCTTAAACCCTCCTTTTGGTTTGTTTGTCCGAAGAAATAAATCTTCTCCGAAATTTGGTTATTATCCTCCTAATCTCCCGATACAGCGAAAACATCCTTAGCCGCGTACCGCCGGATCGCGTCCTCCTTATACTTGGGCAGTATCACCGGCTTACGGCCGTCTTCTTTGACTATTGTTGCAACTTCTTCTTTGTCTTTGCCGCAATTGCATTCCTGACAATCTTTGCATTTTGCCATTTCAATCACCCCTTTCTTTATTTGGTTGTTAAAATTTATTATGCCATTAACAGCCACATATTAGCATATTTTTGAAAAGCTGTCAACCCCTCGCGCCGGTCGGCAAACAAAAAGCGGGGCCACCCCGCTTTAATATGACTCTTGATTGTAATCCGCCGCCCGTTATTCTTCTTTCTTTTGTTCGCTTTGCCCGTCCGAAACGTCGGCAAGCCCCAAAGCCATTCTGTGCTCCTCCGGCTCAACCGAGATTATTTTAAAATTATATTTTTGACCCAAAATAAGCGCCGTTTTCATTTTATTTTCCGAGCCGAATTCGGATATATGAACTAAGCCGTGGATGTTTTGATCAAGCTGAACGAAAGCTCCGAAAGGATTAAATTTCGTCACTTCTCCGGCGACAATGTCTCCTTTTTTATAAATTGAGCCGATGTTTTTCCAGGGATCTTCTTTCAGGCGTTTCAAAGAAAGAGAGATTCTGTCTCCTTCAAGGTCAATTATCTGCGCCCGAACTTTATCGCCGACTTTGATCACCTCTTGGGGATTTTCAATCAGCTTATAATCCAATTCGGAAATGTGAATCAGTCCTTCCAGCGACTCCGTGGCCGACGAACCGTCGTTATTTTGAAAAGGAGCCGGCAACTTCACGAAAGCGCCGAAATCAACGACGCCCGCGACCTCGCCTTCAACGATATCGCCGACTTTAAAGTGCTTCAACACCTCGGTCATTTCTCCGTTTTTGACTTCTTTTTCCGAAATAATCAGTTTCTCTTCTTCCGGAAACATATCAAGAATTTTCACTTTTAACTCCTGACCGACCAGTTTGTTCAATTCAACCAAAATTTTTTCCTTGTCGCCGCCTTCGATTCTCGGATAGTGTTTCGGAGCAAGCTGGGAAACGGGCAAAAATGCCTTTATTCCGGAAATGGGAGCGACCAAGCCGCCCCGATTGGCCTCGCTGATTTTTACAACGATGATTTCCTGGCTTTTTTGCTTTTCTCTCAATTGATCCCAAACGCGCTGGCGGGAGGCCTCTTTCAGCGAAAGCTCGACGTAACCGTCTTCATTTTCCAATTCCACTATTTTTCCCAAAATTTTATCTCCGGGTTTCGATTTTTTCAAAATCTCATAAGCGTCCATCAGTTCCCTTCCGTAAATAATGCCGGTACCCAACAAACCCAAATCAATATGGACGGCCTTGCTCGTTTTTTCAATGATGGCTCCTTCGATTAAACCGCCAACTTTCAGCACGGCGGTGAAATTCGGCTCGTCTCTAAGCAAGACGGCCATGTCCGATTTCTTTTGTTCGCCGTTTATGAGAGTTTGAATTTGCTCAATTTCGTTCATATAGATGACAGAATAACAAATACAGCAACGAGAAGTCAAGGGGTCAAGCTTTTAATTTTTTCAACAAGTTTTTGCTCGCTGAGTCCGCCGGACGCGAAAAGCTCGCCGTTGATGATTATGCCGGGCGAAGACATAATGCCGTACTTTTGAACCATCTCCATTCCTTTCTCGGTGAGCATGTCAATATATTCAATTTCAACGTCCGGAAAATTCGGCCTGATTTTCTCTTCCAAAATTTTTTTCGCCTCGGCGCAATGAACGCAGCCGGGCGTTGAAAGTTCAATAATTTTTATCATATCTGACAGTATACCAAATGCTTTTTTATTAGACAATGTGCTATACTTTGTATAGTTGGTTCGCTCGGTCAAAATGAAAACTTCGTTTTCATTTTTCCCTCGCTGCCAATTATAATTGGAACATGATTCAAACAAAATATCTCATCATTGGCGGAGGGGTGGCCGGAACAACGGCCGCCGAAACGATCCGTCAGAACGATTCCGAAGGCAGGATTATAATTGTTTCCGACGAGCCCTACCGGTTTTATTCCAGAATAATGCTTTCAAAGCCAAACTGGTTCCTCGGCAAAATTCCGTTTGAAAAAATTTATTTGAAAACCCCGGAATTTTACGCGGAAAACAAAATAGAACTTTTAACCGGCAAAAAGGCGATAAAGGTCTTTGCTCGCGAGAAAACCGTCGCGCTTGAAGACGGGGAGACGATTATTTACGAAAAACTTCTTCTGGCGATCGGCGGCTGCGCCCGGCTCCTGGCCGCTCCGGGAGCGGACAAAAAGGGCGTGTATCCGGTCAGGACGCTTGATGACGGGAAAAACATAATCGGCGCCGTAAAAACCGCCAAACAAGCGGTTTGCGTCGGCGGAGGGTTCGTCAGTTTTGAGATGGCCGACATGCTGAAGCAAGCCGGACTTGAAGTCACGGTTCTGTTAAGGGAGCCGTATTATTGGGCGAATCTTCTTGACGAAGAAGCGGGCGCGATGATTGAAGAGGTGATGACTAAAGCCGGAACGCTAATTTTTAAAAACGAGGAAGTGCTGGAAGTTTTGGGCGGCGAGTCGGTTGAGGCGATTCTGACCAAAAGCGGCAAAAATATCCCCTGCCAAATCGTGATCGCCGGCATCGGACTTTTTTGTCCGGTTGACGGCTTGCGGCTGGAAGGCGTGGAGACGAAACGCGGAATAATAACCGATGAATATCTGGAAACCTCGGCGAAAGACATCTGGGCGGCCGGCGACGCGGCGGAATTTCAGGACGTGATTTTGGAAGAGCGCCCGCAGGTCGGCACTTGGGCGAACGCCCAAGCGCAGGGACGGACGGCCGGACTTAGTATGACGGGTAAAAAAACGAAATTTGAACTGCTCTCAAGCTACGCCACCTCCGGATTCGGACTTAAAATCGCTTTCATCGGCGACGCGCGGCCGTCTCCGGACAAAGAAATCATTAAGCGCGGTTCAAAACAAGGCGGGGCGCTCGGCCGTTTATTTTTGAGAAACAACAAACTTATCGGCGGGATTTTATTCAATCGAACCGACGAACTCGCGCCGCTTTCAAAACTTATCGTCAGCAAAGCGGATTTATCGCAAAATAAAAATAATCTTGCCGATCCGAACTTTGATTTAAAGCAACTATTAGAAAGTGGAAAGTAGAAAAAAACGGAAATTAGAATAAAACCACCCGCATTTTGGGTGGTTTTTAGATATTTAACAATTATTTACCTTCGTTTTTAACGATTCCATCTTCAAGAAAATAGTACTCGCCTTCAAGCACGCCTTGAGCAACTTTGTATGATTGGCGATCGTTATTTTCGGCGATGTCTTCAAAGGAACGTTCAATTCTCTTTCTCGCCCCTTTGCAGAACAGATCCGCGAGTTCAACCGACTTTTCGTAATTCCTTCTCTTAATGACGAGCATCGTTTCGGCCCGGCTGCAGGTTGCCGCCATGGCGAATAATTCAACTCCGATATCAACGACTCTGCTTATCAGCTGTTGCTTCTTTTCCAGACCCTGCTGGTAACGCAACATCAAGCGGAAAATCATCCTGGCCAATCGCTTGCCGGTCTTCTCAACAAATCTCATGTGAGCGGACATTTTACCGCTTACAAAACCGTAATCTTTGAAAGGACGCGCCGGCCGATAAAGTTTCGGATACCAAATCGCGTACTTAACCGCCGCCGCGAGCGCGGCTTTGGTTTTTAACCCGACGGACGCGGCAGGATCGGCAATCGGCACAAGCGTCTTCATGTGGAAATCCAGGGCTTCGCGGGCGATGAACAGATGCATAATTTCGCTCGTTCCCTCAATAATCCTGTTTATTCTGACTTCTCTAAGTATCCTCTCAATCGGATACGCCTTTTCTCCGCGGCCGCGAAGGGATTGGGCTTTTTCATAACCGCGGCCTCCGCGAATCTGAAGCGCCTCATCCGCTATTTTCCAGGTTGCTTCCGAACAGAACAATTTGGTTATTGCCGCCTCAAGACGGAAATCACGATTCGTTGAATCGGCGAGCAGGCTTGAATATTCCCAAACCGACTCCATGGCGAAGACGTAAGCGGCCATTTCCGCCAATTTTCCGGCGATGGCGTCATGCTTGCCGATTGGTCCGCCCCACTGAACGCGTTCCGTCGCTCCTCTGCGGGCGATGTTCAAACACTGCTTGGCGGCTCCGATACAGCCCCCGGCTAAAGTCAAGCGACCGGTGTTAAGAGTCGTCAAAGCGATTTTCAAACCGTCTCCGGGATTACTTAAAATGTTTTCCGCCGGGACCTTAACGTCCTTAAATCTTAGGATTCCGTTGATGATTCCCCGGCAGCCGAGAAAATCGCAACGATAAGCGACTTCAAAACCCGGCGTTTTGGTTTCAACGATAAAACAGGTAATTTGCTTTTTGGCTTTGCCGTTGACGATCTTGTCCGGAGTCCGGGCGACCACTATTAGCACGTCAGCAACGTTCCCGTTTGAACACCAAAGTTTTTCTCCGTTAATCAGGTAATGTTTGCCGTCTTCGGTCAGCGTGGCGGTCGTGGTCATGCTGGCGGGATCGGAGCCGACTCCCGGCTCGGTCAGTGCAAAACCGGAAATTAAACCTTCGTGGGCAAGCCGCGTCAGATACTTTTTCTTTTGCTCTTCGGTGCCGAACAATTTAAGCGGGTTCGGAACTCCGATTGACTGATGAGCCGAAACCCAAATCGCCGTTGAAGCGCAATGGGAAGCGATCATTTCTTTAATGCGTCCGTAATTGAACTGGGATATGCCGATGCCGCCGTATTCTTTCGGAATTTTCAATTTGAAACAGTTTAGCCGTATCAGCCCTTTTATGACTTCCTGCGGCAATTCGCCGGTTCTATCCACTTCATCGGCGTCGAGATTCGCCCTCAAAAATTTTTCAAGGGCCTCCAAGTATTTGTCGCCAAAATTTTTATCTTCCTTGTCTTGAGTCGGAAAAGGATAAATCAGATCGGCGGAAAAATCTCCCAAAAACAAATTTCTGACGAAACTTTTGCCAGCCCATTCTTTCTGCCGGGCGTCTTCAACGATTTCCATCGTTTCTTTGCCTGCCTGCGCAGGCAGGCCCTTGTCTTTAATTTTAGCCATTCGCGCACCTCTTTCCTTTGATTACATTTAAAAGAACACAACTGTAACTAACCACATTTTTTAAAAACAGTCAACCATTTTGTGACGCAAGTCGGTCTTGACAATACGCGCGATGTTCCATTATTATCAGCTCGTGAAGTAGGACATTACCAATTTAATAACAACCGGAAGGAGAAGGCGGAAATGGAAGACAAAAACCGGATAGACGAAATCGGCAACATCCTTAGGTTTGACAAATTGCCGGTGAGTTTTAGATTGCTATTTCTGGTAACCGTAACATGTCTGAGCGTTGGGTTTGTTTTTAACCTGACGCAGATATGGGAAAGCCATTCTGGCGAAGGCGGTATTTTTGGACTCTCCGCGGAGAGTATCAGGATGCAGTATTACGGAAAAAGGGATTCCAGTATATTGGAATCCAAATTAAAAACGACGATGGGCGGATTCGCGACCGACGCGGAAAAAGAGACCATAATAAAATGGATTCGATCCGGCGCCGATGAGGCGAAATATAATTCGGAAATAAAACCCATAACAGAAAAGAATTGCATGGTTTGTCATGGCCAAGAGTCATTCCGCCCGTTAATCGGCTATAAAGAAATAAAAGAAGTCACAAATATTAATAACGGCATGGGATTTAAAACCTTGGTCAGGGTTTCCCATATCCATTTCAACGGGATGACTTTTTTATTTTTTGTCTCCGGCCTTATCACCTGTTTCGCGAGAATCGGGTCAAAAAAGCTAAAATGGGTTAAATGGATTGTTATTATTGCCCCGATGATAGCCATGTTCTGCGACATTATGTCCTGGAATTTGGCGAGAGAATATGAAAATGGCGTTTATATCGTCATCGTCTCCGGTGCGGTTATGACTGCCGCTTTCTTCACGCAAATGAGCATATCCGCGTATCAAATCATAAGATCTTTCTTCGTATAAAAATAAAATAAAAGGAGGTGTTGAACATCAACGCCTCCTTTTTTGTTATTTGCCATTTACCTTGCCGTTCCTTGTGCCGCGCCTTATTGCTCCTCGATAATCACGCTCTTAATAAACATATCTTGCGTCGGCTCCGAGGGCTCTCCCGACGGGCCGACCTTGACGGGCGTTTCGGCGATCTTGTCGAGGATATCCAATCCTTCAAGAACTTTGCCGAAAATCACGTAACTTTTGGGCAAAGGATAGTTTTGATGCATGATGAAAAACTGGCTTCCGTTGGTGTCGGGGCCGGCGTTTGCCATCGCGACAATTCCGCGCTCGTAGTCACGGGTGATTGTTTCATCGTCAAAACGATAACCCGGACCGCCTGTGCCATCGCCCGACGGATCCCCGCCCTGAATCATGAAGCCCTTAATGATTCTGTGAAATTTCGTTCCGTTATAAAATCCCTGGCGGCTCAAAAAAACGAAATTATTGACGGCAACCGGGGTCTCGGACGCGAAAAGTTCGATTTTTATCTTGCCGGACAAGGTCTCCATTTCGGCAAAATATTTTTTGTTTACGTCGATTTCCATTTTCGGGGGTTCATTCCATCGCATAATTTTTTCCGCCGGCTGGCGGATGTCCGGCGGTTCGGACGGCGCGGATTTAAGAGCCGAGTCGTCAACGCCTGCCGGCGTTTTGGTTAAAAAATAAAATCCGGCCGCGCCGAGAACGGCCGCTATAACGATAAAAACAATCGCGTACTTCATAATATTTTAAATAATTTATCGCTTATAACGCGCTTTTTTATACTATCACATTCAAAAAAAATGGCAATAAAAAAACGGACTTTTTTCAGTCCGCGTTTAATTACATAAATTATTTTCGTTAAGTCAGCAGGAAAGCCGCGATGATAACCGCGATTATGCCGATGATTTTTCTGAGCGTAAACGGTTCGCCGTAAAAGAAATATCCGCCCAAAACGCCGACCGCGGCAATCAGAACCACAAGCAGCGGAACAATTTTTGACATCTCCACTTCCGGCATTCCAATCAACTTGCCGTAAGCAAGCACTCCAAAACCGTTCAATAATCCGGCGGCCAGACCGATCAATAAGCCGTTTAGAGAAGGAAAGGCCGTTCCTTTAAAAACGCTGATGCCGACAAGGCCGGATCCCAAGGCGAGCATTATAGCAACCCAGGCGGCGCCAAGTCCCGACGCCCTCATTACCAGGGGCCACACTCCAAAAAATACGCCGCTCAAAAAAGTGAGCCAGAAAACACCGTTCATTTTATACCCATGCCTCCTTTTGCGATTTGTTAATGTCCTAAAAATCGATGATATAGGAATAACAAATAATTCGTCGTTTGTCAACGCCATTATCTTGACGGGGAAGAGCGCCAGTGATACGTTTTCAATAGCATCTTAAAAATCTTGAACGAGGGAACAAATGCAACACACATATCTGCAATGTATAAGCTGTGATTATAAAACTGATCTGCTTGAGGAAAGAAAATTCAGATGCCCCGACTGCGGCGATCTTTACGACATCAAACACAACTTTGAGCCGCTCTTAAAATCAACGGGAACGGGTTTTAACGCCCTTACTTTGATTTTTGACGAGCGCGCGAAACGATCCGTTTTTAATCCAAAAAACGAAGCGACGCGCAGTTCAGGCGTCTGGCGTTTCAAAGAATTGATAATGCCGTATTTGGACGAGAAATATATCGTCACTTTGGGCGAAGGTAATGTTCCGATTGTTCCGGCGGGCAAACATTTATCGAAATGGCTCGGCAAGGACGTTGAGGTTTGGATGATTCTTGAAGGAATGACTCCGACCGGTTCGTTCAAGGATTTCGGCGGAACGGTTCTGATGTCGGTAGCCAAAGCGGCCGGGATTCAGGCAATCGCCTGCGCTTCAACCGGCGACACATCGGCCATGACCGCGGCTTACGCGGCGGCGGCCGGAATCGAATGTGCTGTCATCCTGCCGAAAGGATTCGTCACTTCCGTTCAACTGGCCCAACCGCTGGCGCACGGCGCAAAAATCATCAACCTCCCCGGAAATTTTGACGACTGCATGCGCGTGATGCAGGAGTTGGTCAGGGATTACGGCGTTTATCCGGCGAACAGTTTGAATCCGGCGCGGATTGAAGGCCATCAAACGACGGTCTTTCTCACCGCCCAATTTTTCGGATGGCAACTGCCGGATTGGTTCGCGGTTCCGGTCGGCAACGGCAGCAACTGCTCTTCAATAGGAAAAGCCCTGCGGCTGATGGAAAGTTTCGGCCGGGGCACGATTTCAAAAATTCTCGGCTGCCAATCCGAAGCGGCAAACCCGTTGGCAAAATCTTGGGCAATGGTTGAACGCGGCGGACAAGCGGACCCGCGCGACTGGAAAATGGCGTTTCGTCCGATACAAGTCGGAGAAACAACCGCGACCGCGGCGAGGATCGGAAATCCGGTTTCCCGCGACAAGGTTATGCGGGAAATATTTTACACGAGCGGCGCGATGCAAATCGCTTCCGAACGCGATTTGAACGAAGCGGTAGCGGTCTGCGGAAAAGACGGATATTTCGTCTGTCCGCAAACCGGCATTGCCCTGGCTGGAACGCGCAACGCGATAAAACGGGGGTGGATTAAGAAAGATCAAAAAGTGGTTGTCGTTTCAACGGCCACCGGCCTGAAATTCACGGATTCGGTTGCCGCCGGTTTACAAAACAACATAACCGACGCCAAAGATTGCGAAACAAGCACCGTGGCAAAAATATTGCGCTTTTAAAAACAAAATCAAATCAAAACAACCCAATAAAAAATTGGGTTGTTTTTAATTGGGTGGGCGACGGGATTCGAACCCGCGATCTCCGCTGCCACAGAGCGGCGCTTTGCCACTAAGCTACGCCCACCATTTTTTATCGTTTTATTATCTTGAACGGCAAGGGTTTGTCAATGCTCCAATAAAACCCTGCCGCGGCTTTATGCCCTCCTCCTCCGAACACGCTCGCCAATTTGGAAACGTCAACCTTGCCGTCGGAACGCAGAGAAATCATTATTCTTCCGCTTCTGCGCGACCAGATGATGGCAATCGGAGGAAGTTTTTTAACAAGAGCATGTCCGATGAAAGAAACATGAAACGGCGAATTCACGGCAAAACAGTTATAACCCTGAAATTCAACTTTTTCGGCGAAAGAAACCAATTTTTCAATGTTTTTTGCCCGATTTCTTAAAAGGACGTTTCCCTCTTCTATATATTTCCGCTTTGTTTTCTTTTTTTCAAAATCCGACGCCAATTTATTCCACACGGTAAAATCAAAACCGTAAAGCTGAAGCGCTTCGTCCACTTCGTGAGTGAAAGGCAATCGGAAACGCCAAAGATCCATATCTTCAACATGCCGCAAAAGAGCGGGCACCGGCTTTTTGGGATGAAAATACATCCAAGACAAAACCGAACCGGAATGATTCAACCCGAAAAAAGAATCCGAAGCGAATTTCAGCGCTCCTTTGTTGCTGATGTGATGGTCAACTATTGTCAGAGAACGGACGGTTTTTACAAGCCGTTTCACCACATCCGCCGGATAACTGATGTCCAAAGTGTAAACATCTTTGCCTTTAATTTCTTTGGGCGGAGGGGTCTGATGATAAATCGGAATATAAATCGCCTTGCTTCCGAATTTTTTCCAGGCGGCCCAAGCCGCGCCGAATCCGTCCGGACATTCGGCGTGATACAGCACCGCTATTTTTTTGATTGTTCTTTCGGTCGTTTTCATTAATCTTTATTCTGGCACGAACACTTTGCTGAACACAAAAAACAACAATATGCCGCCCAATAACAATAAAAATTTTTCTTCCCGCGCGAATTCCAATTTTTCCGCGAGTCCGGGCTGGGTTTTTTGCCAGTAAGAATTTAATACTTTGTGAACGGCGACAAGCGGCCAAACGGACAAAAGACCGAAAAACCAAAGCGGATGAGGAAGGAACCAAAGCGCGATGAGGGTCAGCCATCCGAACAATATTAAGCCGGGCGAATATGATTTGTCAACGCCGAGGGCTTTGGCCAAGTCCCGAATATTGCGAAACAAATCGTAAGCAAGGTACTGGCCGTATATCGGAACAAACAGACCCGCGGTTCGCCAGCCAGGAAGAATGTCTAATTCTTTATACGCGCCCAACTGCCTCCAGTTGCGGTAAAACCAATAAATTTCGTATAAACCGAGCGTGGCCGCCGACAAAACCGCGAAATGCCAGGCGGGCTGGAGGTCGGGAATTATTTGCGCGACCTCTTTTGAAAGTCCCGGTTTGATCGAATGCGCCCCAAATTCTTCGCCGCAATGAGTGCATTTGGTCATGCCCGGCGCGATCTTTTCCGAACAAAAAGGACATTTCTCAATTACCGGCTGATTTTCATTCTGATCCATCCCGTTAGAGGCAGATCGCGATCTCAAAATCGCTGCCTGCGTTTTTGTTTTATTTTATAATTATAGTTCAACATAAAAATAAAATTTTACTTTACACCGCGCGATCGCGGCCTCTAACGGGATCCATAAATAACTGGTGCCCCCACGAGGAATTGAACCCCGATCAACGCCTTAGAAGAGCGCTGCTTTATCCATTAAGCTATGGGGGCAGGATTTTCGAATTATGCCACCAATTTCCTTTATCGTCAACCCCGTTAGAAGTCATGCAACGTTGTGTGACGGGGCAGGGATTCAAGACGAAGTCGGCTTCCGCCTTCCTTATGTTTATTAACGCAGAGACATTGCCGGACTTCTAACGGGGTCAACATTATCTATATCTATCTGAACGGGTTTTTATATTCTTTTTCCGGCAATTGATATTGTTCTCGCGCGTTCAAATCATCCACAACTCTCTGATAAAGCTCTTTTCCCAAGGTCACCTTTTCAACTTCCGCTTCGGGCATGACGTTAATCGCCAGATAGGCGTAATAATACGCGATCAGTCCGAGCGCGGCAGACAAAAAAACGAACAACAGCAAAAAAAGGCCGGTTGAATGCGTCGACAGAAAAACGCTTAATTGAGCAAAAAATTTTTTAAAACGGTTCATGGTAAGTTTACCGAGCGAAAACCTTGATTGTTAAAACCGCCGAAACATCGCCCGGAGCCAACGGCACGGCCGTCTTGTCAAAACCGGCCAAGCCGCCTTCGGAGCGGACTAATTGAATATCTTCAACGCTCAGATAGATCGGCTGATTTTCAAGATAATTAAGAAAATCAAAAACCGAAGAAAGCGATCCCCACAGATTTATTCGGAAAACAAAAAAGGATGACGCTTCATCGGCTTTTGCCTCGCCGGACGCGGCTTTGGCCGGAGGCGTTCCGATAATATTGATACTATGACGATTTTTCGTTTTTTCGGCAAGCTTTTCCAATGTTTCGACAAATCCCAAAATGTCTTCTTCCCGCAGAAATACCGCTTCAATTTTAGGCCAGTCCGATTGAATGCTTTCGAGCTCCCTTTCGAATTCTTTAATTAAAACGCCTTTCTTTTGCAGAGTAAGCAGTTCTTTTTGGCTTTCAACGTAATCGGAACTTGCCTCTGTAATGTTCAAAAATAAATAGAGGGCGACTCCTGCGCCGGCGGCGATTAAAATCGCGCCGGCCGATAACAAAGTTAAATAAAATTTTTTCTTTACGCTCATCTTGCCAGTTTAAAATTAATATTAAAATCTATGTCCTGTTGTTTCAAAAGGATGCTGATAGGCACGCTAACTTCCGCAAAATCGGAATTACGCTCCAAAATATCTTTGAAATTCAAAAGGTCGGCTCGCTTGTCGGCGCGGCCGCTTAACGATACTTGCTTGGCGTCTTTTTTAATCGAAACGCTTTTAAAGTGAATGCCCTCGGGCGCGGAATTGGTTAAACTCTCCAAAACGCCGGCCATGGGCAAATTCTGTTCTTGAAGGCGAGTCAGCGTTTCCAATTTTTGCCTGACCTGACGCACGTTTGATTCAAGCTCCCGGCTTTTTACCGCCGTTACGGTCAAATTCTCCGCCTCAATCAGACGATGCAATCCTTCAAGCTGTATGTTCAGAAAAAAATAGATGCTTGTCAGAAGAATACCGAAAATAATCAAGTAAACGAATAAAATCGAGGCGACGAAGATTGCCAATCGCCGATATTTCTCAAAAATTGTTTCTTGTTTTTTAGCCGCGGGAAGAAGATTTAAGGTAAACATATTTTTTAATCCAAACCTCGCAGGGCCAATCCCAGCGCGGTCGTATAGCCGAGCGATTGTTCAAAAGGAAGTTCCGGAATTTCTTTCAGCGGAGGCGTTAAAATATTTATCCATGGATTGCCGAGCTCAACCGGTATTTTCAATTCCAAAGAGAGGAAACTGACCAAACCGGGCAAAGCCGCTTCTCCGCCGGAAAGAATGATTTTCGCGATGGAAGGATTTTGAACGTCATGCTCGTGCTCCGCGTGTTCCGGATAGAACTCCAAATACGTCTTGATGTGGGTGAGAAGAGCGTTCAGGGGCGGAACCAGCGCCGAGTAAATCCTCCCCTCATTTTTTGTCTTATCAAGGCCGGTTGTTATCTTCAATGCTTCCGCTTCGGCCTGGGAGACGCTTAATTTCTTGGCAATGGCTTCGGTTAAAAAAGAGCCGGAAACGCTCACGGTCGTGGTGAAACGAATCGCCTGTCCTGAAAAAATTATGAAACTCGTGGCGCTGGCGCCCAAATCAATGATTAAAACCGGCTGTTCTGATTGACAATTCTTTAACAGCGCTCTCGCTATCGCCTGCGACTCAATTTCAAGGGCAATCGGCTTTAGACCAACTTTTTCAAAAGTATTTAAATAGGGGTCAACCAGCGTCTTCGGGGCCGCGGAAATTATGACGTCAAGATGATCCGGATTCGCCGGCGACTGGGGTAAAACCTGATAATCAAGATAGACGCTTTCAAGTGGCAAAGGGATGTTCGCTTCGGCCTCCCACCGGACGGCTTGAGCTACTTCGGCCAGATTCATTTTAGGCAATTGAATCACCCGGATGAAAGCGTGCTCTTCCGGCAAAGAACCGATGATATAACGCGTGCGCAATCCTCTGTTTTTGGCTTCTTCAAGAGTCAATTTTAAAACTTTTATCAATTCCGATTGATTTTTGATTTCTCCTTTTTCCAGGACCCCGGCGGGAATTGATGCCCGGCCGAAACTTTCAAGCCGCAATTGTTCGCCGCGTCTTTTTAAACTCGCGAGCTTTAACGACAAATCCGAAATATCCAGGCCGAAAGCCGGAAGAGTTAAAGCGTTTTTTGGGGATAAAAAGTCAAACATGCTAAGTTATTCTATTTCCTTCCAACTCTTCACCTTAAACGAACCGCTTGAGCCGCCGCCGGAAAACAGCGCGTTTGCCAATCCAGGATCATAAGAAATGGTTGCGTTATTGTCCAATGTAATTGCCTTCGCGGTCAATTGTGTCGCGTTCACATTATTATGAAGATAAACCAGACCGTTGGCCGCGTAAAAAATGACTCCACTCGCGTTATTGTGCAAATCAATCGCGCCACCGTGATGCCCCCCGCCCGAGGCGAGTGACATCAGCATCAGATAACTGCCGACCTGTCCCGAGCCGGAAAAATTGCCGTTGTTCGCGAGATGTATGGTTCCGTCGCTGAAGACCAGACCGCTTTTTGTTCCGTAGCTTGGGTCAAGCTGTATCGCCGAACCATTATCAATGTCAATGTATCCCGTAATGTAGATTGTCCCGCTTACCACTAATGTCTGATTGTTTGCCAAAATCAAATTCCCGTTAATTTTTTTGGGCCCAAGCGTTAAAGTACCGTTCGTCGGAATGTCACAACCGGCCACGCCCCCGTCGCCGCAGTCGCCGTTGATTGTTCCGCCCGCTTCCGCTTGCGCCTTCCAAGCGTCAATCATTTCCTGCGTAATCGGCATCGCCTGAACGGCCGGGTCGGAAGGCGGAGTGGTCGGTGTGGTCTGTGTGCCGCCGATTGTACAGCTTGTCTTTACATTATACGACGCGTTGCCCCCGATTGTACAATTTGAAATAGTGTCCGCGCTTACGCTGCCGCCAATAGTGCCGCTGTTTAAGGTAAACGCTCCCGCGTTACCCCCGACCGTAACTATATCCATAAAATGAGCGTACGCGCTGCCGTCAACGGAAACGGTTGAGATTTGATTGTCGATTCCGCCCATATAAACGCGAAAGTTAAGGTCGGCGTTCAGGTTTGACCAGTTGCCGATCGACCAGTCATTGCTTTTCTTTCCGGTGCCGCGGGTGTAGCCGTTGGCGGAATCGCCTCCCCAGACAAGATAATTTGAATTATCCGGCGCCGCGTCAATCACAAGCCAATAGGTTGTATTCGCGTTTAATGTCGGAGTGGTTGAAAAATTCACGGTCAGCCAGCCGTAGGAACTCCCGACTGACGAGGCATTCAAAAGGCCGGTCGCAAGAACTGAAGTTCCGGGCGAACCGCCGCTGTCTGAAATCAAGCGAAGTGTCGCGTTTGCCGGACTGCCGACTTTTTTGAGATATAAATCGGCTTTGACCGCGCGATTTGTCGCCGCCGGCTGAAAACTTTGAGCAACGTCAACTTGCGGAGCACTTGGAGAGCAGGGATCTTGAGCACATCGCAAGAATTTCAAATCAGCGTTTCCGACATCGTAATAGCTTATTCTTCCAAAATTGTCCGAACCAAAAGCGAGCGAGGTATACTGACCGACGTTGTCGGGGTCGGGAACCGAGACATTCTTTGTTGAACAATCGGCGTTCGCGCACTGAATATATTTCAAGTCGCCGTTTGAACCGTCATGGTATACGACTCTCGCAAGATCGCTCAGGAGTTTTAGCGAACTGTATCTGCCCACATCGCCGGACGAATCAAGAGTGGTAATATTTTTTGTCGCGCAGTCGGCGTTTGTACACCGAACAAATTTCAAGTCGTTATTTCCATCATCATAATAACTAATCCGGGCGAAGCCGTCGCTTCCCAAAGCGACGGCGGTATTGCGATTAATGTTCGGACTTGATTCAACTGTAGTTACTGTCGCGGAAGAACAGTCCGCGTTCGCACAACGGACGAATTTTAAGTCGTCATTCGTCTCATTAATATAACTGATTCTTGCGAAGCCGTCGGAACCCAAGGCGATTGAAGTGTATTTGCCGACGTCGCCGCTTGAGTCAACGGTTGAAATGTTCTTCGTCGTACAGTCGGCGTTGGTACAGCGGACGAAATTTAAATTGCCGCCGGAAGACGCGTAATAACTGATCCTCGCGAAGCCGTCGGAGCCAAGGGCAAGGGAAGAAAACTGTCCCATATCGCCGCTTGAATCAACCACGGTAATGACCTTTGTCGCGCAGTCGGCGTTTGTGCAACGGACAAATTTAAGGTCATTATTTGACTCATTATAATAACTGATTCTGGCGAAACCGTCCGAGCCCAAGGCGAGCGAGGTGTATTCAAAGCCAACGTTTCCGGCCGAATCTATTGTAGTGATATTTTTCGTCACGCAATTTTCGTCAAGACAACGGACGAATTTGAGGTCGTCGTTCGTATCATCGTAATAACTTATTCTGGCGAAACCGTCCGAGCCCAAGGCGAGCGAGGTGTATTTGCCCACATCGCCGCTTGAATCAAGAGTGCTGATAATACTGCCGCTCACGGTCCCCACTCCGTAATCGCTGTTCGCGGTTTCCCAAGACTGGTCAACGCTCGGGGCCGTACCCTGAGCCACCCAAGCACTGCCGGTAATCCGCGCTCCGGAGGAGCCGGTAATACTGCCGTTTGAATAAATGCTTCCGTTAATTCTGCTTCCGTTTCCCATCACAATCCCTCCTTCGCCGATTTGAGTGCCATAATTGAAACCGACCGTCGTGGTCGGCAGGTCAAAAACGGTCTGCGTTTTTCTTATTCTGTTTTCCGCGCTGCCTTGAGATTCTATGGTTGCCGAGGCCGTAGTCGCGTTAACAGTTATCGTCGTTTGATTCTGCCCGACATTCAAATTATACGAGGAAGAATACTGCATCGCGTTTTTTACTCGGTAGATCGCGTCCTCAAGTCCGGCTTCGGAAGCGTAATAACTTTGCAAGGACTTGAGCTTTGTTTGAGAAATTTTAATTTCGGTTGAAGCCAAGACCAAAAAACCGCCGGCTAAAATCAAAGAACCTCCAAGGATAATAATGGTGGAAAGCAACAAAGCAAAACCTTTTTGATTGCGAATGTTATTCATCATCTTAAACTCGCCGTCGCGTTAAGGGTTGTTGAAATATCAAATGAACTTCCGGCGGGAGCGTTATAGCCCACGGTTATCTGAACTTTTACCGATTCGGGCGCGTTCGACGGAGTCAAACGGGTGAAAGTTAAATTTTTGACTTTCACTCTGTCGGAAGTCAACGCGAGCGCGCTTTGACTTTCTCTTTTTAAATACAGTTTGTTGTTGTCAACGTAAAAATCAACGTAAGTGCCCGCCTCATTGGTCGGCGGATTTAAAAGCGTTTCCAAACTCAGTTGTCCGGGATCGGTCGGCGCGAAAACGCTCGTCGACGAATAAATTTTCGAGGCCTGGCGGATTTCATTGATAATCGTATCCAGCGCGAAACTCGCGTTATTCATCGCTTCTTTTGAGGCCTGAATTTTTCCGTACGAGGTAATCAAACTGAGCGCGAAATTAATCACAAGTCCCGCCACAATCACAACAAGGCCGATATAAACGACCATCTCTAATAGAGTGAAACCTTTTTGATTATGTACAATATTCATTATCGCCAGTTTGTTAAGTATGTGATCAAATTTATCTCTTGAGTTCCGCTCCTGGACGGCCAGCTGACATAAATCGTTACCTTCTTAGTGTTTGCGTCAAGCGTTCCGCCGGAAATCACGATATTGTCGCTCCCGTCCCTGTTGACATTCTCAAAAACAGCCCTCCTCGCGTAGCGATTGTTGATTAAACCGGGATTTGTCGTCTGAAGAATCCACTTGCCCCCCGAAACAACGGGATAATAGTTGGTTCCCATCGTCAGTCCGGCGATGTTTGAAGACCAGCTTTCGTCCCTCACGCTCCGCGCCGCCTCTATTCCTTCTTCAGCCAGATAACTTGCTTCAAGAAGCGCTTTTCTGTCATTCATCACCCCCAAAGCGTACGAAGAAACTCCGGATATGCCAAAAAGCGCGATGCCGGCGATGGCGACAACAACGATGATTTCAATTATACCGACGCCTTTGCTGTTCATTATTGTATTTGAGGATTAGAGACAAACAACGACGAACCCATTGTCGCCGTTCCGTCGGCCGCGTAATTGATCAAATTTTCTCCGTCAAGGTTAATCTGCACCGCTTCGGTATTCTGCGTCCGGTCGCGGTGAATGGAAAGCTGAACCGCGCTCGCGGTCAAACTGTGACTGTGAATTTTTAAACTCTGATTTTGGCCGTTAACCAAAATAGTCCCCGCCCAGTTAAATTCGGTTTGATCGGCGTTCAAATAGTTTTGAAACGAGACATTGGTCGTTGAAAAACCCGGAAAAACCAAACTCAAGGTGACGGCCGAGCGAACGTCGCGGCTGTAATCAATGTGAACGTGCCTTGTGTCCGTAACGCGGGTTCCCGCGGGCGACTGAACGGTTCCCAAAAAAGCGACTTCGCCGGACGGATCAATCACTACCGTCCTGCTCCTCGAAATGTCGGAAATTTTCCGGACGTCCACGGTGCCGCTCTGCGAGGTTACTCCCGTCAGGCGCTGAAAAATCGCGTCGTTGCCGCCGCCGATCGCGACATTGGCGATTTCAAAACCGGAAGGCAAGGAATGAAATTCATTGTCGGAAGCCGAAGGATTGTAAGAAGTTCCTTTAAAAAGAATATATTGGCCGCTTTCAAAATGAACGCCGTATTGGCTCGCGCTTTCGGAAGCGAGCGTTTTTGTCCGGGCGATTCTCAGAGTGTTCAGAACGTTTTGAGCCGCGGTATCCAAGTCAATCTGGGAACGAAAAGAAACGGTTGAAACAACGACCGCCGTGGCCAAAATGGCGACCAAACCGACTACGATGAGTATTTCAATGAGAGTAAAACCTTTCATAAAAACTATTGCGCGCCAATAAGCGAATACATTGGCTGCAACATTGAAATGGCGAAAAAGCCGACGACAACGCCTATGACAATCATCAAAAGCGGTTCAATTATCGTGGAAAGCGATTTGGTCGTGTTGTCCACGTCCTCTTCAAAAAAAACGGACAATTTTTCAAGAATGTCCGACAAAGCGCCGGTTTCTTCGCCGACCGAAACCATTTCCGTCACCATCGGCGGATAAAGATGCGGATATTTTTCCAGCGTCTCAAAAATCTTTTTGCCTTTTTGTATTTCAACGGCCGTGTCTTTCAGCGAGGCCGAGTAGTAATGATTTGTCAGAGTGTTTGACAAAATTTCAAACCCCTTCACGACCGGGACGCCGCTCGCGATTAAAGACGAAAGGGTTCTGGCAAACCTGGCCGAATTGACTTTTTTTGTCAGCGACCCGAAAATCGGGGTCTTTAACAGGATAAAATCGATAATTCGCTTGCCTCCTTTTGTTTTAACGACAATCCTGAGCGTAAAAACAAATATCGCGACGAACAGCAAAAAGATATACCAGTAAGAAATGAGAAAATTTGAAAAGCCGATCACAAGTTTGGTTGTCCAGGGAAGCTCAACGCCCATTTCTTTGAAAGAACTGGCCAATTTCGGGACGATGACCACCATCATCAAAGCGCCGATACCGAGCATCGCCACGAGGATTACCGCCGGATAAACCATCGCCCCCCGAACGCGCGATATCAATTCATGCTCTTTTTTCATCTGCGAAGCCAAAAGTTTCAAAACCTCCTCAAGATTGCCGGCGGTTTCGGCGGTTCTTATCATGTTCACGTAGAGTTCGTTGAAAACACTTCGGTGTTTGTCCATGGCGTCGCCGAACGTGCTTCCTTTCGCGACGTCCGCGGCTATTTCCAGAATTGATTTTTTAAATTTCGCGTTTTTGCTCTGCCTGGCCAGAACCTCAAGCGCTCGGTTCAGCGAAAGGCCGGCGCCGATCATCACCGCCAGGTTCAAAGTAAAAGTTGTTTTTTCAATCAAAGGAACGCCGAACAGCCCTTCAAACGTTTTGGATATTTTATGAAATAAATCTTTGCCGGTTTCTTTTTTTTCAAACGTCCGGGAAGCTACCAAAAGATACCCTTCGTTATGAAGGGTTCTCGCCAATTCGTGCTCATTGGCGGCCTCGGCTTTCCCTTTTTTAATTTCATCGCCGGTCAGGCTTCTTGCGGTATAGGAATAAAGCATAATAGATAAATGCGATGCTAATATACTAATGCATACTAATGATACGAATGAATACTAATTTTTTTATTCGTATTTATTAGTATAATTCGTATGCATTCGTATATTGGCATCGCGTTATTCCCGCGTTACTCTCAACACTTCCTCCAAACTCGTTATTCCTTGAGCGGCCTTGATGAAGCCGTCATCAAGCATGGTAATCATTCCCTCTTCTTTGGCTTTTTTCTCGATTTCTCCGCTGGTGGCGCCTTTCACTATCAATGCTTTAATCGCTTCGGAAACATTCATAACTTCGTGAATTCCTATCCGGCCTTTATAGCCGTCGGCGCATTCCGCGGCGCGTTTCGGACGATAAAATTTGACGTCCTGCCATTCGCCATCCGCCGGAACGATTTTTTGTATTTTCAAAATTTTTAAAATCGCGTCCAAATCAAACTCTTTCGCCAGATTATCCAGTTCGCTTTTGCTCAAAACATAGGCCTCCTTTTCCGGACAAAGCGTTCTGACCAAACGCTGGGCGGTGATGATATTGACGGTTGAAGCGATCAAAAACGGTTCAACCTTCATATCAAGCAACCGCGGCAAGGCGCCCGCCGCGCTGTTGGTGTGAAGCGTTGATAAAACCAAATGGCCGGTCAAAGAAGCGTTAACCGCCAAAGAAGCCGTTTCCTCGTCGCGGATTTCGCCGACCATAATGATGTTCGGGTCCTGCCTGAGCAAAGACCGCAAGCCGTTCGCGAAAGTCAGACCGATGTGCGGCCTTACCTGGGTCTGATTGATGCCTTCAATGCGATATTCAATCGGGTCTTCAACAGTTGAAATATTGACCTCCGAGGTATTCAGCATTTCCAAAACCGTGTACAAAGTCGTCGTTTTTCCGCTGCCGGTCGGCCCGGTGACCAAAATCATTCCGGTCGGTTTTTTAATGCTGCGTTTGATAAGTTCCAGCCCTTCCCCGAAAAACCCCAGTTGTTCCAAACTAAACTTGCTCGCGCTTTCCGGTAAAAGCCGCATGACGATCTTCTCGCCGTCGTAAACGGGCAAAACCGAGACGCGAAAAGAAATTCTCTGCCCTTCCAAGTCAATTTTAAATCGGCCGTCCTGAGGTAGCCGATGTTCGTCCAATTTTAAATTTGACAAAACCTTGATTCTGGCGATAATGCCCGCCTTTACCTGAAAAGGCAGGGTCATGGCCGGGCGCAAAATACCGTCAATGCGATAACGGACCATCACTTCTTTTTCGCTCGGTTCAATGTGAATGTCCGAAGCCTTTTGCAAAACGGCGTGCTTAATCAGAGTATCAACGATTTTAATAATCGGCAGGTCCTCGGCAATTTTTTTAAGATCTTCGCCTTCTTCGGCCAAAATCGCCCTCTCTTCTTCGGCGTAGGCCGTCAAAGCCGGCGTTTCTTTTTTGATAATCTCGCCGAACTCCACTTCCAAACTTTTTTGATACTGTTTCAGAATCGTCTGAATGCTCGCGGGAGAAGCGAGCCGCGGCCTGATTTTCAGATTAGCCGTTTTTTTTATGAACTCAATCGTCTGAAGATCTTCCGGATCAAGCATCGCGACTTCAAGCGTCTGTCCGGCTTTTTTGTAAGCAACTATGTTGTGGGTTCTCGCTATCGGTTCCGGAATGATTTGCAAAACGCGGGGGTCGATTTTTTCCTTTTCCAAATTGACGTACGGCACGCCCAAAATATAGGCCTGGAGGTTAATCAGATCCTCTTCGCCGATAATTTTTTCTTCCACCAGAACCTCGCCCAGCTTCTTGCCCGACTGAATGGATTTCTTTTCCGCTTCTTCAAGCTGTGCCGGAGTCGCCAGTTTTTCGTCAAGCAAAAACGCTTTTAATTGTTGCGGGTCAACGCGCATACCAGCTTATAGCTTATAGCTTATAGGAAATTAGCAAGAAAAAAGAAATATTTTATTTTTTTCTTGCTAATAAGCTAACAGCTACAAGCTATCTTGCTATTTGATCGCTTGCTTTACTTTCTGCACGACGTCTTCCAACTCGTAGTTGGCTTTGACCAGATAACTCAGCGCTCCGAGAGCCAAAGCCCTCTCAACGGCCGCCGCGTTTTCGAGATTGGTCAAAACAATCACCGGAATGTTCTTGGTTGCTTCGTTTTTCCTGATATTTTCCAAGACCTCGAAACCGTCGATTTTGGGCAGAATCAAATCAAGCAAAATCAAATCCGGCTTTTCCCTTAAAGCCATTTGCAGGCCGATTTCGCCGTCGAGGGCGTTCAGCATTTTGTAGCCCTCTTGAATTAAAATTTCGCTGATTGTTTTTTGAAGAGTCGGTTCATCTTCAATCAGCAAAACCGCTTTTTGTTGGTCAGTCATAAAATAGCTTTATAGCTTCTTGGCTTCTTAGCGGCCCAGGGAACTGGGAAGCTAAAAAACCGGAAAGCCAGCTTAATTTATAATTGGCAGCAAGGGAGAAATGAAAACAACGTTTTCATTTCAGCCGAGCGAACCAATTTCAAGCAATGTTATGTTTCATAACATTGCTTATTTTTTAATTGGCAACGTGAACCAAAAAGTGGAACCCTCGCTCTCCTTGCTTGAAAATCCAATTTCGCCGTTTAAGTGTTCAATGATTGATTTGGCGAGGTAAAGCCCGAGTCCGGAACCGACGGTCTGGTATCTCATGATGTTTTCCGAACGGAAAAATTTTTGAAAAACGTACCTTTGCTGGGCCTCCGGAATGCCCACGCCCTGATCCTTAATCTGCCATTTTAAATAAGAATCGTCTTGACTAATCGCGATTGCAACCTGCCCCGCGGATCTCGTGTATTTAATGGCGTTATCCAGAAGATTTTGGATAACCATCGCGACGCGGTCAGGGTCGCCGATAACCGAAGGGTGTTCAATTTGATTTTCAAACACGACTTCTATATTATACGCCCGGGCCAGCCCCGACAAATCATTGATGATTTTTTGGCTGATTTCCGTCAAAGAAAAAGGGACTTTGCGCACTTGCAGAGCTCCGGCCTCAATCCTGCTGACGTCCAAAAGATCGTTGACCAATTTAATCATTCTGGTGCTTGAGTCCTGGATAATCTGCAAAAATTCTATTTGTTTCGGCTCAAACTTTCCGATTCTTTCTTTCAAAAGCAAACTTAGAGACCATCTTAACGAAGAGAGCGGGGCTCTGAGCTGGTGGGAAACCAAATTCACGAACTCGCTTTTTAAGATGTTCGCTTCGCTGATTTGTCTGACGCCCGACAAGATGGCGTAATCGATAACCAACAAAATGATCGTTATAATGATCACGAACAGCGCCACGACTTCCGGTTCCTCAATATACCGCTTGGCCAAAACAAAAGTGCCGAGCATCGCGAAAATAATAACGGAACCCATCATCATAAACAAAAACGGCGGACAGCTCCACGGGCCGATCCTGTATTTGCGGCATTCGGCAAAAAAATTCAATCGCTGTAAAGTGTCTTTAATGGCCATAATCGTGTCTCTTGTCAATTATACCACAAAGTGCGATAATGGGACACAACACGGAAGCGGGGCGTAGTGTAATGGTTAACATGCCTGTTTCTTGCCCCGTTAGAAATATAATCGGAGAGTCGTATAGTGGCAGTACGCCTGCTTTGGGAGCAGGTAGCCCGAGTTCGATTCTCGGCTCTCCGACAAGTAGATTTCTAACGGGGTGAAGGAACAGGTGACTCCCGGTTCGAATCCGGACGCCCCGACCAATTCAGACTTTTTTCTTTTAAAAGGATTTGATAATCGTTTTGCTTTGATGTTTGGCTTAATGCCAAACGGCGGAAACGCTTCCCACCCCACTGCGCCTACGGCGCAGAACAGGCGGGCGAAAATTCCTTCCCCCCAACCCCCTTCCTTTTCGCCCGCCTGATTGGACGGCCAGAATTTTTTGCGAGCGGACGGCGGGACCGAATAAAGAAAAGAAAGAATAGTCGCCCTTGCCCCATCCCTCCCGTGCGCGGGCAACGACAAGGAACTCCCTATAATTTTATATTTTATTGGGCCTTCATTCATAGATTCTTATTTTCTTTTTTGCCACTCGCAAACCGTTCCCAACAGCGATGAGTTCAGAGGCTTCGTGCACAGCAACGGCTATTGCAACGCTCAAGAAGCCAATAAGCGCGGAAGGAATGAGGACAACGAGAATAAAAATAGAAAATACAATATTCTGCAAACTGATCCCGCGAGCTTTTTTTCCTAAGTCAATTGCATACGGAATTTTAGTAAGATCATCGGCCATAAGCGCGACATCGGCCGCTTCGATCGCCGCATCGGTGCCAGCGGTACCCATGACCATGCCGACAGAACTTTCCGCCAGAGCCGGAGCGTCGTTGATCCCGTCTCCGACCATTGCCACCATGCCGTATTCTTTTTTGAGCTCTTTTACAGCCGCTACTTTATCTTCGGGCTTGAGATCGGCTTTGACTTGATCAATACCTAGCTCTTTGGCGATTGCTTGCGCGGTCACATGATTATCACCGGTCAGCATAACAACAGCCATGCCCATGTGACGAAGCGTACTGATTACCTGTCTGGCAACTGGCCGAATTTCATCTCGTAGAGCGATGATTCCATACACGACCTTATCCGAACCAACAAGCACGATAGTCTTTCCCTCCATTCTAAGCTTCTCTATTTCCGAATCAGAATTGGTTATATCAATCTTTGTAAATAAATCTTTCTTGCCCACATACATTGTCTGTCCCTCGATGACTGCCTTTGTACCAAACCCCGACATGGCAACGAAATCAGAGGTTGGAATATTTTGTAGGCCAAGCGACTCTGCTTTTTTGACTATCGCTTGCGCGAGCGGATGATTGTTAAATTTTTCCACGCTATACGCCAAGGTTAAAATCTTTTTTTCATCGCGATTAATAGAGATAATGTCAGTGACTACTGGTTCGCCTTTAGTCAGCGTTCCTGTTTTATCAAATGCGACTGCTTTAATCTTTCCTAAATTCTCCAAATATACGCCGCCCTTGATGAGCACTCCCTCGCTTCCGGCTCGGCCGATTCCCGCGGCGACTGCCACGGGGGTCGACATAACGAGAGCACACGGAGCGGCGGCAACGAGCAATACGACGGCACGAATACTCCACTCGGAAAATGACGGATCGAGCAAGGAAAATAATGCAAGCCCGATTGCACTAAAGAGCACGATTGGGGAATAGATTTTGCCAAACTTTTCAATAAACTGTTGTGCTTTACCTTTCTTTTCCTGCGCTTCTTCAACCAAGTGTACAATTTTGGAAAGCGTATTGTTGGCAAAAGTTGCGGTGACTTTAATTTCGAGCGCACCCTCCTGATTGATGGTGGCCGCAAATACCTGCATACCCTCCTTTTTCTCTACGGGAATTGACTCGCCAGTAACGGGTGCCTCATTAAGACTTGATTTGCCTTTGAAGATCGTGCCGTCCGTTGCGATAGATTCTCCGGGACGCACTAGAAAGATATCGCCGACTTTAAGTTCGCCTGCAGGAATCATCATTTCTTTTCCGTTCTGTAAAACTCTCGCCTCCTTGGGAGCAAGATCGAGAAGTTTGCGAATTGATGCTCGTGTTCTAGCATAGGCGTATTCTTCCAATCCTTCGGCTACCCCGTAAATAAATACCAAAAAGGCAGCTTCGTCCCACATTCCAAGAATAGCTGAACCAATGGTAGCTCCAAGCATAAGCAGTTCTATGCCGATTTCTTTGCGCTCGATAAGTTCTTCGATGCCTTCGCGAGTCCAGTGATAGCCACCAATGACAATGGCAAATATATAAATTGCGGTCTCGTATCCGGACGGAATAATACCGAGATGTCCCAAGCCAAAGGCGAGCAAGGTGAGACCGCCAGCTATGAGGGCGTTACGCATGGGCGGATGAGCGTATAGCTTGCCCTCAAATCCGTCGTGATCTTTTTCTTCGTGAGTCATAAATTAATAGCGAGTACAGTTATAAATTTCTTTTGAATGATTGCTTAAAATTTTTCTAGCCTGCTGAATAATATTTTTAATTTCTGTCACTGAGATTTGATAAAGTACTTCGCGTCCTCTTTTCTCTTTTCGGACAAGCCCGCAATCTAAAAGACAAGCCAAATGAGTTGAGGTATTAGGCTGTGAAAGTTTAGTGACCTTAACAATTTCTGAAACAGTTTTGGGGCTATCCAAAATCACCTCCAAAATGGCAAGTCGGGACTGGTCGGAAAATCCCTTAAATAATTTTGCTTCCAGTTGCAATTGTTTTTTAGCCATGATAATATAAATGTATCATTATTTATTTATATGATAATCAAAATAAAATGCTCTGTCAAGAAAAATTTTCTCTTTGCAGAGAATTTGAGCTATAATTAAATCCATGGACCCAATACTTTCATCAACGCTTTTAGGGATACTTGGCGGATTTGTCCGCGCTTTAGTAGGGATAGCCAAGTATTTTGAAAAAAACAAAAATGAAAAGAGAATCCGTTTTTTGTATCTCGCTTTTTCTTTGTTTGTAGCCGCCGTAGTCGGCGGCGTTGCCGGTGCTTTGGCAGGAATGGACTGGAGGCTGGCAATTATTGCCGGATATGCGGGGACTGATTTTATAGAGGGGCTTTACAAAATTAAGAAAAAGCAAGGTTTAGAAATTTGATAAACCCGCCCACCACCCAAATTGAGGCCCCGCCGTCCGCTCGCAAAAAATTCTGGCCGTCCAATCAGGCGGGCGAAAAGGAAGGGAGTTGGGGGGAAGGAATTTTCGCCCGCCTGTTCTGCGCCGTAGGCGCAGTGGGGTGGGAAGCGTTTCCGCCGTTTGGCATTAAGCCAAACATCAAAGCAAAACGATTTTCAAATCCTTTTAAAAGAAAAAAGGTCGCGCGAAAAAATAAAGAATTGAAAAGAAAATTGTTTTGCTTTGCTCGCCGAGTTTCTGCGGGCGGAAACGCTGGGGCGGGGTTTCAAATCATTCGAGCGATTTTCGTTCAAAAAAGGTTCGAGCTTCGTTCAGCAATTGCGACCAATTGAAAAATCGCGAAAAAAATGGTAGATTAAAAATATGAATACACCAAAAATTTTATTGGTTGAAGATGAACAAAATTTGGTTAAAGCGCTT
>Ga0209319_1000741_pt1 | contig 36093 bp, 33 predicted proteins | sample RifGroE2_FD_184000 | JGI IMG/M metagenome (GOLD analysis project Ga0209319, IMG submission 184000) | Groundwater microbial communities from Rifle, Colorado - Groundwater E2 (SPAdes) (version 2) | ecosystem: Environmental > Aquatic > Deep subsurface > Groundwater | place: Rifle, Colorado, United...
AAATCTTTATAAACGCTTTTAATCGGCATAAAACCTCTTCAATAAGTTAATAAATTTTCCAATTCTTTCAACAACTGTAATTGCTTAGTATCCAAATCTCTATTTTGTTTTAATTCCCTTATTTGCTGCAATGCTATACTCGATGTTAAATGTTTTCTACCCCGATAATCAATTGGAATAGATTCAGCATCGTTGTCTTTTATTTTTGCTAAATATAAATCAAATTCAGAGCCAATTTTAACCGGTAAAGCTTCATAATAATTCCTACCTAAAACACGAATTGCCTGGCTTTTCAAATTCTCTGTAGGGGCATTATTCAACAAGTTTATTTTATCTTTCAAATCTACAACGTGAAATCTTCGACACCAAGCTTCTTCGCTATTATTGCGGAAACTATTTTGATAAAGAGCTGCGTCTATATCAAGATTAGGTACAATTGGATATTTATATTCAAGATGATAATTAACCAATTCAGCAAATAATTGCGGATTTTTTTCGATCCAAAGTTTATTTTCTGCAACACGTTGGCGGCGTTCATCGCTTAAATAACGCGAAAACTTTTCATTGGACGGCAATAAAAAACCACACTCCCCTATTTTTTTGCGATAAATAATATCAAAACTGGTGGGAATGGTAGCGCTAGTCAAGTTCACTAACTTTTCCGTATCTAACTTAAGCCATAATAATTGATTTTTGTAATGATTATGCCAGCCAAGCCCCAGAACTGGACTTTGAAAATAATTTTTCGCCCCAAAAACGCCTTCAAAAATTATACCTTCAGGATAACTTAGCCCATCTTGTTGCCAAGCAATTGGCAATTCCGAGATTCTTTTTTTATCAATGTTTTTATCAAAAAAACCCGTAATGTAATCCCACATTTTACGGTCACTAGCTAGACGTTTTGCTAACTCAACCACTCCTTCCGTATCGCTTAAAGCATCATGGGCAGTACCGCCATGCAATCCATTTAAGGCACTCAAAAATTCAAGTTTCAAGCTAATAATATTGGCGCGTTCCGGCCAGTTTAAAATTTCATTTTTAAATAAATAATACAAAACAATCATTGGATATAAATCCATACGCCCGCACTGGTTGGCATACTGGTGCGTATAGGGCGGTAACAGATTGCGATAAAAAGAAAAACGTAAAAACTCATCGTCAAAGCCAAGAGAATTATAACCAAGACTAATTGTACCGGGTGTATTCAAAAGTTGATGAATTTTTTTAATCGCCTCCAATTCGCAAACACCAAAATTTTGTAAATCAGCTAAAGAAATTTGATGGGTAATAAAAGCACCAGGACTCGGAACAGTATCAGGATTTAACTTAATAAAAATATTGTAACGCTCCAATTCGTTAAATTCCAAATCGGTACGAATCGCTGCGAATTGTACAACCTGATCAAAACATTTATTTAATCCTGAGGTCTCTATGTCGTAGAAAAGATAAGTCATAATGATAATTTTCCGCTAAATCACAATTGTAAAATTAACGCTAATTTTAACGCTTGGTTATAGAAAGATACAATACAGTATTCAGCTTCCTAAATTCACTTTCTGTAGATTTACTTTAAATCGTCTCAGTAACCTTGAGTAAATTTGCAGGAGTATCGGGGTTATAGCCACGCGCTAAAGCCAGTTGCTCCACCATAAGATAAAAAACTTCAATAGCGACAATTGGATCTAAAATCGGATGTAAACTTGCTGGTAAAAGAACCACCCAAGCGGCAATTTGTTTCAATTCGTCTGACGACAACAAATTCTTGGGAATAAATAAAATTACTTTACCCCGCAAAGCTTTAATTTTTTTAGCCAATTCCAAATTACCAGACAAAGTTGTATCGTTTTGCGCAAACATTAAAAAAGGACGGTTTTTTTGTACTAAAGCAAAGGGACCATGCAAAACTTCCGCGCTACTAAAAGCTTCTGCTTGAATAACTGCGGTTTCTTTCAGCTTTAAAGCAGCTTCCTGCGCAATAGGAAAACCAAAACCACGCGCAATAACCAAAGTATGCGAAACTTGTTTCAATTCATCCACAGTCCCTGCCCAATGACCATCGGACAAAGCCACTGTTAATGTTTCCGGTAATTTTTCTAATGCGACTTGTAAAGCTTCATCATTAGCCCAAAACGCAACTAATTGAGTTAACACCGTAAGCGATGCGATATAACTTTTAGTTGCCGCCACAGCTTTTTCTTCGCCTGCCCAAAGCGGTAAAACATATTCAGCAATTTCTGCCAAAGGCGATGTAACATGATTAACAATTGCAACTGTAATCGCCCCGGCTGCACGCGCTGCCTGCATCATCTGACAAATATCCGGGCTTTTGCCTGATTGGGAAATACCAATAACCAAAGCGTTTTGCATCTGTAAATTAGCATTATAAATTGTCACTGTCGAAGGCGCTGCCGAAGCAGTTACTAACCCAAGTTTAGTTTCCAATAAATATTTAGCAAAAGTACAAGCATGATCGGAACTGCCACGTCCAATTGTCACAGCAAATTTTGGTGGATTAGCGCGTAAACGCTCCACTAATTTTAAAATGACTGCTGTATTTTCTTTTAATTGGCATGCCACTATTTCAGGGGCAGAACGCGTTTCTTGTTGCATTAGTGTCATATTTTTATCCTCTTTTTTAACGCCAAAATCGCTCCCACTGTTGCATCGTGCTTGCGTGACACAATACGTTTTTTTAATTCTTCACCAAGCCAAGGTTCAATAAAATGCGAAACACCACCAAACAAAGTACATGGTAAAGCTTTTTGTTCGTCAGTACGCCGCACTATAGCCGCTCCAACGGCGTCAATTTCTTTGGCAGAGCTCTGAATCAACCTGATTGCAATTGGGTCTTTATTTTCAATTTGTTGCAAAACTAAAGGTGTAATTTCTGCAAAACGCGTTGAATTGGCAGAATTAGACCAGGTAACTATTTCGCTCGTATCTTTACCAAAACGCTCCCAAATCATTTCTAAAAGCGGCGATGTTTCCTGCAAACGTCCATCCAACCATTTAAAAGTCAACTCAATAGCTTTTAAACCCAGCCAAGCCCCACTACCCTGATCGTCATGCGGAAAACCCCAACCGCTCACCTGAATAATTTTATCACCCTGAATTTGATAACCAACTGTGCCAGTGCCAATTATGATACTCGCGCCATCAGCACCATCATGCGCTCCTAAACAGGCAGCATAAGAATCAGAGACTAAAACCAAATTAGCAAAAGGATGCTCTGTTGCAATAAATTCATTATATTTTGGTGTGATTTCACAACCTGACAACCCCATACCAACATGAAAATCATAACGCTTATCATCCAAACTTAAACCAGCTTCAGCTAAAGCCATGCGTATTGTTGCCAAAACCACCTTCCATGAATTTGTAACACCAAGACGCAAAGCTACAGGTCCGCCACGCGTTTGTCCGAGTAACTGACCTTGGCTATTTTCAATAATCACTTTAGATTTAGTTGCGCCACCATCAACACCGATAAAAATGTTTTCTCTGCTCATATTTATTTTAAAATTTTGTAGTTTTGAAATAATACATTGATATATATAGCAATTAACTTTACATGTCTTATGTGCATGAAATTATTTAGCACTTTTTTTCTTCTGGTAAAATTGCTGAATTTCTTCTAACGTTTTACCCTTAGTTTCCGGCAACATAAAGAAAGCTACTAAGAAATAAACTAACGTAAAGCCCGCAAATAATAAATAAGTTCCGGCGACACTTAGCAAATTCTCAATAGTTAAAAATGCAGAAGATAAAAGAAAACCAGCCACAGAATTAATAAACAAAGCTAAAGCTACGCCTTTCCCACGCACTTTGGTCGGTAATAACTCTGAAATCGCCAACCAAACCACCACTCCAGGACCGATAGCAAAAAATGCAATGAAAGTTGCAAAACCAATCAAAGATAATTCCGCTTGTAATTGTTCCGCCAAACCCAAATGTGGCAATAAACCTAAATAAATATAAGCAAGTGTAACGCCGGCAGTGCCAATCAATAACAAAAAGCGTCGCCCAAAACGGTCGATCAAGAAAAATGCCAAAATAGTTCCCAAAAAATTCACCAAACCAATACCGACTGTTCCAAACATCGACGCAAGATCAGAGTGTAAACCTGTTTTTTGAATCATAATTGGCGCATATTGCAATAAGACATTAATTCCAGTTAATTGATTACATGCTGCAATAACTAGAGACACCGATAACGGTAACCACAAATTACGGGCAAAAAGCGCTTGCCAATTACTTTCAGTTTTTTTCAAACTGTCCTGAATTTGTTTTAATTCTTTTTGCGCTTCTTTTACAGATCTTGTTTGTAACAAAACCTTTTCCGCTAATACTTTGCGCCGTTTCGATAATAACCAACGAGGAGTTTCAGGCAAAAAACACATACTGAAAAATAAAATCGAAGTTGGAATCAAAATTACCGCAAACATGCCGCGCCAATTTCCTGATGGTGTAAAAAGTAAATCAACAAAGTATGCCAAAACAATACCAAACGTTAAAAGCAATTGAAAAATGGTAATGCTGCGACCACGAATTTTTGCCGGCGCTACTTCAGTAAGATACAAAGGCACTGCAACAGCAACAATGCCGACAGCTAACCCCAATACCAAACGTGATATGAGCAACACAACAAAACTACTGGTAAGTAAAATACTGATAATTCCGATAAAGAACAATACACAGGAAGCAAGAATCATCGTGCGCCTGCCAAAACGATCAGCAAAATAACCTGTCACCAAAGTGCCAACAATACCGCCGCCCAATACCGCTCCAACCATAAATCCAATCTGAGACTCAGTCATTGGTATAACTTTTTGCACAAAAAGCAATGCGCCAGATATAACGCCAATATCATAACCATAAAGAATACCGCCTAAGCCAGCACAAAAAATCATCGCAAAAACAAGAAAATTATTTGTTTTTGTTGCTACGATTTTGGGCATGGATTTTTTTTGCCTTTTCTGCATAATTTTGCTCCTTTTTAATTTAAAAAATTAAAACAACAAATCGTTTAATGATGGTTATAAATAATTTTATGTAAATAAAATTGCTATATAAATCAATCATCTATTTTTAATATCGAAAAAAATTCAAAAACAAGATTCACAACTTTGACTTTACTTGTTTTTCCGCACTATTATAGCAACAAAAATCTGAAATTATAATTTAAACGCACTAAAAACATCTTTATGTCAACACGTCAAATAGTCTTAGACACAGAAACAACAGGACTTACTCCCGAAGCAGGTCACCGCATCATTGAAATTGGCGGTATAGAACTTGATTCCAGACGCTTCACTGGCAATACTTTTCATGTCTACATTAATCCGCAAAGAATTATTGAAGCTGGCGCCTTACAGGTGCATGGTATCTCTAATGAATTTCTAGCTGATAAACCTTTATTTTCTGACGTTATAGAAGATTTCTTAATCTTTATTCAAGGCGCGGAACTGATAATTCATAATGCAGTTTTCGATGTCGGTTTTTTAAATCACGAGTTAAAACTTTACAAAAAAAATGCTAAACCTATCGAAACTTATGCTTCAATTTTTGATACTTTAGCGCTGGCACGCAAAAAGCATCCTGGTCAACGCAATAATTTGGATGCGCTTTGTAAGCGCTATAATATTAACAATAAAAAACGCGACCTGCATGGCGCCCTGCTCGACGCTAAATTATTAGCGGAAGTTTATTTAGCAATGACTGGTGGGCAAGTTAGTTTATTTACTAATAGTAACTCCCCAGAAAAAAATCAGACTGTTAGCATTGAAGATAAAATACATCAGCAAAAACACAGCAAACTTCGCGTTATATTGGCCAATAACGAAGAATTGACTGCACATGATCTATTTATGAAGAAACTAAAACCCGCGGATATTTATAAGAAAGTTAATTGAGTTTATCGATATTTTCTGATAAATTTAAAATATCGATAAACTAAGATAAAATTGTTATATATGGATAAAAATCGTAACCCATTTTCTCCTGGTGCGGGAACTCAGCCTCCTGAGTTAGCTGGTCGTGATGCTATTTTAGAGCAAGCCATGTTAACTTTGGGGCGTGTTAAACAAGGACGAAATGAAAAAAGCATGTTATTGGTCGGTCTGCGCGGAACTGGAAAAACAGTATTGTTACGCAAAATTTACACATTAGCTAAAGAAGAAAATTATCAAACAACTTGGCTGGAAATAAGTGAGCAAAAATCATTATTAAAAGCCTTGCTTCCTGAGTTACGCAGAGTTTTATTTGATCTTGATAATGGCGAAATTAGCACTAAAGTTAAAAGAGCTTTTCGAGTTTTAAAAAGCTTTGTTAGTAATATTAAACTAAGCGCTAAAATTGGAGATATTGATGTCGGGCTTAGCATTGAGCCAGAAAGAGGTACAGCTGATAGTGGTGATTTAGAAGCCGACCTCGTCCAAGTTTTTCTCGCATTAGGAGAAGCAGCCAAAGATAAGCAAACTGCTATAGCGGTTATCATTGATGAATTGCAGTATTTAAATGAAGAAGAACTCAGCTCTTTAATTATGGCCGCACATAGAATTGCCCAAGAATCACTTCCTGTGGTTGTTTTTGGCGCAGGGTTACCACAACTTGTCGGTAAAGCAGGTCGCGCTAAATCTTATTCTGAACGCCTTTTTGATTACCCAGAAATTGGTCCATTAGAAAAAAAGTATGCTATATCAGCTTTACAGAATCCAGTACAAAAAGAAGGGGTTTCCTTTACTAAAGAAGCATTAAACGAAATTATTCGTGTCACAGAAGGGTATCCGTATTTTTTACAAGAATGGGGATATCAGGCGTGGAATTTGGCACAAAGTCCAAAAATAGACCTTAACATTGCCCAACAAGCAACCAATGCTTCTATTCAGCGATTAGATCGGGATTTTTTCCGCGTACGTTTTGATCGCCTAACCCCAGCGGAAAAAAAATATCTTAGAGCACTAGCAGAGTTAGGGCATAAATCACAAAGATCTAGTGATGTAGCTGAAAAGCTTGGTATAGATGTACAAAAAGCCGCCCCTTTTAGAAATAATCTGATAAAAAAAGGTATGATTTACAGCCCAAACCATGGAGATACAGCTTTCACAGTACCACTTTTTGATGATTTTTTAAAACGTACGATCCCCTCTCCTTTTTCTTCTAAATAAATAACGGCTTAACAAATCAAATTTAAAATTACATAATATTCACCAACCCCTTCCCTTCAACCAAATATCGCTTATCATAAACCCAAACACCGATTGGAGCTGTTGATTCATTAGCAATTTCCACACATTCTTTGGAAACTTTAATATTTAACAAATTATCGCGGAAAATAATTTTAAAAGCATAGAATTGCCAGTTAGGGATAATCATAGGCTTAAAATGCAACTCATTATTACGCACACGCATACCACCAAATCCTTGCACAATAGCAAGCCATGAACCTGCCATACTTGTTATGTGGCATCCTTCTTTGACTTCATGATTATAATCATCCAAATCAAGGCGTGCAGTACGTAAATACATCTCATAAGCTTTATCTTCATAGCCTAATTTTGCCGCCAAAATGGCATGCACGCATGGCGAAAGCGAAGATTCGTGTACTGTGCGCGGTTCATAAAAATCAAAATTTCTCTTAATCGTTTCCAGATCATAATTCTCTTCAAAAAAATAAATTCCTTGCAAAACATCTGCCTGTTTAATAAAACATGAACGTAAAATTCTATCCCATGACCAGTGTTGATTAAGCGGACGCTCGGATGGATCTAGCTCTTTAGCTAAACGCTGTTCCTTATCCAGGTAATTATCCTGTTGTAAAAATATACCTAATTTTTCGTCTTTAGGGAAATACATATTTTCCCGCACTTTCCGCCACAATAATATTTCATCATTTTCTTGTAACTTTGTTTTTGTCGCAATTTGATGGAATTTTTCCGGATTAACTTGTTTGACGTAGGAGATCACTTCTTGCGTATAATCTAAGGTCCAGGAAGCAAGAATGTTTGTGTACCAATTATTATCGACATTATTTTCATATTCATTCGGTCCTGTCACACCCAAAATCACATACTTATTTTTTACCGTTGAAAAACTTGCTCGTTTCTGCCAAAAACGTGCCAAAGCGATTAAAACTTCTAAGCCATATTCAACTAAATAATTTTTATCGCCGGTGTAACGCACATAATTATAAATCGCATATGCCATAGCGCCGTTGCGATGAATTTCCTCAAACGTTATTTCCCATTCGTTATGACACTCTTCACCATTTACCGTAACCATTGGATAAAGCGCAGCGCGACCATATAAACCTATATTTTCGGCATTTTCTATTGCCTTTGGTAAATGTTTGTAACGATATAACAAAAGACTTTTGGCTGCCTCTTCTCCCGATGTTGCTAAATAAAAAGGCAAGCAATAAGCTTCTGTATCCCAATAAGTAACGCCACCATATTTTTCGCCAGTGTAGCCTTTGGGACCAATATTTAATTCAGGATCTTGACCAGTATAAGTTTGATTTAATTGGAAAATATTAAAACGAATCGCCTGTTGCGCAGCAACATCGCCTTCAATAGTAACATCACTATGCTCCCATTTTACAATCCATGCCGCTGCTTGTTCAGCTAACAAACTCTCAAAACCTTTATGAAAAGCCTGATGTAAAAGTTTAGCACAAGTTTCTAAAAGTTCTTCTTTGGCATAATAAAGCGAGGCAAGAATAGCTGCGTATTTGTAAATTACTGTTTCTTCACCTTCTAGGCACTGTACTTTTACTGTATTGGCAACATAAGTTTCATGAGCGATCAATTCTGGATTAATTACAACTTGTTTATCGTTTTGTACCACCGCAAATTTCATTCCAGTGCAAACATGAAAATTGGTTTTACAAGTCTCAATCGTCAAATATGCTTCACCTTTATGTGCTTCACGATAATATGGATCAGAAAAACGGTCGCCATAATTAGCCCAGTCATTTTTCATATTGGAGTCTAAGTAAGGTGTAATAGCTATTTCACTAGAAAAATTTAGCGGCGTAATTGCATAACGAACAGCACCGATTTCCCGATCAACAATACTTAAAAATCTTTTGCTATGTACTTTAACTTGCTTGCCACTTGGAAACTCAGCAATAAAAGAACGCTCCAAATACCCTTCTTGCATATTTAAAGTGCGCAGAAAATCGTGCACTTTACATTTAGCCAAATCCAATTTTTCTTTGCCAATTTGAATATCGATTCCGATCCAGCTTGTCGTGTTTACCAGTTTGGCAAAATAAGCAGGATATCCATGTTTCCAATAACCAACTTTAGTCGGATCAGGATAATAAACACCGCCAATATAATTTCCAAGCAACGTTTCACCGCTATAAGACTCTTCAAAACTGGCGCGCTGCCCCATACGCCCGTTACCAATACTAAACAAACTCTCAGAGCTTTTCTGATTAGCTCCATTAAAGCCTTCTTCAATAATGTGCCATGGATGAAGAGTAAGATATTTGTTCATAAAAAACCTTTTTAAATATATTTGAACTTTTCATGTAAATTAAATTGCTATATTTTAAAATATGTTATTTCACATATTCAACATCTCGCTTTCTATATATCCTTTACGTTTGTGATTTTTCAAATCCCAAAAAATTTTAGTCACGCCTAAATATTTACCAAAAGCACCGGCTTTAACTAGCATTTTGCCATTTATAAATTTGTCGATTTTGTTATGAGAATGTCCGCCAATCAACACATCCACCCCTGTAATATTCTCATCGAGATTATCATCCTGGTGCGTAAGCAAAACTATTATGTCAGGTTTAGGTTGAAACTCACTAACCCATTTTTTTACATTTTCAGTAGTTACTTGCTTCATTGCTAAATTAGACTTTTTTTCAGAACTACTTTTATCTAAATGATACCCTTGACGATGTGTACACATTGTACCAATTACTCCGACGGTAACGCTGTAATTTTGATACGTATATTTGAATAAATGACCATTTTTAGTACTCAAAGACCGTGGAGTTTTAACTTTATTAGCGGCATAAATAGGTAAATTATAAGTGCTGATATAATTATCCAAACGGCTAGTACCATAAACTAAGTCGTGGTTACCTATTATCATGGCGTCATATCCTACTTTAGACATTAAACCAGCCATGACGGAACCATTTCCACCTAAATGACGATCTCCGCAATTTTTGTTACCTGGCTGACAAAATATATCTCCTGCATCAACTACAATAACTTTTTTGGTGTTAGCTTGCTTATCAGGACTTGAATGGCGTAATTCGTTAATCTTGTTAGTTATCGTGGCCATATGTTCATTATGTTCATGAATATCCCCCGTACTCAAAATTTCAATTTCTAAAATCGCATTATCGTTCTTTGGTGCTTTCAAAACCGGCATAATCGATGTGCGATGATAAAAATGTTCGTTTGGAGCACCATAGTCATCACCACCATCATCGGCATAAATTTGCATAATCACAAATACTAACAACAATGCAATATTTTTTATAAAACCCAATTTAATTTTCATAAATATTTCTCTTTATTTTATTATTTTATTTTTTAATCCATTTTCCAAGAAAGCCATAGAGATCCAATTTTGTCTTTTTCCAATTTATGGAATCCCCACTCAAAAGCCGGCGCAATAGATATTGAATCATTGAAATCATATTCAAACCCAGCGCTCAAATATAAAGGTTTACCGGGATTTGCCTTATTGGTATCCTCTTCTAAACGCACACCGGCACGCACACTAAATTTATCGCTAAATTGGTAATTTGGCATCAAGGATATTCTCCATATGTTCAACTCATTATCAATCTGATTTTCATTTCTTGTATATTCAAAGACTGAATTTACGCCAATTTTATTCCAATTTTTAGACGCCAAAAACGACAAACCATAAGTAGCGCGCCCATTACCAATACCATGCTCATAATCCCCGTTAGGAATAGTGATTTTTGGTGCCACGGAAACTGCTAAATTATTTTTCTCATAAAGTTTATACGTCAAATACAAACCAATATCATCCAGACCAGAATGGCGCCTAAGAATTTCCTCATCCTTTTTTTGCACATATTTATATTTATATGGCGCTTCAAACACCACACTCATTTTGTCATTGATACCGTAAGTAAAAAGTACATCTAGTGTATAGGTTTTTATATCGAATCCAGAGTCATCTTCCTCAGATTCATAAACAGGAACGATGTCAAAAGACATATCATGTTCAGTGACTTTTTCAAATTTATCAATCGGTTCAACAAGGTAATCATAATTTGCCAAAGAATTATTAAAGATCAGCATCATTCCAATAAAAATTATCCCATTACAAAAACAAAATAATTTATTCGACTTTTTTTTAGATAACATAATTATTTACCAATTTTTTCTAATTATTTGTAATTAAATATTCAGCTCACAGCGCAAGGTGTTGTTGAATAATTCGTATTAATAACGATTTCGTAGCCGCAGACTGTAGTCTGCGTAACTTCTCCAATTATTGCACATAATATATCGCGGGCTAAAGCCCGCAGCTACGTTATTCATAGTTTTTTAAATTATTCGACAGCGCCCACATCACAGAATATGTAAACCAAATTGCTATATTTTTCAATATGTTATTTTAAATGGTTAAGGAAATCCCTAATTTGCAGAAAGATTGCAAAATGTTTTTATAATATTTACTTAATTGTTAGTGAATGTAAACTTTTTTTTGGGTTCACATCTTGAATTTAAATTCTCTAAATTATTAATTCATGATTTACGACCTTAATCCATACAAGATTTCTTGCCATGCTTATCGAACTGATGAATAATTAACATTATGGAAAAAAGACTGCTCGATATAGTAGTTTGCCCATTTTGCAAAGGCAAATTACATTACGATAAAAAAACGCAAGAATTGATTTGCAACTTTGATAAACTTGCTTTTCCGATTCGAAACAACATTCCGATTATGTTGCTTGAACAAGCGCGAAGTTTAAACGATGATGAAAAACAAAAAGTTAAATAAAAATATGCCATCATTACAACCATTTCACGTAATTATCCCTGCCCGTTATGCTTCTTCACGCCTTCCTGGCAAAGCGCTTGCCTATATTAATGGTAAACCAATGTTACAACACGTTTACGAAAGATCTTTAGCTAGTGATGCTACTAGTATAACAATCGCTACTGACGATAAACGTATCGCACAAGCTGCAGAAAAATTCAACGCCAAAGTTTGCATGACCAGCACGGAACATTCGTGTGGAACAAGCCGCATTGTGGAAGCCATAAATATTTTAAACTTCGCCGATGAAGCCATTATTGTTAATGTTCAAGGCGATGAGCCGCTAATTCCACCAATAATCATCCAACAAGTCGCAGAAAATTTGGCAACAAGACCAAGTATGCAAGCGGCGACTTTGTGTTCACCTATTGAAAGCGCCAAAGAGCTTTTTGATTCCAATATTGTCAAAGTTGTCATGGATAATTCGGGTGCAGCATTATATTTTAGTCGCGCTCCTATTCCTTGGGAACGAGATAATTTTTCTGCAAAAAGCAATAATCTGGTCGATACCACCTTAACCAGCTTTCATTATCGGCATATTGGCATTTACGCTTACCGTGTAGGTTTTTTAAAAAAATATGCCACATGGTCGCAATGTATTTTAGAGGAAACAGAAAAACTGGAACAACTGCGCATTCTTTGGAATGGCGATAAAATACACGTTGCTATAGCAAAAGCAGAGTCGCCGATTGGCGTAGATAACCTGGAAGATTTGGAAAAAATTCGAAAATTAATTTCAAAGGAATAATCAAAATGCAATTAACAAAATTAACTGCTCTTTCCCCTCTTGATGGTCGTTACGCTGACAAAATCGAAGAATTACGTCCTATTTTTAGTGAATATGGCTTGATGCGGACACGGCTTTTTGTCGAAATACACTGGCTAAAAGCCTTAGCAATGGAACCAACAATTCAAGAAATAACCAAATTCAGCTCCGCTACCGAACAATTTCTTGATGCGATTTGGCAAAATTTTAGTGAACAAGATGCCTTACAGGTCAAAGAAATTGAAAAAACCACACGTCATGATTTAAAAGCTGTAGAATATTTTCTCAAAGAAAAATGTTCCAATTTACCGGAATTAGCTAACACTAAAGAATTTATCCATTTTGCCTGTACTTCCGATGATACCAACAACCTTGTTTATGGTCTTATGTTAAAGGCCGCCAGAGAAGACTGTTTATTACCACAAATAACAAACTCGATTGAAATACTGCGTAAATTAGCACATGAATATGCTGCACAACCTATGTTAGCCCGCACACATGGACAACCTGCATCTCCGACAACGATCGGCAAAGAATTCGCCAATTTCGTTGCCCGTTTACAACAAATTGCCCAAAAAGTTTCTCAAACCGCTATTATCGGTAAATGCAACGGTGCTGTCGGTAATTTTAGTGCACATATGATTGCCTATCCCGAAGTTAATTGGCGCGAACTAACGCATCAATTCGTAACTTCATTGGGTTTGCAGTACACAGAATATTCAACCCAAATCGAACCTCATGATAATATTGCTGAACTTTGTAATAATTTAGCGCAGTTTAATACGGTTTTGATTGACCTTGCCCGAGATATTTGGGGATATGTGTCTCTTGGTTATTTACAGCAAAAAGCCAATAATCTGGAAGTTGGCTCTTCCGTTATGCCGCATAAAATCAATCCAATCGACTTTGAAAACGCTGAAGGTAATTTAGGAATTGCCAACGCCCTACTACGACATTTTAGCGAAAAATTGCCCATCTCACGTTGGCAACGCGATTTATCCGATTCAACTGTACTGCGTAATCTTGGCGCGGCTTTTGGCTATAGTCTCTTAGCCTATAAAATGCTACTGCAAGGTTTAGAGAAAATAACCGTCGCCAATGAGTTTCTCGATAAAGAATTAATGCAACATTGGGAAGTTTTGGCTGAAGCTATACAAACCGTTATGCGCCGTTATGGCATAGAAAAACCATACGAACAACTCAAAGCCCTAACACGCGGCAAAAATGTCACCAAAGACTTGTTGCACACTTTTATTAAAGACTCTCAACTACCTGATGAAGTAAAAGAAAAACTTTTACAATTAAGTCCTGTTGATTACTTAGGTTTAGCTAAGGAGCTAGCTGAGAAAATTTGATATTATTTCTATACCTAGCCACACGCTTTAGCATTATACTAAACGAAAACAGGTTTCCAGGATTAGCACAAATAGACTCGAGCAGTTTGGATTTTCCGCTAGGTGGCAACGAGTCGAGTTTGAGGAGTGTATTGGACATACATGACTCAAACGAGCGAGAAAGCCAACAACGCGGAAAACCACAATGCGAAGAGTATATTTACTGTACGCATACAAGATTTTGTACAGCGGTAAAGCCAAAAACTTGACGGATGGTTATCGAAAAAAATATTTAGATAAAATTTCCACCACAAAACTGTCTTGTCTTATGGTGGAAATTTTTATTTTTCATGACTATTTATGGCTCTTTTCTAAACCTTTTCCGGCGTAGTGTCCTACAACAGCACCACCAACAGCACCAGCTGCAGATCCTAAGACACCGCCACCCAAGCCACTACCAACAGCAGCGCCTGCGCCTGCTCCTACGATAGTACCGTAATCACGTCCGCGCATATCTGCACATCCAGCCAAGCTTAGTGCGAAAATACCAGCAACCAAAGCAAAAATTGCTATTTTTTTCATAATTTATACTCCATAACATTCAGTTAAGATTAAAATAATCTAAATTTAAGATCGCCATTAAATGGTAAAGAATGACACAGAAATAGTCAAATTATATGCGCTTTGGGTTGGATAAAATGTAAAATTAAGTTATTTTATAAACATAACAGTAGATGTGCGCTGTTAAATATAACCGAGCTAAAGCTTGCAGCTAAAATGGTTTTAATTATTTTATGGCAACAAAACCCAATCAAACTCATATAATTGCCGGTAAATGGCGTAGCAGAAAGCTAAACTTTCCTGATTTACCAATGCTGCGCCCCACTCCAAATCGAGTACGCGAAACATTATTTAATTGGCTGTCTAACAATATTGTCGGAGCGCGCTGCTTAGATTGTTTTGCAGGCAGTGGCGCTTTGGGTTTTGAAGCGCTTTCGCGCGGAGCAGCTTGGGTAACAATGATTGATAACTCTAAGAATGTTGTAGAAAACCTAAAAGCAAATGCAGCGCTACTAGGAGCTAAAACTATCGATTTTCATTGTGCTAAATTTCCTTTTTTGGAACCCAGATTTGCAGAAAATCCTTTTGATATTGTTTTTCTCGACCCACCTTACCACCAAGGTTTGATTTCCGTTTGTTGCGAGTTTTTAGAAAAAAACCATTATCTCAAAGAAGATGCTTTAATTTATATCGAAGCAGAAAGGAAACTTTCCTCCCTACCAATCCCTGAAAATTGGCACATACTAAAAAGCCAAAAAGCTGGGCAGGTTGGGTATCATTTAATTTTACGGGGAGCGAAATTATCTCAGCTGCAGGAGTAGGCTTAAAAAATTTTATATTGTAATTAACGCAGACCAAAGTCTGCGGCTACGGTCTGCGGTTACAGTCTGCGACCACGAAACCCGCAACTACTACACTTTGCCAAACAACAAACTCACGTTCGTGCCACCAAAACCAAAAGAATTGGAAAGAACATTTTCGACACGTGCAGAACGCGCTTTGTGTGGGACGAAATCCAGATCACAACCTTCATCTGGATTATCGAGATTAATCGTTGGTGGCAGAATTTGATCCTGAATAGCCAAAATAGAAAAAATTGCCTCAACTGCACCAGTCGCACCAAGCAAATGTCCTGTCATAGATTTAGTTGAACTAACTGCTAATTTATAGGCATAATCAGCAAAAACTTTTTTAATCGCCAATACTTCGATGACATCCCCAAGTGGGGTAGAAGTACCGTGAGCATTAATGTATTGCACTGACTCTTTGGCAATTTCGGCATCATTAAAAGCATTTTCCATAGCAAGAATCGCACCTTTGCCTTCAGATTCCGGTGCAGTAACATGATAAGCATCACTACTCATACCAACACCAAGCAACTCAGCATAAATTTTCGCACCACGTTTTTTAGCGTGTTCATATTCTTCAAGAATGACAATACCAGCCCCCTCACCAACCACAAATCCATCGCGGTCTTTATCCCAAGGGCGACTGGCGCGCGTTGGATCATCGTTGCGTCTGGACAAAGCACGCATTGAAGCAAAACCACCAACACCTAAAGCAGTTGTTGCCATCTCTGAACCACCAGCAACCATAACATCGGCATCGCCATAGCTAATCATACGAGCGGCACAACCAATATTATGCGATCCGGTACCACAGGCAGTTACGACAGAAAAATTTGGACCTCTTAATCCATGTTTAATGGAAATAAGCCCAGGTGCCATGTTGATAATAACATTAGGAATGAAGGTTGGAGAAACCCATTTTGGTCCCATTTTTAAGCATTGTTCGTAGTTTTTTTCAATTAGGGGCAAACCACCCATACCAGAGCCAACAGCCACACCAACACGATGTGAGTTCGTTTCGTCAATAGCAAGACCTGAATCTTGCATTGCCTGATGAGCAGCTGACAAGGCATATTGAATAAAAAGATCGGCCTTACGACTTTCTTTAGGATCCATGTATGGTGTTGGATCAAAATTATGCACTGGAGCACAAATCTTCACACTCAACTGGGAAACATCAAATGAAGTCAATGGGCTAACCCCACTTTTACCGTGCAGAATTCCATCCCAGGTGGTTTTAGTATCCAGCCCAAGTGGAGTAACCATACCGATTCCTGTTACAACTACGCGCCGTTTTGTCAAAAAAGCCCCCTAATTACAAGTTACAAATTTAGCCCCAAGAAAAGCATAAAGAAACGCCTCAAAAGTTGGCTACTTGTAATTAAATATCAATAGCGAAAATGAATAATAAAAAAATCAATTTACACAGTTGTCAACATATGTAAGTGAAATTATTTTTAAAATCAAAACATTACACTAAAAACTGTTTTATTCTTTAGCGTGATCTTGAATATAGTCAATCGCTTGCTGAATAGTCGTAATTTTTTCGGCAGCTTCATCCGGGATTTCCAAACCGAATTCCTCTTCAAATGCCATTACCAACTCAACGGTATCTAAAGAATCAGCACCCAAATCATCGACAAAAGAAGCGTAATTTTTAATACTTTCTTTGTCTAAGCCCAATTGCTCAGCAACAATGTTTTTAACACGATCTTCAATAGACGAAATATTTGCATTAATCATATTTTCTTTTCCTGCTTTTTTGGTTGATGAAATTTATTAAAACAATTTAATAAAACCCAGTAAAACTGAATTTTCTACAGTTTATTCAAAACTCGTAAACTTGCAAGTATATTTAATTCCACTTTATGTGAAATTTAATTCATATACATCCCGCCATTCACATGCAAGGTCGTCCCCGTAATGTATGATGCCGCATCCGAGACCAAGAAAGACACTGCATTTGCAATATCTTCCGGCTTACCAGCACGAGCCAAAGGAATGTTGGCTAAATATTTTTCACGCTGTTCATCTGTCAATTTTTGCGTCATCGCGCTCTCAATAAAACCAGGCGCAATAGCATTCACGGTTATATTACGCGAACCAACTTCTTTTGCAACTGACTTGGTTAAAGCAATTACACCAGCTTTCGCCGCCGTATAGTTAACCTGACCTGCATTACCTGTAACACCCACCACAGACGCGATATTGACGATTTTCCCCCAACGTTCCTTCATCATGCTGCGAATACAACTACGCGTTAACCGAAAAACGCTGGTAAGGTTAGTATTAATAACCATATCCCACTCAGCATCTGACATACGCATCAGCAAATTGTCGCGAGTAATACCTGCGTTATTAATCAAAATTTGCGGAGCAACACCATATATTTTAGTAATTTCGGCAATAGCATTATCGATTGATTCCTGATTACCAACATCCAAACAAAAACCATGCCCCGACAAACCCTGCTCCTGAAAACGTTTGGTAATTGCTTCAGCAAACTCAGGACTGATATCACTTGAAGCAACTTTTGCACCTTGCCTTGCCAATTCTTCAGCAATAACCAAACCAATACCACGATATGCACCAGTTACCAGTGCGACTTTACCTTTGATACTCATTCAAAAACCTCCGAATAAATTATTAATTATACAGCTTTTTCATTTTTCAATGCGTTCTCAAAGTCCACAACCGTCCCCAACATCAATGTTTCCAATCCCGAAACAATCCTTCTATTTAATCCAGTCAAAACTTTACCAGGTCCGCATTCAATTATGGCAGTCATTCCCTTTTCTGCCAATACCGTAATTGTTTCTACCCAACGCACCGGACTATATAACTGTTGTACTAATACTAACCGAATTTCTTCCGGTTCGGTATGTACAGCAACATCAACATTATGAATAACCGGAATTTTTGGTGAATTTATTTTTATATCCTGTAGTGTTTCCGCCATTTTTTCAGCAGCAGATCGCATTAGTTCACAATGAGAAGGAACACTTACCGGAAGTAACTTGGCTATTTTAGCCCCAGCATTTTTTGCCAAAACTACAGCGCGTGTCGCAGCTTCTACTTCACCAGCCAAAACAGTTTGACCAATGGAATTATAGTTAGCTGGCGTTAAAATCTGACCTTGCGCCGCATCAGAACAAATAGCTAATATCTTTTCATCAGAAAGCCCAACAATTGCTATCATAGCCCCTTTACCAACAGGTACCGCTTCCTGCATCAAACGACCTCGTTCAGCAACCAGCTTTAATGCATCACTAAAAGCAAACGCTTCGGCACAAACTAGAGCAGCGTATTCACCCAAACTATGTCCTGCTAAAAAAGCGGGTTTTTTTCCACCTTGCTGCAACCAGGCACGCCAAACCGCGACCCCACCAGCGAGCAAAATTGGTTGTGAGAATTCTGTTCGGTTAAGTTTTTCTTCTGGTCCTTCCTGACACAACCGCCATAAATCATAACCCAATACTGTACTAGCCTCATCGTAAGTCGCATAGATTATGGGATATGCTGTAGATAACTCAGCCAACATACCAAGACTTTGTGAGCCCTGACCAGGAAAAGCAAAGGCAGTGTTACTGCTATTTAAAGAAGTCATAATTTTTTAAGTTATTCTATACGAAATATTCAATACTTGACAACCGCTGCACCCCAAGCTAAACCGGCACTAAATGCCTCTAAAAACACCATATCCCCGCGCTTAATCCTTCCATCACGTATCCCTGCATCTAATGCGAGTGGTACTGAAGCAGAAGCAGTATTACCTTGTCCTGCAATAGTCAAAATAACTTGCTCTAAAGAAATTTCGAGTTTTTTGGCAGTAGCCTGGATAATGCGCAAATTAGCTTGATGCGGCACTAACCAATTAATATCTTGTTTTTTAAGATTATTAGCAGCTAATGCTTCATCGATAACATCACCAAGCTTAGTAACGGCGATTTTAAACACTTCATTACCATGCATCTTAAAATAGGATGGTGGAACGGTTTTATCGTATAAATCTCCTGTATGAGTAATTAAACCACCATAAGAACCATCGGCATGCAAATGCGTTGACAAAATTCCGGGTTCGGTATCTGCACCAAGCACTACAGCACCAGCGCCATCTCCTAGTAAAATACAAGTTGCACGATCCGTCCAGTCAGCCATTTTGGTTATCGATTCACTACCTATAACCAAAACATAATCGAGAAAACCAGAACGAATAAATTGGTCAGCCACACTTAAGGCATAAATAAAGCCTGAGCATGCAGCATTTAAATCAAAACCTGGACAACAAGTATTATTTAATCCCAAATTCGCCTGAATTTCTGCTGCAGCACAAGGATATAGTCTATCAGGTGAAGAAGTTGAAAGAATCACCATCCCAATTTTATTTTTATCGATTCCCGCCACTTCCAAAGCTTTTTTTGCCGCTTCAGTACCCATGCTGACTGTCGTATCACTTTCAGAACGAATATGACGGCTTTTAATACCAGTACGCTGAGTTATCCACTCATCATTGGTATCAACCATTTTTTCTAAATCAGCATTGCTTAAAGTTTTTTCAGGAAGATAACTTCCTGTACCTAAAATGCGTGAGTATCTCATTTTGTATTTATTAACTGATATTTGATAATTATAAACAATTCCCTAATTCCTTAATTTAATTCCTTCACTCCTTCATTCGTTACTCAAAACGTCATGTTACTGGTCTTCGAGCTGGCTTACGCCATTCAAAATCCGACTCATATCGATTTTTCCATTCCTTAATTCACCCCTAACAACTCACCTACCTTCTCTCCAATTTTTTGCGGAACATTTTTTTCTACTTCTATGTAAGCCTCTTCAATCGCATTGGCAAAAGCCCTTTCATTGGCATTGCCATGACTTTTAACAACGATACCCTTTAATCCAATCAAACTTGCGCCGTTATGTTTGCCAGGATCAAGGCGATTAATAACATGTTTTAAAGAAGACATGGCAAATAATGCCGATATTTTGGTGAAAATATTGCGTGAAAAAGCTTGTTTGGCACAATGACCAATCATTTTAGCCGTGCCTTCCATTGCTTTTAGCGCGATATTTCCAGCAAAACCATCACAAACTACAACATCTGCGATTCCCGGAAAAATACCATCTGCCTCAATATAGCCTATGTATTCAAAGAAATTGCTTTGTGCGAAAAGTTTATCGGCGGCTTTAACCAAGTCGTTGCCTTTAATTTGTTCGACCCCGATGTTTAGCAAAGCAACCCGTGGCTTTTCAATATTGAAATGTGCGGAAGCCAAAACCGCCCCCATTACTGCAAATTGATATAAATGTTCAGGAGAAACATCAGAATTAGCGCCCAAATCGAGCATGGTAACGCTTTTGTCTGTTTTATAAGTAGGTAAATGACTGATAATTGCGGGACGATCTATGCCATGCAGAGTTTTTAATACGTAATGGGCAACTGCCATAAGAGCACCAGTATTTCCAGCGCTCACGCAAGCTTGCGCTGCCTCACTTTTAACCAAATTGACGGCAATCCGCATTGAAGAATCTCGCTTCAAACGCAGTGCCTTTGCAGGCGATTCATCCATCATAACCACTTCAGAAGCGTGTTGGATAACCAAACGCTCTTCAGTAACATGCCTATCATCTAACTCTTTTTTAATAGCTGCAGGGTCACCTACCAAAATTAGCTTTAAATCAGGATGTTTTTTTAACGCGCGCAAAGCTGCCGGCACGGTAACTACAGTACCGTGGTCACCACCCATCGCATCGATAGCAATTGTTATATTACTCAAGTTGATTTCCCAGTAATTCCTAAGGAAGTGAAATCACAAATCGATAAAAAAACCGACAGGACGATGCTGAAAGAAACAATATGATTTCTCCAGCTACGCACTAAAAACAAAGAGTTTTTAGCTACTCTCCTATTTTCGCTTTCTGGAAAGCTGGAAATAAGAAAGAATCGATTTTCCCTGCCTTCAGCCAACCCATAAGAGCTAGTGACCAAGATAGTCATAAATAAAAAATCGATAATTTATGTAGATCACTTCTTAATTTAAAATAAAACTACACGAAAGTCTTATATTTTACTCTGTTGTTTCAGTCTCTTCGATAGCAGCTGGCGCGATAACTTGCTTGCCGCGATAGTAACCATCTTTTGTGACATGATGACGACGATGTGTTTCACCAGTAGTTGAATCAATCGATAAAGTTGGCTTAGTTAAACCATCATGTGATCTGCGCATACCACGTCTTGAGCTGGTAACACGACTTTTTTGCACTGCCATAATAAATTCTCCAATAAAAAAACTAATGTGCAATAGTAGCTTTATCGTGGTAGGCTGTCAATTGCGAATTAAACCTCAACTTTTTGTCGATAATTATCAATAAAGTGGCTAGAATATTCCACTTTCATAACATTAATAATCAATGTATTTAAATTTTAAGAGTTTTCTATGCCAACACAAATTAACTTAAAAACTGGTTTAGCTGAAATGTTGAAAGGTGGCGTAATTATGGATGTTACCAATGCCGAACAAGCTAAAATAGCTGAAGAAGCTGGCGCAGTCGCAGTAATGGCGCTGGAACGCGTGCCTGCCGATATTCGTGTTCAAGGTGGTATTGCCAGAATGTCAGATCCAAAAATGATCAAGGAAATCATGGCAATGGTCAACATTCCAGTCATGGCGAAAATTCGCATCGGGCATTTTGTCGAAGCACAAATTCTGGAAGCGTTAGGAGTCGATTATATCGATGAAAGTGAAGTATTAACACCAGCTGATGATGCTTATCATGTTGATAAATTCGCCTTTAAAGTACCATTTGTCTGTGGTGCACGCAATTTGGGTGAAGCTTTGCGCCGAATTGGTGAAGGTGCCGCTATGATACGGACTAAGGGTGAAGCTGGTTCAGGTAATGTCGTAGAAGCAGTGCGCCACATGCGCGCAATGCAAAGAGAAATCAAGCGTTTAACAACATTGGGCGCTGAAGAAATGATGGCCACCGCTAAAGAATTGGGCGCACCATACGAATTAGTAAAATTGGTTGCCGCAACTGGTAAATTGCCAGTACCAAACTTCGCGGCTGGCGGTATCGCCACCCCTGCTGATGCGGCATTATTAATGCACCTAGGTGCTGAAGCGGTTTTTGTCGGATCAGGAATCTTCAAATCCGGGGACGCCAGAAAACGCGCCGCTGCGATTGTACAGGCCACCACTCATTATCAAAACGCAAAACTTTTGGCCGAAATATCTGAAGATTTGGGTGAGCCTATGGTTGGTATTGATATCAGTAAATTACCTAAAGAAGAATTATTACAAGAACGGGGTTGGTAGAGATGGTTGTTGGCGTATTAGCGCTGCAAGGAGATTTCGCTGCCCACGGTAAAAAACTTCAAGAATTGGAGCAACCATGGAGGCTCATCAAACAACCTGATGATTTGGGCGCTGTTGATTCTTTAATTATTCCCGGCGGCGAAAGCAGTGCCTTGCTAAAACTAATGGCTCCTATGAAAATGCTGGAAGCCTTAGAATATTTTGGACGATCTAGCGATAAACCAATTTTCGGCACCTGCGCCGGCATGATTCTTTTGGCAAAAAATATTATTCCGCAACAAAAAAGTTTAGGTTTGATCGACATTACCGTAGAACGCAATGCTTATGGCAGACAGTTGGACAGCTTCATCGCATCTGGGCAAATTGTCAGCGAAAAATTACTAAACCGGGATGTTTTTCCAGAAAACACAATTACATGTAAACAAAATTGCTATATAAATCAACACACCATATCCAAAAATCCAAATATCAACCAAAATACCAGAGAAATAGAATTGGTTTTTATTCGTGCCCCAAAAATTCGTAGTATTGACAGTAAAGATGTAGAAATTCTTGTCACTTTCCAAGATCAGCCAATGCTAGTGCAACAAAAAAATATCCTTGTTGCATCATTTCATCCTGAACTTACGGAAGATAATCGTGTTTATGAGTATTTTTGTAACCTGTGACTGCCACAAACCAGTAGCCGCAAGTTATCACCTCACTGGCAACTATGTGTAAATTCACTGCCTGTGAAATTAAAATAAATACGCCGCCGCAATACCCGCCAAAAAGCCAAATAAATGTCCGCTCCAGGAAACTTCTTTACGACCACTTGGGATTAAAGCTAAAAAAAGCCCACCAAAATAATATAAAGCTAAAAGCGCCAAAATAAGCGAGCCAGCATTAAACTGGTAATAAGCATCTGCCAATAAATAACCGAAATACCCCATAACAAGGCTGCTAGCTCCAATATGAATGGCGCGTTTACCAAAAAGCCAAATCCCAAGACCACTCAATAACATAATTGTAGCTGAGACATAGTAAAAATGCGTGCGATTATGTTGCAAAATCAAAATAGCCAAAACAAAAAGAGGAATGGAATTGAAAAAAAGATGGTTAAAATCGCGATGCAAAAACGGTGTAAAAACAATACCAAACAAACCGCGTACGCTACGCGGATAAATACCTAGCACATTCAAATGATAATTTACTAACCAATTCAAAAAATGACAAACCCAAAAAACACCAAGAAAAATCAGTGCAAAAATAAAATTATGCTGAAATGAAACTGCAATAGATTGCACTGACGAAACAAGTTCTTCTAAATTCATATTTCAAATAATCATAAAAAGTTTTTTATATAATTTCGTAGCCACAAGTCGTAGCCACACCGCAAGTCGTAGCCGCAAGCTTTAGTTAGATTGCGTTACAATTTACACTATAATATGTAGCTAATGCCCGTGTCTATGTCGTTTAACTGCCAGTTAAATCACCTCGATACAAATAAATCCCCGGCAAATTACGTAAATAATTTTTGTAATCTAATCCATACCCAATAACAAAATCGTTTTCTATCTTAAGGCAAGTAAAATCTGCATTTTGCAATCCTTGTGGAGGACGAGGTCTTTGTTTATCGAGCAATACCGCGCTAAAAACTTCTTTTGCACCCTGTTTTTGGCAATATTGAATAACTGCCGCCAAAGTTAATCCTTCATCCAAAATATCGTCAAAAATAACCACAGTACGATCACGCAAATTACTTGCCGGCACTGCTTTCCAAAGCAAATTCTTACCCCCTTGAAATTCATTTCCATAACGCGTTACATGCGCGTAATCAATTTCCAAAGGAAAATTCAAACGCGGCATTAAATTACCAAAAGATACAATTGCCCCCGACAGTAAACAAATAAAAACGGGATTTTTATCGGCAAGACGTTCTGTCATTAAAACCGCCACTTCATCCATTGCCTTCCCAATATCATCTAAAGAATATAAACATTTGAGTTGTGCCTGAACTTTTAAAACTTCTTTTATTATTGGCATAAGTAACTCCGTGGAAATTTTGAATTTTAAATTAATGAGTTATGTTTTTTTATGTTTTCAGAATTAATATAATCGTATTCACAACAAATTCTTTATCTCGCCCTTTCAAGGTTTTTTTACTGAATAATCGTTATTTTTTATATATTTAAAAATAACATGTTGAAAAATATAGCAATTTATTTTACATAAGATTTGCGATTAATAATTACATTGTAATTTCCCCAAACTACTGGTAAATAAACTAACACTTATTAAAAATTTTTAATAACATTTTATAGGAAGAACAAAAAAATGCACGCACTCGTAAATATAGCAATCAAGGCTGCCCGCAATGCCGGGAAAATTATACTTCGTTCTTTTGACCGTCTCGATACGCTTACCATCAGTGAAAAAAGCTTTAATGATTTTGTCACTGAAGTTGATAAAGCCGCGGAAGAGGAAATCATCCGAACCATACAAGAATCCTATCCAAACCATGCCTTTCTTGGCGAGGAAAGTGGCACCAGCGGTCAAAGTGACTTTGTCTGGATAATTGACCCCCTGGATGGAACCACTAATTACATACACGGTCTGCCCTGTTTTGCCGTTTCCATTGGCGTCAAATACAAAGGCAAGCTGACACATGGCGTTATCTACGATCCACTAAATGGTGAACTTTTTACCGCCACTCGTGGTGAAGGCGCCTACTTAAATAATCGCCGCATTCGCGTTAGCAGTAGAACCAATTTAAATGGCAGTTTACTCAGCATTGGCTTTCCATACAAAAAACGTGAAGATATGCCAATGCAATTAGCCATTTTAAATAAAATGTTTCCGCAAACAGCTGGTTTTCGTTGTATCGGATCAGCTGCTTTATCTCTGGCATATGTTGCTGCAGGAAGAATCGATGCCGCATATTGGATATCCTGTTTAAGCGAGTGGGATATAGCCGCAGGATTAGTAATCATTCAAGAGGCAGGCGGATTGGCTAGCGACTTGCGTGGTGGGGAAAATTTTGAGACGGGGAATCTTGCTGCAGGCAATCCAAAAATTTTAAAATCTCTCTTACAAACTATTCAACCATGCCTCCCAAACAACTGATTGATTATAAGGTGAAAAATTGGTAGTATGCATCAGGGTAGAGACGGTGACAGAATATCGTAACTGCAATGTGCAGCCACAAGACTTGATATGCGCTTCAACTGTAACCGTATACCCGTAGCCACAAGCTTTAGCCTGCGTATGCGGTTCGGTTTTATGACATAAACTTAATACATAAGATAAATCTTGTAGTTACGAGAATATTATATAACGCAGACTAAAATCTGCGGTCACAAGGACTACGGAAAACAATAAATTGATTTTAAAATCAATAACATCAAAACAATTTTTACGGCGATCCCATAAATCCATAAATATGGTTGAGCGCTAAATATTAATAAAAAAGAACATTTCAAGGCAAATAAAAAATGAATAACAAAACTAATAGAATGCTTATCAGTGCTGCTGAACAAGAAGAAGGTCTGCGTGTAGCACTTCTCAATGGCAATACGCTTTATGATTTAGACGTAGAACGCTTCAATAATGAACAAAAAAAATCCAATATTTATAAAGGACGCATAATACACATAGAACCAAGCCTCGAAGCTGCATTTATCGACTACGGCGCTGATCGTCATGGTTTCTTGCCAATCAAAGAAGTTTCTCGTTCTTGCTACACAGGAACATTTAAAGAAGATGACTTTTCACACCCCCACATCAAAGATGTTCTCAAAGAAGGTCAGGAAATTCTTGTACAAGTCGAAAAAGAAGAACGCGGTAATAAAGGCGCTGCCTTGACTACTTTCATAAGTCTTGCTGGTTCTTATTTGGTTCTTATGCCAAATAACCCACGGGCTGGCGGAATTTCAAGACGCATTGAGGGTCAAGGTCGCGATGACTTAAGAGAAATATTAAGTCAATTACCCTTAACTGAAGGCATGGGTTTAATCATTCGTACTGCTGGTGTTGGTAAATCCTTAGAAGAATTAAAATGGGATTTAGGTGCGTTATTAAAACTTTGGGATAGCATCAGTAAAGCCACAGAAATCAATGCTGCTCCTTGTCTGATTTATCAGGAAGGTGATGTTTTAGTTCGCTCGATTCGCGATTATTTACGTCAAGAAATCAGCGAAATTATTGTTGATAACCCAGAAGTATACGAAAGAACTAGACAATATATCCAACAAGTAAGACCTGAATTTCTTGATCGCGTTAAACTTTATCAGGATAAAATTCCACTTTTTAGTTTTTACAATATTGAAAATCAAATTGAAAGCGCTTACCAACGCATTTTACGTCTTCCTTCCGGTGGCTCGATTGTGATAGATCACACTGAAGCCCTAGTCAGCATAGACGTTAACTCATCGAAGGCAACTGGCGGCGGCGATATCGAAGAAACCGCACTCAACACCAACTTAGAAGCTGCAGATGAAGTCGCACGACAATTAAGATTACGCGATATTGGAGGTTTAATTGTTATAGATTTTATCGACATGACTCCACTTCGCAACCAACGTGAAGTTAGCGACAGATTACGTGATGCCTTGAAATTCGACCGCGCCCGCGTCCAGGTTGGAAACATTACTCGTTTTGGTTTATTGGAAATGTCTAGACAACGATTAAGACCAAGTCTAACTGAAACAGTACGCATGACATGCCCACGTTGCAATGGTCAAGGCAGTATTCGCAGCATTGAATCTTTAGCCACATCTTTATTGCACATAATTGAAGAAGAAGCCACCAAGGAAAGTACTGCTGAAATTCATGTTCAATTACCAGTGGATTTAGCAACATTTCTTCTTAATGAAAAACGTGATCGCATTAACATTATCGAGAATCGTCAAGAAATAAGAGTTTTACTCTTACCTAATCCCACCATTGAATCACCAAATTATCTCATTAAACGTATACGTAAAAGTGAAGCTTCCACCAAGAGCCATGCTAGTTACACCCTTTTAGAAACTGCCGAAGCTAAAATGCCTGTAACTAAAGAGACTCAACATAAAGCCCATGCTGTCACCAAACCAGCGGTACGCCATGATGAATTAGCCATTCAGCCAGCACCACGCCCCAGCACTAACAGCAGTGGTGAAATCCCTAAAAAAATCAAGCAACTTTTTGGTAAGATTTTTGGTTCAGAAAAAGCAAAAACTCTCACAAAACAAGAACAAATAGCAAAAGCAATAGCAGCCGCAAAAGCTATAGAAAGCAGTACCAACAAATTTCCAAGTCGCAGCAATACCAATCCACGTAGACCATCCACCTCTACCAATCGTAACAGACCAAATAATCGCACACGTAGTGGTTCGGGGGCAAACCGGGATAGAACAACCACGAGTGGCAACATTGCCTCAACCTCATCAAGTAGCACGGAAACCACTGGCAGTAATGCAAGTGGCAGGGGTAGTATTAGCAACGTTGGCAACCACCCAACCAATCCCAATACACGACGCGGCATACGCGGTGGCAGTAACCGGCCACGTCCACCAAGATCTGATTTCTCACCATCAAATTCTAATATCAACATTCCAAATCCTATTAATTCCACAACCAATATGGCACCCGATGATTTGTCGCCACCTACAGAAAATTACAACGAAATGGCGAATGTTGTCAGAATACGCAACTACGAAAATTATCAAAACCAAAATAGCAGCACTCCAAAACAAGATGTTGTTACCAATCATCAGGTACAACAAAATCTTCCATCACCACAACAAGAACCGACTATCATTGTTAATACTGCTAACGAAAATAAAAGTTAAGCACTCCCTTTCTGTGTAACCACGCACTCTTAAAGTTAGCTTGCGTGGTTAATTGGCGCGGGTTTTGATTTGGAACCTTGCCCAAAGACCAAGGGGGTGTAAACATCTAAAAATCCGTAAACGCCTAAAAATCCCACCTATTTTATAAAAAGTTCCTGCAGTAAGATAGCCACGTTATTAACCAAATTGGAGAAAAACTTGGAATACAATGCAGAAGAACGCAGAGAGTATTGTGAAAAATGGCGTGCTAGCGGTTTAACGCAGAAAGTATTTTGTGCAAAACATGATCTAAATGTAAAAACGCTAAGTAGATGGCTAAGTTTGGAACAAAAGAAGCAACCGTTTAAATTTTCACAAGTTACTGCTATGAGCAATAACGAAACAGTAGAAGTTACGTTGCCAAGCGGCATTAGCATAAAAATAGTTGCAAAAAAGGACTTTTTTATTGGTCTAATAAAGGGGTTACTATAATGCGGATTTCTTTACAGGCTGTACTATTCTAATTGCTGACCGCCCAGTAGATTTACGTAAAGCTACCGATGGTCTTTGTGCTTTGGTAATGGAATCCATGCAGGAAAAGCCAGACCAAGGGATCTATGTTTTTTATAACCGCGCTTGCAATAGAATAAAAGTGCTTGGTTGGCATGGCAATGGTTTTGTCTTGTTGTATAAAAGATTAGAAAAAGGCAAGTTTTTTATCCGTACGGTTGGCAACAAAATCAATATTGATGTAAAGCAATTAAACTGGCTAATTGCCGGGTTAGATTGGCAACTTTTATCCACTTGGGAAGAGCCAAAATTTAGCACATTTTTTTAGGAAAAACCTAAACTTTATGCTATAATTTTCAATTATGGACATGGATTTTCACCAGCAAACATCGAGCTTTTAGACACCTATCAAGTTGTTGCTTCTCTTGCTACAGAAAATGATCGTTTAGAAAAAAACCTATCTGAAGCACAAAGAAAAATCCAATGGTTTGAAGAGCAAATTAAGCTTGGAAAGCAACGACAATTTGGCAAAAAGACGGAAGCTAATTTAAAACAACTTAATTTATTTGATGGAATTTTAGAAGTAACAGAAGAAAAGCCTAACCCACCGAAAATTCAAACCATTACTTATAATCGTTGTTACAGCCAAGGTCGTAGGATTGATACCAGCAAGCTAGAACGTGAGCGCGTTGTGCATGATTTAACAAATGAAGAAAAAACCTGTAAATGTTGTGGTAAGGAGCTGGAAAAAATTGGTGAGGATGTATCGGAGCAACTGGAGTATATTCCAGCCACTGTCAAAGTTATTGAACATGTTTGTCCAAAATATACCTGTCGTTCCTGCTCAACGGTTAGTATGGCACATAAGCCTGAAGCTCCTATAGCTAAATGTCTAGCTGCAGCAAGTTTAATTACCGAAGTCATTATAAGCAAATACGATCATCATTTACCGCTCTACCGCCAGGCAAAAATATTTTTACAAGATGGCATTGATATTCCTGCCAATACTTTAGGCAATTGGATCATGCAAGCTGGAAGTTTATTAATGCCGTTGCAAAAAGCCTTATGGCAACAACTGGATCAGGTAAATATTTTACAGGCAGATGAAACGCCAGTAACTCTGTTAAGTATGAAAAAGCAAGGTTATATGTGGGCTTATCATAGTTTAGCAAAAAAAAATCGCTTTATACTGTTTGAATATAACAATAGTCGTAGCGGTGAAGTGGTGAATAAACGCTTAGCTAATTACCAGGGTTATCTGCAAAGCGATGGTTATGGCGGATACAATAAAATACGAGCCAAACAAGAAGTGATTCCAATAGGATGTTGGGCACATTGTCGCCGCCACTTTGCTGATGTGATTAAAATCTGTGGTAGTGGTAAAGCACAGGAAGCGCTTAACTATATTCACCAACTTTATGAAATCGAGCGCAATGCCAAAGAGTTGGATTTTATAGAAAGACGCGAAATGCGCCAGGAACCAGCCAAGCCGATTTTACAAGATCTTAAATTATGGCTTGAGCAAACCGAACATGAAGTTCCACCGCAAAGCACTATTGGCAAAGCCATAGCATATGCCAGATCACAATGGTCATATCTTGCGGCTTATGCAGAATATGGTGAACCAGAAATAGATAACAACCTTGTTGAAAATCAAATCCGCCCATTTGCTATAGGACGCAAGAACTGGCTGTTTATCGGCAACGAAAAATCAGCCAACATTGCCAGCTTACTCTATAGCTTAATCCAAACCTGCAAGCTTAATGATATTAATCCACGAGCTTATTTAATCTATGTTCTAAACCAAGTCCATAAGCTGCGCCGCTATCAAATCGATCCAGTCACGTTGCTACCACAATTTATCGACAAAAAACTTCTGGCTTAAAAGTAATTTTTAACCCATAATTTTTATATTTTGTATAGGTGGTGTTTTTAGGGGCTTACATTGCAAGGCTATTTATGAACTAATCATCAACTAAATAACTAATTAGTTGTTTATATTTGATTCTAAAACCACAGAGATTCTTTTAAAATATAGGAGTAGTAATATGTTTAAAGTTCCAACTTTTCAGGAAAGTAAAGAAAAAAGTCTTTTTTATACTCGCCAACAAGGAAGTAGCACTTTTAATTTTTACGTAGGTATAGATAAACAGCTTATAGCAGAAATGGTAAAAGATGGAAAGAACAAGTTGTTTCAAATCGATGGTGTTCCTTGTGATTTGCAGAAAGAACTAAATGAAGAAAAGTTAAAAAAATTACAAAAAGCCTTAGATCAATGCTTTTTTAGTACAGAAAAAGGAAAGGTTTTATTAAAGATTCGTGGTAATGGAGGATGGGGTGATGATTTGCATAGGGGATATGATGGGAAAAAGGAAGATAAATGGGAACCATGGCTTCTTCTAAAAGCAGGGATACGCTTTAAAAAATTTAATAAAAAAAGTAAACGACATTTTATTTATCATGGGGAAGGCGTACAGGGTACTTTTAAGTGGGCTAAAGAGACTGGATTAGGCGGCAAACATGATTTGATAGCAGCACATATAGCTCATTATTCAAATAGTATTGACTACAATCCTATGACCAATCCATTTGTAGATCAGAGTTGGCATTTTAATCTTTCTCCTAAAGAAGCAGATGGTTCAATGAGAGATTCTAGGTTATTGCATGTTTTGGATAAATTAATAAAAGCCATTATGTTATATAAAGAAGCACTTCATCTACCTAAAAAGAAAGATAGACAAAAGAAGATGAATGAAGCATTTGATGAATTGGGAAGAGGGTTACACCCGTTGCAGGATGTTTTTGCCCATACAAGCGCATTTGTCCATGATCTTTTTGCAGAAGTGAAGATAGCGGTTCCATATGGAGTGGTGCCACCATGGTTGTATTTATTCGCTAAAATCAAGAGATTCAAATACCACGATTTTATGTGGGCTCATGCAGATAATCCATATTATATATGTGAAGTTGATGGAAAATCCCCTAAAACTCAAATTGATGATGATAAGCGAGAAAAAAATAAAAAAGGTGGTGTGCCTAGTCAGCGTTACTCTGATACCAAACTCATGACTTATTTATATTTGCTTTTCTTTAGGTTAGCAACTGAGCCAGCTTTTTTTCATTCTGAGGAATATCAGAAAATTATACATGATTTAAAGATTAACTATAGAATTGCGAATAGCAATCATGAATTATTTTCTGTACCAATATTCACAGCAGAGATTAGTAGGAGATTACAACAAGCAGGATTGGGGACAATACCTGAAGATGATGTTATTTTTTTAGACAGAACAGTAGCTTTACCAGGTTCTTCGTCACAGCCACCCGACAGTTCACACATAAAAAACCAAACATTTGGTTTGTCTGCTTCAAAGTTAGAAATGCCAGTAGAAGGCTCTCATGGTCCTGGGTATTGTCATGGTCATCATTCTGGTCATCATAGTAAGCACAACCATGGACATAATTGTGCATGGTATAAGCAGCACGTAAAAGAGCGCGACAATCCTCCGGATTCTTATTGTCAGGAAGCATTCCTTGATTATAGAAGAAAAATAGAAAACAGGTTGAGTCCTGATGCTCTGAAAGATATACCTGCTCCTCCCCAGGACGGGAAATACGCATGGATGAGTCAGCGCGGAATGAGCACTTTGCATTATCAAGAAGGTATAGGTGATGCGCAGTGGAGAAGGGGGGTGGAAGGAAATGTCAATTCTTCATCCAGATCATTACCAGAATCTTTGGAGCAACAGCATCCTGTAACTTCTATGTCAAACCAAGGATCATCAAGCTATATATTAGAATTAGAGAATGAATCAGATGAAAATGATTCAATTGTGTCAGATATTCCTGTAGTTGTACCTGCGGGTTTGGTACTACAAGTAGTCCCTGGTGACGGACATTGTTTGTATAGAGCAGTTTCTTATTATCTACAACATGGGGAAGATCCTGCTTGGTTACGCAGAATAATTGCTGCAAACATAGAAGCAAATAGAGAGCGGTATCGTCAGCTTATTCCAGACGATATGAGTTTAGAAGAATATACTGCTGAATTGAGAAATACTAATGCTTTTACGGATGATCTTGAAATAAATGTCCTGATGCGGTTATTGGACCGACCTATTGTTATTATAGGATCAGATGGAGAAATTATAAATCCTAACGAAATTGATGTTTATTACGATAATTTAGGCAATGTACATCCATATACAGGTGAACCAATATTTGTTTTTTACAACGGAGAAGATCATTACGATGCTTTACTACTTCAAACTGGATTTAAGGGCAGAGACATCTTGTCTTGTTTACGATTTGCTCCTCGTGTGACTCATTCAGTTGAATATCCTCCTACAGATATTGGTGCTTATTTTGAACAAATAGCAAAAAATGTCAGTGTTTTGAGAGCTGTTATAGGAGAAGGAGCAACAAGCCCTAGAGAGGATATGAGTATTATTTGTCGAGCTTTAGCTGATTTGTTGAATTATTTGTCTGATAATCATAGATTTACGACGCTTATAGCAATTAGAGGGGATGTAGAGCGTCTAAGAAATTTACCAGGCGCAGGAATATCAAGTCCGATGGTGGATATGAGGATAGCTTGCCAAGGTATGCTTGATTTGGTGTATTGCTTAATGGAAGGGGATACACAACCTGAAATACTTGGGACTATTAAAAGAAATGTTGACATATTGCAAACTATAAGTGGGACCGGAACGCAAAGTGGATTGAATGATATGCGAATTTTATGTACAGGTTTGGTGAATTTGGTAGATGGGCTTGTGGCACTACAGCATGAAGAATCAGAATATAGTAGTGATGAGGAAGATGAAAGTGACATTTCAGATTCTTCCCCTATACCTTCTAGGATAAGCTCAAGTATTGATGCAGCAACGAGCCAATCATTACCGCCACCACCACCGTCTTGTATTTCAAGGAGCTCTATTTTATCAACTGTTCCAATGAGTTTAGCGCGACTATCAGTTTTTGCTCATGAAACATTGCATGCGCCTCCTCCTAGTATGCCAGTTTTACATTCATCAGGAATTTCTAGTACGTTTTTTCATATCTCTCTTACCAGCGGTATGCCGTCTTCTTCCATTGGAAGTACCTCAACTTCTAGTAGTGCAATACCTGTTGGTTCTGTGCAGGATAGAATACAGCAATTTAACCGAAGCTGATCGGAATATTTTTGAAAAATGATAATGACAAAAATGGTGTCATAATGATAAAAAAAATAATTTATCTGAAAGTGGTACAGGATCAATTCTTCCTACGGAGGAAGAACTAATTACTGAGTTAGAAAGAGAGAAAAAGTTGTTTTTAGAGAATAAAAATGGTTAAAAACGTATCTTCAAAGTCTAAATATCAAATTATCGATTTTAAAGAAGTAACCTATGAAGATTTTGAAGCTTGTGCAAAGGCAATATTACGAAATGAAGGTATGAATATACTTACAAATCCTAATAGAGGAGCAGATGATGGGGTGGATTTTTTTGTGGAAGAGAAAAACCCCAGATGTGTAATAAAATGGCTAGTGAGTGTAAAACATAATGCGACGACTGAAAATGAAAAAGCTGTATCGCACAACGATGAAAAAAATTTGAGGGATCGCATTGAACAACATGAAGTGCACGGCTTTATGGGATTTTATTCGACGGTTATAAGCAGTGGATTAGAAAAACAATTTCAAACATTGAAAAAACAGGGAAAGCAAGTTTATGTTTATGACAAAAATGAAATAGTAAAGCTCTTATTGGAAAGTAAAAATTCCGCAGTATTCGAACAATATTTTCCACACAGTTACAGTGTTTATCGTCAAAAAGAGAAAAAAATTACCAACGATCAATCATTATTACCGATAGGAAATTTTTTGCTACGGAAAGTGGATGATATTGTTGAATCAATTGTTAGTAAAAAAAGCAATCATCTATCTACTGGTTTTTATGATTTAGATGAAGTAACTGGTGGTTTACATAAAGATGATTTTTTTATAGTTGCAGGTCGTCCACTTGTTGGAGTAATAGATTTTATATTAAATATTGCCTCATATGCAGCTATAAAGGATAAAAAAAATACTGCTTTTTTCAATTTATCCCAATCTACTGATGATATTTTGCGAAGAATATTAAGTTCACTCGGACATATAGAGCACACTAAAATTGATCGATCTTATCTGCTTGTAGATGCCGATTGGGCGCGCTTAACATCTGCTGTTTCACTATCATTTGAAATGCCTTTTTGTATTAGCAACAATATGAATTTCCCTTTGGATGAATTATATAGGTATTTAGTAGATAACAAATTTGAATTGGTAGTAATAGACAATTTACAACATCTATTTTGGTTACAGCACAAAATACAAAACATGCTGACTATTGAACAGTTATGTCATGGTCTGAAAGAGTTTAGTCGAAAATTTCATATACCAATTATTGCAGGCTTAACAGTATTGTCAGATTTGGAAAAAAGGATTGATAAAAGACCATTGTTAACTGATTTAGGCGATTGGCAAGTTTTAGAAGAAATAGCAAATATCATTACTTTTATCTATGATGATCATTTATATAATGACTCTTCACCAGACAATGGCATATCTGAAATAATTATTGCAAAAAACACACATGGTGATAGATGTAAGATAAGGTTAGCTTACATTCCGCAGCACTCTCATTTTTGTAATTATTCAAATAAGTGTTATTGAACAGAGTAATGAGAAATGATTAGGACCTTGCTGTGAAGAGTTTTTTACCATAATCAAGTGTCTACTATATTAAATTCATAGACACTATCCCCCTGTGTCAGGATAGTTGTCGCTTCTAAGTAAAAAACTTAAAGGGGACGGCGAGAGTGAAATAATGAGGCATTTAACAGAAGAAGCAAAAAAAGTAATAGTAGAAAAAGCATTAAATAGAAAAG
>Ga0209319_1000745_pt1 | contig 35675 bp, 32 predicted proteins | sample RifGroE2_FD_184000 | JGI IMG/M metagenome (GOLD analysis project Ga0209319, IMG submission 184000) | Groundwater microbial communities from Rifle, Colorado - Groundwater E2 (SPAdes) (version 2) | ecosystem: Environmental > Aquatic > Deep subsurface > Groundwater | place: Rifle, Colorado, United...
CGACTAAAAAACTATTTCTATTTCGAAAGGCCGTTAATAATCCTTACTAATTTGTTAATAGGCTGTCAGTTTTATATTTCTTCGTGCGTTGCCCCTGGGTAAATTACCGGCTTAAAAAACATCTGGTATGCTCTGTCATTTTAATTCAGTTTTTTCCTTTCACCAGTGTATCAGGTATCGAAACCAGGGTAATCCCATTCTTAAAACCAAGGTTACCTGAGTATTGCTTCATTACAGGATTATTCCAGTGTTCATGAACACCCAGACTGGGAATAGGATTTCCGCTGTTATCCGGATCATAGATAATGCCATCGGGCCAGTTTTTCGAATCTGCTGCCTGGTGAAGATGATCATCAACACCATACATATTCGGACTCTCTTCAAAAACACTGTTTGCAGCATTGTGTTTATTCTTGCCATTCCATTCATTTCTGAGAAAATCATAGCAAACCGATTCAAGAGCCACCTGATCCTGTGATATGAAGATTGAACTGCTCCAGTCATCATTGAATGGTGCCATGAAATATTTTACAGGTCCCTTTGTCTCATCTGCACCTCCTCCGTAAAGGCCGTCAACAACAAACAGCATGGTATTTTGTCCAAGGTACCTGCTGCCCATCAGATCAACCAGTACGCGGTACTTTTTATAGCCTCCGTTAGATGCCTTACCAACCTGCCGGGGTGATTCCTCCCACATAGGCGCAATAAGAGAATAATGAAGATGACTGGCACTTCTTCTGGCATGAGTGCCAAAATGATTCTTCGATGTAAGGCTTATCCCTGCTGATCCATGAGGTTTCAGACTGGCGACATTGATCATGTAATCTGCCTGTTCAATACAATCAAATAGCTTATCAGTCAGTTTTTTATCTGAATAATACAGGAGGTCAATCTCCGATGGTTTGATAAGAGTTCTGTCAAATTGCCCTGAAAACTTATCGACATACTTTACATCAGGAAATTCTGCGTGCCACACAGAATAATTATGTCCGAATATGTGCGCAATAGGATCACCCACAAAGATATCTTCCTGTTTCACTCCAGCATAATTAACAAGCTCCCGGAGCAATTCCAGGACTACATATGGTGAAGTCTCCGTTGCCCCGTTAAACCTTAATCTCCGCTGTCCTGGCTTAATCTCTTTTGGTACAGTATAACCATTATCCTGCTCCTCTTTAGAAAGTGCCCATGATGAAGTCCCCTGATTTATTTTGATAAATATCTTTTCTCCTGCAGTATATCCTTTTTTCTTACCGTGAATGGTTTTATTATGTTGCCTGAAGAGTTCATTCCATGATTTTTTAAGGTCTGATGATCCTCCAAGTTTTTTAACTGCATCTGAAACCATCTTGCTTACAATCTCAGTGTCAGTATTTTCCGGTGTGAAGAACCAGTCGTTGTTATCCACCACATTTCTGCAGTTTTCGTTTGTAGCTTCAGGATTCCATGCCCATATTACAAGTCCGGGTTTAACTCCTCTTCCTGTACCAACCGGCACATTCGGTCCATCCTGCGGGCCTGTCAGTTGCGCAGTTTGTGCTGATGTTACAGAGGTATCGCTGGTAATATTTATACCAGTGAAAAGAAAAAGTAAAACAACAAGGAACAACGATGACAGAAAATTGTACCGGATTAAACTCTTCCCCAGACGCTTAAGTATAATCGATATTCCTCCAAGTGACAGGAGGTATAGAACAAAGCCCGACATAAAGGGAGATACAGCCCTCATACAGGGATAAGATGCTCTTGATGGTTTTGGTATAACCCTCAACAGGAACCATCCCGTAGAAGCAATTCCGATGGTTATGAGTATCACCCTGTCGCAAAAATGTTTTTTTCGAAGCCATTCCCATAATTTGATAAGCATTATCTGAAGTTTTAATAAATTTGACTTCCTTTTGTTATTCATCTTATTTTGGAATTGTATTAAAATTGTTAAATTAACATTCTGTTGCAAAATAATTAAAAATAAAATTGAAATCTTAAATATAAAATTTTAAAGAGATGAACAGACTACTCTCCGGAATATTTATGATTATTGTTCTTTTCTCAGGATGCATTCAGGAAAAAAGTGAAACAAAGACAGAACAGTGGAGTATTTTTGAACTCATTCTTAAAGGACCTGCTTCCGGAAATCCTTATATGGAAGCAGATCTGAACGCTGTTTTCTCAAACGGGGTCGAGAGCATAACTGTACCTGGATTCTATGATGGCAACGGCTCCATTTAATAAAATCAGGATGTGCGTTTTTCCAAAACGCTATATTTATGGTAATGAAACCGAGCCATGGATGTATCCATTCAAAAGGGAAGGGGAGATAAATGATTTTTCACAACCCAATTATGAATTCTTTCAGAATTTTGACAGGAGAGTTGAGCAGCTTATGGAAATGGGTATTGAGGCTGATGTGATACTATTTCATCCTTACGATGCCTGGGGATACAGCAAGATGGGGGAGGAGATGAATAAAAAATATGTGCGGTACATGATAGCCCGTATATCAGCATACAGGAATGTCTGGTGGTCTCTTGCAAATGAGTGGGATGTTCCTGAAATTAAAGATACCTGGAATATGAAAGTAGTTAACCAGGGTATCGTCAAACCCGGAATATTTAAATACACTACTGTTTTACCGTATACCGCATTGAGAATTTATTCGGCTAAAAGCAACTGATCTGGCAATGTTAAACATAGTTAACACTAATATAATATAATATAATATAATTTAATCCACTCAATTATGAAAGCAAATTGTATCAATAATCATCTCCCTTCTGTTTATGACTGCTTCAATAGCACAGAACTTCCCGAAAATGGATGAAACCTTAAGGCTGAAAAAACTGGAACCTCCAAAGGGCAAGGTAAGAATGGTTCTGGACACTGACACCTATAATGAGATAGACGACCAGTTCGCCCTGGCTTATGCATATCTGTCGAAGGATAAATTAGAGCTGGAAGCCGTTTATGCAGCGCCTTATTTTAATAACCGTTCAACAAGTGCTGGAGATGGGATGGAGAAGAGTTACCAGGAGATACTCAGGCTTCTTGGAATGCTTGGGAAATCTCCGGAAGGATTTGCATTCCGCGGATCTGACAGGTATCTTGAAGATGCAGCACGGCCAATCAGAAGCGAGGCAGCGCTTGATCTTATTAAAAAAGCACAGACTGCTACGCCGGATAATCCTCTCTATGTTGTAACTGTTGGCTGTATTACAAATATTGCTTCTGCCATCCTCATCGAACCAAAAATAATCGAGAAGATTGTAATTGTATGGCTTGGAGGTAACAGCTTATACTGGCCTACCCAAAAGGAATTTAACCTTATGCAGGATGTTAAGGCAGCGCAGGTGGTCCTTAATTCAGGAGTACCAATAGTCATAATGCCCTGCCAGCCGGTTGTTGCAAATTTTCATACAACGATACCCGAACTGGAGTTGTACCTTAAAGGGAAAAACAAGTTATCTGATTATCTTCTGAATTCCACGGTAGAATACAGCGGAGGCCGAGATACCTGGTCGAAAGTTATCTGGGATGTTACTGCCGTGGCCTGGCTTGTAAATCCCTCATGGATACCAACGAACATCGAGCACAGCCCTATACTGACTGATCAGGTAACATACAGCTCTGACCATTCACGTCATTTCATCAGAATGGCGACTTCGCTCAACAGGGATGCAATTTTCAGGGATCTGTTCACCAAGATTGCCAGGTAACTATTCTGATAATCTGATTTCACTGTAGAATTGCTTCAGGAAGGCTTCCATGAATAAATGTCTTTCTGCAGCCATCTCCTTACCTGTCAATGTATTCATCATTGATCTGAGCAGCAACAGCTTTTCATAAAAATGATTAATAGTTGAATGTTTGTTCTCCGCTTCAACAGGACTGTAAATAATATTATTCCTGAATCCTCCATAGTTGAATGCCCTTGCAATACCTATTGCACCCATTGCATCAAGCCTGTCTGCATCCTGGATTATAAACAGAAGAGGATCTCTCAAATCACCTGTTTTCAGTTTGTTGCTAAAGGACACATTCTTAATTATGTGGATTATGCGTTCTTCTATCTCCCCTAAACTATTCTTGCCAAGGAAATCCCTGACATTTTTATATCTATGTTCAGAATTCTCACCATAAAATTTTGAATCAACAGCATCATGCATAAGAGCTGCTATATCGACAATGAACGGATCCTCAAGCTTTTCGGTTTCATTAATCCTTCCGGCAAGCTTCCTTACTCTCGTTATATGCCACCAGTCATGTCCGCTGTCATATCTGCTTACACTTAGCCTGACAAACTTTTCAGCTTCTTTTATTAAAGTATCTTTATTCATTTATTCATTAATAATTGGTTGTTGAACTTACAAAATTTATTTTTGCAATTCACATAATCCCAAAGAATGAGGGCAGCAATAATTACAATAGGTGATGAAATCCTGATCGGACAGACTGCAGATACCAACTCCGCCTGGATAGGTTCTGAACTAAGCAAATCAGGCTTTGATATATTTCGTATTACAACAGTTCATGACGGGAGGGAAGATATTCTGTATGCTCTATGTGAAGTGTCTGGTAAAGCAGATGTTGTGCTTATAACAGGCGGACTTGGACCGACAAGTGACGATATAACCAAACCGGTTTTGTGTGAATTCTTTAACACTCAGCTGGTATTGAATGAGGAAGTATTTAAGATGATAGAGGAAATGATGGCCCGAAGGAAAAATCCGATGAATGAGAATAACCGAAGACAGGCTTTCGTTCCTCAGTCATGCAGGGTTCTGAAAAATGCAAAGGGAACAGCTCCCGGAATGTGGTTTGAAAAGGATGGAACAATTTTTATTTCAATGCCCGGAGTACCTGTCGAGATGAAGTATATTATGACAGAACATGTTATCCCTGAACTTAATAAACGCTTTACATCTCAGGTTATAATGCACAGAAATATAATGACTTATGGCACTTTCGAAGCAAAGCTGGCTGAAATACTGACCGGTTTTGAAAAGGAACTTCCGGAAAATATCAAACTTGCATACCTTCCATCTTCAGGGGTGATCAAACTCAGATTAACCGGAAGAGGAAAGGATCGCTATGGATTACAGGAATTAATGTCGGGACAGGTTGCATCACTTTACAAAATAATTCCTGAATTCATATACGGAGAGAATGAGGAATCCCTGGAGAAAGTAGTAGGGGATCTTCTCAGAGAAAAAAATCAAACTCTCTGCAGTGCCGAGAGTTGCACCGGAGGAGAAATTGCTCATCTTATTACAGCTATCCCGGGATGTTCCGATTATTATAAAGGATCGGTCATTGCTTATGCAAACACTATCAAGACGAGAATTCTTAATGTGCCTGATTATATATTACAAGAGCATGGGGCTGTGAGTGAGGAAGTTGTAAACCTTATGGCAAATGAAGCCAGAAAGCTGCTGGATGCAGACTATTGCATTGCTACTTCAGGAATTGCCGGTCCTGACGGTGGAACTGAATCTAAACCAGTTGGAACACTCTGGATGGCTGTCGCTTCAGAAAAAGGAACAGTTACTGAAAATAGGGTCTTTGGAACTGACAGAATCACCAATATAAAAAGGTTTTCCCTTGCTGCACTGAACCTGCTCAGATTACAGATTATCAGCGGTTAATCCTGCTGTCGGTCTTATATTCAAAAAAAGTGTATAAAATATTTGTAGAATCAGATAAAAATCACGTTCTTTGCGCTTCGTTTCAAAAAGACAAACGTTAGTTAAGAAGTAAAACAAACAACAATGTCAAAGATTTGTCAGGTTACAGGAAAGAAGGCGATGGTCGGAAACAATGTTTCGCACTCGAAAAGAAGGACTAAAAGAAAGTTTTATCCAAATCTTTTTGTAAAGAAATACTACCTGCCGGAAGAGGAAAGATGGATATCCCTTAAAATTTCAGCAGCCGGTATCCGGCTTATCAGCAAGAACGGACTTACGAGCGCCCTGAAGGAAGCAAAGGAAAAAGGTTACATTTTGAATTATTAAAAATATCAGAAAATGGCAAAAAAGGCTAAAGGTAACAGGCAGCAGGTAATTCTTGAATGTACCGAACATAAGGAAAGCGGGCAACCGGGCACTTCAAGGTATATAACAACCAAGAACAGGAAGAACACTCCCGATCGTATGGAAAGGAAAAAATACAATCCTATACTGAAAAAATATACACTTCACAGAGAAATCAAGTAAATATTTAAACCATGGCAAAGAAAGTTGTTGCAACACTTAAGACAGGAGCAGGCAAGGCATTCACCAAATGCATCAAAATGACCAAATCTGACAAAAGCGGAGCTTATATGTTCAAGGAAGAGATCGTGCATAATGACCATATCAAAGATTTCTTCGCAAAGAAGTAACAGAATTTTAACTGTATAAATATTCATGGCTTTCTTCTTAGCGGAAGGAAGCCTTTTTTTTAATATTGATCTCGTTAAATAACTGCTGAACAATGGCATGGTTTGAATTTCCCGGAAAAGAGAAGAAAGAGAGTCTTGATAAAGGTCTCGAAAAAACTAAGGAGAGCGTTTTTATAAAGCTTTCCAGGGCTGTTGCAGGTAAATCAAAAGTCGATGATGAGGTTCTCGATAACCTCGAGGAAGTCCTGGTCTCCTCTGATGTGGGAGTGGCAACCACTTTAAATATTATTGAAAGGATCGAGAAAAGGGTTTTAAGAGATAAATACCTTAATACCAGCGAATTAAATATAATTCTTAAAGAAGAAATCGCTGCTCTTCTTGAAAAAAACCAGGTTGAAGCCGGTTCTGATTTCACTTCTCCATTGAAATACCGACCCTATGTTATTATGGTTGTGGGAGTAAACGGCGCTGGTAAAACAACAACAATTGCAAAAATGGCATATCAGTTTAAAACAGCCGGTAAAAATGTAATGATAGGAGCTGCCGATACATTTCGGGCTGCTGCAATAGAGCAGCTTCAGATATGGGCTGACAGGGTAGGGGTACCTGTTGTAAAACAGAGGATGGGATCTGATCCTGCTTCAGTTGCTTATGACACTCTCAGGTCTGCTGCTGCATCCGATACTGATGTTGTAATAATAGATACCGCGGGCAGACTTCATAACAAAATAAACCTGATGACTGAATTATCGAAGATAAAAAGGGTGATGGAGAAAGTATTGCCTGAAGCTCCTCATGAAGTCCTTCTGGTGCTTGACGGATCAACAGGACAAAATGCTTTTGAACAGGCAAAACAATTTACATCTGCCACTGATGTGACCGCACTGGCAATAACCAAGCTCGACGGAACAGCAAAAGGGGGCGTAGTAATTGGTATTTCTGACCAGTTCAATATACCGGTAAAATATATCGGTGTTGGAGAGAAGCTTGAAGATCTTCTGATATTTAACAGATTTGACTTTGTCGATTCACTGTTTAGTTCTGAATGAAAGATAAAAAGATAAATATTGTCACCTTAGGTTGCTCCAAAAATGTTGTTGATTCGGAAAAGCTCCTTAAACAACTGAATGCCGGAGGTTACGAAATCGTTTATGATTCGTCTGATACATCGGCAGGTACAGTAATAGTAAACACCTGCGGATTCATAAATGATGCAAAGGAGGAGAGTATAGATACAATCCTGCGTTTTGTCAAAGCCAGTAAAGAAGGGAAGATAGATAATCTCTACGTAATGGGCTGCCTTTCTGAGAGATACATGGATGCTCTGAAGCATGAAATTCCGGAAGTGAAAAAGTATTTCGGAGTCAATAATATGACTGAGGTGCTCAATGAGTTGGGAATTAAACAGAATGACCGCCTTCTGACCGACAGAACCTTAACGGGTCCCGGGCATTACGCATATCTTAAGATAGCTGAAGGATGTGATCGTACATGCGCATTCTGTGCAATTCCCGGAATAAGGGGACAGTATGTTTCCCGACCGGTTGAAGAACTTGTCAGTGAGGCAACAATCCTTGCCAACGGGGGAGTAAAGGAGCTGATACTGATAGCACAGGATCTGAGTTATTATGGTCTCGATCTTTACAAAAAACAGACACTGCCCAACCTGGTTAAGGAGATACTGAAAATTGAAAAGCTTGATTGGATAAGGTTGCATTATCTTTACCCTGCCAATTTCCCGATGGAAATGATACCGCTTATCCGCGATAATCCCCGTATCTGCAGGTATATCGATATTCCTGTCCAGCATATTACCGATAATATGCTCGGATTGATGAAAAGATCTCATAACAGGATGGAAACAGAAAATATACTGAACAGATTAAGGCATGAAATACCCGGTTCAGCAATAAGGACAACTCTGATTGCAGGCCATCCGGGAGAAACTAAACACGATTTCAGCGAGTTAAGGGATTTCATAGCCCGTTTCAGATTTGACAGGCTTGGCGTTTTCAAATACTCCCATGAAGAAGATACTTACTCATTTAAAGAGTACAAGGATGAGATCTCTGAAGATATCAAGGAATCAAGAGTTGCTGAACTTATGGAAATTCAGCAGAAAATCTCTTCAGAACTGAATGAAAAATTTACCGGAAGAGTTATGAAGGTCATAATTGACAGGAGGGAGGAAGAATTTTTTACCGGCAGGACTGAATATGATAGTCCTGAAGTTGATCAGGAAGTGCTCATACCAGTTGAATTCAATCTTGAAATCGGGAAATTCTACAATATCACCATAACTTGCTCAGATGACTTTGACCTGTATGGTGAACTGCACGGGTGATCATACCTGGCATGCCATCTTCCACTAATTAACAAAGCATTATTATTCAGGAGCTTCTGTCGTTGCAGGCAGATCTGATTTTTTTTTCTGGATTTTTATCCTGATCTCCTGTTTTGCACTGTTGAATCCGACATATATACTGTCACCTTCCTGAAGTGTAGCTTTTATAAGTACCTCTGCCATAGGATCTTCGAGGTATTTCTGAATGGCTCTCTTAAGAGGTCTTGCACCAAAATTTGCATCAAAACCACGCTCGGCAATAAAATCTCTGGCAGCAGTAGCAATCTTAAGTTGATAACCGAGCGACTTAACCCTGTCATAGAGACCCTTAAGCTCCAGGTCAATTATCTTATTGATATCTTCCCTGCTCAGGGAATTGAACATTATCACATCATCAATCCTGTTCAGAAACTCAGGAGCAAATGTTTTCTGAAGAGCTTTTTGAAGAATGCTTTTAGTTTGTTCGTCACGGGTGGCTTTCTTGGCCTGGGTGTCAAAACCGATTCCATGTCCGAATTCGGAGATCTGCCTGGTTCCTATATTTGAAGTAAGTATAACAATAGTATTCCTGAAGTCTACCCTGCGACCAAGGCTGTCAGTTAACTGGCCTTCATCGAGAACCTGAAGCATTATGTGAAATACATCCGGATGTGCTTTTTCTATCTCATCCAGAAGAACCACAGAGTATGGTTTACGTCTGACTTTCTCCGTTAACTGTCCGCCTTCCTCATATCCAACATATCCCGGAGGTGCACCGACAAGTCGTGATACTGAGAATTTTTCCATGTATTCACTCATATCGATCCTCACAAGGTTATCTGTTGTATCAAACAGGAATTTTGCCAGTACTTTTGCCAGCTGTGTTTTGCCAACTCCTGTAGGTCCCAGAAAAATAAAAGTTCCGATCGGCTTATTGGGATCTTTCAGACCTGCACGGTTACGCTGAATTGATTTTACCACTTTCTGAATCGCTTCATCCTGGCCTATCACACTCCCACTGAGTTCATCAGCCATTTGAAGTAACCGTGTACCCTCAGTCTGGGCAATTCTCTGAACAGGAACGCCTGTCATCATTGCAACAACTTCAGCAACTTTCTCTGCATCAACTGTTTCCCTGTTAACTGCAAGTTCTTTCTCCCATTTCTTTTTTTCATGTTCAATCATGTCGAGCAGATCTTTTTCACGATCGCGGAAACTGGCAGCCTTCTCAAAATTCTGGTTCTTTACAGCTGTCATCTTCTCTTTTTTGGTCTCTTCCAGCTGTTTTTCCAGAGATAGTATTTTTTCAGGAACAACTATATTTGAAATGTGAACCCTGGAACCCGACTCATCAAGAGCATCAATTGCCTTGTCGGGCAGATGTCTGTCAGAGATATAGCGATTGGTCAGCTTCACGCATGCATCAATGGCATCATCAGTATAATTGACATTATGGTGCTCTTCATACCTTTCCTTTATATTATGAAGTATATGAATAGTTTCTTCAATAGAAGTCGGTTCCACTATGACTTTCTGGAACCGGCGTTCAAGAGCACCGTCTTTTTCAATGTGCTGCCTGTATTCATCGAGTGTTGTAGCTCCTATGCATTGAATCTCACCCCGGGCAAGTGCAGGTTTAAGCATATTGGCTGCATCGAGTGATCCTGTTGCTCCACCCGCACCGACAATTGTATGAATCTCGTCAATAAAAAGAATAATATTGTCATTCTTCGAAAGTTCATTAAGAATGGCTTTCATTCTCTCCTCAAACTGACCACGGTATTTTGTACCTGCAACAATCGATGCCAGATCGAGAGCAACAACTCTTTTATTGAAAAGGACCCGTGAAACGTTTTTCTTGATAATTCTCAATGCAAGTCCCTCAGCAATTGCTGATTTACCAACACCGGGTTCACCGATAAGTACCGGATTATTCTTTTTTCTTCTTGACAGGATTTGTGCCAGTCTTTCGATCTCTCTTTCCCTGCCGACAACCGGATCGAGTCGGCCTTCTTCTGCTGCTTTGGTAAGATCTATACCGAAATTATCAAGAACAGGAGTATCAGATGACGATTTCGAAGATGCTGAAGAGGGGATCTGTCCTTTGCCGGGACCTCCCAGACCCTGACCTTCATCATCCTCATCCCGGGGAAAATCGGCTTTGGCATTTGGTGATTCAGATTCAACCATTCGTCTGACAGACTGATATGTGACATCGAGCTCAGAAAGAAACCTGGTAACAAGTGCATTCTCATCTTTAAGAATTGCAAGCAACAGATGTTCAGAATCTATTGTAGAGCTTTTTAACGATTTCGCTTCAAGATAAACGAGCTTGAGTATCCTTTCAGTACTTCTCAACAGAGGAATAACCTCATGATCAGCAACAGGGATAGGGCTTTCCACCTTTATGCTCTTCTCAAGAGAGCCCTTCAATACCAGAAGATCAATTCCCTGGTTCATAAGTATTTCAATCGCAACGCTTTCACCATCTCTCAGTATACCAAGGAACAGATGCTCGGGACTGATGTGACTGTTGCCAAGTCTGATCGCCTCTTCCTTGGAATAACCAAGTATATCTTTTACTCTTTGCGAAAATTGTGAATCCATATTTTGTCTTATCTGATTCTGTTTTTCTCTGAATTACCGCCAATATGTCAGTAAAACCACTGACACAAGCCTGATTTACCCGATTTTCAAAGATAAACCATGCTCTCTATCTATCTGACAATTTCCATGCCCATTTATGAACAATTGTTGTTAAAAATTCACAGTCGGAAAAGCTGATAAATAGCCAAATTATAACTATTTTCGTAATTCCAATCTCCATAAAGGAGGTTTATTTATAAATACTTAATTAATAATCTGTTATGTCAGAGAGAGAGAGAATCATCAAGGTTAATATTGAGGAGGAGATGAAGTCAGCTTACATCGATTATTCGATGTCGGTTATTGTGTCGAGAGCATTACCTGATGTCAGAGACGGACTTAAACCTGTACATCGCAGGGTACTTTTTGGCATGTCAGAGCTGGGAGTACTGTCAAATAAACCTTATAAGAAAAGTGCAAGAATAGTAGGGGAGGTATTGGGTAAATTTCATCCTCATGGTGATTCCTCAGTTTATGAAGCCATGGTCAGGATGGCCCAGGAGTGGTCATTGAGATACCCGCTTGTTGACGGCCAGGGTAATTTTGGTTCTGTTGACGGAGACAGCCCTGCAGCAATGCGTTATACAGAAGCCAGACTTAAAAAAATTGCAGAGGAAACACTTGCTGATATCGATAAGGATACAGTAGATTTTCAACCTAATTTTGACGATTCATTAACTGAACCTTCAGTTCTTCCCACCAGAATCCCAAACCTGCTTGTGAACGGCGCTTCAGGTATTGCAGTTGGTATGGCAACAAACATGCCGCCACATAACCTTTCAGAAATCATTGATGCCACAATTGCTTATATTGATAATAATAATATTACCTCTGAAGAGATTCTTCATTTCGTTAAAGGACCCGATTTCCCGACAGGAGGAATAATTTACGGGAGTCAGGGTCTGAGAGATGCCTGCGAAACAGGAAGAGGAAGAATTGTTGTCAGGGCTAAAACCGACATTGAACTAACTCATTCAGGAAGGGAATGCATAATAGTGAATGAGCTGCCCTATATGGTGAATAAGGCAGAGATGATCAGGAAAATTGCTGATCTCATAAATGAGAAAAAACTGGAAGGAATCTCTTACATTAACGATGAATCCGATCGCAACGGCATGCGTATTGTGATAATCCTGAAGAAGGATGCCAGCGCCAATGTAGTACTTAATAATCTTTACAAATATTCATCTCTTCAGACATCATTCAGTGTCAATAACATAGCTCTTGTCAAAGGCCGTCCCAAAACACTGAATACAAAGGACCTGATACATTATTTTGTTAAGCACAGGCACGAAATTATAATAAGAAGGACAAAATTCGAACTTGACCAGGCAGAGAAGAGGGCTCATATACTTGAAGGACTTATTATTGCAAGCGACAATATCGATGAGGTTATTGCTATAATTAAAGCATCACAAACTCCTGACATGGCAAGAGAAAGGCTGATGGAGCGATTTGGTCTGTCAGAAATTCAGTCGAGGGCAATAGTAGAGATGAGGCTCAGGCAGCTTACCGGATTGGAGCAGGAGAAATTAAGAGCGGAATACAAGGAGGTAATGGATCTTATTGAATACCTAAAGAATATCCTTGCAAGTGTTGAACTGCAAATGAAGATCATAAAGGATGAACTTCTCGAAGTAAAGGAGAAATATGGTGACAAAAGACGCACGGAGATTATCCCTAATGCCGAAGAGTTTAATCCTGAAGATTTCTATGCTGATGAAGAAATGGTTATTACTATTTCGCATATGGGATACATCAAAAGGACTCCTCTTACAGAATTCAGAAGACAGAACCGCGGAGGGACAGGTGCAAAGGGTGGTACTACTAGAGATGAGGACTTCATTGAACATCTTTATATTGCCACCATGCACAACACAATGCTGTTTTTCACCAGGAATGGCAAGTGCTACTGGCTAAAAGTTTATGCAATACCTGAAGGATCCAGAACTTCCAAGGGCAGAGCTATGCAGAACCTTATAAATATAGAACCCAATGATAGTGTAAGAGCATTCATCAATGTTAAAAACCTCAATGATGAAGAGTATATTAACAATAATTTCATAGTTCTCTGCACCACAAAAGGTATAATAAAGAAAACATCACTTGAAGCTTATTCCCGGCCAAGGGTAAATGGAGTAAATGCCATTACCGTGAGGGAAGAAGATGAACTTCTTGAAGCCAGAATGACAAATGGCCAGCACCATATAATGCTGGCTATCAGATCAGGACGTGCAATAAGGTTCCCCGAAGCTTCTGTAAGGCCCATGGGACGTACTGCTTCAGGAGTACGCGGCATAAGACTTGCTGATGAAAAAACTGATTTTGTAATTGGAATGATCACTGTTGAGGGAAAGGAAAAAGAGATTCTGGTTGTGTCAGAAAAGGGTTATGGTAAAAGATCCGACATTGATGAATACCGTATAACAAACAGAGGCGGAAAAGGGGTGAAAACAATAAACATTACTGAAAAAACAGGATTCCTGATAGCACTTAAGGATGTAACCGATAGTCACGATCTTATGATAATCACTCAATATGGAAATATTCTCAGAAGTCCGGTTTCGGCACTTCGTGTAATGGGAAGAGCCACTCAGGGAGTAAGACTGATAAACTTAAGGGAAAATGATATAATTGCTTCGGTTGCTTGTGTGCTTGTAAATGAGGAGAATGAGGACCCAGATTCAGGCGTGTCAGAAGAAAATAAAATCTCTGAAGAGGAAAATGGCAAAGAATTTGATGTTTAAGAAGTAATATTATACATTTGGAAAAATTTTTACGAATATTAAATTAAATCATAATCATGAAAAAATTTATTCTGCTCGTTGCAGTTATTAGTATCTCAGTAGGAGCCATGTCACAGAAAGGTAAGGTAACAAGTGCTCTCAGTTTAATTGATCAGGGTCAGCTTGATAAAGCAAAAGAAGCAATCGACCAGGCACTGGTTGATGACAAATCTGCAAATTGGCCAAATACTTTTTATGCCAAGGGAAGACTTGCACAGGCTTCATGGGAATCAGAAAACCCAAAATTCAAGGCATTTTATCCCGATCCTCTTGCTGAAGCTTATGCAGCATACGAAAAATCAATGGAACTTGATCCTAAAGGTCAGATGAAAAAGAAAATTATAACAAGCATGACCTATAGTCAGCTTGCATCAGATCTTTACATTCAGGGAAGTGATCAGTTCGAAGCCAAGGATTTCAAGAATGCTCTCAAATCCTTTGAAACACAGATCACTATTTCTGAAGGAGATATATACGTTGGATCAATTGATACAGGGATGTATTATAATGCAGGCCTTGCCGCTATCAATTCAGGTGATCCTCAGACAGCTATTAAATACTTTCAGCAATGTGCTGATATGAAGTACCTGGGTATCACACCATACTATCAGATCTATGAAAGTTACCTGGGAATGGGCGACACCATCAAAGCTGAGGCAACTCTTATGGAACTTCCCAAATTGTTTCCCGATGATAAAACCATCACTCTTCAGTTGATTGACCTCTATATAAAAAGTGGTAAAAATGAAGACGCCCAGAAGTATATTAAGGTTGCAAAAGAAGCAGATCCAACAAATTATACTCTCTACTTTGCATCCGGTATTATTTACCTTAATGAAGAGAAATACGATGATGCGATAGTTGAATTGCAAAAATCAATCGATATAAATCCTGAAGTTTTTGACACACAGTATGGAATAGGAGCAGCCCATATCAATAAAGCTGCCGAAATGTTCAAAGCTGCTAATGAGATAATGGATGTAAAAAAATACAGTGATGCTGTAGATCAGGCTAATGCAGTTTATGCAAAAGCCCTTCCTTTTATGGAGAAAGCACATCAGCTTAGTCCGGAAGATACTTATACAATGGAAAGTCTTAAGGAACTTTATTACAGGATGAAAAAGACTGATAAGTATAATGAAATCAAAGCATTACTTGATGCAGCACCGGCTAGATAGCTGGTTTAATCTTATAAAGAAAGAGGGGTATTTTAAATATGCCTCTTTTTTTTGTACTATCCGGACAGGAGAGTGGTAACCAGAACAATTAATATCCAGTATGAATACTAATATATTCTATTTGACATAATATTAATTATAGGCTTTATGTTTTATGCCTTTTTAAGTATCACAGCTGCTTATCAGCCGTCTGCATATTATGGTCATATCATTCCAACCGCTCCCTTCATCTTCATAATAAATTTTTACATCAGCCGGTTATAATTTTTTAACCCCGATTCCGGGAGCATCAGGCAAAATAATCTTTCCATCAGCTATCTTAACTCCTTCAAAGAGATCATTCTTTATAAGCAGATTACCGTCAAGATCTGCCCAATCCACCATCGGTGAGAGCTGTGCTGCTGCTGATATTGCACACGATGTTTCAGTCATGCATCCTATCATTACCTTCATATTAAGCGCCCTGGCTGTGTTTATCATCTTAAATGCAGAACGCATCCCTCCGCACTTCATCAGCTTAATATTTATTCCACTGTAAACACCATCTGCCTTCTTTACATCCATGATCGTCTGTACTGATTCATCCGCAATTACAGGTAATGGACTGTTCTGTGTTAACCAGGCAATATCTTCAACTAATGATTTAGGCATAGGCTGTTCTATAAATACAACTCCTTGATCCTTAAGCCAGTATATCATATCAAGAGCCATCTGTCTCTCCTTCCAGCCCTGGTTAACATCAACACATAGTGCTTTATCAGTTACACTTCTGATAGTCTGAATCATCTCCTTATCATTATCCTGTCCCAGTTTTACTTTGAGAATCCTGTAAGGAGACGCTTCCGCAACTTTTTCCCTGACAACCTCCGGTGTATCAATTCCGATCGTGAAAGATGTAAATGGGGTTTTCTCCGGATTAAGGCCCCATATCCTGTACCACGGCTGATTCATAAGCTTTCCGACAAGATCATGCAAAGCAATATCAACAGAAGCCTTGGCTGCATAATTACCCGGTGCAAGCTGTTCTATATAATCCAGGATCTCCTCCATCAGGAATGGGCTTGAGAATCGAGCCAGATCAACCAGTTTAAGGAAATTATTAACTGTTTCATGACTTTCACCCAGATATGGTGGCATTGATGCCTCTCCAAAGCCCGTCAATCCATCATACTCAATCTCCGTCAGCATAACCGGAGTTGACTTGCGCGAGCTGGTGGCAATTGTAAAAACATGCTTCAGTTCCAGATCATACGGACTGAATCTCAATGTCATGCCTTTTCCTTTACCTGAACCGGCCTGCTTATCATTTTGAGCATTGCAACTTAATCCCATATATGAAAATCCGGCAACTCCCGCCAGCGTTCCGCAATTCCTCAGAAAATCTCTCCTGCTTGTCATCTGCTAATCAGTTAATTATTAATACCAACTATGTTCTTTAACAGCAACAATGCCTTTAGAACCCTGTGCCCCGATAATCCTTCTGGCAGATAAAAGCGAGTTCTTACGATAACTGCTGTAATTGCTGCGGGTTGAATCAAGACTGTTGATCATAACCCTTCCTGCCGAATGTATAAATTCACCATCACCTTTATAAACAGCTACATGAGTTACCCTGTGTTTTAAATTCCGGACTGAACCGAAAAAAAGCAGATCCCCTTCCTTAAGATCATTCCACCCTTTTGAAATATCAACAGGCAAGCCATGCATCGCCTGCAACGAAGCATCTCTGGAGAGAATAATCCCATTCATAAAGTATACCGACTGCACAAAACCACTGCAATCCACAGCCTTTGCTGAAGAACCTCCCCACAGATAAGGCACCCCCATCATCGTTGAAGCAACTTTATATACACTTTCGCTATGAGGTATGGTGTTATCTTTCCATTTGTTAAACTCTTTAACAGTATTGCTTCTGACATATCCTTCCCTCCCGTCAGGCAGAATTACTTTTGCAAATCCCTTTAAACTGCCAGCGTTTTTCATTATGCATCCGGCAACCAGGTCTCCGACATATCCTTTTTCGTCCGGTGATTCATAAATCCACCCTGAATTATTCAGATATATGAGTCTGGGAGAATCTTTCCATATTTTCAGATCAGATTCACTCATCAGCTGCACTGATGACTTTTCAGTCCATGAAATATAATTATCAGGTGTCTGAATCAGTAACCAATAGTCTTCATTCTTCAGTACCCTGACCGGCGTTCCCATTAAAGTCTGGGATACAAGTTCAGCATCATGTCCCGGCTCCCTGCGGAGATTAATAACACTCAATGAAACAACGCCATAGCGATATTCACCTAAACTAACACCTGGCAAAACCAAAATGCTGTCCCTGACAATAAAACCTGATTTTTTAAGAGTATCAATTACCGCTTGTTTTAATTCAGGAGAATCAGTTTCCCCCCTGATCACCAGTTCATGATTCTTCCCTTCAATAACTCTGATATCTGAGATTCCCTCGCGCTGATCAGGAACATACCTTGCAGCAATCCGGTCAACGCTATTCTGCATATCGTCGGGATTCAGAGTGCTGCAAGAATTGAATAATAACAGTATCAGAGAAAGTACCAATGAGGATAAAGCAGTCTTATTTCCTTCAGAATGATTCTTCATAATAATTCAAACAAAGTTTTTTGTTTCAAATTTACCCTTTTTGTTTAGAAATAATCCATTATTAAGTAATTTAGACAGATGTTTATTCTTAAGGATAATTAATAATACTAAAATGGAAAGTATAAATGCATCAACTCTTGAATTCCTTCACAATCTTTCGAAAAATAATAACAAGGATTGGTTTGATAAACACAGACCAGAGTACATAGCTGCAAAAGCCAACTTCGAAAGTTTTATTCAGAATCTTATATATGAAATAATTGTATTTGACCCTGTTATGAAGGGGCTTGAGGCGAAAAGCTGCATATTCAGGATCAACAGGGATGTACGCTTTTCAAATGACAAGTCGCCTTATAAAACGAATATGGGAGCATTTATGGTCAGGGGCGGAAAACAGAACGGGGATAAATATGCAGGATATTATTTCCATTTAGAACCTGGCAAAAGCATGCTAGCCGGTGGTGCGTATATACCTCCTTCACAATGGCTTACAGCTATCAGAGAGAAAATAGACGATGACCCCGGCAGGCTTGTTGGCATCATAAACGATACCGGGTTTAAGAAGTACTTCAAACAGATTGAAGGAGAAAAACTTAAAAAAGCCCCTAAGGGATTTTCGCCTGAGCATAAACATATTGAGCTTCTAAAGTTCAAGAGTTACCTGGCTGTGAAAGAGACATCAGATAAAGAAGTTATTGGCGACGAATATCTTAAATACGCTGTATCAGTATTCAAGGCGATGAAACCGCTTAATGATTTTCTTAATGAATACTAAATACCTTACAGGCATCATTCTGGTAGCTACTATCGGGGGATTTCTTTTTGGTTTTGATACAGCGGTTGTTAATGGGGCTGAGAAATCACTTGTTGATCTTTATATTGCAAGTGCTCTTGATCCTTCAAATTATGAATATGCCAGAACTCTGATAACTCAGTACAGGTTTCTGGTCTCATCAGTCTTCCTTATAATATACCTTGTTATTACAGGACAGTTATTGAGATTATTCGGTGTAAGAAAAGGTTTCTTTTCAAGTGTTGTTCTATTAATTCCGTTACTGTTTTTTGTAACAGGCTATCTAAGTGAAAAGGTTCCTTCACAGGCAGAAATGGCTGTGATCAGGGATACAGCAGACTCGGTAAAGGGATTTGTGGTATCAAGCGCTCTTGTGGGATGTATTATTGGTGCGGCATTATCGGGCTTTATTGCCAGGTCATTAGGAAGAAAAAAGGGATTGATCATAACTGCAATATTGCTGACTGTATCAGCCTTCGGATCGTGGCAGCCTGAAATACTCAATATTTTCGGTACACTTGATGTCTTTTCATTCATGATCTACAGGATCGTGGGTGGAATAGGCATTGGCCTTGCATCAATCCTCTCCCCGATGTATATAGCAGAGATATCTCCTGCAAATATCAGGGGCAGACTGGTCTCATGGAACCAGTTTGCCATAATTTCCGGTATGGTGATTATTTACTTTGTCAACTACCTGATAGCCAGGAGCGGAAATGAACAGTGGCTTATTACCGATGGATGGCGCTGGATGTTCTTTTCAGGCGTTATTCCTTCGATACTGTTTCTTATACTCCTCGTCTTTATTCCGGAAACGCCCAGGTACCTGATGATTAAGAACAGAAATAAAGAAGCACTCGATATAATAATAAAAATCTCCGGAAAAGAAAATGCTGATCACATACTGGCTGAAATAGAATCGACACTTCATGAGAAAAATGCACCATGGCTCTCATACGGATACAGGGTCATTCTCATCGGAATTTTTCTTTCTGTCTTTCAGCAGTTTGTTGGCATCAATGTAGTTATGTACTATGCCGCCAATATATTCCGGAATATGGGTGCAAGTACAGACACCTCCCTTCTTCAGACAATTATTGTAGGTATAATAAATATGCTATTCACAGTACTTGCAATATTCACTGTTGACAGGTTCGGCAGGAAACCTTTGATGCTCACCGGGGCTTTGATAATGGCTGTATCAATGTTATCCCTTGGTTTTTCGTTTTATACAGGACTTACAGGCATTGGTGCCCTTATCTTTATGCTTCTCTATATAGCAGGATTTGCAATGAGCTGGGGACCTGTAACATGGGTTATTTTATCTGAAATATTCCCAAACAGCATAAGGGGTGCGATGTCTGTTCCTGTTGCTACTCTCTGGATCTCTAACCTTATTGTTTCATGGACATTCCCAATGATGAATGATAATGCATGGCTGACCGAAAGGTTCAACCACGGCTTCTCATACTGGATCTATGGATTAATGTGTCTGTTAGCCTTTATGTTTGTATGGAAGTACATCCCCGAAACCAAAGGCAGATCCCTTGAAGAGATTGAGAAGTTCTGGAAAAAAGGTTGATCAGGCAAATTTATAGGATGGCATTTTCCTCATCCTGAGGTTTAAGGGAGTAACTTCGAGATACTCATCATCCTTGATCTGTTCCATCGCTTCTTCAAGTGAGAACTTAAGTTTAGGAGCTATACGCAAACCCTCATCAGACCCTGAAGCTCTCATGTTCGTAAGTTTCTTTCCCCTTACAATATTTACTTCAAGGTCGCCAAGCCTGGTATTTTCTCCGATAACCTGTCCACGATAAACCTGCTCACCCGGTTCTATGTAGAACCTTCCCCTGTCCTGCAAGCGGTCGATTGCATATCCTGTTGCCATTCCCTGGTCGAGAGAGATCAGAGAACCATTTTGTTTTGGCAGCAGTTCATCTCCCTTATATTTGTCATAGGCGCGAAACCTGTGATGCATAACAGCTTCACCGGCCGTGGCGGTAAGCATATTGTTCCGTAATCCGATCAGTCCCCTTGAAGGAATATCAAATTCAATATGGGTCAGATCACCCTTTGGTTCAATTACTATCATCTCCCCTTTTCGCTGGGTTATAAGTTCAATGGCCTTTCCCGAATAATCAGGAGGAACATCAATGGTGAGAGTCTCATAAGGTTCTGATCGTACTCCATCTATCTCTTTAAGAATAACTTTGGGTTTTCCAACCTGGAACTCATAACCTTCGCGTCTCATTGTTTCAATCAATATTGAAAGATGAAGTATCCCCCGGCCGTATACATTAAATGTATCTTCCGACTTAGTGTCTTCAACTTTCAGAGCAAGATTCTTCTCTGTTTCACGCATCAGCCTTGTTCTCAGATGCCGGGATGTGACAAATTTGCCTTCTTTACCAAATAACGGAGAGTTGTTTATTGTAAATACCATGCTCATTGTGGGTTCATCAACCTCAATCCGCTTCAGGGCTTCAGGAGCAATAAGATCAGCCAGGGTATCTCCTATCTCAAAATCCTCAAGCCCGATAACAGCACACAGATCTCCGCATCTTACACTTTCGGTTTTGACGCGTCCAAGACCTTCAAAAACGTATAGTTCCTTAACTCTTACCTTTTTGACTTTACCATCACGCTTACACAGTGTATAATCTACACCAACGGTAATGTCGCCCCTGAAAACACGTCCGATTGCGATTCTTCCCACATAGCTTGAAAAATCGAGTGAGGCAACCTGCATCTGGGCCGTTCCTGTAATATATTCAGGTTCAGGAATTTCCTTCAGAATTGTATCGAGCAGATACCTGATATCAGTTTCAGGCTTTTTCCAGTCCCCGCTCATCCAGCCATACTTGGAGGAACCAAAAACTGTTTCAAAGTTTAGCTGGTCATCTGAGGCGTCGAGGTTAAACATAAGCTCATATACGTCCTGCTGAACTTCATCGGGCCTGCAATTGTCTTTATCAACCTTATTTACAACTACAATTGGTTTAAGCCCCAGCGCTATTGCCTTTCCAAGCACAAACCTCGTCTGAGGCATAGGTCCTTCCAGAGCATCAACCAGCAGCAGGACACCGTCAGCCATTTTCAGTACCCTTTCAACCTCTCCACCAAAATCAGCATGACCAGGAGTATCGATTATATTAATTTTTACCCCTTTGTAGTTTGCCGAAACATTCTTGGAGAGGATTGTTATTCCTCTTTCACGCTCCAGATCATTACTGTCAAGAATAAGATCACCCGCTTCCTTTCTCTGGTCTAGTACCTGACATTCCTGTATTATCCTGTCAACCAGCGTTGTTTTGCCATGGTCAACGTGGGCTATGATAGCTATATTGCGTATTAATTGCATACGGTTTTATTAGACCGCAAAAGTAATATAGTTGCCGGGATTAATGATAAAAACCTCAAAAATTAATTAATGATAAAATATTCATATATTTCGAAATAACTAAAAAAGCAGATTTATGAAAAAAATGATCATCATTCTCGTTATCAGTTTATTTGCTGTTCCTGGTATTTTTGCCCAGGGAAATGTTAAGCTGGCTGTAGGGATGAAAGCTCCGGACTGGATGTTTACCGATGCCGATAAAAAAGAATTTACAATGGGAACATGGGCAGGGAAAGTTATCCAACTCAATTATGTAGATCCGGATGAATCTGAATTGAACGAACCATTCAATGAAGCAGTCAATAAAGCTATAGACGTAGATAAGAGGCTCAGCCGTGACCATTTTAAGGGATTTGGAGTTGTTGACTGCAAGTCGACATGGAAACCAAATGGTCTTATACGTTCAATTGCCGGGAAAAAAGCAAAAAAATTCAATACTACAATTTTGTTCGATTATGAGGGAAAACTTCAGGAATTGTGGGGCATGTCGCAAGATAACTATACAGTTGTGATCCTTGATAAGAACAGTATCTGCAGGGCATTATTTGTAGGTAAAATACCAGAATCGGATAACGAGAAGATAATTCAGATGATACTTGCCTTAACCAAGGAATAAAAATAATTCTCAATTCAGTAGTTGCAACTCTGTGTAGCTCTGTGCCCCTCTGTGGATCTCAGTGTAAGTTCTTAATTAATTATTTCACAGAGAGTCATAGAGTCCCGGTATCAATAGGGATTGCAGAGATACACAGAGGTTTTTATTTTAAATATGCTAATTCCAAATCTTTTACTTATTGCCGGAACAGGTAACAAGTCTGGTAAAACATCTGCTGCCTGCAGGATAATCGGGAGTTTACCTGATCTGAGCATCACAGCCATCAAGATCACCCCTCACTTTCACGAGACCACCGGGGGACTGGATGCTCTGACAGAGAGCGAGGGCTACTCCATTTATGAAGAGACAAACAGGGAGAGTGGAAAAGACACAGCCCGGATGTTGCAGTCAGGAGCTGCCAGAGTTTATTTTGCGAAAGTATGGGATGATAATCTTCCGGCCGCCTTCTTAAAGATCATGGAGATCATTCCTGAAGGCATGCCTGTAGTATGTGAATCACCTGCCCTGAGGAACTTCATCGAGCCTGGATTATTTATAATCATGACCTCGGATAACACATATAACAAAAAAGATATTAAACACTTACAAAGCTTACCTCACTTGATGATCAAGCTTGAGGAGCTGGAGAATAACGCCTCTCTGCCTTTCGTATTTGAAGAGGGAAAATGGATTTTGAAGTCGGAAGTCTGAAGTCCGAAGTCCGAAGACCGAAGAACGAACTCACGGCCAACTGCTATCTCTCCTTCCCCTCACGCCTTTCGCCTTCAGCCTTTCGCCTCTTCTATATCGGAAATATCACCCCCCAGCTTAGCCTTAATCCTTTGAAGGTCGTGCTTCATACCTGCAACAGCCTGAATAAGTTGCTTTTCAGGTAAAACAGGATCAGGTAACTCATTGCTGATATAATTAACAAATTTCCATATCTCCTTAACCTCGTTAATATGAACCTCATAGGGTTCATAAATAGGGTTAAGCGAATAAAGAACAAGCTTTCCGTCTTTTCTCATGTTGCTTTCAACAACCTTGAAAACGATACCATCATTAAGGGTAAATACAATGTATGCCTTCCCGCTGACTATATCCATCCAGTCCTGCAGGAATTCACCTGTTACCCATGAACCATCGGGAATCGGTAACATCGAATCGCCCTTGAGCTGAAAAGTCCTGTATTTCTTTTTATCTGAAAGGAATGGAAGTGTAAATACCGGAAGTTCCCCTATGTATTCAGGATCAGCGTATCCGGTAGTGTAGCCCGCCTTTGCTTTTTCAGGCACCAGCTCAATGTTTTCCCTGTTCTGCGAGTTAACCGTAGTGGTCAGCACCCTCAGATTACTTCCTTTTACATAAGCATCATACCCTCTTTCAAGTTCACCAAGCTGGCTTTCCGACAACTTTGAGATGTCCAGCTTCAGGATTGTATCAATGGATATGTTAAAATACCTGGAAAATGAGATCAGTATCTCAATTCCCGGCTGGGCCACACCGTTCTCATAACCGCTGAGCGTGGAACGTTTAAGGTTAAGGGCGAATGCCACATCATCCTGGGTACGCCCTCTCCTTTTTCTTAAAAATTTTATGTTGGATCCGAAATACATAATGAAAATTGATTATATTGTAATCACTATATTGATTAATTTCTAATCAAAAGTAAAATATAATTATAATATATGCAAGAGATGTAAAATATTTTTTATGAACTATCGAACCTGGGTTATAAGATTGCCACACCCTCCTTCGTCAGGCTCGCAATGACAGAACAAGTAATGTTATTTCAGCCTGGGAGCTGATCCAAAGTAAGTAAAGTGCAGGTCATTGCGAGGAGCGAAGCAACGAAGCAATCTCATGCCCATATCCACAGATTAAGGTTACATAATAGTTTCAACATGTTCATTACCGGCAAGATAGAACGTTCCATCCTGCACCTCGACCTCGATACATTCTTTGTATCGGTTGAGAGGCTTAAGAATGGCAGGCTTATCGGCAAACCGGTGATAATTGGCGGAATGTCTGACCGCGGAGTGGTCTCAAGCTGCAGCTATGAAGCCCGTAAATATGGTGTAAGTTCTGCAATGCCGATGAAACTGGCCAGGAATATGTGTCCAGATGCAATCATAATCCGGGGCGATATGGAGCTTTACAGCAACTATTCAAACATCGTGACTGACATAATCGCCGAAAGATCACCGCTTTATGAAAAGGCATCTGTTGATGAACATTATATTGATCTTACCGGCATGGATCGCTTTTACGGGTGTTACAAATGGTCGCATGAATTACGTCAGTATATAATAAAAGAGACAGGCCTGCCAATATCAATAGGACTATCTGTTAACAAGACTGTATCGAAGATTGCAACGGGCGAAGCAAAGCCAAACGGAGAAAGAGAGGTGCAGAAAGAGGTTGTGCTGCCTTTCCTCGATCCCCTTTCAATAATAAAAATACCAATGATCGGAACCAGGACTTACCATATACTCCGGTCAATGGGTATCGCAACAATTTGCACCCTGCGCAGCATACCCGCTGAGATGCTTGAAAAGCTGATGGGTAAAAATGGTATTGAAATATGGAAAAAAGCCAATGGCATAGACTCTACTCCCGTCTTCAGCTATTCTGAACAGAAATCCATAAGCACGGAGCACACTTTTGACAAGGACACCACAGACATGACAAGACTTAATCAGCTGCTGGTCAGCATGGTGGAAAAAATTGCATTTGAACTCCGTAAACAGGAGAAGCTGACATCGTGCATTACTGTAAAAATAAGATATTCCAATTTCGATACCCATACTCTTCAGAAACGCATACCATATACATCATTTGATCATGTACTCGCCGAAGCAGCCAAAGAGCTTTTTTCCCGGCTCTACCAGCGACGTATGCTCATAAGGCTCATCGGAGTGAGGTTCAGCCATATGGTAAGAGGAGTCCAGCAACTCGATATTTTTGACGATACCCCGGAAAAGGTAAACCTCTACCTGGCCATGGACCGGCTGCGAAAGCGTTTCGGACGAGATGCGGTCAGAAGAGCTTCCGGGGTAATGACCATAAACGAAAGGGAGGAAAGAGCGCTTAAACAGCTCGAAAATGTGCCGTTGCGCCGTTGCGCCGTTGCGCCATAAATAAATAAACATGTACATTAACTGCCACACATACTACAGCCTCCGCTACGGGACGATGTCCGTTGAACAGCTTGTGCAGAAAGGACTTGCTGCATCGGCCGATACATTGGTACTGACTGATATTAACAACTCTACGGCAATACCCGATTTCGCAGGTGAATGCATTAAGAACAAAATAAAACCTGTTGCAGGCATTGAATTCAGGAATGACAATGATTTGCAGTATATCGGTATTGCCCGGAATAACAAAGGATTAAGGGAGCTGAATGAGTTTCTTTCAAAACTGAATTCTGAAAAAGAACCTGTACCCTTCCCTGCCCCTCAATTCTCAGACTCGTATATAATATATTCTCTGCAAAAAAAACCTGATCGTAAACTTTTTGACAATGAACGCATTGGCATACGCAAAAGTGAGATGAACAGGCTCATCACTCTGCCTTCATCAACAGACAGGAATATGATGGTGCTGCTTCAACCGGTGACATTTGCAGATAGTGAAGATATTTTCATACACAAAAGCCTCAGGGCGGTTGACAATAATATTCTGCTCAGCCATCTTAAACCATGGCAATGCGCCGGGGAGGACGAGTTTTTTTTAACACCTGAAACCACTGACAGAACATTGATTCAATACGAGTGGCTGATTAAAGGCACAAATAAATTACTGGATGACTGTTATTTACAGTTTGACAGGGAGGGTTTGAAGAATAAAAAGATCTATTCCGCCAGCAGGTACGATGATAAGCTGCTTCTGGAGAAGCTTGCATGGGACGGTATGATCTACAGATACGGAAGGGAAAATAAAGAGGCAAAAAAAAGAGTTCAGCACGAGCTTGCCATAATCGACAAGTTAGGATTCTCGGCATATTTTCTCATTACCTGGGATATTGTAAGGTACTCAATGGCACGTGGATTCTATCATGTCGGTCGTGGAAGCGGAGCAAATTCCGTGGTTGCTTATTGTCTGAAAATCACCAATGTTGACCCTATTGACCTGAACCTTTACTTTGAGCGGTTCATAAACCCGAAACGAAGCAGTCCGCCTGACTTTGACATTGACTATTCATGGAAAGAACGGGATGAAGTCATTGACTATATCTTTAAACGGTACGGTTACAGCCATACTGCACTGCTCGGTACAATAAACACATTCAGGGGCAAGTCGATAGTACGCGAACTGGGTAAGGTACACGGGCTTCCAAAAGAAGAGATAGACTCGCTGATCGATAATCCGGCATCAGAAGCAAACAGGAATGATATTACCGAAACTATTTTTTCAACGGGACTGAAGATTGCCGACTTTCCCAACATGAGAAGCATTCATGCCGGAGGTATACTGATATCCGAGGAGCCCATCACCTGCTATACTGCTCTTGATATGCCGCCAAAAGGATTTCCAACAACTCAATGGGATATGTATACAGCAGAAGAGATAGGCTTCGAGAAGCTTGATATACTTAGTCAGAGAGGAATCGGACATATCAAGGAAAGTGCCGAGATTATACTCCGGAACCGGTCCGTTGATGTTGATGTACACGCTGTTCAGAAGTTCAAAAATGACGAAAAGGTGAAAGAGTATCTTCGAAAAGGTGAGACCAAAGGATGTTTCTATATTGAGAGTCCTGCCATGAGAGGACTGCTTACAAAACTGAGGTGTGACAACTACACCACCCTTGTTGCTGCCAGTTCAGTAATCAGGCCGGGAGTAGCACGGTCAGGCATGATGAAGGAATATATATACAGATTCCATAATCCACATAATTTCAAATACATACACCCGGTAATGAAAGAACAGCTTGAGGAAACTTTCGGAGTGATGGTTTACCAGGAAGATGTATTGAAAGTCTGCCATCACTTTGCCGGTCTTGATCTTGCTGATGCTGATACCCTTCGTCGCGCAATGAGCGGGAAACACAGCTCAAAGCAGGAGATGCAGCGTATTGTCGAAAGATTCTTCTCCAACTGCCGCAAAAAGGGTTACAGCGAAGAGGTTACAAAAGAGGTCTGGAGACAGATCGAATCTTTTGCCGGCTATTCATTCTCAAAGGCTCACTCTGCATCATATGCAGTGGAGAGCTTCCAGAGCCTTTATCTCAAAGCTCATTTCCCCCTTGAATTCATGGTTGCCGTAATCAATAATTTCGGAGGATTTTACCGTACCTGGGTATATGTGCATGAAGCCAGAAGGTTTGGAGCCACGATACAACTGCCATGTGTCAATATGAGTAATTATAAAACAACAATCTATGGTACAGATATATACATAGGGTTCATCCATATCATGAGCCTCGAATATAATCTTGCCATGTCAATCGAGACGATACGTAATGTGAACGGACCATTCCGCGATCTGAATGACTTTGTTACACGGGTTACTCCGGGACTCGAACAGGTGATACTGCTGATAAAAGCAGGAGCCTTCAGGTTCACCGGCAAGAAGAAGCCTGTTCTTTTATGGGAAGCGCACATGATGATAAACAAAAACAAGCACGAACGCACAAGACCGCTGTTCTCCCCTCCCGTCCGCAATTTTACGCTGCCCGAACTTGTCCGGAATAATATTGAAGATGTCTATGATGAGATTGAATTGTTCGGTTTTCCGGTTACCGTTAGCTGGTTTGACATGCTTGAGACATCATTCAGAGGTGAGATTCCTGCTCACAGGATGAACGAATTCACCGGGAAAACTGTCAGGATGGTTGGACATCTGGTTACAGTTAAATATATAAAGACAGTAAAAAACGACTGGATGAACTTCGGTTGTTTTATTGATGCGGAGGGCAGTTTCTTTGATACAGTTCATTTTTCACAATCGCTTACATCATGGCCATTTAAGGGGAGCGGAACATACCTGTTACTGGGAATAATTGTTCAGGAATCCGGCTTTGCCTCACTTGAAGTGGAAAAGATGGCAAAACTGCCTGTAAAGCCTGATCAGAGATATTAAGCCCTGCATCCTGCGCCCTGTGCCCTGCGCCCTTATCCCCCATCCTGCCGGGAAGCTTTAACTATTCCTTTCAGACCCTGAATCTTTCGTATAACTGTATAAAGAACATCACTGTTAGGAACAAGTATATTAAGCATCCCTTCAAACAGGCCATCATTCATATTGTAATTGAAACTTCGCATTACCACCTTATTTTCTGATATAACATCAGCAATTTTGTTTACTATGCCTATATCTTCAATACCGGTTACTTTAACAGAAGCAATGAAAGAAGGAATATTACCTGACTTCGACCATTTGGCGGCTATAAGTCTGTAGGGATATCTTGAGAGCATATTCTGAGCATTAGGACAACTGGTCCTGTGTATTTTTATTCCTTCGGATATTGTTACAAAACCAAATATACTGTCACCAAACACCGGATTACAGCATTTTGACATCTTGTAATCAAGCCCCTCTACCCTGTCCTGGATAATAAGATAATCCGAATATTGCGAGCCAGGTATCTCCTTTATCTCCTTTTCTTCTGATATACTTAAAGGAATCACAGATTCAGATACTTCAGGCTTTTGAAGAACATTTTTAATGTCAAGCAGTTCAAGCTTTTCTGTAGCAATAAGATAGTACAGATCCTGAGCATAATGCAGGTGATAATGATTTATCAGGTTTTGAATTACGGTATCACTGTATCCTATTTTCCAGTTTTTCAGCCTGCGCATAAGAATTTCCTTCCCTTCAGCAGCTGCTTTGGTCTTTTCTTCATTAAGAACCTGCCTTATCTTTGTTTTGGCTTTGTTCGTTACGACAAATGAAAGCCAGTCCTGTTTCGGTTTCTGGTTCTTAGACCGCAGAATTGATACATGATCTCCATTCTGAAGTATATACCTGATTGTTACATTTTTACCATTCACTTTTCCACCCACACATGATGCTCCTACTGCAGTATGTATATCGAACGCAAAATCAAGTACGGTTGCTCCGGCAGGCAGCTGGCGCAAATCTCCCTTTGGTGTAAATACAAATACTTCATCGGTATATAATCCTGACTTTACCTGATCAATGAAAGCATCGTCCTCTTTCTCTGACGATTCGAGAATCTCCCGCATTTTTGCCAGCCAGGTATCGAGCCCACCCTCTCCTTTTATACCCTTATATTTGAAATGTGCTGCCAGTCCCTTTTCGGCAATCTCATCCATCCTGGTTGAGCGAATTTGTACCTCGACCCATTTTCCTCTCGGCCCAACTACCGTAGTATGAAGGGATTCATACCCATTCGATTTTGGAATGGAGATCCAGTCTCTCATCCTGCTTGGATTTGGCTGGTAGAGATCAGTTACAACCGAATAAGCTCTCCAGCAATCTGATTTTTCATTTGCTGCATCACTTTCAATAATTATCCTGACTGCAAACAAATCATACACTTCCTCAAACTCCACGCCCTGCTTCTTCATTTTAAGCATTAGGGAATGTATTGATTTGGTGCGGCTTTTAATCGTAAACTTAAATCCAAGTTTCTCAAGCTTTTCCTTAAGCGGAACTGAAAAATCACGTATAAGTTTATTTCTTGAAGCGGTGGTTTGCTTTAACTTACACTCTATATTATCATAAAGTTCAGGTTCAAGATATTTAACAGCCAGATCCTCCATTTCGGATTTGATGTTATAGAACCCCAGTCTGTGAGCCAGTGGTGCATACAGAAAATATGTTTCAGATGCCAGAGGCAACCGGTCTTTCTCCGGTACATTGTCAAGATTGCGCAAGTATTCCATTCTCTCAACAAGCTTGATCAGAATAACTCTCACATCATCGGCAAGACTCAGCAACAGTTTACGGAAGTTCTCAGCCTGATAGGAAGATTGCATCGAATCGATGCCAGTAATTCTCGAAAAACCATTAAGTATCTCTACAACCTTTTTGCCAAACTCTTTTTCAAGCTCTTTCTGACTTATGGGAAGGTTATTGTATGAATCATGAAGTAAGGCAGTAACTATTGAAGTAAGCCCCAATCCTATCTCTCCGGCAATTATCCTTGCCACAGAGAGAGCATGGATAATCTCGGGCTCTCCGGTGATCGTAATTTTGTCACCGCAGGCTGCAACCGCAAGTTCAAGCGCCCTTCTTATCACGGCATTATCCTCCTGTGCAACCGTGTTTTTTGCTGCAATGAGAAGAGCCTTGTAAGAGGAATAAATTCTTTGTTTGTCTGCAGGCATCTCAGATGGTAAACTAACTGCTAAATTAAAATCTCCTTAGAAAAAAATCCCCGGGCACTCTCGTTACTCCGGGGATACTTTATATATCTGATTTATATTTCACTATCTGAAAGAGATCCCGAGTCCGGTTGAGACTACACTATATTGCGCCCATGTATAATCAACATGCCATGTAATGACTGCAAATTTTAACCTGAATCCGGCATTTGCTCTCAAACCTGAAAAATTCTTTACTTCTATTGTCGGAAAGTCTTTTACAACACCGGCATCCTCATAAATATACTCCCCTTCAGTGATACTGGGAGTCGGAAGCGGGAAGTTTCCTGTCATATTAATAATTGTTGCCGTACTGGAATAACCCAGTCCACCGTACAATGTAAACACCGGGAGGTTTAATGAAGCAATGGCTGAAGCATTCCATGCCTTTGCTGTCATTTCAAAATTCTGATCATCCCATGCCGATGAAGGATATTTCGAAGAATAGAACTGCGGATTACCGGGATCTAAGTTGATCGGTACATTACCTGTTAGTTTTGTAAATGCCCCGAATAATGAGACATCAAATGGAAGCAACTCATCACCCGGAAGATATTGCATCAGACTATGAAGAAGTCCGACACCCCAGGAAGAAATATCAGCATCACCAACAGGGATTTTCGGGATGTACCTTATTTTCAGCTCTGATCCGAGCGGCAGGCCTATACCTGCCTGAAGTGTTGGTACAGGAATATATTTCCAGTCTGTTCCGCGTTGTGTCTGAACAGACATGGAAGCCACTCCGCTGATAGGTTTGCTGGTAAGAACCGGCAGCGGACCCTCTGGTCCGGATATTGTCGGAGCCATACCTGTTCCGGTAAAACTCTGCAGCCCTATTTTTGAGACATCATAAGTATCGTCTGTGGAAGGAACAATACCGACATTAAGACCGAATGTAATGTCAAAACCTCCTAACTTATGTGGTTTGGCAGTATTGTACCAACTACCGTTCACTCCTGCTCCAAAGGCATTAGCCCAGGGGGAAATATAGGCCTCGGTGATCTTGGATGCATCATTTACCCCTACCAGTAAAAAATCAAAAGCATCATCAGCCAACTGAGCAATCAAGGCATTTGACCCAATTACCATTGATATGACAGTTGCCATTAATCTTGTATGGAACATTTTGTTCATAACTATAATTATTTAATGATCATTAGTCAGATTGAATACAAATATAATTAAAAATGACTGTTTAATTCATCGGTCAGATCAGTTTCAATTATGACTATACTTTGCAAACCAGGGTTGCATTAAGAGTCAGTATATAGTGTCGATTTTCTTCAATGATTCTTTTTATCAACATCTTCAAGCTCTTCAAGCTCCTGAATACCAGTATCTTTAGATAACTCAGAGAGTGCCTTAAGATTCATATCACCTTTTATTGATATCAGGGAGTTTCCTGCCGGACCACCGGTTATCACAAGCAATTCTTTAATTATGTCTCCTTTCTGAATAGTAAGGAATTTGGTAGTGTTCTTTCCTGATTTAGTCACCATCAGCTCCTCATAAACTGAGAGATCGAGTTTCTTCTCAAGCTCTTTATACAAATTAACACTCTCATTTAGTGTTGAATCTTCAACAGATAATATCCTTATGGATTTCAGGTTGCTGATGACTTTATCTTTATTATTGGTGGTTTTATCAAGTTCAGAGAACATGTTAAACATCTTGCCAGATATATAGACAACAGAAAATCCTTCCCTTTCTGAATACTTTTCAAAAATTTCATCAACAGGGCTTCTCTGGCCATTAACGAAAATTGTGAGACAAAAAGCCAATAAAACTGTAAGTAATTTTTTCATATTCCTTATTATTAATTATTTACATCTATGGTGTCGTTGATATTTTTATCAGAATTTACCTCCTTGAGAACATTTAATTTCAGCAATGATTTATTTATCGTTGAGGATGTCTCATTTAGTTTTTCACGACTCATATCTGTCATCTCGCTGAGTTTACTGACAGGACGAAGAGCACTGGTACCTTTATTAAGACGGGATGATACATCCATAAGTAACTTCATCGTCTCAGCATAGGCTATCGCGGGATCAGAATAAGTATCCCTGAAACCTTTGCGGCTATTGATGAAGAAATATGTACCAAACACTATCAGCATAATTGCAGCAGCGCCACTTAGCAGCATCAGGTAATACCTGCGTGAATGTTTTGATTCTGCCTTTATGCCTTGTTTATCAATCGCTCTGATTATCTTGCCTTCAAGGTTATTTGAGGCATCTTTAATGTTTCCGTTTGCCAGGCAGAAAAGAATATACTCCTTTTCTGCCTCAAAGCCACCGGGCACCTGATCTCCGCTGAAAAGAGCCCTTAGTAATTTCTCTTCCTCTTCGGTGGTTTCCCCTTCAAAGAAACTAGTTATTAACCTTCTGATTTCCTGGTTGTTCATATTGATATTTATTGAATTCATCCCTAATGAATTTACGCGCTCTCGAAATATTAACACGTATTGTATTAATATTCTGACCTGTAGCATCTGCTATTTCCTCATATGATTTTCCGTCAATATCATGAAGCTTAATAACACTCTTTGCGCTTTCAGGCATTTTTTCAATTATCTCCCTTATTATTGAGTCTGATTCCCTTATAACCATCTTATCATGTGGTGAAGGCACTGCCAAACTGATCCACCTGCTGAAATCAATATCTCCTGCATATTTATTTTTATTTTTTCTGAGCAGGTCTATGCAATAGTTTCTCGTCATGGCAGTTGCCAGCGCTTCGATACTTCTGATATCACCCAGTTTTTCCTTCATACCCCAGAGTTTTAAGAAAATCTCCTGAACAACATCTTCCGACTCCTCCCTGTTGCGGAGTATACGGAAAGCAAATCCGTATAATTTACGACCCATATGCTGTACAAGATTAACAAAATTCTCCCTTTCCATTGAATCCTAAGTAATTATCACATAGTATACAAAGGTAATGACAATTACAATTACTCAGAATCCATATCTATTTTCAATCCGCTACCATTTTTCTTAATCTCCCTTGAGAATTTTCTGGCTTCGCTGAAAGTCATTTTTCCCTTAATCTGGATCAGGGCATTATCCTCGCCTCCTGCTATCAGCAGAAACTCCCTGAAGGTATTACCGTCGGAACGTACCAGCATCCTGAGGTCCTGATCCGATTCCCTGACCCGCATAAATTCCTCATATTCATCAAGATCAATATCATCAGACACCATATCATAAAAATCAGGAGATTTGAAATTCTTATCTTCCTGTGCGATTATTCTGATTTCAGTGACGTTGGCAGGCAGAGAATTGCCTGTAACATGATCAGAATTTAGACGGGAGGCCAGCTTTAAGAGGTCTCCGCTGATCGTCACAGTTACATAACCCTCTTTTCCTGAATATTTCCTGAACAGGGCATCTATACTTTTCTGTCCATATAACGGACTTAACAGAATGACAAGCATAAAAAACAATAGTGATCTTTTCATGATAGTTTTAAGTTAGTGTAACAACTTTTATATGCATGACGAAGATCGCAGAGTTTCATAACAGAAATCCTGAAGAATTTTTGTCAAAAAAGAAGTTTGAAAATGTAAAATGCTATTTTACAGGTGATTCTGGTTCGCGCGACATTTCATAATAATATACCCAATCGACAAATGATGGAACTATTCGCTGGAACAGGGCTGTCAACCTTCCTTCCCATGTAAGAAGTTTATTTCTTTTTTTCTTTCTTATTCCTTTGATCACCCATTTTGCTACATATTCTGGCGCCATTAGCTTATGTTCATCCCTGGGTGATTCAGCCTGCTCTTCTCCGTTTGCCAGAAGCGCATGCTTTCTGATTTCAGTAGAAGTAAATCCGGGTGCAATTATCATCACGTGTAAACCTTTCTTAAGATTCTCGATCCTCACAGTCTCGAGAAAGCCATGCATGGCAAATTTAGATGCTGAATATCCGGTACGTCCGGGTAATCCGTGAAATCCTGCAACTGAAGATACTCCTATCAGCGAACCCTTCCGCTCTATCAGATAAGGAAGAGCATATTTTGTGCAATAGACAGTTCCCCAGAAATTTACATCCATCAAACGGTGAAGTACCATAAGGTCAACATCAATAAAAGAGGCTCGCATCGATATGCCTGCATTATTTACAAGTACATCTATGGTATTGAATTTTTCAATTGTTTTATTTATCAGATTTCTGCAATCTTCTTCACAACTGACATCAGTTTTTACTACAAGAACATCTGTGTTGAAAATTTTTATCTCATTTGCAATCTTCAGTAACTTCTCCACAGATCGGGCTGCAAGCACAACCTTGCTGCCATTCTTTGCAAATTCGCGTGCTGTTGCTTCTCCAATTCCGGAGGATGCTCCGGTTACAATAACAACTTTGTCTTTAAATCTGACTTTCATCATTTTATTAATTTCATCTACAAATGGTCTGGTAGTGCTAAATCAATTACTTCAGCTCTATGTAATAAATAATAGCCCTAAATGTAAGAAAATAAAATTTGACAGGGGCAACGCACGAAGAAATATAAAACTGACAGCCTATTAACAAATTAGTAAGGATTATTAACGGCCTTTCGAAATAGAAATAGTTTTTTAGTCGGTTGTTGACAATATTGTGTTATAATATTGT